>Ga0209638_1001134_pt1 | contig 17130 bp, 17 predicted proteins | sample BarGraNGADG00211_FD_184490 | JGI IMG/M metagenome (GOLD analysis project Ga0209638, IMG submission 184490) | Arctic peat soil microbial communities from Barrow, Alaska - Barrow Graham LP Ref core NGADG0002-211 (SPAdes) (version 2) | ecosystem: Environmental > Terrestrial > Soil > Wetlands > Peat...
CCAGGTGACACCAGATCGCCCACGCACGTGACGAACAGGGCGACAGTCGCGGGTGCCACACGGGTACGCGAGGTGTGCTTGTCGATCATTGCCATTTCTTCGACTCTTCCGTCTCCATGCGAAGGCATCTGCATCCCATCCCGAACGCGTCGCAGGCGTCGGGCTGTGCGGATAAATGCCGCATCCTGGCCGAACCGTGATTCGCTGCCTGATGACCACGAGGATCGACGGGCAGGCTTTGCTCCCTGAGTTCCTAAAACTATAGGATACATGGAATGAGTTGTCGATGATGAAGCCTAGTACGACGGCGTGCTGGCCTACATGATCGGTCGTCGCGAGACCGTCCGAATGCGCAGGACCGCGGAGCAACGACTCCCTCCGAGATTCGACATCGGAGATTTTCGCGGACCAGTGCTGGGCGACGGCGCCGTGCCGCTCGGCGTGCTCAAGCAGAACGTCCTGCGGTGGGTCGACGCGGCTTCCGCGTGACCTGTCAGATCGTCCCTACCCTTTCCAACGCTCGAGGAGTACACATGTTCGTCGAGATCAACGGCAACCGGCTGAACGTCGAGGTGACCGGTCCCGAAGGGGCTCCGGTCCTGATCGCGCACCACGGTGGCGGGGGACTGGCTCCCTCGCCGAGCCGAAGGCGACCTTCGGCCCGCTGGCGGACCGGTTCCGCGTTGTCGTGTTCGATGCCTTCGGCTGCGGCCTAAGCGAAGGCAAGCCGCCCTTCACCCATGAGCGGTGGGCGGCCGACGTCGAGGGTCTGCGCGAGTGGACCGGCGCCGAACAGGTCGTCGTCGCTGGCGGTTCTTACGGTGGGTTCATTGCTTTGGAGTACGCGGTCCGTTACCCGGACCGGGTGCGCGCCATGATCCTGCGCGACACCTCCGCAGACGGTTCTTGCGTTGAGCTTGCGTTCGAATATGCACGTAACCAGGACCGCGTCGAGATCAAGTGGGACAACTTCAACCGCTACTGGAGCGGCAACATCCGCGATGACGACGACCTGAAGGCGAGCTGGTCCGAGCTGATCCCCCTCTACGACTACGAGTTCGATCCCGAAGAATCGGCGAAGATCGTTGAGGCCGGCATCTATCGGCACGAGGCGCACAATTGGTGCTTCAAACACAACTGAGGCAATTACGACGTGAAGCCCGCCCTGCCGAGGCTCCGCTGTCCTACGCTCGTCACTGTCGGTCGGCGGGACTGGCTGACCCCTGTGTCGTCGGCGGAGATGATCGCCTCGCTGATCCCGAGCGCGAAGCTGGTGATCTTCGAGAAGTCCGGGCACTCACCGCAGATCGAGGAGTTCGAGCACTTCCAACAAGCTCATGCGGGAGTTCCTCGACGAGGCCGTCCCCCCGATGCGCCAACTCAGCGTCGTTAGCGAAACGTGACCTGACGTCCTTGACGACCTCGCGGATCGACGGGCACCATGGTGCGCTAACCGTATAGGATACATGGAAAGGATTGTCGATGATGAAGTTAAGTAGGCGTCCGACGTTGTTGGTCTCCGTGGCGTTTCTGTCCACGGCCGTCATTTTGACTGGATGTAGCACCAAGGGCGCCAGTTCATCTGCCGGCAATTCTGGCGCCACCAACGCCGCCGTGGCCGACCTCTCGAGCATCAAGGTCGCGCTAGTCCCCGGTGGCGCCCACCCGTATTTCCAGCCCTGGAAGGCCGGCGCGAAGCAGGCGCTGACAGAGTTCGGCATCGGAGGCTACACGTTTGACGAGACCGGAGAGTGGGATCAGACCAAGCAAAACGCTGCGATAGACGCGCTCGGAGCCCAGGGGTACAACGCCTTCGGCATCTTCGGGGTATCCCCGACGGATATCAATACGACCTACGAGGCTCTGAAGTCCAAAGGCTTCGCGGTTGGAGCGCTGGCCTCGTGCCCCGCGGGTGCCGTCGACAAGGCCGACTTCTGCCTCAGCACGGACACGGGGGATGCGGCCTATAAGGCGGCCAAGGCCGCCATCGCGGCCATGGGTGGCAAGGGCAATCTGGTGCACCTGACCGGGAACGCGGTTGACTCGAATACGCAGCGGCGGATCGCGGGTGTGGCGAAGGCGATCGCGGAGACAAATGGCGCGGTCAAGTTGTTGACGACGATCACCGACATCGACAAGGATCTTCAGACGGCGCAGAAGGCCGTTTCTGACCTTCTCGCTGCCAAAGGCGGTCAGATCAATGGCATTGTGACCACGGCGTACAACCCCGCGGTCGCCGCGACGGTAGCCGTGAAGTCCTCCAAACTCCCCATCAAAGTCATCGCGATTGACGACGATGCCAAAATCCTCTCGGCCATCAAAGATGGCGCCATCGCGGGCACCGTGGTGCAGAACCCTTGGGGACAGGGATATGTCGGCACGTGGGTTCTGGCCAACCTGCAGGCGAAGAAGTGCACCATGAATACGCCAGGCCTGTACGTCGATTCCGGTGCTTTCCTGGTCACCAAGGACAACGTCGCCACCTACGACGCCGAACGGCTTGCGAAGTCCAAGGCGCTCCTCAACGACTTCAAGACAAAGTACCTCACCTGCAAGTAGATCCAATGCTGTCGGCCGGGGGCGGGGGGGATCACGCCACCCCCGGCCGACAGCATGAACAGGCCACCGGCTCGCAGTCGCTCCACATCACCTTTTGTTCGTACCGACACCCTGAGGTGCACACATGTCGAAGATCGTTCAGGCCGAAACTTTGCTGGTGAATATCCCGGTCGAGACGGTGCGAACCGACGCCGTGCAGGCGTTTGTTCAGCAGGAGACCCCCATGGTCCGCCTCACCACTGACGACGGTGGCGTCGGGCTGGGGTACAGCTACACCATCGGGACTGGGGGCAGCGCGATTCTAGCGATGCTCAAGGACTACCTGCTGCCGCGGGTCGTCGGCCAAGACTCGGCGCAGATCGAAGCCGTCTGGATGGATCTGTTCGCCGCCACGAGGTCAACGACCACAGGACCGATCACCGCCCTCGCGCTGGCGGCTGTGGACACCGCACTGTGGGACCTCCGCTGTCTTCGATCCAATCGGCCTCTGTGGCAGGAAGCCGGAGGCTTTCGCGACAGGGTGCCGCTCTACGATACCGATGGGGGTTGGCTGCACCTCACCACAGACGAACTGGTCCGCGGGGCCACCGAGTCCCGCCGCAACGGCTGGCCGGGCGTGAAGATTAAAGTCGGAAAGCCCCATTTGCAGGAGGATTTGGAGCGCTTGCGCGCCGTGCGCGCCGGAGTTGGTCCGAACATGCACCTGATGGCCGACGCAAACCAGTCCATGACCTGCGCCGAGGGCCGCCGTCGCGCTGCGGCGTTCGAGGAAGTCGACCTGTTCTGGCTCGAGGAACCGTTGCCTGCCGACGATATTGCCGGCCACGCGCGCCTCGCAGCGGGCACCTCCATCCCGATCGCTGTAGGTGAGTCGATCTACTCGGTGCAGCAGTTCTGCCAGTACCTCGCATCCGGAGCTGCATCCATCATCCAGGTGGACGTGGCACGTATCGGCGGCATCACACCGTGGCTCAAGGTCGCCCACACCGCCGAAGCGTTCAACGTGAAAGTCTGCCCGCACTTCCTCATGGAACTCCACGTAAGCCTCACAGCCGCGATCCCGAACGGTCTCTACGTCGAGCACATTCCCCAGTTGCGTTCGTTGACGAGGACCCAGCTCGCCATCGAGAGCGGCCATGCGGTGGCTCCACGCTCCCCTGGTCTCGGGATTGACTGGGACCTTGACGCAATCGACAAAGGACGAGTGGCATGACCACGGTCCTGGGTCAAACCCCTCCCAAGAACACAGACACCCCACCGACCCGCCGACGGGTCGTCGGTATGCTCACCGACCAACGTATGGCGCTGGGGGTCATTGTCATCGTCCTGTTCGCGGGCTTCGGCATCATCAACCCGATGTTCTTCAACGGCCCGTTCGTCGTCTACCCGCTGCTGCGTGACACGGCGACCTTTACCGTCGTCGGGCTGGCACAGATGTGCGCTCTCTCGATCGGGCATATGAACCTCGCCGTCGGACGCATGGCGGCGGTCTCAGCGATGGCCGCCGGCTTCTCCTTTGAACGGTTACACATGGGGCTGGTCCCAGGCTCGCTCATCGGACTGGCTGTCGGGGCGCTGGTCGGCGCGTTCACGGGCTGGATCATCGTGAAATCGCAGGTCAACTCGTTCGTTGTCACTCTCGCTATGGACTTCGCGCTGCTCGGGTTGGTCTCCATCACCTACACGACGTTCACCTCCGCGGCCGCCTTCACCACCAAACCGCCGGGCATGGCCACACTCGGCAACGGCTCGCTCGGGGACTACTGCATCGGCAATTTATGCGGTGCTCCCAACGTCCCGCTCCTTGTGTTCCCCGCCCTTGTATCCCTGATCGCGGTCCAATATCTGTACGGCTTGACTCGGGTGGGACGCGAACTATTGTCCACGGGCGCCAGCCTGCGCGTGAGCCGCCTCTCCGGGATACCCAGCGACCGTCGGATCATCCAGGCGCACACCATCTCTGGGCTTCTGGCCGGCTTGGCAGGCATCATGCTCGCGGTTGCGAGTGGCTCCTTCTCAGCGGCCATCGGGAGTGAGTTCATGATCCCTTCATTCCTAGGGCCTGTGTTGGGCGGCACGCTCCTTGTCGGCGGCGCAGTATCTGTCCTCGGCACCCTGCTAGGCACCATGCTCACGCTGGTGATCCGACAGGGACTCAGCGTGCAGGGGTTCGGCCTGGAGACCCTGAACATCACCCTCGGTTTCGTCCTACTGGTCGCCCTGTCGACCCAACGGCTCCGAACAGTCACCTGGCGCCCCTGGCGGAGGTCACGCGCATGAAATCCCTTTGGGGAAGGATCCCCCTTCACGGCTCCGGCATGACACTAACCATCGTGTTCATCTTCGGGTTCGTCATACTCGTCGTAACGTCTGGCGGCACGCTGCTCAGCCATCTGGCCATTTCGAGCCTCCTTATATACTTGGCAGTCCCCATTCTTATTGGTATGGCGCAGATGGTTGTCCTGGCCGTAGGCCAGATGAACCTCGCGATCGGCGCGATGGGCGGCGCGACGAGTGCTCTGATGGCCGTCCTAATGACCGACCACGGTCTGCCCGTGTGGGCGGCAATAATTGCGGGCCTCGCGTGCAGCACGGCGCTAGGCGCCCTTAACGGCGTGCTCGTCGTGCTCACTCGGCTGAACGGCTTCATCGTCACCCTCGGCACGATGACCATGCTCTTGGGAGTGCAGTACCTCCTGGTTCGGACGTTCACCGTCGACGGCTACCCGGACTGGCTCAAGAAAGCGGGCCTGCAAACCGTCGTAGGCATCCCCTACATGTTCTTGACCGCCATTCTGACCGCCATCGTAGTCTCGTGGTATTTCTCGCGGACAATTGCCGGTCGTCGTCTGCTGGCGACGGGAGGTAACCCCCTGGCGGCCCGCCTGTCCGGGATCTCGAACGACGCCTCGGTGTTTCAGGCGCACGTGATCTCCGGTGTACTTGTCGGCATCGCCTCGCTGGTCACCATTGCGTCCGCGCCTGGCATTAACCGGTCGATCGGTGGTGACTGGCTCCTACCCAGCTTCGCGGCCGCGATCATCGGAGGCGTCATGCTGACGGGAGGAGCTGTGGCGGTCTTCGGCACAGTCATGGCGGCCTGCGTGCTCCGTCTGGTCGACGTCGCCCGGGCCCAGTACTCGCTCGACACCAGCTGGGTGAACTTCGTGGTCGGTGTGGTCGTCCTGTTCACGGTGGCGCTGAGCGAGTGGCGCCAAAGGCGATCGACGTTGCAGAAGATGACCGCGGAGGTCCCGGAATGACGTTTGCACTCGAAGCTAGCGGTCTCGTCAAGGAGTTCCCCGGGGTCCGCGCTCTGGACGGGGTCAACCTCACGCTCCGACCAGGCACGATACACGCCCTGCTCGGTGAGAACGGTGCAGGGAAGTCCACTCTCGTAAAGATCATCACAGGCGTCCATCAGGCGGACCGCGGTGAATTGCGGATGGCCGGTGAGGTCCGCCACTTCCAGTCACCGCTCGAGGCCGCGCATGCCGGGATCGGGGTGGTGCACCAGGAGCGCAACGTTGTACCCGCCTTCACCGTCGCAGAGAACATCACTCTGCAGGACCCACCCAGGCGGATGGGGATCGTCGACCGGGACCGGCAGCGAAGGATGGCTAGCGAAGCCCTGGTCACGCTCGGGGTCGACATCGACCTGGATGCCCGCGTCGGCGACTTGTCGGTTGCCCAGGTTCAGCTCGTCGAGATCGCCAAGGCGTTGGCCTTCAGCAGCCAAGTGCTCCTGTTGGACGAACCTACGGCATCGCTGACGGGTAGCGAGGCCGAGAAACTGTTCGAGGTGCTGCAGACGCTCCGCGACCAGGGAACTGCCATCGTTTTCGTGAGCCACAAACTGGAAGAGGTCTTCGCGATCTGCGATACCGTCACCGTACTTCGCGACGGAGTGAGCGTGCTGGAGTCGGCCACGCTGCGCGAGCATTCCCGCCGGCAGATTGTCGATCTCATGGTAGGGCGAGAGCTGGCGGAGCAACCAGTGCGCCACCGCACCGTGGACCGCTCGATCACGGCGGCCCTGCGTCTTGAGCGGGTCAACACCGGTTTGGGGCATCGGGACGTGGACCTCGTGGTCTACCCCGGAGAGATCTATGGCCTATATGGGCTCGTGGGTGCAGGACGCAGCGAGCTGGCCCGATGTCTTCTCGGCCTTCACCCGGTTACCGGTGGCCAGATCGTGTTGGACGGCACCCCCGTGCGAATCCGGAATATGGAGGAGGCCCTGCACCGCTACCGGATCGGTTACGTGACCGAGGACCGTAAGGAGGAAGGGCTTTTTTTCGAAATGCCTGTCCGTCACAACGTGGCGGTCACTGTTTGGCGTCGCCTCTCCCGCGGAATTCGCGGCGTCTCCCAGCGAGCTGAGAACGACGTCACCTCCCGGTATGTCGATCAACTGGACATCAAAGTCGCATCCAACCAACAGCTAGTTGGCACATTGTCCGGTGGGAACCAGCAGAAGGTGAGCCTGGCCAAGTGGTTGGCTGCCGACACCCAACTCTTGATCATGGACGAGCCAACTGTGGGCGTCGACGTCAGGACCAAGGCGGACTTCCACGAGCTGATCCTCGACCTGGCTGACCGTGGCCTGGCGATCGTCCTCATCTCCAGCGATCTGCCTGAGATGATCGCCTTGGCTGACCGAATCTCAGTGATGAAGGAATACCGCATTGTTGGAACAATCGACAACAACAAGGACTACCCAAAGATGAGTGTGCAGATCATGGATGCCATTCATGAGACGGTGCATACCGTCGCCTGACTGCCCGCTTCCCGATTGCGGAGTTGCGTTGCCCAGGCGGTGTTTGTTGAACGAGGCGGGGGGAAACAGCATCTGTCTGCGCCCGGCCGGGCAGAAGGTGTAACGGCTCGGGTTCAGGACATGCTCGCTAGCGTGGGCTCTTGGTCTCGAGGCTCGTCCCTGACTTGGCTGTTCCGCTGATGTGCGGAGCGCTGGTCCGCACATTCTGCGCGCCCTGTTGTGGTCTCGACCGGAGGTTAAGGACGCCGGTTCCAGACCGATCGGGACTGATCACGGAACCGAAAGCCCCAGTCGTCTCCCATATCCCGGGCTAGCGACTCTCGTTGCTCGAATCGAGCAAGCCACCCAGACGTTGGCCGCTCAAGTCACCGAGCGGGTTCACCAGTGAAAGCGCTTGGTTCTCGCCGATGGGCCTCTACCACCTTCTCCGTAGATGCTATAGCATCCACGGAGAACCCTAAAACATCCATCAAATCGGAAACCTTAGGAGCGAGCCCATGCCCCGTCATGAAGAGCCTGTTCAGCTCGGCCGAGCCGGACTTCAGGTTACCCGCCTCGGGCTCGGGACGGCACCGCTCGGAGGGATGTACACCTCAGTGACGGACCAAGACGCCACTGAGGTGGTCGCGGCCGCATACGAGTCCGGAATCCGCTACTTCGACTCGGCGCCGTTCTATGGCCATGGCGTAGCCGAGCGTCGGTTGGGTCGCGGGCTCCGTGCGGCCGGGGCGACGTCAGTCGCTGTATCCACCAAGGTCGGCCGGCTCCTCATCCACGGCGCAGACGTCGTCTCGGGCATCTACGTCGACTCCGCCGCCGACCAACCTGTGTTCGACTATTCCGCCGACGGTGTCCGCGCCTCGCTCGAGTCGAGCCTCGAACGGCTCGGACTCGAACATGTCGATGCCCTGCTTATCCACGACCCCGACGATCATGAGAACGAAGCGCTGCGCAACACGTACCCAGCGCTTGAACAGATGCGATCCGAGGGGGTCATCAAGGCCATTGGAGTCGGGATGAATCAGACCCCCATCCCGACCCGGTTCGTGCGCGAGACAGACATCGACTTTGTGCTGATCGCAGGCCGGTTCACGCTGCTTGACCAGCAGGCTCAGAACGACTTGCTCCCGGCCGCGCTTGAGCGAGGTGTTTCGATCATCGCCGCTGGCGTCTTCAACTCGGGCATCCTTGCCGACCCGCGGCCAGGCGCGATGTACAACTATGAACCGGCACCAGCGGAGATGATCAGGCGCGCGATCGCAATCCGCTCGATCCTCAAGGAGTTTGACGTACCGATGACCGCGGCGGCGCTGCAATTTCCGCTTCGCCACCCGGCGGTTCGCGTTGTGCTTACTGGCGCTCGGCACCGAGACGAATTGCGGGCCAACATCACCGACTTCAACCGAGAGGTTCCCGAAGACTGCTGGACGGCACTCGAGGAGAGCGGGCTCGTGGCCGCGGTACGGCATTGACGTTCCATGACGCAGTAATGCCGATGGATGTACTGAAAGTGGATGTGGCCACAGGGCAGTGGCGCCGGACTCCCTGGGATCATCCAACAGTCGCCAATGGTCTGCTGGCGGGGTTGCTGCTTGACGCCTGGCGGCGGCCCGGCCCGGCGCCAGTGGTGTTGGCCGGCGGCGGCGTCTCCGGCCATCCGGTGGTCGCCGGTTCTACAGCCGTTGTGTGCAGCCGGTCGCCACAATCCGATGGCGTTGCAGAGGCCCGCGTCGAGGGACGGTTGGCGGGGGGGCTGCGGGCCGCAGGCGCAGCGGCAGTGGTACTCGACGGCCACTCGGTCGAGCCAGTAGTGGTGTCGCTCACCGGCTCTGAGCCAGCGATCCTCGATGCCCGTGAGCTGTCCGGCATGGACGCAGCGGCCACCACAAACGCACTCAAGGAGCGATTCACCGCTGACTGCGTGATCGGCGTCACCGGCCTCGCCGGTGAACAGTGTTCGGCTATGGCATCAATCGTCTTCGACTATGGATTCTCCACCCAGACCGGCGGAATGGGTGGCGCTCTCGGGCGGCTCGGAGTCAAGGCGCTCGTTCTGCCACCACCCGCAGGCGACACCACCTTCGAGTTGACCGCCTTGACCGCCGGTTACGCTCGCAGAATTGACTCTAACCCGCTGGCACGGAGCCAGCGCGACGCCCCCGGGTTCGGAGTATGGGTCGAACCAGGGCTGGCCGGCTACCTAGGAGCGATGAACTTTACGGCCGACCAAGCTCCCCATATCGAGGAGCAATCTGGCGATGTTTACCGTTCCTGGGTTGACGAAGCGGGCCCATCTTGCCCAGGTTGCCCTCAGAATTGCATCAAACGCTACTCCGCTGGCGACAGCCACCCAGAGTGCGGCCGACTGCACCAGTTGGCGCTCCCCGTCTGGGCCTCCCAATTGGGCATGCCGAACCCTGGCAGCGGCCTTTCCTTCAACGCCGATTGTCACCGCTACGGGCTGGAGCACCTTGCGGTAGGTGCCATGCTCGGTGCCCTCGCCGAGGCCGACGCCTCGGGCACGACTAGGGCCGCTACCAAAGGCACGGCATCCCGGGTCACTATGTCCTTCGGTGACAACGCAAGCGCACAGGCGCTGGTAACGCAGTGGGGCAACGACCCTCGGGCGGTACCCGGCACATCGGGCCGACTAGACGACTTCGCCATCGTGACCGGATGCACCGACACAATGATGTCGATCAAAGGCATGCCGATGCCCCCGATTGACCCGCGGGGCAGCCAGGGTCTCGGGGTGGCGATGGCACTCAATCCGACCGGGCCGCACTACGACGTGGTCGAGCATGACATCGATTTCGACCTAGAGGTCGCCTGGCCGCGCCACGTCGCCAGGGGACGGGCCTACGGAGTGCCTGCGTCCGGGCTGCGCATGGGCACGCTCGACACCGCTCGGGTTCAAAGCGTGATCCAGTTGTGGCAGTTGTGGTCCGGGCTAGACGCGCTTGGCGTGTGCCTGTTCGCCTCCCCGCCGACGCGAGAATTGGACGAACAGCAGGTAACGACATTGGCCAGCCGCACCACCGGAGTCGACCTCGCGTTCGACCAGGTCCTGCGCCACGGCCGTCAGCGGCTCGCGGTGCAACGCCGCCTCAACCACAGGTGGGGGGTGGGCGAGTCAACAGAACGGCTGCCGGACCGGTTCCACGAGCAGCCGGTTCGGACGGGCCGGCTGTCCGGAGCTGTCGTCGACCGCGGCGACTTCCGCAATGCGGTCCGTGCGATTCGCGAGCACTTCGGCTGGGGTGACGCGGTAGGCGGATCCGAGGAACGCGACGGCCTCGCCGACCTGGTTGCCGCGGTAGCGACCCTGGACGCGGATCGGTGAACCAGTCGCCGTTTGCCGTGCCGTTGGACGCGTCATCTGTCGCGCGGGCCCGCCGACCAGCGGTCGTCCCGCCTTCAGCGGCGATTGTCCTTTCCCTCACCAATGGACCTCTCACTCCGAAACCCGTCGCAATCGCCTCGAGCCTTCCAGCATTTGACCTCAGGCCGCAGAAATGTGTCGGGGTCGTTGTAACCGGCGTTGGCGCCCTGCTCGTCAATTTCGTGCAAGACGGAGTGGTCGGCACACGCGCGCTTTTCGCTACGGCGTTCGACGTCACCGGCCCCGGACGTGACTGGAGACATCCGCCGGGTCATGCCCCGAACTGCGTGATTCCCCCGGCCCACCGGAGGCGACATCACCGGCTCCCAGCCCAGAATCAGACGACTGTTGCAGGCCAATCTGGGCGCACGTCCCGTGGCCAAGCTCAGGTAAAGGTAATCATGGAAGGATCCTCAGATGCGTATTGACTCGCACCACCATGTATGGGATTTGACTGTTAGGCCGCAGGACTGGATCGTCGGCCAGGCGATGCAGCCGCTGCTCCGCAACTTCTCCCTAACCGATCTGCGACCGCTCGCGGCGTCGACGGCCATCGACCGTACCGTGATCGTCCAGACCGTCGCCGACCCCGGCGAGACTCCCGAACTTCTGCAGTCAGCAGCGGATGACGACTTTGTCGCCGGGGTGGTCGGCTGGTTGGATCTGGAGTCCCCGACGCTCGAAATGAACCTTGCCGCTCAGTTGGAACTTCCGGGCGCCCAGAAGCTCGTAGGCATCCGTGACCTCGCCCAGTACAAGGACGACAGCTCATGGCTCGCCCGTCCCCAAGTCATCGCCGGGCTACAACTCCTCGGCCAACACGGGCTGACCTACGACCTGCTGACCGTGCCACCGCAGCTACCCGCCGCTATCGAGGCCGTCCAATCATGCCCCGAAATGCTATTCGTGCTTGACCACCTTTCCAAGCCACGTATCGCTTCGAGAGTGATGCAGCCGTGGGCGGACCAGGTCCGGGCCCTCTCGAAACTGCCCAACGTCGCCTGCAAGGTGTCAGGTATGTTCACCGAGGCCGAATGGGACGGATGGGCGGTGGGCGACTTTCGCCCCTACTTTGACACCCTGCTCAACGCCTTCGGCCCGGAGAGGCTGATGTTCGGTTCGGACTGGCCTGTTTGCACTCTTGCGGCCAGTTACCGGCAGGTGATCGGGACCGCAGAGGAGCTGACCTCTGACTTGAGTGCTGATGAGCGGGAGCAGTTCTGGGCAGGCACCGCCACCCGCTTCTACCGATTGGAACGCTGACCCAGTGACCACAACCCACCCGGCGGGCATCCAATGACCGAAGCGAAACCACCTGCCCTGGATCTCACCCTTGCAGGTGAAGCGTTCATGAAGACGCACCGGCCATTACGCAAGTGGGCGGTCCGCTCGCCCTCGTGCACGCCGGCGACTTGGTCCGGCTCGATGAGGCGGGACGGCTCTTGTAACGCATGGTTGACGAGGATGAGCTTGACCACAGGCGAGCCGATTGGCGAGCCCCGCCGCCCGGTGGCGATCGCGGATGGGTGCGGCTCTACACCGAGCATGTGCTGCACGCCGATAGCGGGGCGGACCTCGACTTCTTGCGCGGTGGAAGCGGCAGCACGCCGCCGCGTCAATCCCACTAGGCTGTCCTAAGATGCACGCGCGTGCGAGGGGTGAGCGGTGATGATAGTCCAGACGGGCGACCGGAGCGCTTCCAAACTGGACCTAGAGCGATCGAACCGGTCGACCCTCAGCGACGAGACCTACGAAGCCGCCAAAGCGCTGATCATAAGCCACGGAATCCCGCCGGGCGAGCGAGTCAGCATCGACGCTCTGGCTCGAGACTTGCAGGTGTCCCAGACCCCGGTGCGCGAGGCGCTTGCCCGTCTAGAAGCCGACGGCCTGGTTGTGAAGGAGCCGATGCGCGGCTACCGAACCACGCCGTTGCTGACCCGCCGCGAACTTAACGAGCTGTACGACATGCGGCGGCTGATGGAGGGTTGGGCCGCCAAACAGGCTGCGCTCAGAATCACCCCTGAGGGGCGTCAGCGTCTCCGCATGGAGATGGCCACCACTTCGGGCGGGCTCATGGCTATTGAGCAGACATACAAGAACATCGCCGACCACGACGCCAGGTTCCACGAGCTCATGTTCGAGCTGGCCGGCAACGAGATGCTCCGGGCGGTCTGGGTCCACACGCACTGTCACCTGCACCTGTTCCGATTGTTCTACGCCAGCGGTCTAGCGACCCGAGCGCTGGAGGAGCACCACCGAGTCACTGAAGCTATCGTCGCCGCGGATCCGAAGGCTGCTGAGGCCGCCATGGTCGCTCACGTCGAAGCCTCACGAAACCGGTTACTGCCGGCCACGGTGGAGGACTAATGCCCGAACCCGGTCACGTCGTGGACAACGGACGATTCGACTCCGAACTCGCCTGCCACGTGCCGAATCTGGCGCCCACAGACTTCACCTACCCCGAGCGCAGCAGGGCGGACGGGCTCGCGGCATTCCGGGCGCGAGGTCTGCATGTTCCGGAGGAATCGGAGCTTCACATCGAAGACCGGTTGGTGCCCGGGTTGTGCGCCCAAGCTCCCCCGGTCAAGATCCGCATCTATCGGCCCCACGGTCAGGGACCGCTGCCTGCGGTCCTTTGGATTCACGGCGGCTGCTTCGTGCGAGGGGCGGTTGAGATCGACCATCCGGAGGCGGCTCGCGCCGCAGCTGAACTTCGCGCCGTCGTCGTGTCCGTGGACTACCGATTGGCACCCGAGCACCCCTATCCGGCGGCGATCGACGACTGCCAGGCGGCACTGCAATGGTTGGTGTGCGAGGTGGAGGACGTGGCAAGTGACCGCGTCGCTGTGGTGGGCATCAGCGCGGGGGGAGGCCTTGCTGCTGCCCTGGCAATGCGGGTCCGCGACCGGGGCGCACCGGCCCTGTGCCTCCAGGCTCTCGTCATCCCGATGCTTGACGACCGCCTCGACACACCCTCCATGCACGAGTTTACTGACCGGCGCATCTTCAGCCGCGGCGTGGCCGAGGCAGGCTGGCAGCACTATCTTGGAGGCGCAGGGATCTCCGGCGAACCACCGCCCGACGCCGCACCTGGCCGCTCTCCAGATCTCACCGATCTTCCGCCGGCGTACCTGTGCACCGCCGAACTGGATCCGCTTCGCGACGAGGGCATCGACTACGCCGTGCGGCTCACACGAGCCGGGGTTCCGGTGGAGTTGCACCAGTTCCCCGGGACCTTCCACGGATCCCAGTTCGTGGTGCGCGATGCGGCAATTTCCCGGCGCATGTGCGATGAGTTGTACGCCTCCCTCGCCAGATCGTTCTCGCGTCGTGCCCCACTCCTGTGACCCCACTCGTGTGACATGGTGCATGTGCTGAACGTTCGCAGGCCAACGTGACGGTGCTTCTTGCGCAGCCCATGCGCCCGTTAATGCCGCGAAGGGACTGGGGTCCGTCAAGCCACGCCGACAGACCGATCCAAGTTCGCGAAAGTGGGCGGTCACAATGGCAACCATGGGTTGACAGTGACAACCACTGGTTGTCACCATGGTGACATGGACCGAGGCAACCCATCACACGAAGAGAAAATTGAGCGCATCAAAGAGGTCCGGACACAAGCCATCGAGTACACGCGACAGGCTCGGAGGCTTGCTGTTGAGCGCCGAGACCTCATGCAGGGACTCATCGAAGACGGGTGGTCCCAGGCGGATATCGCCCGCGAGCTCGGTGTGACACGCCAGGCCATCCAGAAGATGCTGTCGCTCTAGACAGCCCTACCGGCCGGCACGCCGCGGTGCGCCGCAACGTCCGCACATGCCCCGCGATCCGCGCGGGTGGACGACATGCGTCATTTCAGCCGCAAGTGACGCAGTCGCTGCCGGCGCCAGATGCATGCGTGCCCAGTTATTGGTCTGGTCTACCTGACTGGAGGAGTGCACCTCGGCTGCTGCCGATCCTTCGGCGGCATGTGGAACCACTTCGCGTGTCGAACAAGCGCTTCAACCTGACCCGCACCAGGTTGTCGCATAGTGGGTCTCGTGGGCGCGCAGGTTAAGCGCAACACGTCAGGCACAACGGGGGTGCGAATTGACGGAGCCGGCAACGAAGGCCGGGAGCGAGAGTCTGTCTGACCGTATTGGGTTCTGGGCAGCGATTCTGACCGCCGCCCTCGCCGCTGTGTCCTTCGGGGTGGCGGTCACGACGCCACCCAGGACCGGGCCGTTCGCCGCACCCGGAAGTGCGATTCCTTTTCCCTACTCGGCTGCCGCGCAGTTCGTCCCACGCGACTTCCTGTGGATGTACCCCGCCTTGCTGATGATGCTCGCCTTCCTCGTGCTGGCCGTGTGTGTCCGGGAGCACGGTGTGGCCGACCGCAGGGTCGTCGGCACGATCGGGCTCGGCTTGGCCGTCGCCTCGTTCACCATCATCGCCGTCGACTACTTCATCCAGCTACGCACCGTTCAGCCGGCTCTCCTGAACGGTGAGTTTGACGGGCTCGCGATCATGTCTCAGTACAACCCTCACGGGGTTTACATCGCTCTTGAGGAACTCGGCTTCCTGGCGATGGGACTGTCTTTCGCCTTCCTCGCCCTCGCGATCGGTAGCTCGCGCCTGGAGCGGGTCACGCGATGGGTGTACTTGGCGTCGTCGGCTTTGATCGTTGCAGCCTTCGTCGGAATGTCATGGTATTTCGGCTTCGGTCTCGAGTACCGGTTCGAGGTGGCCGCTATCTTCTTGGGGTGGCTCACCTTGATGATCTCAGGAGTGTTGCTTGCTTTTGTCTTCCGGCGCTCAACACGCTGGTCGTAGCGCCAGCAGCCCGACGATCGCCGCGGCGACCGCGGCGGCCACGACCCATCTGACGCTCGGCACAGACCGCCCCTTCCGTCCCAAGACAAAACGTGTGGCGACACCATCGATGGTTCGCGGGCTCATCCATTGAGTGGCCGGCTCCCACTGTGGCGGGTCAGCGACGGGCGCCCGGCGGACGGGGGCCAGCGGGCGCGGGCTGCTTGCGCTCCTGGGCAGTGCCCGGCGTCGAGTCTGGTGTGTTCGTCCCTTGTGGGGAGTCGTCGATGTCGATGTCGACGTCGAGCCGGGCCACGAGCCGGTAGCGCAGGTCCTGGGCGGGAAGCTCACCCAATGGCTCCTCGGCCACCAACGTCCTTGTCGCGGTGGCAACGTCGTGGCCCTGGGATTGAGCGTCCTGCATAAGCGTGGCAAGGGCAGGCCAGTCGCCTTGGCGGACCAGGCGCGGGTCGAGCTCGGCGGCCAGCGGCGCCCAGCGCTCCTGCGGGGGTCGCGAGGAGGCTGCGGCCAGCCGGGCCCGGACCTCGGTGATGTTCTGGAGCGGTTTCTGTGCCGCGTTGCGTGGGTCGCGGTTCCACTCGGCGACTGCCGTGTGCAGGTCACGCTGGACTGTGGTCATGCTCGCCTGGAGCCGGGAGCTGATCTGGTCGGCGTTGTCGGCCCACTGCGCCGAGGGCCGGGCAGCGACGATCTGCGCCGCCTCGGGTATGGCCTGGGCCGGAGGCAGGTTGGCAAGGCGCTCCTCGACCAGGACCTCGGCCAAGGGCCGGGCGCCGACGAGAGCCTCGCGTAGCTGGGTGCGGCCGCGCAGTTCGAGCATGTCGGCCGGGTCGAGGCCTTCGGGGAACTGGGCGTAGCCCGGGTCCAGCCCGTAGGGAGTGAGTATCCAGAAGTCGCGCTCGGCGGCGACCTGCCCGGGCAGGTCAGCGTCGGTGGCCACGATCGGATCGACCCCGAGTCGGCCCAGCTGTGCGGCCTGCTCGTTGGTCAGCGAGGTTCCGAGTGGCGCGACGCCGACGTGGCTGCCCGCGGTTGCGATGGTCACCGCGATCGCGTCCATCGGGCCCTCGACGATGACGGGGACGGCTCCGGCTGCCTGGGGCTGCTCGACGGCGCCGAACAGCTGCGCGCCTTTGTGGAAGAGAGGGGTGTCGGCGGTGTTGAGGTACTTCGGTCCGCCCCTGTCGGCGTCGGTGAGGTCGGGGTGTCGGCGGCCGACAAAGCCCAGGACCTCGCCGTCGTGAACGATCGGAAACACGACCCGGCCGCGGAACCGGTCGATCAGCCTGTCGGTGCTGGCTGTGGTGGCCACGCCCGTGGCGAGCATTTCCTCGTCGGTAACACCATGACCGCGCAGGTGGTTGACCAGGCGTGTCCAGCCGGCTGGCGCCTGGCCTGGACGGAAGTGTGGGTGGTCGAGCAGGTCGGTGCCGAACCGTTGGGTCAGGTAGGTCCGGCCCCAGGAGTCGGGGAACTGGTCCTGGAAGAACCGCAGCGACATGTCGTTGATCTGGAGCATCCGCTCCCGGCTGACCGGGCAGTAGTCCCACTCCCTAGCGCGGGCGAGCATCAGGTCGATGTCGGCGTCGGTCTGCTCGGG
>Ga0209638_1001137_pt1 | contig 17102 bp, 14 predicted proteins | sample BarGraNGADG00211_FD_184490 | JGI IMG/M metagenome (GOLD analysis project Ga0209638, IMG submission 184490) | Arctic peat soil microbial communities from Barrow, Alaska - Barrow Graham LP Ref core NGADG0002-211 (SPAdes) (version 2) | ecosystem: Environmental > Terrestrial > Soil > Wetlands > Peat...
TGGCCACCCCGACTCCGAACTGTCGATCAGGCTGGCCAGTGGACGCGCAGTGCATGACCGACGGAGCGATCCTGTTCGCGCCGGACGGGAGCTTGTTCTCGGCGCCGTCCGGGAGAAACGGGCAGATCACCGCCTTCGACGCGTCGGGACGGCTTCGTCCTGGCTGGCCGATCGACGCTCCGGTCGGCGGCGACTACCAAACCGCGGTCGGATCGGGATGGGCGGTCGCGCCCGACGGCAGCCTGCTCGTGGGTACCGCAACCGGCATCGACGACTTCGAGCTATCGGGTCAGATGCGCCCGGGCTGGCCGATCACCCTTGCCGGTGCGGGCTTGAGCCGCATCCTCGTACAGCCTTCGGGCGCGATCATCGTGCTCAACTTCACCTCCGCAAATGACGTTGGCTGGATCCACGAGTTGACTCTCAGCGGCAGCACGCCCGTGGTCTGGTCGACCCACATCGCCGGTGGCTATTCGGACGCCGCGGTGGCGCCCGACGGAACCATCTATCTGATGAGGGCCGTCGCCGGGACCGCCTCCAATCCGCTACCTCCGACCAAGTTCGTCGTCAGCGCACTCGGCCCGGACGGCAAAGCGATCTCCGGCTGGTCGACCTCGCGCTGGGATGCCTGGGCCGTGACCCCGACGGGAGACCTGGCGGTCGTCGCCTACGACACCACCATGGCCACCACGGGCATGGAGGTTTTCGACGTCACCCGAACTTACGTGGCCGTCCTTGATCGCAGTGGCAAGCCGCTCCCGGGCTGGCCGCGAACGATCGATGGCCCGGCGTCGGCTCCGGCCGTCGGGCCGGACGGCTCGGTCTACCTGGTGCGGGGATTTGGCGTTGCCACCGGGTCGGTTCTGGCGTTCGATAGCTCGGGTCGGGTGAAGGCGGGCTGGCCGGTGTCGCTGCCGTCGGGGTATGTAGTCATGGTGGGCTACATGGGCCCGGACACCACCGACGTGGCGTTGCCGCCGATAGTGGCGAACGGTCTGGTGTATGTCGCCGAGGGGGCGCAAATTGGCGGAGCCCTGGCGATCTCCGCGTTCCCGACGTCCGGCAACCCGACCGGATGGACGTATCGGCTGCCCGCGGACAGCCAGTTCGGCTCGTCTACGTTCGTCACGCTGACCCTCGTGATCGCGCCTGCCGACGGAAGGCTCTACGTTTCCGAGTGGACTCTCTCGTCGACGGATTCCACGCCCCAGTACCAGGGTGCCGTGGTCGCCCTCGGGTCGGACGGGCAGATACTCCCGGGTTGGCCGCACTTCTTCGCCGACACGAGTCCAGGTGAGCTGACGGTCCTGGCCGACGGCGGCGTCGGCGTGAGCACCGGGGCCGGAGCCACGCGCCTGACCGCCGACGGGGCCACCGCCCCATAGCCTCGAGGCGCGCGGGACCTATTTGACGGTCTTCTTCGAGAGCCTCTCCAGGCGCGCCTTGGCCTTCTTCGTGAGCACGCTGCCCTCGCCGAGAGCGCGGCGGCTGCCGTCCAGGGCCGCGCGGGCCTGGTTGCGTGCGGCGATCGTCCGGCCCAGAGACTCCAGCGCGTCGGCGTCGCGGCCGATCAGCCGTAGGGTGTCCGGATCGTCCGGACCGGGCTGCTTGCGCATGATCCCGACTGCCTCGCAGTACAGGGCGTGGGCCGACTCGGGATCGGACATCTTGCGGGCTATGTCGGCGAGGTGGCCGTGCATGTCGGCAACGGACCGGCCGCGCCGACCCTGGAGACGCACGTAGCCGTCGATCACGGTCTGGTAGGTCGTTCGGGCGGCTTCGAGCTGCCCCAGGCGCTCCAGCGTCAATCCCAGGTTGTGGCCCAGGCGCAGCGTTGCCGGGGCATCGGGGCCTTCGGAATCGCTGCTGCTCGCATACAGGCGGCCGAGTGGCCCGGCCACGCGATCGGAGATGCCGCGGGCACCCTCTTCATCGCCGAGGTCTTCGAGGGTCTCCGCCAGCCATACAAGGGAGTTGAGCGTCCGATCGTCCTTGGGGCCGTACAGCCGCTCGAGAATGCCCGTGAGCTCTTCCCAGCGACGCCGGGACTCGTCGAGCTCACCGACTTTACCCAGCTCCCAGGCGAGGGCGCGCAGCGCTTCCAGGGTCTCTTCCGCTTCGGCGCCGGCCACGCGGCGCTGGGTCTGATAGAGAGTGGCGTAGGCGCGCCGCGCGTCGGCATGGGCTTCCATGCGCCCGAGCACTCGGGCGTGGGCCTTGAGCGCCCACAAGACTTTGGGCGCGTCCGGCCCGAGGAGTCGGATGCGGGCGTCGGCGACCTCGCCGAATCTGTCCGCGGCCCCGCCAAGATCGCCGAGTCGTTCCAGGTTCCAGGCCAGGTCGCCGAGAGCCCAGAGCACGTCGACGTGATCCGACCCCAGCAACTCGCGCCTGCGATCGAGGAGTTGCTCGTCGAAGTCGCGTGCCTTCCGGAAGTCGCCACACTGGCCGGTCGCGTCCGTCAGGCCGGCCAGGGCGTCCAGAACGGCAATCTCGTCCTGCCCGGGGAGCCGGGTCAACGTGTCGTAAAGCTCGCGATAGGCGGCAGCGGCGGCCTTGTCGTCATCCAGCGAAAGCAGCAGTCGGCTGTGCTGCGTGAGGGCCGCGACCGCAGCCGGGTCGTCGTGCCCTAGCGTGGCGACCGTGGCGGCAAGCGCCTGCTCGGAAAGCGACCGTCCGGATGCTCGATCGCCCGCTCCGCACAAGGCTCGGCCGAGGCTGAGCATGGCCTCGAGCGTGTCCCTGTGCGCCGGACCCAGGATGCGACGGCTGCGATCCACTCGCTCGGCGAGGACCTCGCAGGCGCGAGGGTATTCCTCGATGTCGACCAGGGCGGCGCCGAGGAGGGTCATCGTCCGCAGCGTCGCCGCATGCTCTGCGCCGAGCACCTTTCGCTGGGCGTCGAGCAACGTCTCGAAGGTCGTTCGCGCGGCGGCGTTGTCGTCGAGAGCGCGTTGCGTCAGGCCCAGGTTGTGGAGTGCACTCAGCGTCGCCGGGTCCTCGGGGCCGAGCGCGCTGCGCCGCCCGGCCACGACGCGCTCGTACAACGGCCGCGCAGTCGCCGGTTCGTTGAGGAACGAGAGCGCTACGGCCAGGCCGTGGAGCGCGGCCAACGTCTCGAGATGTCGCGGCCCATAGGCGCGCTCGCAACGCTCCAGGAGGGCGTAGTACTGCTCGCGTGCGACCGGCAGCTCGCTGAGATCGAGGGCGATGGCCGCGAGGCGGGCATCGACCTCGAGGGTGGCCGGGTGGTCGGCCCCGAGGAGTTTGCGGCGTGCTTCTAGAACCTGACGGCAGATCGACCGCTGTGCAGCCGGGTCTTCGATCCCGTCGAGCAGAAAGTCAAGGTCTTGCAGCGCCGCGAGACCCGCAATCGGTTTCGACGAAATATTTGTGCTCGTGGACGCGCGATCCATGGATCGAATGAAGTCTCCTGGCGTGGCCCTCGTACGACTGCATCATGCCAGGTTCCCGCGATTCGTCACTGAACGGGACGAGGGGCGGAGTTCGCGGCGACCAGAGGACGGCCACGCACACGGATCCGAAGCGACTGCGGGCGCAGCTAAGCGACGCCGGACTGGGCTCCCGCCGGGGTTGGCACGGCGCGCAGCGAAAGCGCCAGATCCCGGTTCACCAGGATCGTTCGATACCACTGCGAGACCGGCTGCTTGCAGTCGTCGTACTCGAGTACCGCGTCGGTAATGGCGACCATTGCCGGGCGACGACTCAAAGCTCGGACCGGGTTGGCCGTGGGCGGCGCATGCATGAAGCCCTCGGCCGAGTAGGGGCCAAGCTTCATTTTCACGCCGTTCGGTTTGGTGGCAAGCCGTCGCTTGGGGTCGCCTCGTGGACCGCTCGCGATGACGATCTCCAGCTCGTCTCTCGCGATCTCGATCTCCTCGAAGCGCTGGCTGTGTCCGTCGGCCGTGCTCACGAGAATGGCGTCACGGACCACGATGGTCTGCCGGCTGTTGAGCAGATCGGCCAGGCGCGCGCATTCCAGTTCGACCCGCCCCTCGACGCGGCAATCATCCGAGAAACCTACGAAGTCGATGTCGGTTGCCATGGCGCTCGACCTTTGCTGCTGATCCGCTGAAACTCTCCCATAGGGGAGTCCGGTCAGACAGTCCATATGAAGATACGCCGTATGGGGTACGTCGATATCCTCAACTCGTGGTAGGGCCACGGGGTGGGACTCCCAACGTGCAAGCGACCTTGCCGTGGGGTGCGCGAGGGCCGGAGCAGCCCAAATTCGCGCAGTAGCGGGCCCGCTACTTCTGTGTGGTCTGTTGCGTGGGCGTGCCGGCAGGCATGGCGCCCATTCCGCTTTCGCCGGCCGAAGGCCCGATGCGCCGCTCCTTGCCCGTGAGTATTCGCTTGATGTTGTCGTGGTGGAACAGCCAGATGAGCCCGGGCACGCCTGCGCCGTAGACCACGTAGACGGGGGCCAGAGGGATCACCAGTGTCGCGGCGATCATGACGAGGCCGCCGATCAAGCTCGCGCCGAGCGACCCGAGCGACGAGACACGGGTCACGGCGATGACGATGACGAATATCGGGAATATCACCGCCAGGATCAGCGGCGCGATGATGAGCGCTCCGCCGGTTGCCGGAGCCACTCCTCGGCCGCCCTTGAAGCCGATGAACGGCGACCGGCTGTGCCCCACGATGGCGGCCAGGGCGGCGAGGATCTGGGCCACGTCGTCGCCGCCGATCGCTTTGATCAACAGCACGGCCGCGGCGCCCTTGGCCACGTCCAGCAGACCGGAGACGGCCGCCCAGCGAAAGCCGACGGCTCGCGAGACATTGGCGCCCCCCGTTCTGCCGCTCCCCAGCGTCCGAGGGTCGGGCCCGCCGATGAGCCGTGGAACGATGATCCCGAAGGGAATGCCGCCCAGGAGATAGCCCGCGATCAGCGCGACGGCTGCCCGCACAATGTCAATCATCTGCATCGCGGGGAAGTATAGGGCCGCGAAAAATCGAGCGAGTCCCGGGCTAGGTGTCGGCAGTCCCGAGCATCTCGGCCAGGAGCCGCGTCGGGTTGCGACGCAGCGCGGCCCTACGTTCCGGATCCGCAGTCACATCTTCGACGAGATCGGCGAGCAGGCCGTTGACTGGAGTTGGAACCGCGGTCATGACCCCGAAACGCGCGACGGCGCCGTTCATCCAGCGGACTTCGGTCGGCTCGCCCGCAACTGCTGTGACGGGCGGCGTGCCCGCCTCGACCGCGCGCACGTGAATCCGCAGCGACGGCAGCTTACCGGCGCGAGCCCCGCCCATGATCCGCGCCAGGATGGGCCGGCCGAGCCAGGCTGGCAGGCGCACAGTCCGAGCCAGCCACGGAACGGCCGCGCCGGGGATGCCGACCGGTTTCAGCCCAAGCTGGTGCATGACGTCGAGGGTCTCGCGCAGCTGCCGCCGTTCGATGGCGAAGAGCCGCGGGTCGCGGTATATCTCGTCGGGGTCCATGTCGAGGATCGCACCGGTGGCGTTCGCGGTCAGGTTGGCGAGTAGCTTGGACCACTTCATGGAGGAGGCGTCGCGGATCTCCGCGGTCCGGAACCCGACACGTCCGAACTCGCGCCGCAGCGCCCGAACCGACGGCCGGGCCTCCGGCGTCAGGGCCGATAGCCCAAGGCCGCCCTTGCCCAACCATCGGATCTCGTTCTCCGATGCGAGTTGGAGCGTCGCGGTCAGCGACCCGGCGATCAACGGCGCCTGGGAGCGCACCTCCGCAGCGATCCCTTCCGCGCCGATGCCGTTCTCCACGGTCAATGTCGGCACTCCGGGCCAGCGCAGGGTAGGGGCCATCGCCTCGCGCAGGGCCGGCATCTTGACCGCGAACAGGATCAGGTCGGGGTCGGCCGCCTTTTCGGTGCGGCTGACCCGACGAACCGGGAAGCTCTGGACCGCGCCATCGGGGGAGACCAGGGTCATCGGCTCGTTCGACGAGAGCTCGAAGATGCGGACGAGCGTCACGTCGTTACCGGCCGCTGCCAGCAGCGTGCCGAGGAATGAGCCGACGGCCCCTGCGCCGACGACGAGGATCTTCATCGGCGGTCGGGTGCGCGGCGGCGGAGTCAACCCGCGGGGCACGGGGGCGGGTCGGGGCGTGGCGGGCTCGCGCCCGGGCGCAGGCGCGGGTGTCCCGGGAGCGGGCGCGGGCGTGGGTGTCGCGGCGAGCTCTGCTGGCGGCGAGTGCTCCGCGCCAGATGCGGTGAACCCATCGGCTCTCCGCCGTGCCGCCGCCACAACGATGGTCGCTCTCCGCCATGCCGCCGCCAGAATCGTGCCGAGGAACGAGCCAACGGCTCGTGCGCGGGCGGCGAGGTCCACAGGGCTCCTCGTTGGCATCGGGTTGGGCCCACCGGGCGCGGTGGCTGGCGTGGCCTCGGGCGCGGCCGGCACCGCGAACGCGACAGGTTCAAGCGCAGCCGTCTTGCCCGCGCTTGCTCGCCGCCGGCGCGTTGTCGGCCGTGGCGCGGTCGTCTCGGGCCCGTGCTCAGGCGCGGCGTGTTCCGGCGCTGCGGGCACGGCCGCTGCGGGTTCGACTTCAGCGGTCCTGCGCGCTGCGGCTTGCCGCCGGGGCGTCGCCGGCATTTCGGGCGTGGCCGGAGTCTTTGCGGGCGACTTCTCTGGCGTCATGCGGTCCTGTCGGCTGATGGCTCCTGAAGGTTGAGCCCGCCTAGACTACCCGGTGAGCAGGAACTTGTGCCGCCAGGAATGCGGATTCCTCCGGATCGCCACGGTCACCAGAGCCGCGGCACATGCGGTCTGCGATGGCGGCCTTCGGCCCCGAGGCCCTGAGCGCCGGATCGGACACCCGCTGGAACTGCCCGATCCGCGCCGCCGCCACCTCTGGTCTATGCGCGCAGTGACTGTTGTCGAACCTTGGGCGGACCGGTCGCGGCCCCGGCACTGGCCGGCCACGCTCGTTGGACCCCGATTCGGGGTGGCCTGAGGGTCGCGGACGGCTCCGGCCATGGACAGTAGTCACGCGGTGCATGAATCGGAGATGGCGGCGCCCGGAGATAGCGGCGCCCGGAGATGGCGGCGCCCGGAGATAGCGGCGCCCGGTCCGCTTTGACATTGCCATCTCGGGGAGCCAATGTCTCAACCGTGACGAGCCCATACGAACCGCCACTCTCCAGCGCGCACGCTCTCCCGCGGTTGGACGCCGACGTCGATGCGTGAGCCGCTCGTCGTCTGGCTCGGCGACCGGAGAATCGGGACGCTGAGACCCGCGGGCGCCAACGTCTCGGAGTTCCACCCCGAGGATCGGTCGACGCTTCTCGCCGTTGGGACGCCGAACGATCGGTCCGCCTGGCCGGCCGAATTCACCCGCAACTGCGCCTTCTGTCCGTCGACAGTCGTTCGGCTCGTGAGCTAGGCTGACGTTGCCGCAGGCGATACCCAGAGCGCAGGAGGCGCCCGATGGCCCTGATGACGCCGGAAGAGGCGAACGCTTACCGTCAGCCGATGCTCGACCAACTCGGCACAGATGATCCTGTCGAAGTTCAGGCGGCCGAGGTGGAACTGTGGCGCCGCCTTCTCGACGATGGCGGCACCGAGCTGCGCAAGCGCCCTGCGCCTGGTGAGTGGTCGGCCCTCGAGTGCCTCGGCCACATGACCGACTCGGAGCTGGTCACGTCGACCCGATATCGCTGGATCCTCGCCGAGGACGAGCCGCCCCTGCAGGGTTGGGAGCAGCAGGCGTGGGCCGCCCGCTTCAACCACTCCGACGACGACCCGGACGCGCTCCTCGCACTGTTCGCCGCCCTGCGCTGGGCGAACCTCGAGTTGTGGGCCCGGACCCCGACGGCTGCTCGAGCCCGCGAAGGCATCCACGCCGAGCGCGGCCCCGAGTCTTTCGACCTGCTGTTCCGAATGCAGGCCGGCCACGGCCGAGTTCATCGCGCCCAGGCGAAGCGCGCCCTGGCCATCGTCCGCCGCAATCGGTAGACACGGATCTCGACCCACGGCGTCGGCGCTGCCTGATCCGTACCGTGGGCGAATCGGCCACGACCTACGCGGCAGCACGTCCGCCTAGCGGCCCAGAATCCGGTCGATCTCGGCCATCTGAGCAGCCGTGAGCGGACCGAATTCCATCGACCGCGCGTTCTCCTGGACCTGGGCGACCGTCCGGAAGCCTGGGATGGGCACGGTGTTGGGGCTTCGGCCCCAGATCCAGGCGAGTGCGCCCTGGGCCAGAGTCCGGCCGTTGCTGGTCAGGATCTCCCGGATGGAAGAGAGGTCGTCGAGCCATGCCTGATTGGCGTGGCCGTCCTTGATGCCGGCGAACCAATCGACCTTCTGGCGGATGTCGTGGTCGCCGAAACGGGTCTCGGGCGTGATTTTGCCGGTCAGCATGCCCATCCCCAGGGGAGCGCGGTTGATGCTGCCCAGGTTCAACCGCTCGGCCAGCGCCAGTAGCTCGACGTTCCCGGCGAAGACGTTCAGCTCCTGCTCGACGACGCCGCAGCCCGGACCGGTCGAGAAGGCCTCGATCGCATCCGTACGATCGGTGCTCCAGCCGTAGGTTCGGATCTTGCCTTCCTTGACCAGGCCTTCGAGCACGTCCCGTGCCGCCAGCGCTCGGTCCACCGTCAGGCCCCAGACGTGCAGCAGGTAGAGATCGACGTAGTCGGTGTCGAGGCGTCGCAGGCTCTCCTCCAGGTCGGCCCGCACGTGAGGGGCGACGTCGCTCTCTTCCTCGCCGGCACCGTATGGTTCGACCTGCTTCGCGGCCTCGTCGACGTCGTAGCCGAACTTGGTGGCAATCACGGCCTGATCGCGGCGCCCCTTGAGTGCGGCGCCCAGTACCCGCTCGCTATGGCCGGCGCCGTAATTTGCGGCAGTGTCGAAGAAGCTGGCACCGAGTTCTACGGCGGCGTGGATGGCCCGCGTCGACTCGGCGTCGTCGACGACGCCCCAGCCGGCTCTGGCGCCGGCCATCTCCCACGGCCCGCCGATGGCCCAACAGCCCATCCCGACTGCCGAAACCTCGATGCCGCTGCGTCCGAGTCTTCGTTTCACGTTTCGTCTCCTTGTCCAAGGTGCGCCCGCGCCATGTTGGCGCCATTTCCACGGGAGATCCATCAGGTGAGTGGTAACCGCTAAGCCCGCACCACCCTCATGTCCAGGCTCGAGCGGTTCAGCACCGTCGCGCCGCTCTCCGCGCACATGACGATGTTCTCCAGGCGCACGCCCCACCGACCGGGGAGATAGATCCCGGGCTCGACGCTGAACGCCATGCCGGGCTCGAGCACCGTCGAGTTGCCCGCAACCATGTACGGGTCTTCGTGCACCTCGAGCCCGATGCCATGGCCCAATCGGTGCGTGAAGAAGTCGCCGTAGCCGCCGGCGGCAATGACCGAGCGGGCCACCGAATCGATGCGCTCGGCCGGGACGCCGGGTTGAATGGCCGCCGTGGCCCGGGCTTGAGCTTCGCGGACCAGGTCGTAGACGCGCACGAACTCCGGCTCCGGTTCGAGGCCGGCCTCGCCGGCAACCCAAACCGTGCGGGTCGTGTCGCTGAAGTAACCGCCCAGAGTGCCGCCGATGTCGAGCACGACCGGTTCGCCGGCCCCGATGACGCGGCTGCTCGCGTCGTGGTGTGGAGAGGCGCTGTTCGGCCCCGAACCGACGATGGCGAAGTCGGCCAGATCGTGCCCCTCGTCTATGAGCCGCCGGCGGATCTCGCGGCTCACCTCCCCTTCGGTCCGGCCCTCGAGCCGGCCCGCGCAAAGGCCGTCCATGGTTCGGTCGGCGGCCTCGGCGGCAAGCGACAGAATCCTGGCTTCGTCGGCGTCCTTGACCTGGCGCAACGCGCGCATGACGAGGCTCGCAGACTCGAAATGCCGCCCGCGGAGAGTGGCCTCGAGCGCCAGGAGGTGCACAGCCCACAATCGGTCGGAGACCCCGATCGGCGCGGTCGTGGCGGGCGCGGTCGTGGCCGGCGCACGCAGCAAGTCCGCCACCAACGCGGCGGCATCGTCGGTTTCCTCGAAGGCAACGACCCGGGCCGCTCCGGCCGACGCAAGGGGAGCGCCTGCCGCTTTCTGCATCTCCAGCCGCGGAACCAGGAACGACACCGGACCTTCGCGCGGGATCACGAGCAGGGCCAGGCGCTCCGTCGGGTCGCCGACGAACCCGGTCAGGTAGCGCAGGTCCGGCCCGACGCCCAGGAGCAGGGCGGCGAAGCCGCGATCGGCGAGGGCCTCCCGGCATGCGGCCAGCCGCGCGCCGTATCGCTCGTCGGGAATGCCACGCGACGCGTTCATACGCGGAGAGTACCGCCGGGTCGTCGGCGGCGCACTTGCCGGGGCCACGAACCGGCCGGGCGGCAGACTGGGCTTGCAGCCACCTTCGCGATCGGCGCGGAAAGACCCTGAGTCGAGCGGGAGGGGTCTCCGCCCGCCGCCTCGGTCGGCTACCGGCCCGCCAGTGCCTCGACCAGTGGCGCCATAGACTCCATGGCGCGGCTCGGAACCGTGTAGTAGCTGATCCCGAGCTTGTCGCGGCGCCGCAGGAGCTGCTCGCGCGTGGAGCTCAGCGTGCCGTAGAGGACATACGGGCTGCCGTAGACGGCGGTCGCGGCCCAGCGAGCGGCGGCCGTCACCGATCGTGGCAGGGAGCTGCCGCTGCCGATCAGGGCGGCATCCGCGAGCCACATGTTGATCTCGAGCTGCTCGAAACGCTCGCCGGCCGCCTCACGGATCAGCGCGACCTTCCCGGCCGTTGCGGTCTCGGTGGCCTGTCGAACGTGGTGTCGGCCGTGGGCGTCGAAGCCCGGCACCAACCCGACGATCTCGGCTTCGCGCGCGGCGAGCTTGAGCATTCGAGGTCCGCCGCCGCCGATCGCGAGTGGCGGGCGCGGCTTCTGGCCCGGCGCCAATCCAGTGGACGCGTTGTCGAGCTTATAGTGCGGGCCCGTGTGCGTGACCGTCTCGCCGGCCAGGAGTCGCTTGACCAGCGGGATCGCCTCCTCGAGGCGGTCGATCCTGAGGGCCGGCGGGTCGTACGTCATGCCCAACTGGCGGTAGTCGCTGGTCATCCAGCCTGCCCCGAGCCCCATCTCGAAGCGGCCGCCGGAGAGGAAATCCAGCGTGGCCGCCTCGCGGGCGAGGATCAGCGGGTGGCGGTAGTCGTTGGCGAAGACGAAGGCCCCCACGCGCAGCCGGGTCGTGGCCGCGGCCGCCGCCGCGAGCGCCGCGATCGGCGAAAGCTGGTGGCCGAGGTGGTCCGGCATGACGAGCACGTCGTAGCCGAGCGACTCGACTCGGCGGGCAAAGGCCGCCCATGCCTCGCCACTGTCGGCCGATCCCTTTTGCACGGCAAACCTGAACGGATGCATGGGCGAAGACTACTCCGCGCCGGCAGACTACTCCGCGCCGAGGGACACGGGCGAGATCGAGACCGCCGGCACCCCGATCGTTCGAGCTGGCTAGATCGCTTCGACGATCGCCTCCTCGAACTGCGAGTGGTACAGGTCGAAGTAGAAGCCCTTGGCGGCCATCAGCTCGTCGTGGCTGCCTTGCTCGACGATCTTGCCGTGGTCCATGACCAGGATCTCGTCGGCGTTGCGGATCGTGGATAGGCGGTGGGCGATCACGAACGCCGTACGGCCCTTCATGAGGCGGGCCATCGCCTGCTGGACGAGGACCTCCGTTCGGGTGTCCACGGAGCTCGTCGCCTCGTCCAGGATCAGGATCTCGGGGTCGGCCAGGAATGCGCGGGCGATTGTCAGAAGCTGCTTCTCGCCGGCCGAGAGGTTCGAAGCGTCGTCGTCGATGACCGTGTCGTAGCCCGCTGGGAGTGTCCGCACGAAGTGGTCCACGTGCGCAGCCTTGGAGGCGGCCACGATCTCGTCCTCGGTAGCGTTCTCGCGACCGTACGCGATGTTGTCCCGGATCGTGCCCCCGAAGAGCCACGTGTCCTGGAGGACCATGCCGAAGGTGCGACGCAGGTTGTCGCGCGTCAGGTTGCGTATGTCGATGCCGTCGATGCAAATGGCGCCGGCGTCGATCTCGTAGAAGCGCATCAACAGGTTCACGACGGTTGTCTTGCCGGCGCCCGTGGGTCCGACGATGGCCAGAACCTCGCCCGACTTGACATCCACGTTGAGGTCGTCGATCAGCGGCTTGTCGGCCTCGTAGCGGAACGAGACGCCTTCGAGGGTGACATGACCTGTTGCGTGTTCGAGCACGGTGGGCGTCTCGGAGTCGGGCAATTCCTCGGGCTCGTCGAGCAACTCGAAGACTCGTTCCGCGCAGGCCATCGTGGACTGGAGCAGGTTGGCGATGCTGGCGGTCTGCGTGATCGGCATCGTGAACGAGCGCGAGTACTGGATGAACGCCTGGACGTCGCCGAGCGACATCGAGCCGTTCGCGACCTGCACGCCCCCGAGGACGCCGATGGCCACGTAGTTGAGGTTGCTGACGAAGCCCATCGTCGGCTGGATGATGCCCGAGATGAACTGCGCCCTGAAGCTCGCCCGGAAGACGCGCTCGTTCTCCTCGTCGAAACGGCGGATGGCGTCTTCTTCGTGGCCGAAGACCTTGACGATGGCATGCCCCGTATGGGACTCCTCGACGTGGGCGTTCAGCACTCCGGTCCGCTGCCACTGCGCGGCGAATTCCTTCTGCGATCGCTTGGCGATGAACATCGTCGCCCCGGCCGCCACGGGAATGACGAGCAGAGATATCCCGGCCAGCAGCGGACTGATCCAGAACATCATTGCCAGCACACCGATGATCGTCGCGATGGACGTGATGATTTGCGTCAGGCTCTGCTGCAACGTGCCGGCGATGTTGTCGATGTCATTTGTGACACGGCTGAGGGTGTCGCCACGCTGATGTGTGTCGAAGTACTTCAAGGGCAGGCGGGCGAGTTTCTCGTCCACTTTCCGCCGGAGCCGGTAGACGGTCCTTTGGGACACGCCGCCCATGGCGTACCAGGCTACCCAGCTGAAGAACGTGCTGAGCAGGTATAGGCCGGCCAGCGCCAGCAGGATCGTGCCCAGCGCACCGAAGTCCACACCCACACCCGGGCTGGCGTTCGTCCCGGCTACGAGGTCGGCGAGAGGGCTGTGCGAGGCCCGTAGGGCGGCCACTACCTGGTCATGGGTGAGATTGGTCGGCATGCCCTGCGCGGCCATCTGCTTACCTACGAGCCCGTCCATCAGCTTGTTGATGGCGTTGCCCAGGACCTTGGGCCCGAAGATCTGACCGGCGGTGCTGAGGAACGAGACGCCGATGACGAGCAGGATCCACTTCCGGTCCGGGCGGAGCTCGCCCAAGAGACGACGGAATGTCCCTCGGAAGTTGCGAGCCTTTTCCGTCGGCATGGAGAGGCCGTGCCCCCGGCCGAAGCCGCCGCCCATGGGACCGCGACGCCGTCCGCCGGCCCCGCCGAAGCCGGGCCCGCTCATGCCACTTCTTCCTTGGAGAGCTGCGAGTAGACGATCTCGCGATACGTCTCGCAGCTTTCCATCAGCTTCTCGTGATTGCCGATGCCAACGACCTCGCCTCCATCGAGCACGACGATCTGGTCGGCGTGGAGGATCGTCCCTACGCGCTGAGCGACGATGATCACCGTCGCATCTCGGGTCTCGTCGCGCAGGGCGCCGCGGAGGCGCTGGTCGGTCTTGAAGTCCACCGCGGAGAAGCTGTCGTCGAAGATGAAGATCTTCGGGTTCTTCGTGATGGCCCTGGCGATCGCGAGGCGCTGCCGCTGACCGCCGGATACGTTGGTTCCACCCTGGTCGATCTCAGCCTCGAGCCCGCCGGCCATCTCCGTGACGAAGTCCTTGCCCTGGGCGATGGCCAGAGCGTGCCAGAGGGCCTCATCGTCGGCACTTTCGTCGCCGTAGCGCAGGTTGCTGGCGACGGTCCCACTGAACAGGAATGCCTTCTGCGGCACGAGGCCGACCATGTGCCACAGGTCCTCCTGGCGCAACTGGCGAACGTCGACGCCATCGACCTGCACGCTCCCCGACGTGACGTCGTAGAAGCGCGGGATCAAGTTGACCAGCGTCGACTTGCCGGAGCCGGTGCCGCCGACGATAGCCGTGGTTTGGCCCGGAAGGGCCCTGAACGAGATCCCGCACAGGACCGCGTCTTCCGCGCCCGGGTAGCGGAACTCGACGTCGCGGAACTCGACGACTCCTCGCGGCTCCGCCAGCTCGGTCGGAAGCTCCGGGTCGCAGATCGAGGAATCCGTGTCGAGGATCGCGTTGATGCGCTCGGCCGAGGCTGCCGCGCGAGGCACCATGACGAAGATGAGGGCAGCCATCATGACCGAGAACAGGATCAGCATGACGTACTGGAGGAAGGCCGAAAGGTTGCCGATCGGCATGCTTCCGGAGTCGATGCGAAGGCCGCCGAACCAGACGATCGCGACCATCGACAGGTTCATGATGCCGAAGAGGAACGGAATCATGAGGGCGAATAGGCGCGCCACTTTGAGCGACGTATTGGTCAGGTCCTGGTTGGCCTCGTCGTAACGCTTCTCTTCGTGCTCGGTCCGAACAAACGCCCGGATGACGCGAATGCCGCTGAGCATCTCTCGCATCACTTGATTGATGCGGTCCGTACGCTTCTGCATCGAGCGAAACAGCGGCACGGCGACAAAGGCGATCGTGCCGATGACTATGAGCACGAGAGGCACGATGACCAGAAGCGTCGCCGACAGCGGAACATCTTCGCGAAGGGCCATGATGAGGCCGCCGACGGACATGATCGGGGCCAGGATCATGATGTTCAGGGCCATCACCAGGACCATCTGAATCTGCTGCACGTCATTCGTGTTGCGAGTGATCAGAGTCGGCGCCCCGAATGAATTGGTCTCCTTCTGCGAGAAGCTCATGACCCTGCGGAAGATGGCGCTCCGTATGTCGCGGCCCATTGACATCGAGGTCTTCGCGCCGAAATAGACGGCGACTATCGAGCAGATGCCCAGCAGGAGCGTGATGAAGAGCATCAGGACGCCGGTGCGGACGATGTAGTTCGTGTCGCCCTTGAGCACGCCGTTGTTGATGATGTCGGCGTTGAGATTGGGCAGATACAGATTCGTGATCGCCTGGACGGTCACCAGGGTCAGCACGATTGCCAGCAGGCGCCGGTACGGCCACCCGAACCTGTAGAGAAGTCTGATCATCGGCTTTGGTCCTGCGCGTTCATGTGGGTCCTACATCGGAGGAGTTGACAAAGCCTTCGCCAGCGTGCCGGCGGGCTATGAAGAACTGGTGAAGGTGAACCGAAGGTGTCGTGAGCCCCGGCGCTCACCCCGTCTGGCCGCCGGGCGGAGGCCCGTCCGCGTTGACCAGCAGGCGCCGACGCGCCGCGTGGATCGCGCGCATGCCGATCAGCAGGGCGGCCATCTCTTCTCCGGTGAGTTCGGCGAGGACTTTTGTGAGCATCTCGCGCCGGTGCGCCGCCATGTCGAGGAAGACCTGGGCGCCGACCTCGGTAGGGTGGACCAGGACCACTCGGCGATCGTCGGTGTCGTGGCGCCTTTCGACGAGTCCCCGTTTCTCCATCCGATCGACGATTCCTGTGGCGCTGGCGTCCGAGACGTCCATTGCCTCGGCCAGGCGCCGCATCGCGAGCGGCCCTTCAGCCTCAAGGGCGGTCAACACGTTGAGATGGACCAGGCTGAGGGAATGCCTGTGCCACGACTTGAAGGCGCCGCTCCGATCACGTGGCGACCAGCTGGTCATCTCCTCGAGCAGCTCCCTCTCGAGCGCTTGACGACCGTTGTCGTCGGCGCCCGTGGAAGTGCTGGTGCTTCGTGTCCCAGGTACATTCAACATGACATTGAGTATAGTGCCGCGCCGCAAATGCCGCCGAGAATGGCCCGGAAGGGGTCAGCCACACCCAGGCGGAGTGGCCACGGCGGGCTACTTGAAGAACTCGCCGAGGTTGCCGGCGCCGCAAGCCTTCGCCAGGCACCCAAGACCCCAGGCGTCCTCGATCGTCCGCAGCATCGAGTAGTGGTTGTGCGGCGTTGCCGAGGTGAACCCGGCTCGCGTCAGCGGGCTGACGACCACGGTCGCGATTCGACCGCCGCCACCGATGTCGCTGGTCCCTTCGTCGAACGTGATGAAGAGCACGCTGTCGGCGAAGGCCGGGCTGCCGGTGATGCGGGGGACGAACGTCTTCAGGAACGCGTCTCCGGCGGCGGTCGGGCAGCTGTGCATGTCGTTGCAGTCATTGGGCACGATCAGCTCGAAATCCGCGGCGGCCGGGTCGAAGTGGGCGAAGTTGGTGATCCGCGCGCACCGGGCCGGGCTCGAACTGATATCGGTGAAGCTGATGGCCGGGTCGTGCTTGCGGGCGTAGTAGCCGGCCGCGCCTATGCCCTCCCCATTCCCGCTGCGCGTCGAGCCGGCGTAGCAGCCGCCCGGGTAGTCCTGCTCGAAGACGCTCCAGGTCTTCCCCCTGGCCTCGAGCTGGTCGGCCAGGTTCGTGGCCGATAGGTTGTGCGTCCCATCGTTGGTCACACCCTGCGTGGAGCCGGAGAACAGCGCGATGTAGTTGGGTTCGGACGGATGGCTCACGCCGGTGTAGTCAGTCGCGAGGCCGTAGTTGGCGATCAGGCTGTTGAGGTACGGGGCGCTGGCTCTACCGACGATCGAGCTGTACTCCTTGTTCTCGAGGATGAGGACGTAGACGTGGGAGAAGCCGGGCAGACCGGTTGGACTTGCGCCGGGCCCGGTGGCCTGGCTCTGCGATCCGATGGGACTCGAGGCGGTCGGACTGGACGAGGCCGGACTGGACGAGGCCGGACTTGACGCGGCCGGGCTGGAGGCGGCCGGACTGGACGCCGTCGGACCCGATGTCGCCCCTCCGCAGCCGGCGACGAGAACTGCGGCAAGGCAGGTGACCAGCAATCTCGGCGGATGGCGAGCAGTCACGGCGGTTGCCTCTGGCTGGCAGAAGGATCCAGGTTTGCTCGTTACAGCGGTCTGTCGGCGCTGAGTCAGGCTGTTCTAGCCGTTTCCTCACGAGTGGGTCGCCGGGTGCGTCGCACCGACCGGCAGGCGCGACGGTGATGCGAATGCCTCGGGTCCGATCGGCCCCATCGGCCCGAGTCGGCCC
>Ga0209638_1001138_pt1 | contig 17095 bp, 12 predicted proteins | sample BarGraNGADG00211_FD_184490 | JGI IMG/M metagenome (GOLD analysis project Ga0209638, IMG submission 184490) | Arctic peat soil microbial communities from Barrow, Alaska - Barrow Graham LP Ref core NGADG0002-211 (SPAdes) (version 2) | ecosystem: Environmental > Terrestrial > Soil > Wetlands > Peat...
TATCGGTATCGCGTCCCTGTTCCATGTTTTCCCCTGGACTTTGTTTTTAACTTTGGTATTAACCAATTATCTGTTTAAAGTGGGGGTTGAAGCATTGATGACCCCGGTGACCTACGCAGCTGTAGGCAGGTTGAAGAAAACGGAAAATGAAGATTATTATGATCGTGACACAAACTTTAACCCTTTCCACATGTAAGGGTAAGGAATTTTGCGGGGCTGGTAATTTGGAATCATATTAAGCGATTGATTTGCCCCTCTCACGGGCAACATAAATATAAGCCAAAAAAGACCAGCGACCATGGGAGATTACGGTCGCTGGTCTTACGTATTCATTCGGGTTACAGGCACAACCTTTTAAAGTAGGATGGTGCATTCATGATAAATCGGTGAATGTGCTTATGCCGTCTCGAGGTAATGCTTCACTTCCCAGTCGGTCACATTAATCCGGAATGCGTCCCATTCATCCCACTTGGCGCGTGAGAATGCCTCGTAGAGGTTTTCACCCAACGCCGAACGTATCACCATGTCTTTTTCAAGTTCGCCCAAAGCCTCTGCTAGGGAACCAGGCAGGGACTCGATCCCCAGTTTCGCGCGCTCGGTCTCGTCCAGGTGGTAAACGTTGATGTTGTTTAGAGGGGTGGGCGGAGTCAGTTTATTGTCGATCCCATCCATCGCTGCAGCCAGGATGGCGGCGAACGCCAGGTATGGATTTGCTGAAGGGTCCGGGAAGCGCAGTTCGGCACGCATTGCCTTGATCCTGCCGTCTGTGAAGCGCGGGATGCGGATCAGCGCGGAGCGGTTTATCTGCGCCCACCCGATGTATACCGGTGCTTCATACCCGGGAACGAGCCGTTTATATGAATTGACGGTTGGAGCCACGACTGCAGCCAGGGCACGAGCATGAGCTAGTTGTCCGGCAATGAACCCATACGCGAGCGGAGAAAGATGATATTCATCTTTGGCATCATAGAACAGGTTGTTTCCCTTGCTGTCGAAAATGGATTGGTGGCAGTGCATCCCGGATCCATTGATCCCAAATACAGGTTTGGGCATGAACGACGCGATCAAGTCATGTTTGGCTGCGATAGCCTTGACAGTATATTTAAGGGTCAGCACATTGTCGGCGGTCCTCAAAGCATCCGCAAAGCGGAAATCGATTTCATGCTGGCCAATGGCTACTTCATGGTGTCCCACTTCCACATCCAATCCCATGCTGTTAAGCGCATCCATCAATTCGGTGCGGACGCGCACGGCTTCATCATCGGCTGAAAAATCGAAGTAACTACCCACGTCATGTGGTACCGGGTGGATTCCCTCCCCTCCATTGCGACGGAAAAGGAAAAATTCGGGTTCGGGACCTACATTATAGGTCCAGCCTCTTTCCGTCACCTTGGCAAGGATCCGTTTCAGGGCACCGCGAGGGTCGCCCTCGAATGGCTGTCCATCGGGGGTAAAAATATCGCAAAAGACGCGCGCCCGCCGTGATTCGGGGGGACTCCAAGGGAGCACAGCATAGGTATCCGGGTCGATCACCAGGCGCATATCGCTTTCCTGGATGCGGGCGAATCCTTCCACAGATGACCCATCGAACCAGACCCCATCTTCCAGGGTTGACTCCAGTTGCTTTACCGGGGCATCCACGCTTTTAACTGCGCCGGTGACATCGGTGAATTGGTATGAAATAAATTTTACTTGGTCTGATTTAACTCGGGCAATTAATTCTTTGGGTTCCATATTTCCTCTTATGAATTCTTTGGGCTTGAATGAATATGATCAGGATAATTGATTCCTTATGAGTGGATAATGATGGATGCCGGACTGCACTGGGCCCTTGGGTGTAAGGCAGGTCTATGCCTGTCTCCGGCCTGGCGCGCCGGCCGGAGCTGGGTGTCCTTTTTGCAGATTGAACCTGTTTTTCTAAATCGAAGCGGTTTCATTTTATATAAACGTCTCATCGGGTTCTCCATAAATTAAAAAACATGCCTGGGGGGCATGTCTTTAGTGCTTACTTCAAGATGGTTGCCCTTCCATGGTTTTACAGGTGATCTTCAGCCTGGTCACTGCGCCAACCTTTGTCCTGTCCGTTGCCGGATAGTTTTAGGTTTGGGCGACAAACACAGTTTTTTTAAACCGGTTTGTTGCCGGGCGCTTTTCCTGGAAGGGAGAAAGGAACCTGTGATCAGGCTCCGGAGGCATCCGCTGATCTATCCGATTTTCGATCCTTATCCGCATTCCTGTTCTATTACATTGAAAAAGGAACAGGGTAAGGATCTTAACCTCTACTCGCGCAGAGGAACCTCCACCTCGTACTCCCGATAATTTCGGGAGCCAGCCGCTGTTTCTCCATATTCGGTTGTTTAAGATAACCCCGCTTATGCCGTGTGCTGCAAGGTTCTGAACCTGCTTTCGCAGGTCGGGGCTCTACCCGGCAAATCAGCCTTGGCCGAAGCCTATCGCATCTTTGTCGCGAGATCGGACCCCTTTTTGTGGGTGTTGGCTCAGAACGGAGGTGCAGCATCGCGAGCACAGCAGGGTGAATGTTTTATACCATAAAGTAAGAGGGGTGGGTAGGGAAAGCTTAAGGACCCTGCGAAGCACCCTTGGGCGTGAAAAAAAGCAATGCAGGCGCTGCTAATCAATGGTTCATTTCTCCGGTTGGACGGTTTTATGGATACATTCTCTTGATCATGCGTGGGAAGGCAATGGTCTCGCGGATATGCTCGATTCCACAGATCCAGGCTACGGTTCTTTCCACCCCCATCCCAAAACCGGAATGAGGTACCGAGCCATACCTGCGCAGGTCCATGTACCACTTGTAGGCAGCCTCCGGCAGTCCATGCTCGTGGATCCGTTGGAGCAGCAGGTCGGGGCTCGACATACGCTCCGAGCCGCCGATGATTTCTCCGTACCCTTCCGGTGCCAGCAGGTCCACTGATTTGCACACCTCGGGACGTCCCGGCCAGGGCTCCATGTAGAAAGCTTTTACCTGCGTGGGGTACCCGAAAACAAACAGGGGTTTATCGTAGTGGCTCGTAAGCAGTGCTTCGTGGGGCGCTCCAAAATCCATGCCCCACTCGAATTTGATCAATTCCTTTTTCTCCGGATCTGTTTCCTTCTCATAGCTTTCCTGGATGATTTTGGCAGCTTCGTCATAAGAGATGCGCGGGAAAGGCGCCTCAATTTTTTCCAATTTCGCCAGTTCGCGTCCCAGGGATTTCAATTCAGGTCCCCGTTCCCGCATGACCCGTTTGACGATGTGAGTGACGAACTGTTCCTCCACCTCCATTAAGCCGTCCAGGTCGCAAAAGGCAATTTCCGGCTCAACCATCCAAAACTCGGTCAGGTGGCGCCTGGTCTTGGATTTTTCTGCACGAAAAGTAGGGCCGAAGCAGTAAACCTTGCCAAAGGCCATGATGTTGGCTTCGTTGTAAAGCTGACCTGACTGGCTCAGGTAAGCCTTGCCTTCGTCGAAATACTCGGTTTCAAACAATGTGGTGGTCCCTTCTACTGCCGCCGGGGTCAGGATGGGGGTATCCATGTTTATAAAGCCATTGATTTCGAACCACTCACGGATGGCAGATACGACTGTCCCTCGAATGCGCAGGATCGCCCATTGACTGGGCATACGGATCCACAAATGGCGGTTGTCGAGTGAAAAGTCCACCCCATGCTCTTTGAGCGCCATCGGGTAGTCCTCCGCGGCTGCCTGGATGATCTTTATTTCCTTGATGCCGATCTCGTACCCTCCGGGGATTCCCGGGGCTCGCTTGTCCTCGCGTACTTCTCCGCTAACAATAACCGAGGATTCCTGTGGCAGGCGGGTCAGCTGGTCAAAGATCGCCGCAGGCAGGTCATCCTTGAAGGCGACACATTGCACAAAACCGGAGCCATCCCGCAGGAGCAGGAAAACCAGTTTTCCCTTGTCAGTGCGGCTGTAAACCCAGCCCTGTGCGGTGACTTGTTGACCTGTATAGTTTGCGATATCTTCCACGCGAATAAGCTTCATCTCTCTCTCCATGTTCGGCTGGGGGGATTTGCCTTTCCCCTACTCGGTTATTTTAATATGCAATTCCTTCAACTGCCTTTCGTCCGGGAATGAAGGCGCATCTGCCATTACATCCCGTGCAGCCTGGTTTTTGGGGAATGCAATTACTTCCCGGATGTTGGGTTCATCCGCCAGGAGCATTACCAGCCGGTCTATTCCGGGAGCGATTCCCCCATGTGGAGGGGCTCCATACTCGAATGCCTCCAGCATATGCCCGAACTTGACCTGGGATTCTTCTGCCTCAATTCCGAGCAGGTGGAAAACTTTCGATTGAATGTCACGCCGGTGGATACGGATCGATCCGGATGCCATTTCGTACCCGTTGCACACCATGTCGTATGCCTCCGATAGAATTGTGGACGGGTCGGTTTCGAACCGGTCGAGGTGCTCCAGGCGCGGCATGGTAAATGGATGGTGGGCTGCGTCCCATTTCTTGAATTCTTCATTCCACTCGAACATCGGGAAATCGAGGACGAAAGCAAATGCCATCGTATCGGGGTCAACCAAATTAAGGGCGTCGCGGAACCAGTTGCGTAATACTCCCAAGACTTTATGGACGGTCCTGGCGTTATCTGCCACGAAAAGGATCAGGTCGCCATTGGCTGCCTTCAATAATTGGGTTAACGCCCTTAATTCCTTATCGTTGATGAACTTGGCACCGGAACCTTTCGGGCCCTCTGATGTCAACGCCAATGTCACCAACCCCTTCGCCCCTAATTCTTTGGCGGTCGTCGTCAACGCGTCAAGTTGTTTGCGTGAGTAGCCGGCACACCCTGGCGCCACAATGCATTTAATGACGCCTCCGCTTTCCAATGCGGATTTGAATACGACGAATTCGCTCTCATTGAAAATTTCTCCAACATTATATAATTCCATCCCAAAGCGCAGGTCGGGCTTGTCTGTACCGAATCGTTCCATCGACTCAGTATATGTCAAGCGCGGCCAGGGTGAGCTCAATAATTTTTTTTGTGGAGCCACTTCCGGGAGCATGGTCGTGATCAGGCTTTCGACCAGGTCGAGAACGTCATCCCGGTGGACAAAGGACATTTCCAGGTCGAGTTGAGTGAACTCAGGTTGGCGGTCACCCCGGCTGTCTTCATCCCGGAAGCAGCGTGCGATTTGGAAATAGCGCTCCACCCCGGCCACCATCAACAGTTGTTTAAGTTGCTGCGGGCTTTGCGGCAAGGCATAGAATTGTCCGGGATACACCCGGGAAGGAACGAGATAATCGCGTGCTCCTTCCGGAGTGGTTTTAAACAGCATCGGTGTCTCGACTTCGATGAAACCGCGTTCTGATAAAAACTCGCGCATAAATAAGACCACATTATGCCGGAGAATCAGGTTGCGTTTCATCCGTTCACGCCTCAAATCCAGATAGCGGTATTTAAGCCTTAAATTTTCGTCGATCTCTTCATCATCCCGGCTCACCACGAATGGCATGGCCTTGGCTTCGTTCAACACGGTCATTTCCTGTGCCACCAACTCGATCTGACCGGTAGGCATCTTTGGGTTGAACTGGTCCGCGGGGCGCATCCGAACGCTTCCGGTCACCTGAACGACCCATTCGTTTTTTAGCCCCTCGATGGCTTTTGCTGCCTCGGGGTATTTATCCGGGTTGGTCACGATCTGGGAAATTCCAAACCGGTCGCGCAGAACCAAAAAGACTACCCCGCCGAAGGTGCGGAAATTGTGCACCCATCCAGCCAATGTGACAGTCTGCCCGGCATGGCTGGCGCGCAGTTCCCCGCAGGTATGAGTTTTATACATCCAGGCCTCCAAAAGTGAGATAAAAATTACTGGCAGTGAAGAAAAAACCAGGAAACCGGTCACGAGCTCCAGTGGATATGCTCGTGGGATTTTGTTTCCAATGTTTTATATTTATACCTTTACAAAATAAATCGCCCTCCGCTATGGCGTTGGGCGACGAGTTTATTTCGAATGAACCTTATCCTTGCAGTCTTCGCCCAACGACGTGAGGCCGGTTATCATGATCGTCATTAATATTGGCGAAGCGGATTGCTGTCATTCTTGCCTCAGATTGGCGGTATTATAGCACATATTATCTACATGGTCACAAGAGGAAAATGTTGTTTGACCTGCATTCCTCGACCATCTCTTTAGGCCAGATACCCACCTGGACTTCGCCGATGTGTGCCTTCCTAAGGAAATACATGCACAGCCTTGATTGCCCGATCCCGCCGCCGATCGAGAGCGGCAGCTCGCCGTTCAGCAGGCGGCGGTGAAAAAGCAGATCCTTTCTTTCCATGGTGCTGGTAGCTTCCAATTGTTTTAAGAGTGCTCCAGGATCGACTCGGATTCCCATGGATGAGACTTCAAAAGCGCAATTCAGGACGTTGTTCCAGAGGATAATATCTCCGTTCAGTCCCTTGAACCCGGGTTTGGTTTCGGTGGTCCAATCATCATAATCTGGTGCCCTGCCGTCATGAGCGATACCATCAGCCAGGGGAGCCCCGATCCCGATGATGAAAACGGCTCGATATTTGCGTACCACTTTCTCCTCGCGCTGCCTCGGGTTTAGATCGGGATACTCGCGCTGTAGATCTTCCGAGTGGATGAAGGTGATCTCATCCGGCAATTCAGGTTTGATGAATGGATACCGGTCTGATAGGTGGAATTCGGTGCGCGTGATCACGCTATAGATCTTGCGAACGATCTCTTGCAGGAAAGATATGGTCCTTTCTGCGGGGCTGATCACTCTTTCCCAGTCCCATTGATCCACGTAAAGCGAATGCAGGTTATCCAAATTTTCGCTCGGGCGAATGGCGTTCATGTCTGTATAAAGGCCGTAACCATGTGGCATGCCATAATCTGCCAGCATCATGCGTTTCCATTTTGCGAGGGATTGTACGATCTCGGCAGTCTGCCCATTCATATCGAGGATTGGGAACGCGACCGGTTTTTCGACACCGTTCAGGTCGTCATTGATTCCGGTCCCTTTCAGGACGAATAAAGGTGCGGTCACGCGGCTCAGTCGGAGTTCAGCAGCCAGGCTGGTTTCGAAGAAATCCTTGATCAGCTTGATGGCTTGCTCGGTTTGTTTTACATTCAGGCTTGGAGTGTATGGGGGGGGGATGAGCAGGTTTTTCATGGTGGTCTCCTTTGCTTGAAATTGGATAATAAAAATCGCCCTCCGCATTTGCGTTGGGCGATGTTTAAGGTTTTAGAATTCCTTATCCAGGTAAGCTTCGCCCAACGGCATTAAGCCGGTTATTGTTATTGTTATTATTGTTATTGGCGATGTGGATAATGGTCATTCTTGCCTCAGAATTTCGGTATTATAGCACAACTTGTCACCCGGGAATTGTTCCTTTTACATCCTATGCGTCATCTTTATTTCGATAGATATTTTTCAAAAAAAGAATGACCCACCGGTGCCAGGAAATTTGCGATTGTCTCTGGACCAAAATTTGCCAGCGACTTGAATGAGTCTGCGGTGATTGTGTAGGGGTGATCATATTCATAGGATGTAGGCTCATATATTTTTACCTGATCAGCTGCCAACTTTTGTGCATTGGTTGGCGGCGAAAAATAATAGCTTGCCGTCCTGTAAATGGAGCGATTGATCTCGTAAGGGGGGGTGATCGCGCCGATGCAAAGGAGAAGGACCAAGCCCGCCCTCGCTCGTGCACCGGGAGTTGCCAGATTTTCAGCTGACCAAATTAGTAACATGAACAATGTCGGTATCGAAGCCCTCATGCAAAAGTCGTTACCGATCCCGATATTGATCAAGGGAATGATCATGAATAATATTCCGGCTGCATACCAATTAAGATTAGCCTTATACCTTCCCTTTAGAATCCACCAGAGAATCAACCCTTCGAATAGCAAGAAAATGACGACCATTACTGCTCTGATGGGTGTCAGATGAAATGCCGACGTTTGGGAAGATTGCGGGTTGGATAGAAAATAGGCCAGGGAGATCCCCAGGATTATTCCTCCTCCCAGGATATTTTCAAATGAGAACAGGGAACCAACATCTTTATCTAGTCGTGAAAATAAATCGCGGATATTTTGTACTTTTAACGCGTTGGTGAGGTTTTCAGGATCCATCAGCTCTTTTGGGATTTTTAGGACCACGTAAGGGAACATTCCCGGGGCAGGCAAGGGGGCATAAAAGCAGCAAAAACTCCAGATCAGCAGGGTCATCTTCCGGTCAGCAGAAACGAATAAAAGCGCCATGCATACCCATGCAGGGATGGCCTGGTTGAAAACCCAGAAAAGTTGGGTGGTAAATGATGAATACTGGAAACCCGGCATCCACCATTCGAGATGGAATATGGGCGGCCAAAGGGTATTGGGAGTATTTGGAATAGTGATAAACCTGAGCAGCGATCCCAGCCAATCCATTCCGCTGAACACAATTAAGATCAACAATAGATGCAAGGGCGTCAGCTTGATCTTTGTTGCCAGCAGGAGGACGGTCAGGATGATTCCCAGGGCTGTCCAAATATACAAGGCAAGGTTAGCACCTACCCAGCCGGTAAGTTTCCCTACCAGGGCGGCAGGCAGCCAAAATCCAGTGTAATTGACCAGCGAATAGGAAATGGATGGGTTTATTGGGTTGGTAAAATATTTTACCGGCCAGTCGTACGTAATTAAATCTCTAAAAATGGCATTTCGAATGTGGAAATCAGTATTTTGGAAGGCAAAACCCCCGATCCCGGAAAGGGCAACTCAAAGGAGTATGCCAACGATGGTAAAAATTAGATTTCGTCGTGATATTTGACTGGGTTGCTCCTCTCGGGTCGCGGCTCTCCAATTAATGAAGATCAATCCTATAAACAAGACGACGATAATTACAGATACATAGGTTTTTAAAAACCCCATGCAAAAAATAATAAATGGGATCAGCAGGTAAATGATACTGATCCGTTTGATCTAAATGACTGGTATGGTCAGGCTGCTGAACCGGAATTGAAGTTGCTCCGAGGTTACTATTCGTTTCCACCCCAATGAGGTGAAATTCGGGACCAATAATCATCGTTTATCACCGAATGCGGGCTCAATTTTTGTTCCCGATTTGTGAATGTAAGGTAGAATTCTCTGTGAATGTCCCGCACTCTAAATATCATTTCAACAATTACCCTGGTTATCCTTGCCCTCGCCATTGTTACTGGGTTGACTTGGGCCAATACTCATTACGCATCCCAACAACCAGGGGAAAAGGATTTTTTCGTTCCTTGGTTGGCTGCGGGCACTCTCCTTCAATTCGGCAATAGTCCTTACAGCGCACCCGCAGCTCAGCGCGCCCAGGTAATATATTACGGTCGTCTTGCCACCCCGGAAGAGGATTCTCTCCGGTTAAGCGTCCCCTTCCCGCTCGAACTTTTTTATTTTCCTTTTGCCCTCATCTCAAACTACGCTCTCGCCAGGGGTCTTTGGATGACCTGCCTGGAAATTGCGTTGGTGGCCCTGGCATACTTCTCTCTAAAGTTAACCGGTTGGAAACCTTCTCGTACACTCATGCCGGTCTTTCTGGTCTTTTCTCTTGTTTGGATTTACGCGTTGCTCCCTTTGTCCGAAGGGAGTGCAGTCATATTTTCCTCACTGGCAATTGTGGCTCTCCTGACGGCAATCCGCGACGGGCGCGACGAGATGGCCGGCGCATTGTTGGTTGTCCCCTTCCTGCAAATGGATATATCAATATTTCTAGTAATATTTATCCTGTGGTGGGCTGTCTATCACCATCGTGGTCGTCTGGTTGCGGGATTTCTGATGGCCCTCACAATTCTCCTGGCAGTCTCTTTTTTCGTTCTCCCCAACTGGTTTTTTCCATACGTCGCAGGAGTTTTATCCCATTTTCATTTCCTGCCATCCCTGTCACCCTTGAGAATCTTTGCCTCCTGGTGGCCGGTGGTGGGTCCGCGCTTTGGCTGGTTGCTGACCGGTTTCCTTCTGATTATCCTTTTCATCGAGTGGCGGAATGTCCGTCATAAGGATTTTCGCCATTTTCTCTGGACCTCCAGTATCACACTGGCGATCACGCCCCTCATCGGCTTCCCGGTCATCCCGCAGTCCTACACGTTGCTTTTCTTCCCACTGATTTTATTCCTATCCATTTTGGCGGAACGCTGGTCGCGTCCCGGTCGCTGGGGCGTTGCTGCTTTTGTCCTGATCGCCATCCTTTTGGGTTTCTGGGGAATTACGGCAGGTCTGTTCCTGGTTGGTTCCTACGCGGCTCTTTCTCAGGTATTGGCGCTGCTGTTTCCCTTCCTGCTGGTGGTCGGGCTGTATTGGATGCGCTGGTGGGCAGTTCGTCCCCCGCGCACATGGAGCGATAGCCTTCCATGACCTGGCGAAACTATCTGCTCCTGGCGTTGCTTGGTCTGCTTGTTGCGACCTTGGTCGCTGCTTTTCAACCTTCTCCCGGCTATATGGATGCAGATTATTATTTTAGCGGGGGACTGCAATTGGCTGCTGGTCATGGCTTTACAGAACCATATCTTTGGAATTATTTGGACAATCCGGTTGGATTGCCGCATCCCTCCAATGCTTATTGGATGCCTTTGGCGTCTCTTCTTGCCGCCGCAGGTGCTGCCCTCCTCGGACCTGCGTCCTGGTTCGCCGCCAGGGCTGGTTTTCTCCTGGTTGCAGCCATGATTCCACCGGTAACCGCCGCGTTGGCCTGGTCATATTCCTCCCGCCGTGACCTGGCTCTCACTTCCGGACTGTTGGCGGTCTTCCCTGCCTTTTATCTGCCTTTTTTACCAGTGACTGACACATTTGGTGTGTATATGCTTCTGGGGGGACTCTTCTTTCTTGTCCTCAATCGAAAATCATCCGCATTAACCCCCTTGCTTCTTGGTTTGATTGCCGGGCTGATGCACCTGGCCCGTGCCGATGGCTTGCTTTGGCTGCTGGTCGCCTTTCTCGCTGTTATTTTAGTCTTACCCAAACCCCCTCTCCGACGCTTCTCCTATCTTTTCTCGTTCCTGCTTCTAACCCTGGCTGGCTACCTTTTGGTAATGACTCCCTGGTTTATTCGGAATTATCATGCATTTGGTGCGCCTTTGGCTCCCGGTAGTTCCAAAACATTTTGGCTCACTTCATATGATCAATTATTTGGTTACCCGGCTGGTCAAATTACCTTTTCTGCATGGCTTAATTCTGGCCTGCTGGCAATTTCGCGGGCCCGCCTTTGGGCGCTGGGACTCAATCTTTCCACGATGCTTTCTGTGCAAGGCGAAGTAATTCTGCTCCCGTTGGCAGGGCTTGGTCTTTGGCATATGCGGCGGGACCGGCGCGTGCAATTGGCGGTTGTTGCCTGGGTGTGTATCTTCGCTGCCATGACTCTCGGCTTTCCATTTGCCGGGGCACGCGGGGGCTTCTTTCATTCCGGTGCCTCGGTCCAGGTAGTTTGGTGGGCGCTTGCACCCATCGGCCTCGATCAGATCATTGCCTGGGGCAGCCGGGTACGCACCTGGAACCCGGTCCGGTCGGGAAAGGTTTTCCGCGCTGGTTTGGTGACAGCCGCGGCTATTATCACCGGGGTTATATTCCTGGTTCGCGTCGTGGGGGTGGAGGGTGGTCTTGTGTGGGGTCAGGAAAATAATGCGTATAACCATATATCTTCCATGTTAGTCTCAGAAGGGATGACAGGCCAGTCGATCGTCATGGTTGCAAATCCTCCAGGGTTTTACCTCGCTTCTGGCAGTCCGGCGATTGCACTCCCAGATGGGGATGTACACACATTGTTGGAAGTCGCAAACCGGTATGGTGCAAAATACGTGGTTCTGGAATCGGGCAGCCTACCGGTCGGATTGATCCCTGTCTATGAGAATCCGCACGGATGGGTGGGTTTGAAATATCTCGGCGATGAGGAGGCTGCACGTGTTTTCCTCATCCAACCTTGATAAAGGTATTACACGGCGGGATTATTTGTTTCTTTTGATCCTGGCATTGATCGTCCCGCTGACGGTCGCAGCTTTTCAGCACGTGCCCGGGTATATGGACGCGGCTTATTACTATGCGGATGGTACCCAGTTGGCGTCAGGGCATGGCTTCCGGGAACCATTTATCTGGAATTACCTCGACCATCCGCAGGGTCTGCCGCACCCAGCGAATGCATATTGGTACCCAATGGCCTCATTGGTTGCAGCTGCAGGCATGCTTCTCACCGGGACGATCAATTTTATTTCAGCCCGCATCGGTTTTGTCATGATGGCTGCCCTTGCACCCCTGGTTACCATGTCGCTGGCATTTCGTATTTCCAGGCGCCGTTGGTTGGCTTTGTTATCCGGGATTCTGGCGATATTCTCCGGTTATTATTTGTCGTTTATTGCCACCACGGATAATTACAGTCTCTACCTGCTTGTTGGTGCAGTTTATTTCCTCATTCTCGACCATTTGTCTCTGCCCAAAGCAGCGCTGCTGGGTTTTCTGGCTGGGGTGTTGAATTTGGCCCGTGGTGACGGGTTGCTTTGGCTTCCATTGACGCTTCTCGTCGTTACGGTCATCACCTATCGCCAGTCCTCTTCCGATCCGATTCGAAATCGCATCCTCCTTTCCCTTGGTTGTGGATTATTGAGTTTGGCGGGATACTTGTTGGTGATGGGCGCATGGATACTCCGCAGCCTTACGGTATTTGGCACAATGCTCCCACCCGGGAGCGGATACACTCTTTGGATGACGAATTACAACCAGTTGTATTCCTTTACCCCTGAAATTTATACTTTTCAGTCCTGGCTGGCACAAGGCTGGCAGGTGATATTTAAGGTGCGTGGGGAAGCACTCCTGCAAAACATGAGTACGGCCTTTTTTGCGCAGGGGTTGATATTTTTGTTTCCTTTGGTGATCGTTGCGATATACCATTACCGGCATATGATTCGCGTTCAGGTGGCTGTGTTGGGGTGGGTCCTCCTGCTTTTCACCGAAAGCCTCCTTTTCCCCTTTGCGAGTGTAAACGGCGGTTTTTTTCATGCCGGAACGGTTTTCCAGCCGTTGTGGTTCGCCCTCGCCCCGCTGGGTTTGGAAATCCTCGTAGTCCGCTTATCGAAAAATAAAAACCTGCAGCCGCAAACAGCCGCCATTTTCCAGATTTCTCTTGCATTTGTCGTAATTATATTTAGCGCAATGCTGGTCAAGATCCGTGTCATCGATTCGGGTTGGAATGAAGGTGAATACCTTTACCAAAATGTGGATAAATTTCTAGTGGACCATGGCGCTGCTTCAGCAGAGATCGTCATGGCACGCAACCCGCCTGCATATTTTATAATGACCGGGAGGGAGGCTGTCGTTGTTCCTTTTGGCGACGTCCAAACTCTTATTGACACAGCACGAAAATACAATGTTGGTTATGTAATCTTGGAACGAAAAGGTGCCGGAGGCGACCTGGCAAATTTATACGTCCACCCCGACCAATATCCCCCTTTGGAATACCTGGGAATGCTGGATGAAACCATTATCTTCCATGTCAACCCTGCTCGATAAAAAACTGATGGATAGGCGCACCTGGCTTTTCCTTGCTCTGGCAACTTTGGTAAGTATCTCCGCTTGGTTGGCATTTAGCGCGATCTCTTACCGCATCGGTTTCCCCTTGGACGATTCATGGATCCATCAGACCTTTGCACGCAACCTTGCCTTGCGCGGGGAATGGTCGTTTATCCCGGGACAGCCCTCGGGTGGATCTACCGCCCCCCTTTGGTCTGCACTTTTGTCTATTGGTTTTTTGCTTCATCTTTCCCCTTTTATTTGGACTTTTTTCCTGGGCGGGTTATTGCTATTTTCTCTGGCATCCTATGCCGAAGCAAGTATGCGCACCCTGGTCACGGAATATCGTGGTGTCATCCCCTGGGTGGGCTTGTTGGTTGCATTCGAATGGCATTTGGTCTGGGCATCTGCATCTGGTATGGAAACAATCTTGCACGCCTTGATCGCGTTTCTCCTGTTGATGCTGCTGATCAAAAAAACTTCCCACTGGTTGATTTTGGGTTCCTTGGCGGGGCTGAGTGTCTGGGTGCGCCCGGACGGCATTACATTTCTTGGTCCGATTATTTTTACAGTCCTTTTCTTTTTGCCGGACTGGAAAACGCGGTTGCGTGCTTTATTTTCGGCAGTCTTCGGGTTCGCCATTTTCTTTCTTCCATACCTGGTATTTAATTTGGTCGTGGGTGGGACGGCTTTTCCAACAACCTTCTATGCCAAACAGGCGGAATATTCCAATTGGCAGGTAAGCCTGATTTTGCAGCGGATCGGGGAAGGCGCCTTGCAACTGTTTACCGGTCCGGGGATCGTCCTATTGCCAGGCGCTTTGATTACAGGTTGGTGGGCAATCCGCAAAAGAAATTGGGGGTTTATTGCCGCAGTCATTTGGATAATTGGCTACATCGGAATGTACCTGTTTCGTTTGCCGGCGTATCAGCATGGACGCTACCTTATGCCAGTCATGCCCATTTACTTTTTTATTGGTTTGTACGGGTTCTATTTGGTATATTTGAATCTAAGCTCCAAAAAACGGGTTTGGGGATTAATTAAAGCCGCCTGGGGAAGCGCTACTGCAATTACCTGCGTTGCTTTTTGGTTTTTGGGGATGCAATCATATACACAGGATGTCCGCTTAATCGAATCAGAAATGGTCGATACGGCTAAATGGGTGGCGACTCACATCCCGGGGGATGCGTTGGTGGCTACCCACGACATTGGCGCCCTGGGGTATTTTGGGGACCATGGATTGGTCGATATGGCTGGCTTGATTTCACCCGAGGTCATTCCATTTCTTCGGAATGAGGCTGCTTTGGCCGATTATTTGGATTCGAAAGGTGTGACTTACCTCGTCACCTTCCCGGATTTTTATCCCCTGCTTACTTCGGGTTTGCAGCCGGTTTTTTCAACCGGGGCTCCCTTTGCTCCGGCTCAAGGTGGGACAAATATGGCGGTTTATCGCTGGCCGGGTCCGTAAATCCTTGTATAAATCCAAGATTTGGCTCATTACAAAGCGTATTGGTACCCCCCTCTTCTCATAAATTGTCGCCTTGAATTACCTGTGCTATACTTTGATTTATCCTGTTCCTGGCATGGATTTGATGGAAGAAATCACAATCGTTGTTGTCGAAGATCACCCATTATTCCGGCAGGCGGTCGTAAACACGCTTTCCCTCGAGCCGGAGTTTAAAATTGTTGGCCAAACCGAGAACGGTGCAGAAGGTTTGTCGATGATTCGCTCTCTGCATCCGCAAATTGCAGTCGTAGATATTAATTTACCCGATATGAACAGGCAGCAAATTACACATCAGGTAGTTCAAAAAAAACTCCCGACGCGGATTGTACTGTTGACCGCCTATGATGACCGTGAGCAAATCATTCATGCTGCCTGGGCGGGTGCTGCAGCTTATTGTGCCAAGGACATCGATCCTGTCAGGCTTATCCAAACCGTCAAGGAAGTTGTCAACGGGAAATTTGTCATTGAGAACCATGTTTATAACCAACACGAGATGGAAACCTGGCTTGAGGGAGAGATGGAGATCGCCCGTCATACTTACAGCGAACCGGGCAGCCCCTTCCACCCATTATCAGATCGCGAAGCAGAAGTCCTTTCGTGTGTTGTAAAAGGGATGAGTAATAAGGAAATCGCTTCTTCCCTGGGCATCAGCCACCAGACTGTAAAGAATCACGTTACTTCGATTTTACGGAAGTTCGGTGTTGAGGATCGCACCCAGGCCGTTGTCTTTGCCCTCAAACGTGGATGGGTAAAGTTGAATGATCATGTCTCGCAGGAGTAAACTATGACAGTCCCTGAATTAACTCCAACTACAGTAGAAGATCCTGAAGTATTAATCCAATTCGAGATGGATGACACCAATCGCGCATTAAAAGAAATCACCTTGATGCTGGAACAAAGCCGCGTGGAGGTGGGGAAACTTACCCAGCGTAACGCCACCGTGACCGCAAATTTGCAGCAGATCCAGGGGCAGATTGGAAAAATCCCTGGTGAAGAGGTTCGCACGGTGTATGATACCGCCATGGAGACCCAGCAGCGATTATTCGTAATGCGCGGCCAGTTGGAAAAATTGCAGGGTGACCAGGCTCACCTGGAAAGATATGTTGGCATGCTCGACCGACTTAAGAATGCGGTCAACGCTGGCGGGGATAGTGCGGGGAAGAGCGACCGGAGCGCATCATCCAGTGTTGAAATGTTGGTTAATGTCCAGGAAGCCGAACGCCAGCGTCTCTCACGCCAGATGCACGATGGTCCAGCCCAGGCGCTTTCAAATTTCATTCTTCAAACCGAAATCGCCATGAGGTTGTTTGATATCGATGCTGTCCAGGCCCGCGCTGAACTTGGGAGTTTAAAAGTCGCTGCGATGAGCACCTTTCAAAAAGTGCGCAATTTCATATTTGAACTTCGCCCGATGATGCTTGACGATTTGGGCCTTGCTCCCACCCTCACCCGCTACGCGGACATGTTCAAGGAACAAGCCGGGGTGGAAGTGAATGTCACTGTCACTGGCAGCGAACGCCGCATGGAATCATATGTCGAAGTGATGGTTTTCCGCGCCATGCAGGAATTGTTAAGTAATGCGGTCGACCAAAACCAGGCAACTCTGGTTAAAATCCAGTTGGATTTGGGCGACACAAACGTCAAGTTGTCCATGGACGATAATGGCAAAGGCTTTGACACGGATGCCCTTGGCAAGGAAGAAAACCTGGGTTTGAAATTAATTAAAGAACGGACCGAAATGCTGGGTGGTTCGTTTGAAATAAACAGCTCGCCCGGCAAGGGTGCCCGTGTAACTTTGTCCATCCCTCTGCATGGATGACCTCGAAGAATTGAAAGGTATCTGTAATTAATTTTTTCTGGTCTCTTGTGCTGAGTTGATATATAATACCGGTATCGCTGAAATGGCTTTCAGCGAAATCTGAAAGGAAAGGAGATGAAACCCCATGTTATTCGCCCCGAAAGAAAAAGGCCAGGGCTTGGTCGAGTATGCTTTAATCCTTGTTTTGGTTGCAGTCGTCGTTATTGCTGTTTTGATGATCCTCGGCCCCGTCATCGGCAATGTATTCAGCAAGATTAATAACACACTCTCATCT
>Ga0209638_1001139_pt1 | contig 17095 bp, 12 predicted proteins | sample BarGraNGADG00211_FD_184490 | JGI IMG/M metagenome (GOLD analysis project Ga0209638, IMG submission 184490) | Arctic peat soil microbial communities from Barrow, Alaska - Barrow Graham LP Ref core NGADG0002-211 (SPAdes) (version 2) | ecosystem: Environmental > Terrestrial > Soil > Wetlands > Peat...
TTTATCATCGGGGAAAGGTATAGTAATTCCTGTTTATAAGGATCGAAGAGGGCATCCGCTTCTTATCGATATAAAATACAGCAACGAAATAGAAAAACTGAACCCCGATAAAGGTTTACGCACTTTGGCTCAAATGTTTTCTGATGATGTTCTGGAGGTTGATACAAATGAATCGGGCGTCCTGAGGGATTTTGATACTTTTGAGCAATATAAGAAAGGAATTAATCAAATAAAATAACTATGGAAGAGACAATTAAATTTCAGTTAAACGGAAAGAAAACCGAAGCTATGATTGATCCCACTCAGAGTCTGCTATGGGTGCTAAGAGATCATTTTGGGCTTACCGGAACAAAATTTGGTTGCGGAATGGGATTCTGCGGGGCCTGCACTGTCCTTATTGATAATGAACCTGTCAGGTCTTGCCAATTATCGGTCGGTGATGCAGCAGGTAAAAATGTGGTTACCATCGAGGGTCTTGCAATAAACGGGAAGCTTCATCCGGTTCAGGAAGCATTTATAAAACATGATGCCTTGCAATGCGGATATTGTACTCCCGGAATGATTATGAATGCTGCCGGTCTTCTGATAAAGAATCCAGCTCCATCGGTCCAGGAGATTAAGGATGGAATGGAAAACAACCTCTGCCGTTGCGGGGCGCATATGCGCATAATTGAAGCTGTCCAAACTGCATCTAAAGAAATGAAAGGAGGAAAGTAATCATGAAAAAGGAACAAATTAAGGATCAGGAATCGATACAAACTTCTGAACGTCAGGGTATGCCGAGAAGAGATTTTTTCAAGTTAATGGGTGGCGGTATTATAGTTTTCTTTCGTCCCTGGAGAGTTTTAGATCTATTCGGAATGCCTGCTGAACAAGCCAGGAGCCTGCCAAAAGATTATAATGCCTTCCTGCATATAGCTGAAGATGGAACCGTAACCTGCTTTACAGGCAAAATAGAAATGGGTCAGGGTATAATTACTTCCCTGCCGCAAATGATGGCTGATGAACTAAATATTCCTGTTGAGAGGATAAAGATGATCATGGGTGATACAGATCTTTGTCCCTGGGATCAGGGCACCTGGGGCTCATTAAGTACCAGGGTTTTTGGTCAGAGCATGAGAGCAGCAGCTGCTGAAGCCAGGGGTGTACTTCTTGACCTTGGATCAACCCAGCTGGGGGTGCCGGTTTCGCAGTTGGAAGTCAGAGATGGAGTAATAACCGACACCAAAGATCCCAAAAAGACGGTTAGCTATGCACAACTAACCAAGGGTACGAGGATTGAAAAATTCCTCGATGTTAAACCTTCTATGGAAGATTATACAAAGTTTAAATCTATCGGGAAATCATATAATCATAGCGATGCTACTCTGAAAGTAACAGGTGAAGCAAAGTATGCCGGCGATATGAAGTTGCCGGGAATGGTTTTTGCGCGGATATTAAGGCCGCCTTCGCATGCTGCTAAGATGACTTCTGTGGATTATTCAGGGGCTGAGAAAATTGCAGGGACAAAAGTTATCCGGGATGGTGATTTAGTTGCTGTGATAAATGAGAGCCGCGACAAAGCCGATGAGGCAATCGTTAAAATTAAAGCCGAGTATTCATTTAATGAACTGCCAGTCAATGATAAGACTATTTATGAATATATGCTTAAGGCTGATTCAAATATAACTGTAGTCAAGTCAACCGGAGATCTTGAAGCCGGGGAAAAGCTTTGTGAAAAAACTATTGAATCGGAGTTTCACGATCCTTATCTGGCCCATGTGGCTGTGGAAACACATACCGCTCTTGCCCGGCTTGAAGGAGATAAAATGACAGTATGGGCTTCAACACAATCGCCATTTGGGTTAAGGGATGGGATAATACGTGAACTCAGTCTCCCGGCTGAAAAAGTAAGAGTCATAACACCCTTCGTGGGTGGCGGATTCGGAGGTAAAGGTGAATTTCAGCAAGGGATTGAAGCAGCAAAACTTGCTAAATTGACAGGAAAACCGGTTATGCTTATGTGGACTCGTGAAGAAGAATTCTTCTATGATACATTTCATCCTGCCGGAGTTGTTAAAATAAAATCAGGGATTGACAAGTCTGGACTGATAAAGCTCTGGGATTATAACCTGTATTATTCCGGCACAAGAGGTGCCGATGCAATTTATGACATCCCAAATACTAAAATCACACATTACAGTCAGAAAAGCGGGGGATCGCCTGTTCATCAGTTCGGAACAGGCGCCTGGCGTGCTCCTAACAACAATACAAATACCTTTGCACGAGAAGTTCAGATTGATATAATGGCTGCTGCTGCAGGAATAGATCCCATGGAATTTCGTCTGAAGAATCTGAAAGATGAGAAGATGATTGCCTGCCTGAAAGCTGTTGCTGATAAGTTCGGATATGTACCGGGTAAAACCCGCAGTGGAAGAGGTATAGGAATTGCATGTGGTATTGATGCCGGATCGTGGGTGGCACACATTGCTGAGGTAAAGGTTGACAAAAGTACAGGCAAGGTTAAAGTAGTAAGTATTGCCTGCGCACAGGATATGGGCTTGTGTGTAAACCCTGAAGGTGCCACTATCCAGATGGAAGGTTGTATAACAATGGGTCTCGGATATACACTTGGTGAAGAGGTATTATTTGAAGGAGGTAAAGTACTTACCCATGGTCTCGATACTTATAATATTCCACGTTTCTCATGGCTCCCGAAGATTGACACACTCATCCTTGACAGGAAAGATAAACCGCCTCAGGGAGGAGGCGAGCCTGCTATTATTGCTATTGGCGCTGTGGTTGCAAATGCAATATTTGATGCAACAGGAGCAAGGTTGTACAGGATGCCAATGACACCTGAAAGGGTACTTGAGGCATTGAAGAAAGTATAATTGAACTGACGATTTAATTCAGAATAAATCTTAGAGTGACAGGCTTCAGGCTTCAGGAAAGCAATATTAACTAATACCTGATGCCTGTTGCCTGATGCCGGGAGCCTTATTTTATTTAAACCGGTTCATTTTTTTTTCATAAATTTCATGAAATTTTAAGATTGTAGTATTTTTGCATTTTACTCTACTGATGTGAAACTATTAATTGTTGAAGATGACCGGTCGCTGAGCCGTTCAATTAATGATTACCTTAAAATGGAAGGTCATATCTGTGAAGTCGCACTGACTTTAAATGAAGCGGTACAAAAGGCTGATATAAACAAATATGATTGTGTTATCCTTGATATTGGTCTCCCTGATGGCAATGGACTGGATTTAATCCGCGAGATGAAGTCTAAGAAGTTAACCGGAGGCATTCTTATACTCTCTGCTAAAAGCTCTCTGGATGATAAACTAATTGGATTAAAAATAGGAGCTGATGATTATCTTACAAAACCATTTCACTTTGCCGAACTCAGTGCTCGTATCAACTCAATACACCGTAGGAACAATTATCTCGGTATGAATGAAATTACCTTTAATGAAATCAGAATTAATACCGAGGATAATCAGGTATATGTGCACGACAAGCTAATAATTCTTACAAAAAAAGAGTATGATCTTTTGCTGTTTTTTATTGCTAACAGGAACAGAATCATAACAAAAGAATCAATAGTGGAGCATCTCTGGGGTGACAATGTAATACTGACAGATTCTTTCGATTTTGTCTATACTCATGTCAAAAACCTGCGCAAAAAGATTGTTGCTTCAGAAGGCAGGAATTATATTAAATGTATCTACGGTTTTGGATATAAATTCATAGATAGTTGAAATTATTAACTAAAAGTACCTTCTACTTTTTACTCCTTTCCATTCTGGTAATGTTTGCAGGGGCCGTATTGTTATATTTAACAATAAAGAAAGTTATATATAGACAGATTGACGAAAGCCTGATCACTGAGAAAACAATAATAGAGGATCAGATAAGACAGACAGATACTATCCCGGACTTTGAAGGCACGTTTGGTCATCAGATTGAAGTAAAATTGCTGAACTACCATATTGACAAGGTCCAAGCAATAAAGGACACTGATATTTACGATTCTAAATCGGACTCATTTATACCTTTCAGATATATTTTTTCTTCGGGAAACTATGTTGGGAAAAAAGGTTTTATTATTACCATATTTCAGATTATAAGCGAAAAGAATGAATTATTGCATGATATAGAGGTGTATATGTTTTCTCTGTTTTTTTCACTTCTGCTTATTTCAATTCTTATCAACTATCTGATAGCCAGAAGACTTTGGAGGCCCTTTTATGATTCGGTTAAGATTGCGGGGAGATTTGATATACAATCGGATAAACCTTTGGATTTACCTGAGACTGACATAAAAGAATTCGATCAACTAAACAGGGTCTTTGACAATATGACCAGCAAGATGAGAAATGATTATCTTAACCTGAAAGAATTTAGTGAAAATGCATCACATGAGATACAGACTCCACTGGCAGTAATTCGATCAAAGACCGATTTACTTATGCAACAAAAAAACCTTAACAAGGATAGTCTCAGCCTCATTAAATCTATCAATGAATCCACCACCAAATTATTTAAGCTTAACCAGGGATTACTTCTTATTTCCAAAATAGAGAATCAGGTATTTCATGAAAAGAAGATGGTTTCATTGAAGCAAATTACCATAAAAGGTCTGGAAAACTATAAAGAAATTTTGCAGCTTAAGAGGATAAAGGTTGAAATGGATGTTAGTGATGAAGCTTTGGTTGAAATGAATGAAGTGCTTGCAGAAATCATGATTTCAAACCTTCTCAGCAATGCAGTAAGATTTAATATTGATGGTGGATTCATTATATGTCATATTGATAAAATATTTCTGATAATGAAAAATGCCGGATTACCACTGACAATTAATCCTGACGATCTTTTCAAAAGGTTTCATAAAAGCAGTAATAATCCTCAATCAGTGGGTCTGGGTTTATCTATTGTCAAAGAGATTACAGAAAGTTATGGAATGAAAATTTTCTATAGCTGTCATAATGATATTCATGAAATAAAACTCCAGTACCACTATAAAGGGAACTCACCTTGGGCATTTTAATGTAATTACTTAAATAATTGTTAATTATTTACATCTTCAGATCATCTTCAGAATCTTAGAATAAATTTGTTATATATATAACCATTTAAATTATCAGAGATGAAAAAGTTATTATTTATTATGGTATTGGTGATGGGTGGTCTAGTGGTAAATGCCCAGCGTACTCCGGTAAAAATTGTTGACCTTCAGAAATCTATTACTGACAATATTGCTAAAGACTATGTCGGTTTTACAATCAAGGAAGCTACCAAAGTTGTTGATAAAAATGTTGTTACATATGATGTTGTAGTAGTAAAAGGAACGACACAGGAGACTCTGTCATATGATAATACCGGAAAATTCCTGAAAAAGATGGGAGCAAAAGCCGGTGTAGCTAAACCGGCACCAAAACCAGCGCCAAAACCAACTACCACTAAACCTTCAACAATATAACAGAGACTAAAAATCTGTTGATTATTAAGAAAGGCTGTCTGAATTACCAGACAGCCTTTTTATTGACTATAGGACTCAGCTTTCCTATATTCCCTTACCAGGATTTTATTGGCTACGGGAACATTGGTAATCTTCATATTAACTGTATCGTATTCCACCATATTCCCGGTGCGTATTGTCACCCCACCACGTGTGAACCGGACTAAAGGTAATTTTACATGACTCATCCGGAAGAATAGAAATATTGAAGGTATCTTTAAACTTTTATTGATAAATAAACTTTAGTAGATGAAAGGGATAAATTATGTAATATTCGGATTAACACTTATTACAATACCATTTACAAAATTTCCGAAGACAGAGATCAGCAACGGATTAATACGAGCTATTATCTACCTTCCCGATGCCGATAAAGGGTATTATCAGGGAACACGCTTCGACTGGTCAGGAAATATGGTTAGTCTTGAATACAGTGGTCATAACTATTTTGGTCAGTGGTTCACAAAATACAGCCCCGAAATACATGATGCGATTATGGGACCGGTAGAAGAATTTGCTCCTTTGGATTATAGTGAAATACTACCTGGCGGAAGTTTTGTTAAGATAGGAGTGGGCGCAGTTTACAAACAAGATGACAAACCATATACATTCAGCAGGTTATACCGGTTATTAAACCCCGGAAAATGGTCAGTAAAAAAGAAATCTGATCAGGTTTTATTTATACACGACCTTGAGGATAAGGTTTACTCATATCATTATGAAAAAAGTATCAGCCTGACAAAAGATAAACCTGAACTTGTACTGAACCATAAACTGAAAAACATGGGAACGCGTACAATAGAAACTAATGTGTACGATCATAATTTCTTTGTAATAGATAGACATCCCATTGGTCCCGGACTTGTTGTAAAATTTCCGTTTAATCTTAAAGGGGAATGCGCAGGATTTGGAGAATTGGCTGAAATTCAGGGCAACCAGATTTCGTTTCTCAGACCAATTGGTAACGGAGAGGAAGTCGAGTGTTTTTCTTTGGAAGGATTTGGCCCTGATGCCGCTGATTACGAAATCAGGATTGAAAATCGTATAACAGGAGCCGGAGTTAAGATTACCTGTAATCAGCCATTTCTTAAACTGGCATTCTGGGCCTGTTCAACAACTCTGTGCCCCGAACCATACATAACGATTAAAGTAGAACCCGGGAAAGAAATCAACTGGACGATCAAATACGAATTTTATACTCTGACGAAATAACGGCGTAATGCCACACAGCACACAGCACACAGCACACAGCACACAGCACACAGCACACAGCACACAGCATAGTAAAACTCTACATGCTATACTCTACACTCTAAATTCTATGTACCTCGACATAACGACCTAACGATATAACTTTTTTACAAGCCTGATAAAACTGTTTTTATTAATCCTGCATCAGTTTAATTTTTATGATGTCTTTTACATAATTATTACTCCTTTAGAACTATTTTATATGTTAAGGAATTTTTTTATAAATGCCATCCGTAATATGCGGAAGCATAGCGGATATTTGATTCTCAATATCACAGGACTCACAATCGGATTAACAAGTTTTCTTTTAATAGCTATCTATGTTTTACATGAATTAAGTTATGACCGGTTTCATAAAAACTATGAAAATATCTACAGGATTAAGGTAAAAGGAGTGATGGCCGGCTCCACTCTTGACCAGGCAATAACAGCACCCCCGATGGCCCAGACACTTCTAGCTGATTATCCTGAGATTTTACATGCTGTAAGGTTAAACAGGTCAGGGGCATGGCTCGTAAAGTATGGTGAAACAAGGTTTAATGAAGACGGAGTCCTCTTTGCCGATTCATCATTTTTCAGTGTCTTCGACTTTAAGCTTTTAAGTGGCGATCCGAAAACAGCCCTTGCAAATCCCCGGTCAATGATTCTGACTGAAAAATTTGCAAAAAAGTACTTTGGAAATGAAGATCCAATGGGTAAAAGAATAAGTCTTGAGGCAGATACTAATTTATATACGATAACAGGGGTAGTTCAAAATATTCCAGCAAATTCTCATTTTAAATTTGATATGCTGGGTTCACTAAACTCTTTAGGTGACTCCAGAAGTATGGGATGGCTCAATCATAATTATTATACTTATATAGTACTTAAAGAAGGCATTAAGAAGACTTCCATGGAAGCAAAACTTTCGGAGGTGGTATTAAAATATGTTGGTCCGCAGTTAAAAAAATATATTGGAATAACTATTGAGGATTTCAGGAGGTCAGGAAACCAGTTTGGCTATGAGCTTGAGCCATTGAAAGATATCCATCTCAAAGGAGCTCCGCAATATCAGATTGAACCTTCAGGATCGTTATCAACCGTATACATTTTTGCGATAATTGCCTTGCTTATCCTTGTAATTGCAATCATTAATTATATTAATCTTGCAACTGCAAAATCTGCCGGCAGAGCCAAAGAAGTAGGAATCAGAAAGGTCTCAGGATCAGATAAAACAGGATTAATTTTTCAGTTCGTAGGGGAATCCCTGATTATTGTTACAATTGCTGCGATCATTGCCTCGTTACTGGTGATGGTAATTGCTCCGGCTTTTAATCATCTTATAGGGAAAGAGATATCGCTTACTCTCTTTTCAGGATATAAAGGATTCACAGGACTTATTGCTCTGATATTAATTTTGGGAACTGCTGCCGGAGCATATCCTGCATTTGTCCTGGCCTCTTTTAATCCTGTTGAGGTTCTAAAAGGAACATTAAACCCGGGATCAATATCAAAAACGCTGAGGGGTATATTGGTCGTTTTTCAATTCACTGTTTCAATTGTAATAATAATCGGTGCATTTGTTGTTTATAAACAACTGAATTTCATGACATCAAAAGATATGGGTATTGTTAAGGAAAATCTTCTGGTAATAAGAAGGCCTGATGCCCTGGGTAAGAAGCTGGAATCATTTAAAGAACAGATTCTTCAGATCCCAGGGGTTGAAAGGATCGCTAATGCAACTGCAATACCGGGTACCAATAACTTCAATAATAATGCTTTCTTTCTTGATAATGATCCGACAAAAGCTACCTACCTTTTAAACCAGGACCGGGTTAGTTTTGGATTCGCTGAAGTGATGGGAATTAAACTCGCTGACGGAAGGTTTTTTTCAAAAGAATATGGTACTGATACAACTGCTGTTATGATAAATGAAACAGCGGTAAAATTTCTGGGCCTCACCGACCCTGTTGGGAAATATATTCTTCAGCCAAGCAACCCGGGAAAATTCGACAGATTCAGGATAGTTGGAATTCTAAAAGATTTTAACATCGCTTCATTGCACGACAAAATAACCCCTGTATGCTTTACATTAATGAAAGGAAACTACGAAGGTTATCTTTGTGTCAGGTTGAACGGAAAAAATATTCAGAGTGCAATTAAGTCAATTGAAAATATCTGGAAGGATTTCTCAAACAGGCAGCCATTCCAGTATTCTTTTTTTGCTGCTGATTTTAATAAAAATTATGAAGCGGAATTGAAGATCGGCAGAATATTCATCCTGTTTTCAGTACTGGCTATTTTCATTGCCTGCCTCGGTTTAATTGGTCTTATTACTTATATGACGACTGTCAGAACACGTGAGGTAGGAATCAGGAAGACTTTCGGCGCTACTAAAAGAATCATCGTAACACTTCTGTCACGTGAGGTTTTGGTTCTTATCCTGATATCCTCACTGGTTGCTTACCCGATCGCATATTTCGGAATAAGATTCTGGCTTAACAGCTTTGCAGAAAAGATAACTGTCGGTCCGGCTATATATATCGTTGCAAGTATTATAGGACTGACAATAGGGTGGCTTTCAATAATATATCAGGCTCTGAAAGCGGCTGCATATAACCCGGCAGAATCATTAAGATATAAATAAACGGCTCAACAGCATAAAGCTTAATGGCTCAATGGCTCATTGGCTTGAGTGGTTACCGTGAATACTTTCATCGAGATAGCTAGTTATCAGCAGCAGAATTATTTTACCATTTGTTTTATTTAACGTCGGTTCTTGATCCCGTTTTGACTACAATATTTTTCCTCCATTCATATTTAGTTCCATTTCCGTTGGAGAGAAGAACATCATAAGCTGCCGGGGGACAAGCATTCATTGTGGTAATATTATCGTACCTTCCAAGTTCAAGATTTTTAATAGGAGCAGGAGTGCCAGTCTGATTTGCAGCTGTACCTGCCGGGTATAGATGCATATTCTTAATATCCTTGTTGCCACCTGAATAGATAATAACCCCGCCATTAAGATTTGTAGATATCAGATAATTAATATCGGGTTTAAGTGTAAAATTTTCAAGCCATATTTTCTGTATCTGACCCGAAATTCCGATTGAAATAAGGACGTCGTAAATCCCGGGTTTAATTTTCCCCGATGTGCTGTTTATAGATTCATCAGGAGGGATAGGCTTCTCATGTTTACCTTTAGCATAAAAAACAGCGACGCCAACATTGTTAGCCTGTTCTGAACTTCCTTTGAATCGGTTAACTTTTGAATCATAAAATGACAACCCTTTGAGGGACGCCGGAGATTCAATAATAGAAATCTGGTAGTCGTATAATGTTATTGTTACTGTGGTTTTTGTTTTAGGTTTTATCAATACATTACCGACTACAAAACTCAGGGTTCCGGGTTTCCCCGAAAGCTTGAAGACCATTTTTAGATCGTATGTCCCGGGCGCTGCACCCAGCATCTTGACTTCTTTTCCATCGTGTACAAGCTTAAAAGATGAACCTGAAGTGAGATCGCCAAGTGTTCTTGTGCTCACTGAAAGAGGAGTTTGATCTCCGGCTTTTAGTTCAGCGTACTCCAGTTGGACCCATATCTGATTCCAACAACGTTCAGTTCTGACATTTATTCCGTTATCGAGCTTATAAGTGTAGTTCGAAACAGGCTGAGCATAAAGGGAAAGAATTGTAACAGTCTGTAAGGTCAAAAAGGAAAGTAGTTTTTTCATCAGTGTGTAATTTTAATCGTTGAAAAAGATCCTATCAAATTTACACTATTTTAATGACAGATAAAATTTTTTTTTGAAAAGGGAAACTCGAAATTTGTGTTCTGACACATATAAAACAAGTCTTACAGACTGATATTTTTATAACCTGAGGAATAATTGGCTATCGATTGTTGTCTATTAAATACATCAACTCACATAAATAATAAAGAAAATGAAAAGAAACATTGAAAAAAAACAGATTAACGTCTCTGCTTGCATGCGGTTAGTCTCACTGACACTGATGCTTACGCTTATCGCCCCGGTAATGATAAATGCTCAGGCTGGTAAAACAAATTTTGTAGGAGACTGGACATTAAATGCAGAGAAAAGTACCCAACCACAAGGTGGTCAGGGCGGTGGTGGAGGCATGAGAATGGGTGGCGGTAATTTTGTTGCAACTCAGGAAGCCAATCTTCTTACAGTAGTAAGAACCAGGACCGGTCAGGATGGACAACCCACTACGACGACAATGAAATATACACTCGATGGAAAAGAGAGTATCAATACATCACCAAGAGGTGATAGCAAATCCGTTGCAAAATGGTCCGCCGATGGAAAGTCCCTTACAATTGAAACGACAAGAACCATGGATATGAATGGAGAGTCAAGGACAATGAAATCAACAGAAGTATGGGCGCTGACTGATGCAAAAACACTTTCTGTTACGTCTACAAGACAAGGCCCGGATGGTGATGTTAAAAGCAATATGGTTTATGAAAAGAAATAACCATTTAATCTTGGAATTTACAATAAACAGGCTCCGTGAGGGGCCTTTTTTTAAATTTGAGAATAAATGAATCTCTTCAGATGTCTAATAGAAAAGGAAGTAGTACTTAAATTAAAACAGCACATAGTTTATTAAAAGACATCAATTAATAATTTATTATCATGAAAAGAAGAGGTACAATCATCGGAATATTGCTTGTGTTTATAATAGCAGGCAATGCATGCCATAATCCATGGCATGAGAGGAGAGATATGAAAGATTCGGGAAAAATGATCAGGATGAGAATTGGTCAGAATTTCCGATATACAAGAGGAATGCCTGGTATGCAAGGAATGAGAAGAGGCATGGGTCAAGGAATGGGTTTTGGAAATATGAGAGATATGGGTCGGATGCCAATGGATAGTATTGGATGGATGCCAGTGGGACCCGGGCGCAGGATGCTGGAAAGTATACCTAATGTTACTGAGAACCAGAAAAAACTAATAGAAGATCTCACTAAAAAACATATTGATGAGATGAAAAAAATCAGGGAGGAGATGTTCTCTAAAATGCAGAGTCAGATGGATTCGCACAGGAAAGATATACTCAGTATTCTTACCGATGAGCAGAAAAAGTTTATTGAATCGGGTAGGAGTAAATCATCTCCTGTTCAGGAGGATGCTAAATAATTAAAGTTAATTACAGCATCTGAGTATCTCGAATATATTCCATATTATTAACGAAAAGACCTCACAGGGTTTAGTCCCTGTGAGGTCTCATACTTTGCCTTTCACAACATATGCCTGCATGATCAGAGCATAATCCTTCTATTTTTATTTTATTTCAACAACAGCATACTTTGATATTTTCCAGAACTGGTCGGGATCTTTTATCTGTATGCTGGCTATTTTATTGTCTTTGTCACGTACCAATTCATAGGAACTGGTAGGGTGACTGGTGATAAGCTTTGCATCTTTTGAATTCACAGGAATACTTTTCATCTCAGTAATGTTGACCTGGGTAAATGCATTATCAGCAAAATCGCGGTGCAATGATTCTTTTTTCCCTAATCCGAGGAAGCCACCTTCTTTAGAAATAATGCCTTTAGCTTTCAGAGATTTGTAGGTTCCTGAAGCTACAAAACCTTTATTCATTTCAGCTGTCTGATTAGTGATTTTTTCATCCTTCTGTGCAATAGCAACCTGTTGTTCGGACATACGGGTATTAAGCTGTCCGATTTCGAAATCCTTTTTAGTCAGAGCAACTTTCAGGTCAGCTATTTCTGTCTCGCGTTGCTTAATGTTAGCTTCAAGTTCAGCGACTTTAACCTGCAGACCTTTAATTGTTCCACCTGAATTTTTCAGCTGTGCAGTTAGGGATGCAATTTTCTTCTTATTCTGATCAAGCAGGGTATTAACATACTCGATGTCCTTCAGGATCTGTTGTTTCTTGTCTTTTGAAAATTCCTGATCCGATGACTTCATCGTGATTATGTTTTCTTTCTCTTTTACCGTGCTAAGGTCTTTTTCGATTTCATCAAATGTCAACATCCATTCGTTGATAACTGAGTCGCGCGAAGTAAGTAATTGCGTAAATGAGCGTTTCTGATTTTCCACAATGGCAACATGTTTCTTCTGCTCATTTTTATACATTGAATTTACAATGAAACCGGCAGCAACCAGAAGTAGAAAACTGATTATGGCGGTCGTAAGAACGCCTTTTTTCAATCCTTCTTTCTTTGCCTTTTTTTCATTATTCCGTGAAACTGCATTATCATTAACCGTATTTCGGTTATTGTTTACTTCATTTGTCATTTTAATACCTCCTTAATAATTTAATTAATTGTTGTAGTTTATACTTTGATAAATATGAAATTCAAGTTTACTTATTTACTACTCTTGAGAAATATATAATGCTCTTTTGCAATATAATTGGATACATTATTCCAAAAGTTATGCCTTTAATTATTCAAGGGCTAATATATTTAAAATGAGAATATTATCGATTGATAATATGATACAGAAATGTTCATTTTGAGAAAACAATTCTCATATTGAGAAAGCACATATGAGGGATTGGCGTTTAACCGGAGGAACTATTATTCACTCCTTTTCTTCTTTTAAGATCCTGTAAATGGTCGAAATTCCGATATCCAGTTTTTCGGCTGCCAGTCTGATATCATTGTTATTTTTTTTAAGAGTGGCTTTTATTATTTTCACCTGATATTCACGCAGGGTCAGATTGTCACTGGCAACATCCGAAAGAGGATCACCCCTGTCAACCACCAGGTCTGCCGGTTCGATCTCATCAGTTGCTGATAATGTGACAGCAAGTTCAATCACTGATTTTAGTTCCCGAACGTTTCCCGGAAAGGGATAGCTCATAAGTTTTTTTTGTGATTGTACAGATAACTTTTTTAAAAGAATATTATTTTCTTCGCAGAATTTCCCAATAAAATACCTTGCAAGGATCAATATATCATTTTCCCTTTCACGTAGTGATGGTAATTCAATAGGTAAACCTAACAACCTGTAATACAAATCTTCCCTGAAGTTTCCTTTCTTGACCTCCTCTTTCAGGTTTTTATTGGTTGCTACAACAATGCGGCAGTCGGTTATTACGGGCTTATTACTCCCGATCCTCACAATTTCTTTTTCCTGAAGAACACGTAATAATTTTGCCTGTAAATTCAGTTCCATTTCTCCAATCTCGTCAAGGAAGAGTGTGCCTCCATCAGCTTCTTCAAATCGGCCGATCCTCCTGTAGGCTGCTCCGGTAAAAGAACCTTTCTCATGACCAAACAACTCACTTTCAATCAGCTCAGAAGGTATTGCCGCAACATTTACAGTGACAAACGCTTTGTCTTTGCGCTTCGAGTTGTAATGAATTGCCTTTGCCACCAGCTCTTTTCCTGTTCCTGTTTCACCCGAAATTATAACAGTAATGTTCGTACTCAGTGCTTTTTCTATACGATCGTAAACCGTTTTAATAGCGTGACTTTCGCCAAGTATGCTGTCACGAAAACTATATTTTTTTTGAACCTCCCTACGGAGTGTTGTTATCTCTCTTTTAAGACCGATGCCATTCCGTATATTTTTGACGGTGTTTAGCAGCCGGTCTTTAATATCCTCAGTCTTGCTTATATAGTCATAGGCCCCCATCTTCAGCAGGCTTACTACAGTTTCAATATCTGCCTGTTCCGAGATCAGTATAACCTGAACATCAGAGTTTTCTTCCCTGATTATTTTGAGGACATCAAGGCCGGTAAAGTCGGGAAGACGGTAATCAAGTGTAACGATATCAGGCGATTCAAAAAGACAATTGAGAAAGTCTTTTCCGTTGAAAAAACTCTTTATCTCATAGTCAGGATTTAAAGAGAGAGTGTGGACTAAAAGCCTGTTATACCATTCGCTGTCTTCTACAACAAATATTTTAAAAGGCTTTTCTGACATATCCTGCTTAATTCTGGTTTATTGTTTATTACAGCACCAGCAAAGTAAAGTAAAAATGGCCGCATTTGCCAGAGTTTTAACTGATTTTCGCGATATGTTCTTTAATAAGACCGCTTACGACTTCAAATTCAAGTAAGGATTCGCGGGTCAGCATTTCAAGATTATTTGGTTCGACTTTTTTGTGAACATTTTCTTCAATCTTCTTAAGGAGATTGCAGAGCTCCGTTGCACCAATATGCCGGCATGGCGATAACATTTTATGAGCCAGTTCAGCAATGTGGTCCACCCTGCCCGAATTAACATTTTCCTGCATATCGTTTAGCCCTTGTTTTGTGGAATCAATAAAAGAAAGCAACATCTGCTTTACAAATTTTTCATCACCACCTGAAATATGATAGAGATTCTGTAAATTAATTTTATCAGGACCTGCTGTGTTAATCTTTTCTTCTATTACCGGATCAACTTTCGAAACCGGGGTATAATCTTTAATCACGGAAAGAATTGTAGTCAGTAACATCTCTTCGGTAAATGGCTTCGGAAGAAATGCGTTCATCCCTGCCTTTTGATATTTATGCCAGTCCTCGCTTACGGTAGCTGCCGAGATACATATTACCGGCATTTCCGATTTCCCTATTTTCATCTCATCCCTGATAAACTGTGTAGCCTTTAAACCATCTATTCCGGGCATTCTGGAATCCATAAAAAGCAGATCAAAACGATCGGTTTTTAACATTTCCAATGCCTCCATTCCATTTTCAGCCTCGTTATACCTGACTTTCCACCGATCCAGTATCGTTTTGAAAAGCAGACGGTTGTATTCCTCATCATCGACAATAAGGATTTTCATGTTTCTGATTTCTTCAGGAATATACAATGGAGGTTCAACATCATTTTTTATCTGATTTTCGTCACCAATCTGGTAGGGGATATGACAGGTAATTTTGGTTCCCTGGTTTTTCCTGCTGACACATTCAATGGTACCACTGTGCAATTCAATAAGTTTTTTGACAATTGATAAACCTAATCCGGTTCCACCATATTTACGGGAAGTGCTCATCTCCTCCTGAGTAAAATCTTCAAAAATGAAATCTATTTTGCTCGCATCAATCCCTATGCCTGTATCAGTAACCTCCATGACCAGCTCAATTTCTGCCGATTCCGTTTTAATACAATTAACACTGAAATGCACTTCTCCGTTCCTGGTAAATTTGACAGAATTACTTACAAGATTTATCATTATTTGTTTAAGACGGTAGGGATCGCCCAGCAAAACATCTGGAGCATCCTGACTTATTGAATAGCTTAGCCTTGTATTATTTCTTATGGCCTGTCTTTCAAATAATGCATAAACATCTTCGAGAATCTGGGCAATTGTGAAATGCACCTTTTCCAGAGCCAGTTTGCCATTCTGTAATTTGGAAAAATCGAGAATATCGTTAATAATATTTGCTAGGTAATCTGAAGACGATTTAATAATTTTCAGTGCATGTGTTGTGTAATCATCGAGTGGTTCATGTAAAAGCTGTTCTGTAAAACCTGAAATAGCAGTTACCGGTGTCCGGATCTCGTGACTCATATTTGCCATGAAAAGTTCTTTTGTGCGAGCCAGTTTTTCAGCTTCATCTCTGGAACTCTGCAGGGCTATCTGATAGACATGCGTTTTCCTCACGTATCGTACAATAATAAACATTACCAGTATTGCGAGAAGAGTCCCTGATACAGAGGACATTGCCAGCCAGATGTAAGTTTTTGCCGCCAATTTATCAGCAGCTGAGGCTTTTGCATTAACCAGTCCTGAAATCTCATTTTCTATTTTGGTAATCAAGTCATAAAACTGTTCTTTGATTTCAGTGCTGGTAACAGCTAATCTCGACTCTCTTATTTTCAGTTTTGCTTTTGTTAGGCTATCCTGTTGTTCTATTTCCTTAAGATCGCTGATAATTTCTTTTTCATTCAATCTGTTTTTATTGGCACGACTGAAGACACGTTTAAGTATGCTTTGGTCAGTTTTACGGTCCTCAACAGTATTACTATCGAGCCTGACAGATAATTGTTTGAGATTTTCAACAACTGTGTAGTTGTTTTGGAGATATAACAGCTGGTTCCATATACTGATGTTTTTTTCAATTAACTTACTGATCGTATCAGTCTGATGGATTAGTACAGAATCACTTATGCATTCAGAATGTAACCTGCTTACTTTATCATCGATGTTGGAGATTATTGCGTAATAGGGTCGGAGATCAAGTGTATCATGTGTATTTGTATAAATACGGATACTGTTTTGGGCTTTTTCGAGATCCATCGAAATCTCCCTTATACTTGACATCCTGAGGTCAGGTTTTAAGTCCATCTGAATTGAAGAAACAATCGAGGAAAGGTTCCGATAAGACAAATAACCGGTTGCTGAGAGTAAGATTACTGCCAATAT
>Ga0209638_1001140_pt1 | contig 17086 bp, 15 predicted proteins | sample BarGraNGADG00211_FD_184490 | JGI IMG/M metagenome (GOLD analysis project Ga0209638, IMG submission 184490) | Arctic peat soil microbial communities from Barrow, Alaska - Barrow Graham LP Ref core NGADG0002-211 (SPAdes) (version 2) | ecosystem: Environmental > Terrestrial > Soil > Wetlands > Peat...
CCGCCGTAGTTGTGACGTTCCCAGCGCACAGCTGATGTCGGAGATGCGGTAGTTGTACCCAAGGCGCTCGTGTCCCAGCCACTCACCTGTCTCTCCCCGCCCCTGGTTGCGCATGCTGCGACACAGCGCGGCTACCTCGTCAGACTGCGTGACGACGCATCCACCCTCGCCCGTCGTGATCTGTTTGTTGGGGTAGAACGCGAACGCCCCGGCAGCACCCCAGCTGCCACAGCGCCGTCCCTTCCATTCGGAGCCGAGAGATTCACAGGAGTCCTCGATCAGCTGCAGACTGTGCTGATGCGCAATGCCCTCGATCGCATCCAATTCGGCTGGCTGACCAAACGCGTCCACGGCCAGGATAGCTTTGGTCCGTTCCGTGATCGCTGAAGCGATACGACTAGGGTCGATGTTGTACGTGTCCGGCCGGATGTCCACAAAGACTGGTTTCACCCGCTCGAAGAGGAGGCAGTTGGCAGAGGCGATGAAGCTGAACGGCGTCGTGATGACCTCGTCGCCGTCCTGAAGCCCCAACGATCGCACGATGAGGTGCAGCGCCGACGTCCCGCTGTTCACAGCAACACCGTGTGCAACTCCAGCTACGCGCGCCAATCCTTCCTCGAATTCGGGCAGTCGCGGTCCCAGACTCAGGTGATCACTCCTGAGAACGTCTAGCACGGCTGACTCATCACTTGCATCGATCCATTGAGAACTCAACGGCACTTGAAGCATATCCCTCTTGATCGTCATCTTATCGCTCCTCACTGCTCACACACACGCATCAGGCGGTGGAGAACCTGGCTCGTCAGCTGCCGATTCTGCACGATATGTAGGAAAAAAGCCCGGCTCTGGCTGCCACGTTCGGCCCTGCTCGACTTCCCACTTCTCTCTGTCAGTCACAAGCAAGTCATACTTCTCATTGTTCCACACAATACGCCGTACACAAAAGTCCATCAGCCCACCCGGCTCGAACGCTCTCTTAAATTGGAAAAGCCCGTCACCTTGCTTCAACCCGCCACCTAGCACAAAGCGGGCGTATCCTTGCTGGTGACCCCACGCGATGACCTTGTGCTTGAGTAAGTCAGCTGGCCTTTGTGCGAAATAGTCGGCGTCGGTGCCGCCCAGAAACGAATAGAGCGTGTCCGCTGACAGCAACAAGAGTTCAGCTGCGACAACGCGCTCTTGGAGGAATACCAATGCGTATTGAAGCCCTCCAACAGGTTGCAGGGAATCATGCAGGAGTTGGAGTTTCTCACGCGCCAAGAAAAAGTAGTCGTTCGCATGTCGGCGTTTCATTGTCTCATAGTAGATGTTAAGGAAAGGTTCCAAGAAACTCTCACCATTACCGATCTCGACTTTGAGTCCGGCCTCCTCGGCACGATGAACGTTTTTCCGAACCTTAGGCGCATATCTCAGCCAATGCTCTTCCATGGTAACTTGGAGGTCCACGACGACGTTCTGCTGCTGAACCAGGCGTTCACCATCATGGCGAGGAGTCAAGTGGTCGGAAAAGATGTCCTCGCGCACGAACTCTGATACGACGTTCATCCGTGTGAAGAACAACTTCAGGACATACTCGAGCGACTCCTCAGCAATCTGGCGGTCGACACCGTCGCCCTCATAGGTTGCTCCACCATATCCATACGGTGAAACGATATCCACGCCGGGCGAGCTGCCGAGTTGCTGCACGAAGGGAAGCTGCGCGAGGTGGAACAAGTTGAAGGGATACAGACAAAGCAAGCACCCGTCAAGCAGGCACGCAATGGCCATGGGCCGCTCGCCGGGCAAGCGCATCGCTTCAAGAAAGCCCGGGTGATCGTGCGGTCGACGAACCTTCGACTTCGACCACAATGAGATCCATTCTGCTCTGTCCTCCGGCAATGCCGCGTCCAGCAGAAGCGCGACGCAACTACCCCGACTGATGCTTTTCATGCTGTGCCTTCATCACTGCGACGCGAACGACTTCCGTCCCACTCCATCAACAGACTGACAACCCTGTCCATGTCTCTGGTCGTGTACCGTTGGTCACACGGCAGCGTCAGTATTGTCGTCGATAGTGACTGTGACGCCGGGAAACCAGTGGTGATCTCAGTAGGGAGCTGCCAGTGAATCGGACAGTAGACACCATGACTCGTGAGAAAGAACCTCAAGTCATCGCGACATGGCGAAACGACTGGGCACCCAAGTGGACAGACACCCTGTGGAAGCGCTTCTTCGAATAGATGCAGGGATTGCAGCCGAGAGATACCTGATGCAAGAACGGCATAGTTAGCCCTGCGAGCCGACACGATGGCCGCAGCATCCAGTTGACCCCACATGGTGCGCGAAACCCGCGACATAGGTACAGCCGCCGTGCAGCCGTCAGCTATGTCCTCCGCCATTCCAAACAGTGCTCGGTATCCGTCTTTCTGCGACAGGATACCATCGCAGTAGAGCCCCTTCATCAGACCTGCAACAAGTCGAGCGCGACCGAATCCTCCATCAGTCGAGTCCACATCCAGTGGAATCGAGAATCGAGAACCTCTCTTCCAAATGAGTCCTCCATCCGGTAGGCCAATCCACTTCCTGAGACTAGCGACTGTGTAGTTGCTATACGGCATTTCGTCCGGTGCAATGTTGAAGAGACTGTGGGTCATGTCCAAGATAGTGACGGCCCCACGGTCATGTTGCTGCTGTGCGAGCCCCTGTGCTGTTGCCGATACGGGGAATCCGAAGTAGTTAACGTACAAAACGACACTGTCATGGCCAACGGTCAAGGCCCAGGGACCTTCCACTGGAACCAAATGACTGTCAACTTGGTAGTAGTGCACCTCGAGTCCCGATTGTTGGAAGGGCTGCACCATCGATGCGCATAAGTATGAGGGTAGCCAGACATCCGACAGTTTTGCCCCACAACAGGCGTCTCTCAGCGCTGTCAGCAACGCCGCTCGGCCGTTGTGCACGAGGCGACACTCACCTGGTGGCAATCGCCACGTTTGTGCCGATAGCAGGTCGCGCTCTGCCGGGTGTGCCAGAAAGCTGTCTCGGATCTCGAATTCGCTGCCCACTTCCCATTGCATCACGTGTTCATTTCTCCCAGTAGCCTGTCTGTGCCGCCCACACTTTGTACTCGTCCGCCAATATCGCAACGTATACCCGGTCCCAGAATCGTCCTCCGCGAAACGCCGATTGACGCCGTGTGCCTTCCACGTGCCAACCACATTTCTTTACAAGCAACGCCGACGACGCTTCGTTGTACCCGATGATATCACTTTCGAGGCGATGCAGACCCAGTTCGTCAAACGCGTACCTCATCACCGTCATGTACGTGTCTGTCCCAAAACCCTTCCGTCGCACACTGGAATCCGACCCAAGAACAATTCCGGTAGTCGCCAATCGGTCTTTCCAGTCAATGCCCCAGAGGCCTGTGAGGCCAAGACGAGCATGCGTGTCCTTGTGTTCAATGATGACTCGATGCGTCCGTGGATCGTCGGCAGATGCATGATACCACCTTGCCTGATCCAACATAGACAACGGGAAGCTCCAACCCCCTACCATCGCGCTGTTCACCGGATCCTCGTGTAGATCTCGGAGGAAAACAAGATCCTCTTCCTCAATGGCTCGAAGACGAACAAGCTTACCCTCAATGCCCATAATGATCCTCCTTGTCCTGAGAATCCTCCGTTCCTGTACCGGGGGTTGTCGGCGTCTGATTGCCGTCGACTATCGAATCTCGTCGTGAGGTTTCCGCATAGACGCTGGTTGAATGTATCACAACGCCGATTGTTCTCACCAGAATCTTCAGGTCAAGCCAAAGAGACCAGTGTTCCACATACCATACGTCCAGACAAATCCGATGTGACCAATCCAGAGAGTTCCTGCCATTGACCTGTGCCCAGCCTGTGATGCCTGGCTTCATCAACATTCGTTTCTTCTGCTCCGGTGAATACGACGCGGTCTGGTAGACATACGTTGGTCGGGGCCCGACTAAACTCATGTCTCCCCGAACGACGTTGAGAAGTTCCGGCAATTCGTCCAGACTCCACTGACGCAAGAACCCTCCACTTCTCGTGATGAGTTGACTATCCTCACCTACGATTTTCCCGAAGCTCACGACGTCAGCTCCTTTAACCATCGTTCTGAACTTGATGATCCTGAATGGCCTGCCCAGAAGACCAGCGCGCTCCTGCAGGAAGAACACAGGACGCCCTGTGTCAACCAGAATTGCCGCCGCAATCAGTAGGAGCAGCGGACTGATAACGACCACACCAACTGATGACAAAACGCGATCAGCTGTGTGCTTGAGCATTAGCCATCGCCCAATCGTCGTTGCGTGTGTCTGTCGTCCTACGTCCATTGTCTAGTCCCCATATCCAAACAGCATCTGTTCATACTGCTTGACGCAGGTGCCTCGACTCAGAGATCCTTGAGCCGCGTCTAACGCGGCGATTGACATGTTTCTGTAGAGCCGAGGATCATCCCGGAGCATTCTCAGAGACTCCAGCGCCTGCTCTGCATCCGTAGCAACAATACCGGCGGCGGCCTGCGTCAACTGCAATGCTATCTCACATGATGGCGGGACGAGAGCTACCACTGGCAGACCGGCGCATAGATATGTGTACGTTCGGCTGGGTACTCCGAGACCGAGCAAACGAGGATGAAGCGATACGAGACCAACGGAAGCAGTACTCAGAAGATGTCCGAACGCAGTACCATCGCAGAAATCCAGCACCGTCATGTGGCCCAGCCCCTGCTCCTGCACCCACTCCCGGAGTGGGACAATGAGAGGGCCAATGCCGACAACCTGCAGGCGCATGTCGGATTCACCTTCTATCATGAGTGCCAGGCTCTTCAGCTGGCTGACATCTTGAGCTCGGCCCATACCTCCGGCCACAAGAATCGTAAACGGTTGCAGTGGCTGCTGTTCGCGCGGAAGTACCAGGCTGCTGTCCAGGTACAGGCGTGAGGCATCGCTCCAATTCGAGATGACTTCGACTTGTGTATCACGCAGTGCATAGGTCTGCACAAGGTGCCGCTTCATGTCGTGGCCTGGTACCACAATCCCATCCAGGCCTTGCAGAGTTTTCCTGTTCAGTCTTCGCGCTATCGAGACCGACAACGCATGCGGCCGAAGCAACTCCAGTGCAACTGCGCTGTCAGGCAGGAGGTCCCAGACCAATGCCACTCGCCGCGGCCTATGGACACCCGCACGATGCCCTCCCATGACCCAGTGTATCGGTATTGGGTTGACAACGGCGAGCACCGCGTCGCACTCGGATCCATGGAGATGAATTACCTGTCGCATACGCAGCAACAGCCACAGCCAGTGCAATAGACGACCCCCGACAGACCGTCGAGAGGCTACAGGCATTTGATACCGAATCACCTTGACTCTCTCTGGGACTATCCCTTCTGCAGGCTTCATACTGCCGCCGCCATACCGTGCGTCACCACAAACCACAGTGATATTATGGCCACGGTTTGCCAAGTCTTCCACGAGGTCTTCGAGAATCCCTATGGTACGCCCCTCGGTGGGACAGTAGAGCTCAGACAGTATCAGCAATCGCCCCACTACTATCTACCTCTGATTCCAGACGACTCTCTGCACATAGTCTGTGTAGCTCAGGATGATGCGCAGGACCTTCTCAGACACGTTTGGCACGGCATAGTCGGGGACAAGGCGCAGGGTGCGGTCCGTACCCCGAGGCTGGGCTTCGGCCACCTTCAGTGCCTCCATGACGCGTTCGGTCCGCAGGCCCGTCATGATGACCGCTGCTTCCTCCATGCCCTCAGGCCGTTCGTGTGCCTCGCGCAGGTTAAGCGCAGGAAATCCCAGGATGTTCGATTCCTCCGTGATGGTGCCACTGTCGGAGAGCGTACACCGTGCGTTGAGTTCAAGCTGCACATAATCCAGGAATCCAAGCGGCTTGTGGAACGAGACGCCCGGCGGCACCTGGACATGCCGTTCGTCCAGCCATTTTCGCGTACGCGGGTGCGTGCTGACCATAATAGGCAGGCCCGTGCTGCTCAGATGACGCAGGACGGAGATAAATGCATTGAAGTGTGCCTTATCATCCACGTTCTCTTCGCGATGGACGCTCACAACGTAATAGCCTCGAGGAGTGAGTCCCAGCTGGCTCAGCACGTCGCTGGCCTGGATTGCCTGCAGGTAGTGATGGAGGACCTCGTACATCGGGCTGCCCGTCGTAATGACGCGGTCCGGCGCAATGCCCTCGCGCAGGAGATACTCGCGCGCAATGGCGCTGTAGGGCAAGTTGATGTCGGCGATATGGTCCACGATACGCCGGTTGGTCTCCTCGGGCACGCGCTCGTCGAAGCAGCGATTGCCCGCCTCCATATGGAAGATCGGGATGTGGCGTCTCTTGGCAGCGATGGCAGCGAGGGAACTGTTGGTGTCACCCAGGATGAGGACAGCGTCCGGAGAGTCAGCCTGCAGGACAGGGTCGATGCGTGCAATGGTGAGACCGATGGTCTCAGCCGCTGTCGCGCCCGCTGCATGGAGGTCGACGTCCGGCGCGCGGAGTCCAAGATCGCGGAAGAACACACCGTTCAGCTCATCGTCGTAGTTCTGCCCCGTGTGGACGAGGACGTGCTGGACGTGCGCGTCGAGGCAGGGGATGACACGCGACAGGCGAATGATCTCGGGGCGGGTCCCAACGATGGTCATGACCTTCATCTTGCTGCCTCCTGTGCCAGAACTGGCTCGTTCCACGTGTCTGCATTCCCCGCGTCGAACAACTCACCTGACCAGAACAGGGTCAGGAGCGGTGCCGCCCCAATATTCTCGATGCTGTGCGTACAGAAGGTCGGCATGTCCACGTAGCCCGGTGCTTCGCCCGTCAGGTCATAGGTGTGGACGTCAGAGGTGAACAGCCGCCGCAGGCGAATACGTCCGCTGCCGCTCAGCACGGCGAAGCGCTCCACCTTGTGCCGATGGTAATGGTTGCCCCTGCTGACCCCCGGCTCGGTCCACGACACAAACGTCTGACCAGCGCCCTGGGCCCGCGCCACCTCCCACAGCGAACCACGTGCATCCGCGTGGACCTCGAAGGTGCCCTGTGCCTGGTCAGGAAACCGGAAGGACCGCAGGGTATTGAACAACTGCAGGTCGAAGGGATCTGAGCAATCTGGGAACGTACCAGCAGCATACGAAGCATTCAGCGTCCGGAGACGTGCCAGAACCTCGGAGACCAGCAGGGGATCGTAACCCGGCACGCGGACCAGACCTGCCGTCCCCTCGTGAGCGAGCGCAACAAACTTGACAGCCGCATCCTGGACGTGAATGAGCTCGAGGGGAGCGTCGGCTACAATACGGGGTTCCTCACCATGGACAAGTTGATGACAGAATGTAGCCACCACGGAGTTATAAAAGGGACGACCGAACTCGCCAAAGACGTTCGGCAGGACAACGGTGGTGAAGCGCGCGCCACAACTGTCGGCCCATGCTTGCAGGTGCTGAGCACAGACACGCTTGGCCTGTCCGTAGGGGTTGTCGCGCTCGATCTGGATGGAGGAGGCGAACAGGACATGAGGCGAGCGGCCGGACCTGATCAAGGCGGCAACGAGGCGGTCCGTGATGGCAAGGTTGCCGTTCAGCACCTCATCGTCCGTGCCACGGTTGATGCCCGCGAAGTGGACGATCGCGTCGGACGTCGCCACGAGTTCATCAAGTGCATTGTCGTCGGCAAAGGATACCTGATCACAGGGCACAGCAGTATCCTCTGTCGTATCTCCATGCAGCAAACTCCGCAGATGCCACCCCAGGAAGCCGTCTGCCCCAGTGATCCCGATGCGCATCCTAGCTCCCCTTGGCAAACGAAGAGCCAGACCCGCCGTTCAGTTCCTGCTGCACCTCGGGCAGTGCCGCCAGCTTGGCAATGATCTCATCCACCGACAGGCGCTGCGTCGAGGCCGAGGTGTAGTCGCTCGTCATGAGGACGCCCTGGTCGCCCTCCGTCACGTACTTCTCGTAGTTGAGGTCACGGTCATCCACGCGCACACGGAAGTAGTCGCCCATGTCTTCCGCCCGGTGCAGTTCGGCGGCCGTAGCGAGCGTCTCGTGCAACTTTTCGCCATGACGGGAGCCGATGACCTGAACAGGAACATCAGAATGGAAGAGCTCCTTGAGAGCCAGCGCAAGGTCGCCAATAGTACCTGCAGGCGCCTTGCGGATGAACAGATCGCCCGACCCGGCGTGCTCCATGGCAAACAGGACCAGCCCAATAGCCTCATCCATTGACATCAGGAAGCGAGTCATCGTGGGTTCCGTGACCGTCAGTGGTTCACCTCGTTTCATCTTCTCGATGAACAGGGGAATGACCGAGCCACGAGAGCACATGACGTTGCCGTACCGGGTGACGGCGATGATCGTCTGCCTGGCATGCCCTCCATCCCTCGCAGCAGCATATGCCGTCTTCTCCATGAGGGCCTTGGTCATGCCCATGGCGTTGATGGGTTGTACGGCCTTGTCCGTGCTAAGACAGACGATGCTCTTCACCTCATGGGCAAGAGCAGATTCAATGACATTGCTGCTTCCTAGCACGTTCGTCATGACGGCCTGAACGGGGAAGAACTCACACGAGGGAACTTCCTTGAGGGCTGCTGCATGGAAGACATGGTCGACACCCTCCATGGCATGGTCAACGCTGGCACGATCGCGCACGTCGCCCAGGTAGAACTTGACCCGTGGGTCGTGCAGTTCCTTGCGCATGATCTCCTGCTTGAACTCGTCACGACTGAGGACCCGGACCTCCTGCACACCCTGCGCAAGCGCATACGTGAGGAAGGCGTGGCCAAAGGAACCGGTACCGCCAGTTACAAGAATCCGTTCGTGAGTCGTCAGTTCTCGAGCATTTGCCTCTCTTGCACTCATTCTCCACCTCAAGTCGATTGCCAAGCCCTACCTTCCGTTTCTGCAACGTCATTCTGGTCGCACAGGCGTTGCCAAGCTACAAGTCTCCGTGCACCTCGTTCCTGGCTACGGTGGACATGAAACTCCATAGCCGTCTTCCTTGTGCAAGTGAACCCACATTGTCGACCGCAAACGACCGTGTTGCTTTGCCAATCCGATCAAGTTCCTGCACGTCCTCCGCTAGTGCTTTGTTGAGAACTCCAGCAAGACCATCTGGTGTCTCGTCTCGAATCGGGATCACGTACTTCCAGTATGATGCAGGAATGCTCGGAAGGACAGTAGAGACGACTGGTCTGCCTGACATCATGAACTCCAGCAGTTTGGAGGGAAAGGAGTACAGCACAAATTCGCTGTTGGAGGGACGGGGGTTCACGAGCACGGTTGACGCCTGCTCTAGTTCGCTGACAACTTGGTTGGGAAGAACGCCCAGGTACCTAATTCTTGGGTCGACAAGGGCGTCACTCTGGACTCTCCCAACAGCTGGGCCGCTGCCACATATGTCAAGTCGCACATCACCAACAACGTGCTTGAAAGCATCAAGTAGTAGCAAGACTCCATACTCCTCCGACACACCACCAGCGTATAGGACAGACCGTCCCTCGTGCACTGCCACCGAGTTTTCCGAGGCACCTGGTCTGCTACCGCCAGTGCCCTGTTCGTCGACGATACCGTGGATGGCGATGTGAGGTATCCGACTTAGGTGCGCTCGTGTCACTGTCTCATCGGTGAAGCTGATCACGCCGTCAACGCGGTGCATTGCACGCGAGAGCAGCTTGACGTCGGCTGCCTTTGCCCACCGTGCTATGCCACGCCGCCCCAGCGTAATGTCCATGAACTGAGGAAGATCTGGCAGAACAAGAATCACCTCACATGCGGACTGTCGGGCTACAGCAAGGCACGCCAGCAGGGCTGGTGAATGAGCAGAGTAGCATACTATGGCAGATCCATGGTGGTGTGAAACCCACCGTCGAACGCACTTCTCGACGGAGAACCGCTGCGTCACCTGTTTGAGCACAGGCAGATTCACGAACGATGTCAGAGATAGCCGCGACCCCGAGCTAGTAGTAGACTCCCCAGACGGTGCACAAATTCCGCCATACCAAGGGTAGTACCCAACAGGCGACCAGGACACAATGTCAACTGGACGGCCCGCTGCAGCCTCAAGTCCGTGTATCATGGCCCATTGGACTCTCTGTGCCGCCACCGACATCACTGCATGCCTCCTTCGTGATCCTTCTCTGGCATAGCAGTCCCGAAAGACGTCTTCCGGAAGAACGCAGCCTACAAACAGTACCTGCACCACTACACCTCGTCGGTTTTGCAGCGCGGCGCAGCGTCGAGACTAAGCCACTGCGCAACCTGTGAGCGCATCCTGTCCGCCGAGTAGTACGCGAGGGCGTCCATTCTGCGGTGTTGGTGCTCAGCCAAATCACTACCGTTCAAAGGTGTCACGGCTGAGAGGATCGCGGCAGCAACTTCCTCCGCAGATGGATCCGTAACTACAGTACCCCAGCGCCTAGACTGTGCATCTCTGACCGTGCCGCTGGTTGCGGGACCTACAACCAGGATGGGCCGGTTCGCCAGGAGGTAGAATGGAATCTTGGACGACAGGGACAGTCGAGTCATATCCCTGTTCCTCTGGTCGAAAGCCTCTACCATGAGCAATATGTCAGCACCGCGAAGGAAGCCCTGGGCGGCCACATCCTCCGCAGCTCCATGCAGATTTGCGATGTCGGTCCTCCCCAGCAGCGATTTGGCATCGTCCAGCACGTGACCACTGTAGATATCTAGCTTTGCCAGAACTCTGCGCTCACGCAGCAGCTCAAGTGCCGACACCACTATTGCGAGCACCTCTGGGCGACCGAGATACAGCGAACCAGAGTATACAAGTGACAATATCGACGAAGGAACGCTGCGCGCAGGAGCCAGGCCAACGTAAGCCGTGGCATCGCAGCAGGGTGGCAATACTTCAAACACTCGATTGTATCTCTCACTATATGACTCAGCCATGGCATCACTGATACAGATAAGCCGAGTTGAAGACTGCAGGATCCGCCTCAGGTAGTGTTGGAGCAATGGGCGCACTATGAGGGAGGGAGCGTCCTGTCGATAGAGCGTTGTTGGCCAATCATCTGCGAAGTGAAACCAAAGCGGTACATGACAGTGCATCTGGGCATAGAGGGCAAGGCGTAGAAATGTCAGGTCACCTCCTTGTGCATAGATGAGGGAAGGATGTTGATCATCGAGCCATTTGGCAAGACGCCCCGAGGCCCTGAACGGGAACAGTAACTCCCAGTAGCCTCGGTTCACCAGCCATTGAGACAGAATACCCAGAAGCCTCCGGAGAAGACTGGATGGTCGACTGCGTGGAGTAGCACTGCCATCGCATGATGCTACAGATAACTTAGCAGTCGGCTGTGCCACCTTCTTGAGCCGAACGAATAGTCGCCCCAATACTCTGTCCTCACCCCCCAAATGATATGAACTGTATTGCAGGTCATGCTCGGAGTAGCGATCGTCAGAGTATATCTGGCTCAACGACCCTACTGGAATATCACCAAACCAGTTCCGCAGCGTGCCACCCACGCTGTCGATAGTGTTCATAGGCTCTTTCACAATGAGCAATACTCGAGGCTCCCGACAGTCGTCACCGCAATTGGACCGTTCGTTTTCTACCATGCACTGATCATCGTGCGCAGACACGGAGTGTGCACCCAGTACACGTCATTCGATCTGGCCGAGTGCCGCTGCAAAGCCGAGGATGAAGCAAGATGCAGCGAAATACAGAGAACTAGCATCAATGACTGGCTCAGCTGCAAATCCACCAAGCGTTGCTACTATTAGGCAACCGAACACCAACGCCGTGACAGGCCGCGTCACGTCGGTGAGCACATGCCCTATCCTTCGAATGTGCGAGAAGTGAAATGCTAGTAGGACGACGAAAGGAACTATGCCACTCGAGTATAGCACATCGAGCCACGCGTTGTGCACGTAGTTCAATCCTGCGATGGACATTTGACGCCCGCCCATAGGATATTTTAGCAACTGTTGTACTGACAGGCGCCAAGCGGAGAAACGCGCGCTCGATAGTCCCTCGCTCATGATTCGTGCGATGCCGGTCGTAGAGATCCATTCCGGGTTTCGAGTAACAATAACCCAGAGAACCACTGCAATGACGATTCCAACAGCGGCACCAACGATAAACTCTCTTCTAGCTTGGCGCTGACCTCTTGTTGCTTTGATTCCTACGAACAGAGCAACCAACAGCGCAATGGCGAGGGCTACCAAAGGGCCACGTGCCTGCATTCGCAATACGCCATAGCCGCCAGCACATGCGATAACTGCCACCACGACTCTGAATGTCAACCTCTGGAAAGCAGATGCAGAGGCGCTGGACAGCGGCATCAAGAGTAGGGCGGGTACCAAGCAGAATCCCAATGAGCCTGCAATGCCAACCATTGACGCACCAGCTAGCGTCCCCGCAGCCCATGGATCAGGGGCTACTCTGCCGAGATACGCGTACTGCTGGGCAAACAGTGAAGTCACTCCTCGCGCGCTTAGCCATGCGAAAAGCGCAAATCCAGACGCAAGCGCCACTAGGTACCACGCACTTTCAAGATCGTGATTGCGTCTATTGTAGGTACCCACTGAACCACCCACGATGTAGGCCAAAGGCCAGATCAGGAGTGATTCAAGCACTTGTCGCATATCGGTGTAGCCGTATGCCAACATGGGCATCAGGTACGCTATGCAGAAGCCAATCAGCAACCCCAGGCGCCAGACAAACGACCAATGGCGGAGGAGTAAGGCCTGCCAGCGTCCCGAAACAACCTGCAGGACACCCAGCAATACCACACAAGAAGGAGAGAGCGTAGGTAGGCCAAGTCCAACCCCGACGGATAGCGTTAGCGAGAGAATGGTCCAGAGACTCGAGGATGGTATTCCCTTTGTCAGCGAAGCGCGCGACTGACGGTGATACGAGACCACTCGCCTAGTGAGATACATGGTTGCCGCTCAAGTTGAGCACCACCTTAGACAACGCGGTACAGACTCAACAGGGGTTGAGTGCACATGTCAGTCTTCTCCCCTCTTCCGTAGCTGGTGCCGAATCCCATGCACTGTGCCAAGCATCCATCTGGTGACTCGCTCCCCCAAAATGAGTCTTGCAGCGATGACTAGTCGCCTTCTCCAAGATACCCTAAACACTCGTGTCATGGCCGCGTTCACATGCGAATCCACAGCGAGTCCCGGCAAGAAACATGTTGGACGAAGAGATGACATGGCTTGCTGTCTGAAAGTTCGTCCAACATATCCATGGACACCGCTGCCGTCACATCCTATGTTCTCTACCTTGGAATAGCGAGGGTAAAGTGTCCATTGGTCGTGGCGCGCCTGCGCATAGTACCAACGTATAGCCCAAGACTCCAGAAAACCAGCCCGCTCCTGCTGCAGCATCAGCAACACGTCGTCCCCGCCGCGCGCAAACCGTCGCATTGAGCGCGGATTGGCTCGGAAGGACGCATAGTCGCTTACGGCCCAGTCTACTTCCTGCCATCGATCAACCCAAGTTGCCCAGCCCCAGCAGCCAAATCGGCAAAGCATGTATACGTCGTCCCCATAGGCCGGAGGCAATACCCCTGGATAAGCATAACCGCTAATGGAGAACACGTGCTTGTCACGGGCATAGTAGTCCAAGGCACTATTCATATAGTCCAGGAAATCCGTGGAGCAGACAATATCATCTTCGAGTACAATGGCGTAACCGCGATCAGCTATCACAGCCGACACACCATCGATAATCGAGTCCGCCAATCCCCAGTTGGCCGCATGCTCCCTAACAACCACTTGATGGAATCCCTGGATCGAGTGAACGTACTCCCGTACGCCAGCAACTGCATCGGCCTGGATGCTGTCCTTCTCGGCATCGGAGTACACAAAAAGATCGGTCGCAGAAGCAAGAGCATTACGGGCCAATGCTTCTACCGTCTGTCGTGTATGGTCCAGACGATTGTACACAAAGAGCACGACGGGCGCGACATTCACTGGCCCCTCCGCCAGTTCCTGCTTGTCCAGGAAACACGGCTACCGGTCTCGACGCCAGCACTGACATGCTTGGGTGTCATCCGCCTATGCCAACAAGGAAGCAGTTCGTACTCATAACCCAAGATCCCCTGTCAAATTGGATTCAACTAGCGGCTTGCCAGCGCCAGTTCGACCAACGCCCCAGTACTCCAGCCCCGCTTCCAGAACCAAGTCCGCATCCAGCGTATTACGACCATCGACGACGAGCGTTCCCTTCATGGCATGGGCAACCAATGTCCAGTCCGCACTTCTCCAGTCTGCTGCATCGTTAGCTATGACAACAGCATCGACATCAACAACGCTCGCTTCTAACGAATCCTGCATGGTGGACACGATGTCGTCCGGCAACCGAGCACGCACAACGCACGTATCATACGAACGAACCTCTGCTCCGGCCGTCAACAAGTCACGCACGATGGGAAATGACCTCGTCTCGCGAGTGTCGTCCGTACCACCCTTGAACGCAAGCCCCAAGACAGCAATCACCTTTCCCTGCAGCGATCCCAATCGGGTAGCCAGATAGTCCAGCACGATCTTATACTGCTGCTCATTAACAGCGACTGCAGACGCAAGAACCTGGAAGTCGTAGCCAACGGTGCGAGCTACGTGGAGAAGCCCGACCGTGTCCTTGGGAAAACACGAACCTCCAAAGCCAATGCCTGGCTGCAGGAACTTGGGCCCAATTCTACCGTCAAGGCCCATCCCCTGCGTTACTGCATCCACATCTGCCCCAAGCCGCTCGCACAGATTGGCCACCTCGTTAACAAACGAGATCTTCGTGGCTAAGAAGCAGTTGGAAACGTACTTGACTGTCATTGCTGAAATAGGGTCGGTTACAACAACCGGTGCGGCAAAGGGCGCGTACAATTCAAGAAGACGGTTACGCGCCTCTGCATCCGTCACCCCAATTACGATACGCTCTGGGTGCAATGTGTCCGCGACCGCCCTGCCTTGACGCAGGAACTCTGGGTTAACGGCAAGGGCCAGGTGCTTAGGACCTGCCGCACCCTGCATCTCGGCCTCGAGCCCGGCAAGCGCCGTTGGTGGTACTGTGCTCTTGATCACCACGACCGAGCCTGGCGATGCCATTGCTGCTACTTGGCGCAGGGCCTGGCGGACATACGTCAGATCGGGCTCTCCTCCATCACCTTCAGGAGTTCCAACTCCTATAAAGACCAGGCCCGAATAATGTCCTAGAGCCTCCAACGATGACTCGAAGCGAAGTCGACCAAGCTTGAGATTTCTGTGCATGAGCCCCTCAAGCCCGACTTCGAGGATCGGACAGCGACCGTTCTGTAACGCGCTCACCTTCTCTACGTCAGTATCAATACAAAGAACGTCATGTCCACGGTTCGCCAGACAGACGCCCGTCGTAAGACCGACATAGCCCGTTCCAATGACTGCAATCCTCATCGTTCCTCCTTCAATAGACTCTCGCTCCACTCGTTCCAGATACTACCTGGCACTCGATGGAACGCGTCATGAGCATCCGTCGCGGTGCAGGCAATCAGGCCACGGTCCATCAGGTCCTGGGCGACGTCGTCGCCTCTGCTGCCATCCAAGCTTGACGCATTGACCTGAGCAAGGCAGCCACGCTGGACCCAACGCTCCAGGACATGCCAGTCGCCGCGGACGTACGCGTAGCGCTCGACATGGGCAAGGACAGGGGTGATACCCTGCAACTGCAGCTTGAAGATGACATCGTCCACGTAGGTGGGCAGATCTTCGTAGGGGAGCTCCAGCAGGAGGTGCGTGCCCCGGTCAGCAAGGGTCAGGATGTCGCCCTTCTTCACCCGATCGGGCAGGTCGGGACAGATGAGGGCCTCATTGCCGCACAGGATGGTCAGCGGGATGGCCTTGCTGTTCAGCTCTGCCTGCAGGTCCCTGACAGTCTGGCGTATCTGGGCTGGGTCTGTCTCATGCTCGTCCTCGATCCAGTGTGGGGTGCCGATGACGGTACTGATGCCGGCCGACGCAGCGAGGCGAGCCATCGCAATACTAGTCGCCATATCCGGCGAGCCGTCGTCCAGCCCCGGCAGGATGTGACAGTGGATGTCGACGACACTCATGACTCCGGCGGCGGCGCCTCGGGCTTGGCGGGTTCGGTGCTGTATGCGCCGTAGGTATGGGTATAGTAGTAGTCGTTGACGCGGCGGCGGGCACGGTTGAGCACGACACCCAGCAGGTTGGCGTGCGCCGCCTCCAGCACGTCCTGCGCGTGGCGCACCTCGCCGCCCCGGGTCTTGCCGGCCTGGACGACCAGGATGACGCCGTCGGCCAGCGACGAGGCCACGACCGCGTCGGTGACGGGGAGCATGGGCGGAGTGTCCATGATGACCACGTCGTACTCCTCCCGCAGGCGATCCATCAGGTGCTTCATGCGGGCACTGCCCAGGAGCTCGGAGCTGTTGGGCGGGATGGGGCCGGTGGTAATGACCGACAGGTTGGGGTAGTCCTTGAGGGTCGTGAACACCGTTGAATCGGCGTCGCCCACGATGAGGTTGGAGAGCCCGCGCTGGTTGGGGATGCCGAAGCGGCGGTGGAGCGTCGGGTTGATGAGGTCGGCGTCCAGCGCTATGACCTTCTTGCCTGTCTGGGAGATAGTCTGCGCAAGATACTGCACAACCGTGCTCTTGCCCTCGTTGGGGGAGGCGCTGGTCACCAGGATGACCTTCATCTCCTTGTCGACAGCGGCAAACTGCAGGTTGGTGCGCAGGACACGGAACGCCTCGGCCACCGGACTGCGTGAACCCTTGTAACCGCCGTACCCGTAGCCGTAGCTGTCGGTCTTGGTCTTAGTCTTAGTAGGCTCTGCCATGGCGGGCCCCCTTTGCATTCATGTCCGGGACCACCGCGAGCACGCGGAGGCCGAAGAGCTTCTTGATATCGTCGGGTGTCTTGACCGTATCGTCGAAGTAATCCACGAGGAAGGCGAGCAGAACCCCAAGCATGAGCGCTGCTATGAACGCAACTGCGATGTTGAGGAGAGGACGCGGGCTGACCTGCTCGGTCACAGGCACGGCGCGGTCGATGACGCTGACGTTCTCCACCCGGTTGACCAGGGTGGGCAGCTGGGTGATGAACGACTTGGCCACG
>Ga0209638_1001141_pt1 | contig 17078 bp, 15 predicted proteins | sample BarGraNGADG00211_FD_184490 | JGI IMG/M metagenome (GOLD analysis project Ga0209638, IMG submission 184490) | Arctic peat soil microbial communities from Barrow, Alaska - Barrow Graham LP Ref core NGADG0002-211 (SPAdes) (version 2) | ecosystem: Environmental > Terrestrial > Soil > Wetlands > Peat...
GCTCGTCGAGGCGGGCTCAGAGGTGAAGTCAGGGCAGACCCTGCTGGTGCTGGAGGCCATGAAGATGGAGACCGAGGTCACCGCACCCAAGGACGGCACCGTCAAAGCCGTCGACGTCGTGGTCGGCGACGCCGTCGAGAGCGGCCAGGTCCTGATCGAGTGGGACGAATGAACCACGGCGCGCACCCACGCCACCTGGTGTCGCATCACCCGGCTACATCGAGTCGAGGTCACCGACCTGGCGCGCGCACCTGCTGCGAAGGTCCCGGCACTGATTGGTTTGGTGGCTGGCAGGACCAGGGTCGTCTGGGGATACAGGTGGGTCACCGGCGCAACGTCATCACTTGCTTAGCAATACCTTCGACCCGAGAGCCGTATGACGAACCCCGTACGAGAACGCCGCAGGTCAGCAGCCGTGTCCTTGCATGATCGTCCCGTAGGACCTGTCCGGTGACGATTCCCGTGAGCGCGCGTCTTACGGCACACCGCAAGTCAGCCTGCTGGGCGCCTCGTCGACTGGACGGTCCAACGACAAACTTGCGCTATCAGTCGAGAGGTCTCCGCTCGAAATGGACGGACACTGCCGACGACCTATCGCGATGGTGTCAGCTTCCACAGCGATTACATACCCCCACCCCCAACGTCCCCGCAGGTCAGCGCTGCCAGAGTCCGGCCAGCACGGTGGCGTGGACCCGAACTTCCCGGCGTATTCCGGGCGGACTCAGCGCCACCCGATTCGGTTTGCGCGTTTACGCAGGTCACAGGCCTGCGACCCAAAGTCCTGAGGACCGCCAAACGGCGCCGTTTCGATACCCCCATAGGGTATACCAAGAGGGCCTCCGGACCGCGTTTCCGCAGGTCAGAGGCCCTCTCGCGCACGCGGTGGCAGGTGAAGGATTCGAACCTTCGAAGCTTTCGCGATGGATTTACAGACCATGGGCGACAAGGCTGTGACCAGCGAATACGCTTCTCCCACAACAACTTCCGTGCGTATTCCCCACAAACAACCGGTGGCAGCCGACTACACCCGGACACCGTGACTGCCCTACCACGATGGCCGACGCGCTCAGGAGACGCTGGCACCCAGCCGCCGCAGGATGCCTGCGGCCTCCGCGGCCATGGCCGGGACGAAGTCGGCGATGTGAATCAGGTCGTGGATGGCTGAGGCCACCTGGCCGGTCAGGACCAGTCCGTTCTCGACGTCTCCGTCGACCTGGGCGCGCTGCATCGACTCGATCTTCCAGCGAATTGGCGCGACCAGGTCCACCTCTCCGCCTTCACAGAGGTTGCCGTGGCTGTCACCCCTCATCGGCGTCGAGCAGCGCCTGGAGGTAGGCAGGGTGCCAGTCGGAGTTCTCGTGGCTGGTCATGAACCTGGTGCCCGGCACCAACGACGGACGCCATGACGAGCCCATTGTGCTGCTCAACCCGATGGACGCCGCCGAGTCCGGGGTGGCCGACGGATCCGAGGTCACTGTCACGAGCGCACACGGCCAGCTTGTCGGTTTGGTCGAACTCGACGTCGGCCACCGCAGGGGTTGTGTGTCCATCCCGCATGGCTTCGCTGCGCCCATGGTGAATCTCCTCACCTCAGCCTCGGCTGATGTGAAGCCGCTGACCGGCATGCCGCTCTACTCAGGGACGCCCGTGGCGTTGGCTCCGGCCCTGCCAAAGCCATAGAAGCCGGCCGGATGCGAGCGTTGGGCCGCGAGGCCCGGCCCGCACTTCGACTTCATCTGTTGGCCCGTGCGCCTGAGCAAGGTCCAGCCTCCGGACCGTCGTGACGGGGACTATTCGGGACTCCATCCCAGAACGCCTGGAGGGACCCCCAGCTCGAGAGCTTCCGACGTGACGGAGAAGAAGAGGTCTTCGGCACGCCGACGAATTGTGCGACACACCTCAACCCCAGCCGCGGCCCGCTCCGCGTGTTCCGCCTGAGCCTCCTCAAGCTCATCGAGTCGTACCCTGAGGTTTGCCGCGGCCCGCTCAAGATCGTCGAGCGCACTGAGCGCCTCTGATCGGTGGGACATTCGACTTCTCCTCCGACTGAGCAGTTGGGCAGCAACCCACGGTAGTCATGGCAGCGCTGACCCGCAGGCCACAGCGCCAACGGCCTCGCCCATACTGTGGGCCAAGCGTCTTCGCGAAGGAAAAGGGAGCTTTGAACCGTGGACATCAGCATCGACCAGCTGGGACCCTTCGCCACGAGCCTGGGCATGGTGATCGACAGCGCTGATCCAGACACGGTGACGGCGCACTGGACCGTGAGTCCTGAGCTGCACCAGCCGCACGGCATCCTGCATGGCGGCGTCCACTGCAGCGTGGTCGAGACCCTGGCCAGCCTCGGCGCGGCCCTGTGGTTCGGTGACCGCGGGACCGTGGTCGGCGTCTCGAACACCACCGACTTCTACCGCGCGTCGACCGAGGGCATCCTCGCCTCGAGCGCGACACCGTTGCATCGAGGCAGGTCCCAGCAGGTCTGGCTGGTGGAGACCACGGACGACCAGGACCGGATGGTGGCACGGGGTCAGGTCCGTCTGCAGAACCTCACCTCCTAGCCACACCTGCTCAAGGGCGAGGTTCGGCGGCGTGCCGGGTTGCCCAGAGTTGGACGGATGCGGCTCAGGGGCGACCCAGCAGCATGGCGACGCCCTGCCCGACACCCACGCACATCGTGGCGATCGCGCGGTCGAGGCCCTCGTCGGCCAGGGTCTGGGCGGCGGTGAGAGCCAGCCGTACTCCGCTCATCCCGAGCGGGTGACCGAGCGCGATGGCGCCTCCGTGGGGGTTGACGTAAGGCGCGTCGTCGCCCAGACCCAGGGCCCGCAGGACGGCGAGCGACTGTGACGCGAAGGCCTCGTTGAGCTCGATCGTCCCGACGTCGCCCAGTTGCACACGCGTGCGTTCGAGCAGCCTGTTCACCGCGGGCACGGGGCCGATGCCCATCACCCGGGGCGGCACTCCGGCGCTGGCCATGGAGATGATCCGTGCCAAGGGCTGCAGACCGTAACGCTCGACGGTCTCCCCCGACGCGACCAGCAGCGCTGCGGCCCCGTCGTTGATGCCCGAGGAGTTGCCCGCCGTGACCGACCCGCCCGGGAACAACGGCCGCAGACCGGCCAGGGTCTCTGCCGTGGTCTCGCGAAGGTGCTCGTCGCGCGACACGACGACCGGCTCGCCCTTTCTCTGCGGCACCGACACCGGCACGATCTCACGGGCCAGACGCCCGTTCGCCTGTGCCTTGGCCGCCCGGTCCTGCGAGCGCAGGGCGAAGGCGTCCTGGTCCTCGCGGCTGATGTTGTGGTCGTCGGCGACGTTCTGGCCCGTCTTCGGCATGGCGTCGGTGCCGTACTGCTCACGCATCGCGGGGTTCACGAAGCGCCACCCGATGGTGGTGTCGTGGATCTCGGCCGACCGCGAATACGGTGTCTGCGCCTTGGGCTGCACGAACGGCGCCCGGCTCATGCTCTCGACACCGCCGGCGATCATCAGGTCGGCGTCGCCGGTGATGATCGTGCGGGCCGCGTAGCCCACGGCATCCAGGCCGGAGGCGCACAGGCGGTTGATGGTGGTCCCCGACACCTCGACGGGCAGTCCCGCCAGCAGCGCCGACATGCGGGCGACGTTGCGGTTGTCCTCCCCGGCCTGGTTCGCGCAGCCCAGGATGACGTCGTCGACCGCGGACCAGTCGACCTCGGGGTGTCGCCTGGTCAGCTCGCGGATGACGTGCGCCGCCAGGTCGTCCGGCCGGACACCGGACAGCGCACCGGCATACCGACCGATCGGGGTGCGGACCCCGGAGACGAGGTATGCCGCGCGGGCACCACTCATGCGGATGTCCCCTCGATGCGGGCCCGGCCAACATCGGTGATCACTCGGTCCTGCAGCTCGGTGGCCAGCAATGGCGGGTCGGTGTTGTAGAGCTTGGCCAACGCGGCGCGCTCAAGCCCCACCTCGCGGGCTGCCTGGTGCGCTTCGAGCTTGTGCAGGCGGCCGCCGGGGGCATCGGCGATCCGCTTCAGGAAGGCCGTTTCGGGGTCTCCGGTGACCGCCGCAGCCGCGGGCGCATCAGGAAGCTCGACCAGTGCCTCAAGCTGCTGGATGACGCCTCGGACGCTCTCGCGCCACGCTTCCGCCGTGGCCATGACGTCCTTCGGCACACCACCGGAGCCCTGCCAGGTGCGCCTCGGGTGGCGACGCACGTACTCACGCTCGAGCTCGAGCATGCGGGTGGTGTGGTGCGCGAACTGCTCGGCGCTCCCATGAAGGAAGACCCAGTTGCGCGTGGCGTGCGCCTGGGTTCCCTGCTGCTCGAGCTCCTCGTCGCTCAGCTCGCGGGCCGGCCGTCCAAGGCTGTCGTTGTCACTCATCGGGGTTCTCTTCCTGGTCGATCCTGCGCAGGCCGTGTCGGTAGCGCTTGGCGTTGTCGGTGTACTCGCGCACGGCGAAGTCGATCCATTCCGCCTGCTTCTCCGGGTTCATCGGCCTGGGCCTTGCGGGGATGCCCAGCGCCATGTGGTGCGCGGGGATGTCCAGGCCCTCAGGCACCAGGGCCTTGGCGCCGACGACCGAACCCGTCCCGATGACCGCGCGGTTGAGGACGACCGACCCGGAGCCCACCAGGCACCGGCTCTCGACCGTGCAGCCCTCAAGATGGGCGTTGTGACCGACGACGCAGTCGTCCCCGACCACTGTTGGCCACTGCTCGGTGGTGTGCACGATGGTTCCGTCCTGGATCGACGTGCGCTCGCCGATGACGATCTGCCCGAAGTCCGCGCGAAGCACGGCACAGGCCCAGATCGACGACTGCGCTCCGATCTTGACGTCGCCGATGACCACCGCGTCGGGGTGGACGTAGGCGTCGGGGTGGATCTGGGGCACGAGTGCGTCAAGGGCATAGATCGGCATTACTCAGGGCTCCTTTCGCTGGGTACGGGCGACGTCGACGTCGACGTCGACGCCGACCCGGACCGGCAGCTGCGGCATTCCGGCATAGATGCGCATCGCGTTCCCACCGAGAACGTTGGCTGCGACGTCGTCGGACAGCAGGCCGGCCACCGCGCGGGCGTTCTGCTCGGTTCCGGGGACCCCGGGCCAGTCGGTTCCGAAGATCCATCTGCGGGCGAGCCGGCCCAGGTCGTACTTGGCGTAGTACTCCGGGAGGCGCTTGGGCGGCAGACCCGACAGCTCGATCCACACGGTCTCGTTGGACAGCGCCATGACGGCCGCTGCGTCGTACCACCAGCCCCGGCCGCCGTGGGCCAGAACGATGTTGAGGCCAGGGAAGTCCCGGATGACCGGGAGCAGGAGCGCAGGGTCGGCGTTCTCGTTGGCCGAGCCGGGGAACGAGCTCGTCCCACAGTGGACCACCAGCGGAACCCCTCGCTCCTGCAGGACCTGGTACGCGGGATACAGGGCCCGGTCGTCACAGCGGAACCCACCGTGCACCGGGTGCAGCTTCAGTGCGGCGGCGCCGAGGTCGAGCTGACGATTCAGCTCGAGGGCGATCGGGAAATGCAGGTGCGGGTTCACGTTGGCCACTGGTCTGAACCGCAATGGGTTGTGCTCGACGATCGGAAGCAGGTCGTCGAAGGACTGCGTCCCGGTGGTCTTCGGGCTGTACTCGCAGAAGAGCAGGGCGACGTCCACGCCCTGGCCGGCGAAGAGCTCGTCGAGCCGCTCGGGACGGGGGAGCCCGTCCGGACCCCAGACGTCCTCGAGGATGCCGTCAGGCCCGAACTCGCGAGCCCACTCCACCCAGGCCGGGCGCAGGGTGGCCAGCGACGGCACATGAACATGGGCGTCGACCAGCGGTATGCCGTCCAGCACAGTGACTGCCTAGCGCTCGGCGACCATCGGGGTGTCGACCCCGATGGGACCGGTCTTGTGCGACCCGCCCGGCGTCCCGATCGGCGCGTCACGGCCCGACAGCAGCTCGGTGAAGAACAGACGGTTGTCCTCGACGAACTCCGTGTGCTCCTGCGCGACGCGGCGGTCCTGGGTTATGGCCTCGACCGGGCAGACAGGCTCGCACGCGCCGCAGTCGATGCATTCCCGGGGATTGATGTAGAGCTTGCGGTCACCCTCATAGATGCAGTCGACCGGACACTCCTCGGTGCACGACTTGTCCATGATGTCGATGCACGGCGCGGCGATGACGTACGGCATGGTGAGCCTCCTGACTTCGAAAAGCGTTGGGACTGTTGAGTTGTGGGTCTGGTCAGGCTGGCACGGGCACCCGGGTCGGGTTGTCCGTGGAGTGCCCCGGGAACAGCTGGGCGGCGGGGTCGATGTGCACTGACGCGTTGTTGACCGCGGTGGCCACCTCGCCGAACCCTACGGCGATCAGGCGGACCTTGCCGTCGTAGTCGGTGATGTCTCCGGCGGAGAAGATGCCGTCGACGTTGGTGCGCATCGCCGAGTCGACCACCAGGTGCCGGTTGTCGTGCAGCTGCACCCCCCATTCGCGCAACGGACCGAGATTCGCGGTGAAGCCCAGTGCCGCGACAAGCTTCTGGCACGTGACGCTGCGGGGCTCGCTCTCGCCGCTGACGGCGATCTGGATGCTCTCGAGCTGGTCGCCGCCGGCCGCCGCAGTGACCTGTGCGTTCGTGATGATCTGCACCGGAGAGGCCTTGAGCTGCTCGACCGACCCGTGATGCGCGCGGAAGGCCTCGCGGCGGTGAACGACGGTGACGCTGCTAGCGATCGGCTGGAGCATCAGTGCCCAGTCGACCGCACTGTCACCGCCGCCGACGATCACGACGTCCTTGCCGGCGTACTCCGACGATGACGGCACGAAGTACTCCAGACCCTTGCCGAGGAACTCCTCTCCGGCCGGCAGGGGGCGCGGGGTGAAGGTGCCGATGCCACCGGTGATGACAACGGCGCCGGTCGAGATCTCGGTGCCGGCGCTCGTCTTGACGACCAGCAGGTCCGGCTCGCCTTCTCGGGCCACCCGGTCCAGCTGCTGCGCCTCCTGGCCGAGCAGGTAGACGGGTTCGTACGGCGCGGCCTGCGCGACGAGGTTGCTGATCAGCTGGCGCCCCGAGATGGCCGTGAAGCCGGCGATGTCGAAGATCTGCTTCTCGGGGTACATCGCGCTGACCTGCCCACCCACCTGGCTCAGCGAGTCGACCACGGCCACCCTGAGCCCACGCACCCCGGCGTAGTAGGCGCCGAACAGCCCCACCGGGCCCGCGCCGACAATCAGTAGGTCAACGTCGACCGCGCTCACTGGTGCACTCCCTGCTCCGCCGTGGTTGTGGTCGAGGGCTGCTCGATCTGTCGATTGACGTCGTCGGTTCGATGGACGTTGTCGGCGACGAGCTCGCGCACCTTGAAGCGCTGCAGCTTGCCCGTGGCTGTCTTGGGCAGCTCGCCGACGAAGACAATCGTGCGCGGACTCTTGAAGTGGGCCAGTCCGTCGCGGCACCACGCGATGAGCTCGTCCTGGGTGACCGAGCCCTGGGTCACGACGCACGCCACTGGCTTGTCGAGCCCGTCCACGTCCGGGAACCCGACGACCGCAGCCTCTGCCACCTTCGGGTGCTCGAGCAAACGGCTCTCGACCTCGCTGGGGGTCACCCAGATGCCGCCGGCCTTGATCAGGTCGCTGCTTCGGCCCAAACAGGTGTAGGAGCCGTCCTGGTTCTCCAGGTAGGTGTCACCGGTGTTCAACCACTGCCCGCCGAAGACCTGCCGGGAGGCCGCCGTGCGGCGCCAGTAGCCCACCGCGATGGACTCACCACGGACGTGAAGGGTCCCAGGCTGCCCTTGGGGCACGAGCTCACCCTCGGCGTCGCGCAGCGCCAGCTCGTAGCCAGGCACGGGAAGACCGGTCGTGCCTGGGCGGATGTCGCCGGGGCGGTTGGACAAGAAGATGTGTAGGGCCTCGGTGGACCCGATGCCGTCGATGATCTCCACCCCGAAGCGCTCGGTGAACCGGCGCTGCAGCGGAGCCGGCAATGGCTCGCCCGCCGATGTCGCCAGGCGCACCGACGCGAACGTGTCATCGGGGATATCGCTGTGGAGCAGAGCGGCATAGAACGTCGGTACCCCGAAGAACAGCGTGGGGCGGTCCCGGTGCATGCGCTCCTGCAGCACTGCGGGTGTGGGACGCCGCGGCTCGAGCACAGTGGTCGCGCCGGCCGAGAGCGGGAAGAACGCCGAGTTGCCGATGCCATAGGCGAAGAACAGCTTGGCGATCGAGAAGCACGAGTCCTCGGACGTGATGCCCAGGACCTGGTCGCCGTAGGTCTGGCAGACGTGGCGGATGTTGGCATGACGGTGCATGGCGCCCTTGGGCGAACCCGTGGTGCCCGATGTGTAGAGCCAGAGGGCCCAGGCGTCCTCGTCGGTGTTCGCCACCGCGCGGTCCTGGTCCGTGCCCTCGCGCCCGACGGCGATGAAGTCGTCCCACGACCGCGTTGAGGCGGCCGACGCTGCCGACAGAACGCCGGAGGGGTCCGCGCCGGCCAGCACGAAGTGCTCCACTTCCGGGGCGAGGTCGATGGCCGCAGTGACGGCGTCGACGTACTCATGGGTGGAGCAGACGACCCGGGCGCCAGAGTCGGCCAGGATCTTGCCGAGCTCTTGGGCGCCGAGCATGGTCGACACCGGGACTGCGACGACGCCGGCGCGGAACGCCCCCAGGACGCCGCCGATCAGCTCGACGTCGTCGGACATCATAAAGACGACCCGGTCGTCGCGGCGCAGCCCGAGGCGGCGCAAGGACGAGGCGACGTCACCGCTCAGCCGGGCCAGCTCGGCATACGTCAGGGTCCGGGTCCCCCGCACCGCGGTGCGCTCGCCCCGGCCCTCCTCGACGTGGCGGTCGACCAGCCACGTCGCAGCGTTGAAAGCGGGCGCCACGTCAGACCCGCTTCAGCTCATACTCGCCCTTGCGACCCGTGCCGAACCGCCTCAGGGCCCCGTCCGGGCCGGAGGCGTTGGGCCGGAGGAAGATCCAGTTCTGCCAGGCCGTGAGCCGGCCGAAGATCTTGGTCTCCATGGTCTCAGGGCCCACGAAGCGGTGGTTGGCCTCCATGCCGGTCAGGGCGTCCGGTGACAGGGAGGCGCGCTCCTCCAGGACGATGCGCAGCTCATCCTGGAAGTCGATGTCATCCAGGGCCATCGTGACCAGACCGAGCTCGACGGCTGCTGCAGCGTCGAGCTTCTGGCCGAGACGGGCCCGGACCGCGTCGAGGTCATCGTCGTGGCCCCAGAACCGGGACTGCACCCGGGTCAGCTCGTTGCCCATCGGGAACGCGCCGTCGTTGGACGCGGTCACCACGATGGTGGCGGGCTCCGCGTCGGGGTCGACGTCCTCGTACACCCCATCGAGCATGTACTGACGGTCCGCAGCGAGAGCCAGCTCGAGCAGGAGACCGACGAAGCAGCTACCCGGCTCAACGACCGCGAAGAGGCTGCGGCTGGTGACGTCCAGACGCTTGAGCGTCCGCTTGTAGTAGTGGTGCACCTCGGAGACGAACCAGTCGTCGGACAGCTCGCCGAGCTGGGCGTCGTAGGCGAGCACCTGGTCGGCGTCCCCGACCGTGCGCAGCACCCAGGTGCCGATCTCGAGCTCGTTGGTGCGGAGGTGCAGGATCAGGTCATCCAGGGCGCGGGTGAGGGCCATCGGCCAGTAGTCCACGCCTTCGGCGAGCACGGCAGCAGCGTCGGCGGGCGGAGCCTTCGTCGGTCCCTGCACGGTGATGTCGACGCGGCGCCCGGCGCGGTCGATCTTTGCGCTGACGTAGGGGTAGGTGATCTCGTCGTCGGAGTCCTGACGGGCCAGCGGGGTCAGCTGCACTCCCTGGGCGCCCGCCGGACGCTTCGACGTCGCGGCGGCCTCGGCGGCACGCCGCTTGATCTCCTGCGCGAAGGCGTGGCGGGGGACGGTCGCATCGATCAGGCCCCATTCCACCGCCGTGGCGCCTCGGTAGCCCTCGGACTTGGTGGCGAACAGGTCGGCCCGGTCCTTGCGGACGAAGCGCTTGTCGACGACGCGGGTCAGGCCGCCGGTGCCAGGCAGCACGCCGAGCAGCGGCACCTCGGGCAGCGAGACGGCGGACGAGCCGTCGTCGATCAGGACGATCTGGTCGCACGCCAGGGCGAGCTCGTACCCACCACCGGCTGCGGTGCCGTTGAGGGCGGCGATCCATGTCTGGCCGGAGTTGGCCGTGGCGTCCTCGATGCCGTTGCGGGTCTCGTTGGTGAACTTACAGAAGTTGACCTTCCAGCCGTGTGAGGACTGGGCGAGCATGCGGATGTTGGCGCCGGCGCAGAACATGCGCTCCAGACCGCCAGTCATCACGACCGACCTCACGTTAGGGTGCTCGAAACGCAGGCGCTGCGCCAGGTCGTAGAGCTCGATGTCGACGCCGAGGTCGTAGGAGTTCATCTTCAGCTCGTAGCCGGGAACGAGGCCGCCGTTCTCGTCAACGGTAAGGGTTGCCGTGGCCACCTCGCCATCGACGTCAAGGCGCCAGTGGCGGTAGCGGTCCGGTGCCGTGAAGAAGCTGACGACGGGGGGCGCGGCTGGTGACGGGTAGACGTCCTCGTGGTCAGGGCTCTGGGTCTTGGCGGGAGCGACAGACATGTCACACCTCTCAGCAGGTCGGATGGGATGGCGGCAGATCGGATCGAATCGCGCTTCACAACAAATACTCGACGCATGTTGTGTGGTTCATCAACAGATTGTAGCATTTATTTCAACCCTGAGACCCGCTGGTGGTGGCATCCCGCAGGACGACTCCAGGGGCTGAGACAATTCTGGCCCGAGACGATGCCAATGAAACGGAGGGCAGAGGCTTGCAGAGCGCATCCCCGAAGGAACCCGTGCCCGCCAGCGCCGCCGACACGAACGGTCGCCAGCGCGAGTCGGGTTACCCAAGCGCGCGCTCGCTGCTGCTTACGCTCCTGGGCGAGTTCGTCCATCCCCGGCGCGGAGAGGTCTGGACGGGCACCCTGGTCGAAGCCTTGGGCGCACTCGGGGTCGAAGAGAAGTCGGCTCGGCAGGCGCTGTCCCGAGCCGCCGCCGAGGGTCTGATGTCCTCGACGGCCCACGGCCGACGGGTCCGCTGGCAGCTCACCATTGCCGGTGAGCAACTCCTGCGCGAAGGAACCGAGCGCATCTATGGGTTCATGCGGCAGGTTCGCCCGTGGGACGGCCGCTGGCTCGTGCTGACCGTTGGCATCCCGGAAAGCCAGAGGCAGCTGCGACACCGGCTGCGCGCCCGGCTCACCTGGCTGGGTCTGGGTTCACCATCGCCTGGCCTGTGGGTGGTCCCGGAGGTGGGCAAGTCGAATGCGGTGCGGGCCGCGATCGAAGAGCTGGGACTGCAGGATCGCGCCTTCGCATGGGCCGGGTCGGCGATCTCCGACGCCGACCCCACCAAAATGCTTGCGGCAGCGTGGGACCTGCAGGACGTGGAGAAGCGTTACCTGGCTTTCATCGACCAGTTCGAGGGCCTCAACGCCCCAACCCCGCAGGACGCGTTCGTCAACCAGGTGCGGCTCGTCCAGGAGTGGCGCCGATTCCCGTTCCTCGACCCCGACCTGCCCAGCGAGCTCCTCGACCACGGCTGGCCCGGCCCGCGCGCGGCCGCGACGTTCCATGACAGCCACGACCGCTGGCACCGCCGCGCCCAGGCCGAGTGGGACCGCATGGACGAGGGGCGGGCCAGCGCAGCTGACCGGCACGCTTGCCCCGCCGACATCGACGTGCGCAAGATCGACGTGCGCCAGGGCGCCGGCGGTGGCAGACTCGGGGACGCTTTCCCTGCTCGATCTTTGGAGGTCAGGCCATGCCGCTGCGTTGGGTCCGCGAACAACGTCCCCGGTGGGACGACGATAAGGCGCGCGTCATCGGCGGGGCGCCCCCTGGTGCGCTGGACGTGAGCTACCCGGCGGGCACCGAACTTCCCGGCGACTGGTTCGCCGCCATGCAGGACGACCGGGCGGTCGGCTACGGGTGGCTGGACTCCACGTGGGGTGGGGACACCGAGATCCTGCTGGCCGTCGGGCTGGACGCTCAGCGAAAGGGTGTCGGCGCCTACATCCTGGACAACCTCGAGCGTGAGGCAGGGGCGCGGGGGACCAACTACGTCTACAACACCGTCCGGGCAACCCATCCCGACAGGGAGCAGGTCCACGACTGGCTGGCCAGCCGCGGCTACCGCGGCAGCGACAGCGACACGGCGCTGCGTAAGCGAGTCGGGGTCGCGAACGATCCGGCAGCTGCACGGCCGGCAGCCCCGGCCGCTGACCGAGCCCTCCCTGCGGACTCCATGGCCCCGGGCCATGAGGAGAGTGGCGGCTACGTGAACATCGAGGACCACCAGTACTGACCCGAACCCGGTATGGCGGACGGGCCGGTCGGTGCCCACGGGCACCAACCGGCCGTCATACGTGTGGGTCCGCTCAGGCGAGCGCCTCATCCTTGAGGTGCACGTAGTCGAACTCGACCGGCTGCTCGTTGATGCCGGCCTGCGGCGGGGCGATCCAGCCGGCGAACTTCCCCGCCTCGTACTCGGGCACCATCAGCTTGGCGACGGCCTCGCGGTCCGCGGCGCTGGGCAGCCATTCGGACTTGCGGGCCTGCCAGGTCGCCTCATCGACGATCTCGCCCTCAGGGCTGAGGTGATGGCTGGAGTAGGCGCCGACGGTCCGGTTGAAGCCCTCGTGCGGCAGGATGAGGCGCTCCTGCAGCCCGGCGTCCTCCAGTGCCTGGTTCCAGCGGCGGACGCCGTTGGCGCAGTCTGCGGCGTACTCGTCGCGCAGGTCGAGGTTGAGTGCGCTCAGCATCGGGACGGTCTTCTGGACGATCTTGCCGTCCTCGACGATGTTCATGGTGCGCTCGCCCTCGAGTAGCTCGTGGTCGTCCTTGCGGCGGGTCTCCATCCAGCGACCCTTGAGCCCCGAGGAGTAGTAGTTGCCCGCGTTGGTGGACTGCTCGGAGCCGAACAGGTCCATGGACACCGAGAACTGGAAGTTGAGGTACTTCTGGATCACCGTGAGCGGGATGCCGCCATGCTCGAAGATGTCTTCGGTGCCGTGCGCGTTCATGATCTCGGCGGTGCGCTCGACCGTCCGCTGGACGCCGGTGGTGCCGACGAACATGTGGTGAGCCTCCTCCTTGAGCATGAACTCGCAGGTGCGAGCCAGCGGGTCGAAGGCCGACTCCTTGAGGGTGCCGAGCTGGTACTTGCCGTCGCGGTCGGTGAAGTAGGTGAACATGAAGAACTGCAGCCAGTCGGTGGTCTCCTCGTTGAACGCACCCAGGATGCGCGGGCTGTCGAGGTCGCCCGAGTTGCGCTTCAGCAGCTGCTCGGCCTCGTCGCGACCCTCACGACCGAAGTAGGCGTGCAGCAGGTAGACCATCGCCCAGAGATGGCGGCCCTCCTCCACGTTGACCTGAAAGAGGTTGCGCAGGTCGTACAGGCTCGGCGCGTTACTGCCCAGGACGCGCTGCTGCTCGACCGATGCCGGCTCGGTGTCGCCCTGGACGACGATGAGACGCATCAGGTCGGCGCGGTGCTCTCCCGGCACCTCCTGCCAGGCCGGCTCACCCCTGTGCTTGCCGAACGCGACCTTGCGGTCCGGGTCCTGCTCGGCCAGGAAGATGCCCCAGCGGTACTCCTCCATCGGCACGTGGTCGAAGTGCGCCCAGCCGTCGCGGCCGACGGCGGTCGCCGTGCGCAAGTAGACATCCTTCGTCGGCAGTGCGGGACCGAGCTGCTTCCACCAGTCGAGGAACTTGGGCTGCCAGCCCTCGAGCGCGCGCTGCAGCCGTCGATCGCCGGCCAGGTCGACGTTGTTGGGGATGCGCTCGCTGTAGTCGATCGTGCTGAGCGGGCCGCTGGGGCGCGGTGCGGGTCCGGTTCGGTCGTCGGTGGACATCAGCTCTCCTGTGGTTGGACGTCAGTTCCTACATAAAGTTCTACACTTCTTCTGCGTCTCTGCCAAGGGTTTGTCGACTATTCGTTTTTTTTCGCCGAGATTCATTGGCTGGCCACCCAGCTCCGGAGTGCCTCGGGTGTCATATGTCTTCCGCCTGCGTCCACTCATAGAAGCCCGGCCGCTCTTGGGGCCGAGATGGCCCTGCCCCGGAGAGCGGGACGGAAGAGCCCTACTCTGGGCTCATGCCTTCGGCCGCCCATGTGGACTACCCGCGGCACTGGGAAGCCGATGTCGTCCTGCGGGACGGCACGACCGCGCATCTGAGACCCATCACTCCCCAGGACGGCGAGGCGCTGCAGCGGATGCACGTCGGTCAGTCCCCGGAGTCTGCATTTCTGCGCTTCTTTGTACCGATGCCCAAGCTCTCCGAGCAGCTCCTGAAACAGTTCACCCATGTCGATCACATCACCCGGGTAGCGATCGTCGCGCTGATCAGCGGCGAGATCGTCGGCGTGGCTCGCTACGATCGGATCGGCGAGCAGGCCGAAGTCGCCTTCAACGTCTCCGACCCGCATCATGGCCGGGGTCTGGGGTCGGTGCTGCTCGAGCATCTCACGGCTGCCGCGCGTGAGCGAGGCATCCACCGGTTCGTCGCAGACGTCCTGCCCCAGAACCAGAAGATGGTGGCCGTCTTCCGTGACGCGGGCTATGAGGTCACCCACCACCCGAACCACGAGATGATCGCACTCGCCTTCGACATCGATCCCACCGACCGGTCGCTGGCCGTGATGGAGGCGCGGGAGCACCGATCCGAGGCGACCAGCCTACGAGCGCTGCTGGAACCGACCTCGGTAGCAGTCATCGGCGCAGGCCGGGACCCGGAATCGGTCGGCGCGCAGGCTCTGCAGCATATCCTGGACGCCGGCTTCACCGGTCAGGTGTACGTGGTGAACCCCAAGGTGGACGAGCTCCAGGGAGTGCGGTCCTACCCACTAGTCGGCGAGGTGCCCGGGCGCGTCGATCTTGCAGTTATTGCCGTCCCCGCCGCCGCCATGCTGAAGGTGGTACGCGAGTGCGGCCTCGCCGGCGTGCGGGGCCTGATCGTGATGTCCGGAGGCTTTGCCGAGACAGGTGAGGATGAGGGGCTTGAGCTCCAGCGTGAGCTGGTCCGGGTGGCCCGGTTGTATGGCATGCGCGTCGTTGGCCCCAGCTCGATGGGCCTGCTCAACACCAGCCCTGGTGTGCGACTTAACGCCTCCATGGCCGCTGAGCTCCCCCCGGTGGGCGGGCTGGGCCTGTTCAGCCAGTCCGGCTCGCTTGGAGTCGCGGTACTGGCCTCGGCTGGGCGGCGCGCTCTGGGGATCTCCAGCTTCGTCTCGGCCGGCAACCGCGCCGATGTGTCCAGCAACGCCTGCATGCAGTACTGGGAGGAGGACCCCAACACAGCGGTGGTGGGCCTGTACCTGGAGAGCATCGGCAACGCCCGAAAGTTCTCCCGGATCGCCAGGCGGTTGTCCCGCAAGAAACCGGTGGTTGTTGTGAAGTCCGGCGTCGGCGGGTACGGCGTGCCTCCGGGACACGCGGTTCGCGCTTCCCGAGCACCCCGGGAGGTGCTGGACTCCCTACTGAGCCAGGCCGGTGTCATACGGGTCGACAACGTGCACCAGCTTTTCGACCTGGCGCAGCTGCTGCTGTACCAGCCACTGCCGGCAGGCCCACGCATCGGGATCGTGGGTAACTCTCAGGCCATGGCGGTCCTGGTCTCGGACGCAGCCAGAGGCTCCGGTCTCAGCGTTGGTCTGGAACCGCTCACTGTGCGCAACCAGGCGAACGCTACGGAGTTCCGAGAGGCCCTCGAGCTCTGTTACGCCGATGAAGGGATCGACGCGGTGGTGGCCTGCTTCATCCCGCCCCTGGGTGCGGTCAGCCCAGAGGTCCTCAACGCCCTCAAGGAGGTCTCGGCCGCCAGCGAAAAGACCACCGTGGCCTGCCTGCTGGGGGTGCGGGGGGTCACCGACGCCGGGGTCACGCAGGCCCGTCGACGACGGTCCATACCGGCGTACCCGACACCCGAGGACGCCGTCCTGGCGCTTGGGTCGGCGGTTCGCTACGGACAATGGCGGGCACGCGACCCGGAGATCCGCGTCGACCCGCCCGGCATCGACAGGGTTCGGGCCCGTCAGTTCGTCGAACAGCTCCTGGCCGGGGTAGAGGGGATGACTGGAGTTCCCCTGGCCACGGCGGATGTCGGCGAGCTGCTGGCCTGTTACGGCGTGGCTCTCTGGCCGACGGCCACAGTGACCGGGCAGGAGCAAGCAGTCGAGGCAGGCAATCGTCTCGGGTGGCCTGTCGCACTCAAGACGACGGACCAGCGGCTTCGTCACCGCCGGGAGCTCGGTGGCGTCATGTTGGATGTTGCAGGGCCGGAGGAGCTGCGTGCCGGACTGCGGGCACTGACGCAGCGGACCGGGTCCGGCACCTCCTTCCAGATCCAGCGCATGGCGCCCGAGGGCGCCTCATGTGTGCTGCGGACGATGGAGGACGGTTTGTTCGGTCCGGTAATCTCGTTCGGGTTGGCCGGGGACGCCTCGGAGCTGCTCGGCGACCTGGCGCACCGCATTCCGCCTCTGAGCGACGTCGACGTGACCGAAATGATCCACTCGGTCCGAGCCGCTCCGAGGCTCATGGGATATCGAGGCGCCCCGTGCCTGGACGTCACCGCGCTGGAGGACCTCGCCGCCCGGCTGTCGTGCCTGGCCGAGGATCTGCCGGAGGTGGCCGAGCTCGAACTGAACCCAGTAATCGTCGCAGAGAACGGACTCGCGGTGGCAGGCGCCACCTCCGTCCTGGCCCTCCCGGCACCGCGCGCAGATGGCCCGCGTCGCAGCCTGCTCACCTGACACTGACCACGCACCGAAGCCGCCGGGACAGCTGATCGGGGGTTCATCGGTCCAGCGCATAACCCGAAGGTGGCTCGAGATTGCGGCCGCTCGAGGGTTTAGTGAACCGTCGCGCCGAACGGGGCTCTGCGCACACGCCCTCGCTCGGCCAGCACGTCCAGATGGGCTGCGGACTCAAGGATGGCCAGCATCTGGTTGAAGGGATCTAGGTCTCCTAGTGCGGTATGCGCCGCCTGGTCCAGCCGATGCGCGCGCGCTCTAACCTCGATCCTC
>Ga0209638_1001143_pt1 | contig 17058 bp, 13 predicted proteins | sample BarGraNGADG00211_FD_184490 | JGI IMG/M metagenome (GOLD analysis project Ga0209638, IMG submission 184490) | Arctic peat soil microbial communities from Barrow, Alaska - Barrow Graham LP Ref core NGADG0002-211 (SPAdes) (version 2) | ecosystem: Environmental > Terrestrial > Soil > Wetlands > Peat...
GGTTCGTCAGCAGTTTGTTGGCCTGGTCCACCCAGCGACCGCAGTCCGCAAGGGCGGAACGCTGTTCCATGGTCATGGTGATAGCACCTTAGCTCTCTCAAGCTCGCTAGCAAGCTTCTGGAAGTCCTCGATGTTGCCGTTGCCGAGGAACCGTGGGCGCGGGAACGCGGCCTCTGGCTCTCCTCGCACCCGGCGTCTTCGGATCGCACGAGGCACGTCTCTGCCGCTCGGCGGACCTGCCCCCAGGTGTCAGGAGATCTCGGAGACGGTTCGGGCTAGACGATGGATCTCAGGACGACGCGGCGAATCCACGTAAGACCCTCTCTCATGAGGTCGAGCAGCAACCTCATGTCGTCGCGCGCCCCGTCGTGCGAGTGAGCGAACGCCGCTGCAAGGGCTAGCCAGCAGGCGCCGAAGAGGATCGCCTGGGCGACGGCGCCGAGGATTATGCCAGTAGCCCCGGCGCTGCCCAGCAGGGCGCCGGTCAGGACGGCACCGAGCAGGAGCTCGACGGCCGTCAGCGCATGGATTGGCATGAGAGAGAGCATGGCGCGTAGCGGTACGCCGGCGACCCTGTGGGCCGCGATCTGCATCGTGATGCCGTAGGCGTAGTAGCCAACGGCATCCACGCCAGCGGCGACAAGCAGCGACATGTGGCCAGTAGCACTCGCCGCCAAGTAAGCGCTGGCCATTCCGACCAGGAAGGCGCCCGAGATCGCAACCTGGAGCCACTGGCGATTCACCGTGATCAAGTACTGCGTCGCGGGCATGCCGAACGCGAAGCCCACCAGGCCCACCAATAGGAGGCGCATTGGATCCACGGCCTGCCGGAACTCGGGAAGGATCAGGTAGACGAGCGCTGGCAGCGCCACGTAGAAGACGGCCACCATTGCCGGCATGGCCACTGCCACGATCGCGGTCGTGCGGGCCACCATAGCGAAGACGCGCGCTCGATCGTTGGAGGCGCCGAGCTTCCGCTGTAGGCGCGGGTAGATGACCGAGCCGATTAGCGTCGGGACGCGTAGTACGAACCCATAACCCAGGTACGCGGCGGAGTAGAGACCCAGGGAAGTCGTGCCGAGAAGAAACCCGACCGCAAGCTGGTCGATGCTGCCCAGCACCAGCGACGCTGCGCCCGACGCCAGGAATCCGGGTGCCAGCACAGCGAGGCCGTGGATGACTCCCCTGCGGTGGATAGAGACCCGTCCCACGCCGGCGACCGCAGCCATGAGGACGGCAGCAAGAAGGGATCCCAGGCCGATCGCGATGAGAGTTCCGACCGTCCCACCTACGGTTGCTCCGACGACGTTGAGAAGCGCCGTGGCTACAGCCGTGAAGGCGGTAATCCATCCGAGCGAACGGAATCGGTAGCGCGTTCTCAGGCGGAGGGTTGCCCAGACCCCGAGCTGCTGAAGAAGGAGCACGGCCGCTGCACAGAGAAGCGTGGCCCCCAGCAAATGGTCGGTTGAGCCCCGGACGATGCCCACGGCTGCGACTACGCATGCAGCCACCAGGGCGAACAACAGAGCTACCCTCGACCCTGCGGCCTCGAGCGACTCCGCTTCCGCTTCGTTGCCCCTCCCTATCGCGATGGCGATCTCGCGTTCGGCGGCCTGGATTGTCCCCAGGCTGGCGTAGGGAGCGTAGGTCGCTACCAGGGTGACGATCGCTACGTAACCCATGCCTACCGGCCCGAGCTGCCGGCGGAGCACGAATGCGAGGCCCAGCGTCAAGAACTGACTCAGATAGGCGGTCAGGACGAGCCAGAAGGCATCCGTTACAGCCTGCGGGCCCGCCTGCCGGGGCTCGGTTACTCCGTCCAATGGAACTCCAAGAGCTGGCTTGAACTGCTGAAGTCTAGGGTCCCGCAGGAGCGGGCGACGCCCGATGGTGACCATTACTGCGCGTGGCTGCAAGGTCGGCCGTGGATCGGCCGTGGGGATCGGCTAGACTCCCGACCAGCGCATCGGCCGGGGCGGGAGTCCGCCGGCGTCCTGCTGGGGCCCGACCCGAGCCTGAGAATGGAGTAGAGGATTGGCTTCTGTGTCGTCGTGGGTCAGGCCTGAGGGGACGTTCAGGCTTCGTCAGGCGGACATCCCGCTGGCCCTGATCGTTGCCTATGCGGTCACTCTGCTCGCGATACCGACCGACGTCGGATTCCACCTGGGGGCTCTGGTTCTATCTCCGTCGCGGATCATCCTCAGCGCTCTGGCGGTCCTGGTCGTGGTCGACGGGTCTCTCCGCGACGCGCTGCACGCGGCACCAAAGGCGGTCCTCGTAGCGTGGCTTGCGTTCCTTGCGTCCGCGGGCGTGACGACGCTCCTCTACCACTCCACCCAGGCCCTCGTCAGGTATGGATCGCTTGCGGTCGAGGGTCTCGTCCTGTGGGTGATCGTCTGGTGCATCGCTCGCGACAGGCGAGGCTCGCACGTGCTGCACCTGACGATCGTACTCACTACGACTTTCGTCGCGGGTGCCACGCTTCTTCTTGCCGTGCTCGGTCTGGGGTACGGCGATGTGCTTCGGAGTCTGTCAGGACTGGCCGTCGAGCGGTCGACCGACATTCGCTTCGGCGTCCTGCGCCAGGAAGGTTCCTTCTCTGCCCCGCTCTTCTTTGCCATATGGCTCGCTGGAGCGAGCATGCTGATCCTCCCCTGGCTGGAGGAGGAGCGCCCTCTGCGGCGGATCCTGGCGTGGGCGGCGTGGTTCATCCTGCTCTTGGCCACCGTCGCGACCGTGAGCCGCATCGGCATCGTCGTGGAGCTGGCGGGCACCGGCGTCTACTTCCTGTTGCGGAAACGGCCGCGCACAGGGATCGTGATGCTCGGGCTCGCGTTGATCGTCGCCGTGTTCATGGCCGGGATCACACTCCCGACGTTCTTCCCCTCCAGGACGGGCTCGCCGCCTCCCGCCTCGGCTCACGCCTCGGCTCACGCCTCGGCTCCCGCCTCGGCTCCCGCCTCGGCTCCACCAACGGCCCGACCAACGCAAAACGCAGACGAGCGGGCGTTGGAGGGCTCCACGACGCTGCGCATCGAGGGTCTCAAGGCGGCCTGGCGGGTGGTGCTCCAGAAGCCGCTCTTTGGCTGGGGGCTCCTGTCCGCCGCTCCTGTCCTTTCCGCCGCGAGCGGCCACCCCAACTACGTTGACAACACCTATATTCAGATCCTGGTCGAGTTGGGCGTGCTCGGCTTCGCGGCGTTCGCGCTGCTGATCTTTGCCGCTCTTGGCATGGCCGTGCGTCTGCCCTGGTCGGCGGTCCACGTATCTCGGTTGCTCGCGCTGGTGATGCTTCTCGGAACGGCCGCTCTGGCCTCGTTCCTGAGCATCACCCAGGGATACGCCGCGTTCGTCCTCGTACTGGCCCTGGTCACGGTCGGGGCGCCAGCTGCTCACCCTGAGACTAGATCTGGCTAGTCTCGCTCGGGCGAGGCCCGATCAGTTGATCCGCACTCGTAAGGCGCCAGTGGCCTCGCCGGGCGGCGTCGCGGATGTTCCACAACAGGGGTCGGAGCACTGCCCTGGCTGTCGGTCCGGGGCCGTAGCGGAAGATCAGGCGCGTGAGCGCATAGGCCGGCAGCCAGCCGAAGACCATGTAGGCCATGAAAGTGGCTTGGTCCAGGGCGGTTCCGTAAAGTCGAACTACGCGAATCCGGTTCCGGATCATGTATTCGATCCTGTCAAGCGGGGCGGAGCTTTGTGACAGCCGATGCCGCACCCGCGCGGTGGGTACGGAAGCGAGAGCCAAGCCGTGGTTTCTGGCTCGCAGGCTCCATTCGAGATCTTCCCAGTACATGAAGAAGCCCTCGTCGAAGCCACCGCACGCGGCCGCTGCGCTCGTCCGAATCAGCAACGCCGAGGCCTCGACCGCGTCGACCCGTTCTACATGGGAGGGGAGACTCGCCACCGATAGGCCCCAGCGCCGGTGGCTGACTCTGCCGAACCTCATCCCGACTTTCATGCCGCTGCTGAGGATGATATCCGGACGGTCGAACTCGACGACGACAGGCGCGCTCGCCGCGAGATCAGGGCAGTCGTCAAGGACTCGCACTAGCTCGCGAAGGCACCCGGGCTCGAACGCGATGTCGTTGTTCAGCAACCAGACGAACGGGACATCTTCCGCGGACGCCTGCCGAATGGCGGCATTGCACGCGGCGCCATAGCCACCGTTCACGGCCAGTTCCATGAGGCTGACCTGTGCGGGAAGCTCCGTCCGCAGCCTGTCGAGATCCGCGGTGGCGGACGCGCTGTCGATGACCAGGGCCATCATCGGCGCTTCCCCCGACAGCCCGAGGAGCGAGTCAACGGTGACGAGGGTCAGGTCGGCCCGGTTGTAGTTGACGATCGCGGCCAGCACCCGCGGTCTGTCGTCGACGGTCATCCGACCGCCGCCTGACGCCGCTCGACGTCCTTGAGGATGTCGGCCAGTAGGTCGTCGAGCGTGTGCTCTGGTCTCCAGCCGACGGCTGCCGCGATGCGCGAAGGATCGCCGCATATGTTCGGGATGTCATCGCTGCACATCAGCGCCGGATCCGGCACCGCCGCAAGTCGAGTGCCGACGAGTTCACAGAGCCGTTCGAAGATCTCGCGGATTGTGACCGTCGTGCCGGTGGCGACGTTCACAACGCCGCCCAGGACCGCTGGATCGCCGGCTGCGCCGGCCTCGATGAGGAGCCTGTATGCCCGAGCCACGTCCCCGACATGAAGGAAGTCGCGGCGCACGTCGAGATTCCCAACTCGGATCTCGGACCTACCCGTACGCGCGGCTTCGACGACTCGGCTGGCGAGCGCGGGAATCACATACTGGGTCGTTTGTCCCGGGCCGCTGTGGTTGAACGGTCTCGCCACCGCGCCGCGGAGCTCGCGGGTCGCGAAGTAGGCGAGGGCGACGGACTCCTGCCCGACCTTTGCCAGGGCGTAGGCAGAGACCGGGCGAAGCGGCGCGGATTCCGCCAGGGGAAGGTCTTCCAGGTTGGGCCGGCCGTACACGTCCGACGAGCTGACCACGAGGATGAACGGGTGCGACCGGCTGGCGCGGGCGCGTTCGAGCACGTTGACCGTGCCCCCCACTGCCACCTGGAACGCTGCAGCCGGATTGCTGCGGGCCGTCGCGGGATGAGCGACGGCCGCGAGATGCACGACGGCGTCCGGGGCTGGGTCGAAGGCATCGGCGATGGTCTCTGGCTTGGTGACGTCGAATTCCGGGTATTCGGGCACATGGACCGAGTGACCATGCTGACTGAGTTCGGACACAAGATGCGGGCCGACGAAACCGGTGCCCCCCGTGATGAGGACCCTCATGCTGTCGCGGGCTGAGCCGCCGTCAGCTTGAGCCGCTCGATATCCGCGTCAACCATCATCTCGACCAGCTCGCGGAAACCCACGGTCGGAGTCCAGCCGAGTTCTCGCTCGGCCTTGGACGCGTCTCCCATAAGGTGGTCTACTTCGGCGGGACGAAGGAGGCCAGGATCCGTGACGATGTACTCGCGGTAGTCGAGCCCCACGCGTCCGAATGCGATCTCGCACAAGTCGCGCACCGAATGGGCCACTCCGGTGGCGATGACGAAGTCCGACGGTTGGTCGGCCTGCAGCATTTGCCACATGGCCCGAACGTAGTCGCCAGCGAAGCCCCAGTCCCGGTGAGAGTCGAGGGTGCCCATTCGAAGCTGACTGACCATGCCGGCCGCGATCATGGCTGCCCCGTTGCTGACCTTGCGTGTCACGAACTCAAGGCCTCGCCTGGGCGACTCATGGTTGAAGAGGATCCCGGAAACGGCGTAGAGCCCGTAGCTCTCGCGGTAGTTCACTGTGAGAAAGTGGCCGTATGCCTTGGCTACGCCGTACGGGCTCCGCGGATAGAAAGGGGTCCGCTCGTTCTGGGGGACCTCCTGGACCTTCCCGAACATCTCGCTCGAGGAGGCCTGGTAGAAGCGGATTCGTGGATTCGTGTGGCGGATAGCTTCGAGGATCCGCGTGACTCCAAGTGCGGTGAATTCGCCGGTGAGAACCGGCTGGTTCCAGGATGTGGGCACGAAGCTCTGAGCTGCCAGGTTGTACACCTCGTCGGGTTCGGAGGCCCGGATCGCTTCGATCAATGAGGCCTGATCGAGCAGATCTCCTTGGATCAACTCGAGACGATCCGCGATGTGCGCTATTCGCTCGTTGGTGATGGTGCTCGAACGCCGGGTCATCCCCACGACCCGGTATCCTTTCTGAAGCAGAAACTCCGCGAGGTAGGATCCGTCCTGACCGGTAATCCCCGTGATCAACGCCGTCTTTCCCATGCGCCCAAGTATAGGGGGCGATGAAGGGGCGCAAATGGATAGGACGATCAGCCCGGATCCGTGGGATCGTCGGGGCGGCCCTTGGAGTCGCAGCCATGGCCGCGGCTCGCCTTATGGCCGACTACCCGGGGCTGGATGTCCGCCACGCCACATCGCCGCCGATGGGCTTCGTAGTGGGCTCCCCGCCGGCCCGTGAGATCCTGGCGGCGCTGAAGGCAAACCCAGTTGACCTGTTATTCGTGGCCCTGGGGGCCCCGAAGCAGGAGATGAAGCAGGAGATCTGGACGCGCGAGCACCGGGACGACCTGCCCGGGACGGTGCTGATCGGGGTGGGCGCCAGCGTGGACATCGTGGCCGAGTGCTTCCGCGAGGCTCCACGCTGGATGACCCGGGTGGGGGCTCGAATGGCTGTTCCGCCTGGCACAGGACCCGCCGTCTTGCCAGGCGATATCTGGTAGACGACCCGTGGATTCTGCTCTGGGCCCTTAGGACCCGCCTCTCGGGATAGGGGCGCTCCGGCCGATGACTTGTGCGCAGTAATGGCGCTCTGGTCCAGGAATGGCTCCGTCAGCGCCCTTCGCCGCTGAGCATGGCCGGGACCGTCCGGGCGATGATCTTGAGGTCCAGCCAGAAAGACCAGCTGTCGATGTACTCCAGGTCCTTCTCGACCCAATGATCGAACTCGACGTTGCGGCGCGCGCCGATCTGCCACAGGCCTGTCATCCCCGGCTTCATCGACAATCGCCGGCGATGCCAGACGTCGTAGTTGGCAACCTCGTAGGGGAGAGGTGGACGCGGTCCAACCAGGCTCATCTGTCCGCGGAGCACGTTCCACAGCTGCGGAAGCTCGTCGAGTGACGTTCGGCGCAAGAAGCGCCCGACACGTGTCACGCGCGGATCGTGCTCCACCTTGAAGGCGTGCCCGCGGATCACGTTTAGTTGTCGTACATCGTCGAGCTGCTGCTCTGCGTCCGAGCACATGCTGCGGAATTTAATCACTTTGAACGTCCGTCCGTGCAGCCCAACTCGCTCCTGCTGGAAGAGGGCGCCGCCGGAAGAGTCCAGCTTGACGAGTGCAGCGAGCAGCGCGAAGAGGGGCGAGAGCACGACTAGCAGGAAGGCGCTGCCGCCGAGGTCGAGAGCGCGCTTGGCCGCCAGGCCGACAATCCGGTCCGGTCCGCTTACGAGCGAGAGGATCGGCGTCCCATCGATGTTCTCGATCCGCCCGCTGCTCAGCGTACGCTCCAGGACGGCGACCGGGATCCGCACGATCTTGCCCTCCTCCTCGCACAGCCGGGCAATCTCATCGATCGACTCCTGCTCAGAGAACGGAAGGCAGATGGCAACTTCGTCGACGACTTCGGAGTGCAGGATCGTTATCAACTCGTCCAGCGTCCCAAGCGATGGCCGGGTAAGGACGACTCCGTTGTCCGTGGGCGTGCCCTTGACATGGCCGATGACCTTGATCCCCAGCTCGTGGTGGCCTTCGACTAGATCGGCGAACCGCTGGGCTCGCTCGTTGGTGCCCACCACGAGCATGAAGCGGGTGTTGTGGCCACCCCGGCGAAGACTCGTGAGCAGCAGACGCAGGCCGATCCGAGTAACGAGCGCCATCGCCGCCATTGAGGGGAAGAGGTACAGCAGCAGCAGTCGGCTCACGTCCGGGAGCTTGAAGATATAGAGGAAGGCGAGTGTGGCGACCGCAAACGTCGCGGTCGCCTTCAGGACGTCTCCCACCTCGCTGCGGAACGTCCATCGCGCGCGGGAGCGGTAGAGGCCGTTCATCCACAGAACGGCCACCCACCCGCCAGCGAACACCAAGACCACGGTGCGTTCGTCTGGCAGCGCCGCGCTCAGAGTCGAGATTGCCTGGTGGCGGCCGAATCGCAGAATGGACAGCAACAAGGCGAGGCCGATGGCCAGGCCTCCGTCTGCGAGCATCAGCGTCGTACGGAATGCCAACGCATGACGTCGAATCATCCGCCGACCTCCTGCCTCCGGGCGACGCAAGGACTAGGTTGCCCGCTGTCGCCGGATCGGTCCGGGTGTCAGACCGTGCGCGACGAGGGCGCGTCCTCGCCCGATACTCCGGCCCATTCTACTCGCGTCGCCGATTCCATGATGCATTTAGCTGACAGAGACGGAAACAGGCCTCCGGTCGGGTTCTCCGAATCTAGCTGTGGTACATTCCGTCCGCTTTGGAGACAGAGATCGGCTCACCTACACCACCCAGCGCGGGCCAACGACGGACTTCCCCGTCGTTGGCGGCGTTCCTATCCTTTCTCTGGCCCGGACTCGGGCAGCTCTACGCCGGCCGTCGCCGCCTAGCCCTTGCGTTCGCCATCCCCGCAGTCCTGGTCCTTCTGACCGTTTTGTATCAGGCCAGGCAAGGGGTCACGGTGCTGGTGGCCCGCTTCATCGACCCTGGCTTCGCTTTGCCGGCGCTGTTGATCGTCTTGCTTCTCGGCGCATGGCGAGCTGTGGCCGTCGTGCACGCATTCGCCTCCGGCGATCGCAGCAGGCTCAAGTATCGACGCGAGTACGCGGCCCTGGCGGTGTTGCTGGCGCTGATCGTGGGAACGCACGGCGTCGGCGCCGTATACGCCTGGTCGGCGTACGACATGGACACGCATATCTTCGGCGGCCACAACACCGTTGTAGAGCAACCCAGCTCTTCCGGCGCCGTTGGGTCGCCTCTTCCAGATTCCACCGTTGAGCCCGCTCAGACGCCGCCCCCTGGCAACACGCGCGTCACCATCCTTCTCACTGGCGTCGACTCCTATGTCGGACGGTCCGAACGCCTCAACGACACGATGATGGTGGTCACCATCGATACGGCGACGGGCAAGGTCGCGATGGTTAGTGTCCCTCGAGACACCGCCGGATTCCCTTACTACTGGGGCGGCAGCGCTCCGGCGACGATGAAGCTCAACTCGCTCGTCTCCTACGTCACGAACGGAAGGGTCAAGTCGCCCGACGAGCCGATGACGACGCTTGTCAAGGAAGTCGGGTATCTCATCGGGATCCCAGTGAGCTACTACGCCACCCTCGATCTGGCGAGCTTCATGACGCTCATCGACAAGGTCGGCGGTGTTGACATCGACAACCCCACGACCATCGATGACGCTGTCTACGACTGGTTGGACGGCTCGAAGCCGGGCTTCTATCTCTCGGCCGGCAAGCACCATCTAGACGGGCGTCTGGCTCTGGCCTACGTCCGGTCGCGGCATGGGACGGCCAACAACGACTGGAAGCGAGCGTCCCGCCAGCAGGAAGTGCTCATCGCTCTTGAGCACAAGATTGCCAACCCCGGGAACGCGTTGAACCTGCCCGGCCTGATGCAGCTGGCAGGCTCGATGGTTCGCACCAACTTCCCCGCTGGGCAGGTTGCCGACATGGTCGCCATGGTGAGCACGGTCTCATCCGACAACATCTCGCAGGTCGTACTCGGCCCGCCCTACAGCCTCGCCAACGCCGCGCCCACGACCGGAACCTGGACCAGTTGCCTGGAACTCGACAAAGTGGCGACTATCTCCGTCCAGCTCTTTGGGCAGGACAGCCGCTACTACGGGCAGACGCAGCCGAAGACCTGCGCCAGCTGACGGTCGCTCGAGACCCCGAACCCGAACCGTCATACGGCCTGAGAGGCTTCGCCCGTCTCCGTCCCGGCGCTGACGAGCGTCGCCAGCCCGTCGCGCAGCGTCACCCTGGCCCGCCAGCCAAGCAGCCGCTCTGCCAGCGTCGGGTCGCCGGTGGATCGCCTGATATCGGTCTGCCGCGCGTCCAAGTGCTCGACTCTGGGGGTCGGATCGAACTGGTGGGCGATCGCCGAGGCCAGCTCGTTGACTGAGGTCGGCAAGCCGGTGCAGATGTTGGCAATTGGGCTGGCTACCGAAGCAGCGCCCTCCGCGGCGATAAGGGCGGCCACGACGTCGTCGACGTGGACGAAGTCTCGTGTCTGCTCCCCGTCGCCAAAGACCGTGACCGGGCCGCCCGAACGGGCCTGTGCCACGAACCTGCCGATCACGCCCGAATAGGGCGAGTCGGGCGCCTGACCCGGCCCGTAGACGTTGAAGAATCGAAGGCCGAACGTGCGCAGCCCGAACAGCGACCCGGCGGCACCAGCGTGCATCTCGGAGCTGAGCTTGTCCATGCCGTAGGGCGCCAGCGGCCTGGTGGGTGCGGTCTCGGCGATCCGCTCGCCGGGAGCCAACTCGACGTTTCCATACACGGCCGCCGAGGAAGCGTATACGAAGCAGGCCGAAGGCTCGAGGTCGCGCACAGCTTCCATCACGGCGACGGCGCCCGCGCTGTTGGTGACGTGACTGCGCAGCCAGCGCTCGTTGGATTGCTGCACCGAAGCGATCGCCGCCAGGTGGAAGACGGCTGTCGCATCGCCCATTGCCGAGCGGACGAAACCCGCGTCGGCGACATCGCCAACGCGCAGATCGACCCCAGCGGGCATCCGCGACGCTTCGCCGTTCGACAGATCGTCCAGCACCCGCACCTGCCGTCCCCCGGCGTGCAGGCGGCGAACCAGATGGCTGCCGATGAACCCGCATCCGCCGGTGACGACGACAACCCCATTGCTCATCGGCGCCGACCCACCAACTCCGGGAACGTCCGGCGCACTCTGGCGCCGGCTCGCGCTATCCACCTCATAAGTCTACGGGCATCTCACTCGCCGCGTCGGCGATGCTTCGCCTCTTGTATCGTTGCGGCCATGCCCGAGACCAATCTCGATGCCGGCAAGGCGCACCACGCTCGTCCCACGGGAGTGCTGCTGTACGGCATGTACGACCTTGCCCGAATGGACAGGGCCCCCGAGGTCCGCATCGAGATGATGACCCGGGCGCTCTCGGCGCGGACGCATACCGAGCGGATCGTAGGTGGGCGACTCGGCCGTTCGGTCGCCGGCCTGAGGTGGTTGATCGGGGGCGGGCCACGGCGCGTTGGAGCCGTCTACGTCGAGTCGGCGACCACCAGCGCCATGCCGACGGATCTGGCCTTCCTGCTGCTGATGCGTATGCTCGGCCGCCCGGTCGGGGTCTACTTTCGGGACGCGTACCAGCTCTATCGGGACGTTCATCCGAGGGCGAAGCGTCGCCAGGTCGTGACCGATTGGCTGTGGCGGCTCTCCACGCCTCTCCTCGAGCGGGTCGCAACCGTCCGATACGTGCCTTCGCGCGGTCTCGCCAACGTCCTCGGGCTTTCGGGCGCGGTCATGCTCCCACCTGGGACAGACCCGACGCTGCCCGATCTCGGGATCGGAGAGCCCGACGTGGTGGCGACGATTGCCCAGGTATCCGCTGGATCCGGTCTGGACATACTCATCGAGGCCGTGGAACTCGTGCGTGAACGGCGGCCCGCCGCCAGGCTGCGGGTCCTGGCCAGGTCGGTCGACCCGGAGACAGCGCGGGGCCTGCCCGAGTGGGTCCAGGTCATCCCGGCCAACCGGGATTCCCTAGCGGAGTTGCTGAGGGCGAGCCGGGTGTGCGTTTTGCCGCTGCCCATAAACCGGTACACCGATCTGGCGGTTGCGGTGCGGTTGCTCGATCTCCTGGGCTTAGGCAAGCCGATCGTGGCGACGGACACGACTGAGACGCGGGCGATCATCGCGGCGAGCCAGGCTGGGATCGTGACCCAGGACACCCCTGCCGATCTGGCCCAGGGGATACTGGCGGTCCTCGACGACGATGGCCTGGCGCGCCGTCTGGCCGCCAACGCGCACAGCTACGCCCGGTCGCCCGGGGCGACCTGGGACGCTCGGGCACTGACCGTGCTGAAGACCCTGAGGTTGGCCGGGGTGGCCGATGCGGGCGATCATCCCCTGGCCGATGGCTGACGCCGGTCGCTCGATGGAGGAGAAGTTAACCGCTGCCGCACTCGAGCGTCCTCTCCGGCTCGCATTCATTGCCGATCCGAACAGCATCCATACCAGGCGCTGGCTGACGTTCTTCGCCGATCGCGGCCATTGCGTCCATCTCCTCGTGCCCTCGTCCGACAGCATCAAGGAGCCGTTTCCCCCCGGGATCCAGTTGCACAGGTTCCTGGCCTGGCCGCAGATCCCGATCCCCGGTTTGCCTCGAATTGCGACGGCCACCGCACTTCGCCTGGCGCTTCGACGGATCCGGCCGGATGTCCTGCATGCCCACTATCTGTCCCGCTATGGCTGGGCCGCGCGGTTGTCGGGCTTTGCGCCATATGTGATAACCGTGTGGGGCTCGGACGTCTTCGTAGCGGCGACCAGTTCGGCGGCGGCGCGGCAGTGGGCCCGGCGGAGCCTCTCCGGGGCCGCGCTGATAACGGCTGTCTCCGAGGACCTGGCGCGGCGGGCGATCGAGCTTGGGGCGAAACCCGAGCGGGTCCGGATCGCCCAGTTCGGGTTCGACCCGAAGCTCTTCACTCCGGGCCCGGCTTCGGAGAACCTCCGGGACGAGTTGGGTTTGCGTGGCCGGAGGGTCGTCCTGTCACCCCGTGGCATGACTCCCCTCTACCGCCACGAGGTGGCTATCCAGGCCCTCGCCCGACTGCCGGGCGACGTTGCCCTGGTGCTGTCGAAATGGCAGGCGGAGCCGTCGTACCTGGCCCGGCTCGAGGCGCTGACGCGCGAGCTTAGTTTGGAGTCGCGCGTCCGATTCGTGCCGCCCATTCCACACGATCTGATGGCGGGCTACTACCGTCTTGCCGACGTCGTGGTGTCCGTGCCCAGGACCGACGCTTTCCCCGTCACCGTTCTCGAGGCGATGGCCTGTGGCACGCCGGTCGTCGTGAGTGACCTGCCGAGCGCGCATGAGGGGCTCGAGGGAGTCGATCCGGGCGCCATCGTGCCTGGGGACGATCCGGAGGCCGTCGCGGGAGTGATCGGCACCCGATTGGGGCTCTCTTCGCAGGAGCGCGTCGAGCTGGGCGGAAGACTGCGGGAAGCGGCCGTCGAGCGCGGCGATGTCTCTCGCAGCCTCCTTCAGGTGGAGCGCTGGTATCGATCGCTTGCCTCAGGGCGGCCGCTCGAATGAGGCCAAGAGCCAGTCACGGCTCGGTCATCATCTCCGTCCGCGCTGCCAATTCGAGCCCGGCCCTCGGCTCCTGGTATCGTCTGCGTCCATGATCAAACCAGATTCCTCGCCCCCGGCTGTTGGGCTTGGTACCTTCGCCCGTCGGGTGGCCGGCGTCCTGACGACCCAGGTCGCGCTGTTCGGGTTCGCATTCCTGACCTCGATCCTCATTTCGGCCTTGCTCGGCACGCAGGGCACGGGACAGTACGTGGCTCTCGTCACCCTGCCCGGGATGCTCGTTGCCTTCGGGATGTTCGGCTTGCCCAGTGCGGCCAACTACTTCGCCGGTAAGGGTCATTCGGTCCCGAGCCTTCTGCGCCTGACCTACTTGTACTCGCTCGTGCTCTCGGTGATGCTGGTCGGTCTGATCTGGTTCTTCCTGCCGGTCCTGGAGCGATCGATCTTGAGCGGGGCCACCATTGGGGCCTCGGACGACCTGTTGAGGGTCATCGTGCTGACTGTTCCGATGTCGATGCTCGCAGCGTTCGGCGCTGCCATCCTGTACGGTCGGCAGGCGGTCAGGGTCTTCAACTTGATCCAGCTCGTTATGGCGGCCATCACCCTGACCTGCGTCCTGGTGCTGGTGGGAGGCCTCGGATTGGGCGTCCCCGGGGCCGTCGCCGGCAGCATCCTGGTCAACGTTCTGATGGTCACATCCATCCTGGTCGCGGCCCACCGACTTGGTCGCGCCAATCCAGCCGGACCGCCTGCGACGTCGCGACGGCTGGCGGCCTACAGCGCGCGGGTGTACCCGGCCAGCATCGCCGGGTACTTTCACTACCGGGCGGATTACTACCTGATGCAGGCCGTGGTCTCCGACCACGCGCAGAAACAGCAGATGCTCGGCCTGTACAGCCGGGCAGTGACGTTGGCCGAGCTGGTCTTCTACGTCCCCGATTCCGTGGCGACGATCTTCCTTCCCAGAGTCGCCGGGGCTACGGTCGAGGATGCGAACCGAATGCTGGGCCGGGTCGGTCGCCTCACTACTCTCCTGACGGCCGTCGTGGCCCTGGCTCTCATCCCAGCGGCCTTCGTGGGCATCCACTTGATCCTGCCCAAGTTTGTGGACTGCCTGCCGGCCTTCCTGGTGCTGCTGCCGGGCACGATCGCCTTCAGCGTGGCGAAGGTGATGACAAGCTACGTCAACGGGCGCGGGCGCCCGGGCCTGGTCTCGGCCGGCACGGTCACATCGCTGATCCTCAACGTGGCGCTGAACCTGGTGCTGATCCCGAGGTACGGGATCGTCGGCGCGTCCCTGGCGTCGCTGGTCTCATATTCGTTCCAGGCCGTGGTCGCGGTGACGTTCGCCAGTCGGCTCTCGGGCCAGTCGCCGCTCAGCCTGTTCGTCCCGGGCCGGGCGGAGGCGGTCCTCTTCTTCCAGACGTTGTGGCGGCTGTGGGGCGACGTTCCGGCGCTCTCGCGGTTGCGCCCACACCCGCGGAAGATCGGCTGAGGCGACCGCGCCGCGGGCGCCAGCAGGGGCAGCGCCAGTCCGGTGCCTAGCTTGCGTCCGGTGTCGCCCAGCCCGCTCCGAGCCGGAGAACCTGGTTGGCCCGCCGTACTCGACCGCGTGAGCTGTTGGCCGTGTCCACCACCAGATCGGCCCGGTCGTAGATAGCGTCCCAGTCGAGGCGCTTGTGGGCCGTCACGACGACGACCAGGTCCGAGCTGCCGAGCAGCTCCTCCAGGGGCACGGACCGGTGAACGATGCCGGCGGAATCGCGCAGCTCCGGGACGAGGGGGTCGTGGTACGAGACCGTGGCGCCGCGGCTGGCCAGGATCGCCACCACGTCCGCAGCGGGTGTGTTGCGCGCATCCTGGACGTCGGGCTTGAAGGCCACGCCGATGACGCCAACTCGGGCGCCCTTCATGGCCCGGCTGCGCTCGTTGAGTGCTTCGACCGCCAGCTCCACGACGTGGCCGGGCATGGCCAGGTTTATGTCGCCGGCCAGCTCGATGAAACGTTCGACGAAGTCGAACTCGCGGGCCCGCCAGGCGAGGTAGTACGGATCGACGGGGATGCAATGCCCGCCGACGCCGGCTCCCGGCCGGAACGCCATGAAGCCGAATGGTTTCGTGGCGGCGGCATCGATGACTTCCCAGACGTCGAGGCCCATGCGCTCGCACAACAGCGCCAGTTGGTTGACGAAGGCGATGTTGATGTTGCGGAAGACGTTCTCGAGGAGCTTCGCGAGCTCCGCTGCGTCCGGTGACGAGAGGGGCACGACAGTCGCGTTGATGTTCTCGAAGAGACGTTTCGCTCGAGCGGTGCCCTCCGGGCTGACGCCACCTACGAGTCGAGGCACCAGGCGTCCCGAGCTCGCCGGATCGCCCGGATTGACGCGCTCGGGGGCGAACGCAAGGTCGAAGTCTCGGCCGGCAACGAGGCCGGAGCGCTCCAGGACCTGGCGAAACGGACCGTTCGTGGTACCGGGGAAGGTGGTCGACTGAAGGACAACCAGCTGGCCGGCCCGAAGGGAACCGGCAACGAGTTCTGCCGCGGAGATCACGGGGGCGAGGTCGGGGTCCTTGGACTGGGTGATCGGCGTCGGCACGCACACGATCAGCGCGTCCACTGCGGACAGAGCCTCGCGATCGGGCGCGATCACTCGCAAGCCGGTTTTGACCGCCGCCACGAGCCGGGTGTCGTCGACGTCGTCGATAGGGGAGTGGCCCACATTGAGCTCATTCACGCGGCGCACGCTGATATCGACACCGACAACCGTCAGCCCCGCCTCGGTCAGAGCCAACGCCAGTGGCAGGCCCACGTAGCCCAGCCCGATCACGCCGACCGAACGGTCCTCTTTCACTGTTCCTCCGGTGTCGCCACGTTGCGCTCGACGGCTGCGGCCGACGCCGGACCGGTGGGACGGGTTCCATGCGGCGACGATCAAGCAGCCTGGCAGCGCTGAGAGTAACGCGTCGGACCCCATGGCCGCAGAGCGTCGCGTGGGCGGCGCTCTGCAGCAATACCAACCCCGAGGCGAACCCGACCAACTACCCGGCTATGTGACCTCCGGGCCGCGAATACGAACGCGGGCTAGACCGCGGACAGCGAGATTTGGATCAGGTTGTAGACCCGCACGCCTGGCGGCCGTACAGGATCGACCCGCCGAACGCGGCCAGCATCCCGAGCGGCACGGTCAGCAGGATCACTCGCACCAGGTTGTCGGGCGCGAGTGACAGGATCGAGGTCTCGAGCTGGGGGAGGCTGATCCAGACGACGCCAACGAGCCCGATGGAGAGGATCGTCGGGCCGCTCCTGCCGGTCAACCTCTTCACCGTGCGGGAGCGTGAGTGGATCCTGGCCCAGTTGTTGCGCCGCTCCGGCATCTCGACTCTCGCCGGCCTCGACATCCTGGACGTCGGCTGTGGCGGGGGCGGCGAGCTACGCCGCCTGACGAGTCTTGGCGCCAGCCCGGACCGTCTGGTTTACAGCAAAGACTTGCGCGTGACGAATTCGTGCAATTCTTATTTATTTTCAAAAGTTGTCACGGACAGCGACTACCTGTATTGGGTGGATGCGACCGGTTTAGTCAAGCTATCACGCAACGCGAACCCTGGGGACGTACCCCAGGTGTTAAGTGCAAGTTTCAAGGATCAACGCGCCTACTCTATCGCCATCGGGTTCCAGTACATCTATTTAAGCCGGGATGCCTATTCAAGCTGCCCGGGGTTTTGTATTTTCAACAATCCTATCATGGATAAAATTGATAAAA
>Ga0209638_1001144_pt1 | contig 17049 bp, 15 predicted proteins | sample BarGraNGADG00211_FD_184490 | JGI IMG/M metagenome (GOLD analysis project Ga0209638, IMG submission 184490) | Arctic peat soil microbial communities from Barrow, Alaska - Barrow Graham LP Ref core NGADG0002-211 (SPAdes) (version 2) | ecosystem: Environmental > Terrestrial > Soil > Wetlands > Peat...
CGAAGTGCGGCGACGACATCGAGCGCTTCCAGTTCAACACCGCGATCTCCGCGCTCATGGAGTACGTGAACGCGGCCTACGACTATCGGCGGGACGTCCCCGCGATCGCGCGCGATCGCGCGCTGATACGCTCGGTCGCCGAGGACCTGACGCTGATGCTGGCGCCATTCGCGCCTCACATGGCCGAGGAGCTGTGGCACGAGGTGCTGGGCGAGTCGGGGTCGGTTCACCGCACGCCGTGGCCCGAGTTCGACCCGGCGGCGCTCGTAGCCGACGAGGTCGAACTCCCGGTCCAGGTCAACGGCAAGGTACGCGACCGTCTCACGGTCGCCGTCGACGCCGCGGAGGCGGAGATCGTCGCGGCGGCGCTGGCGCTGCCGAACGTCGTCGTGCACCTCGAGGGCAAGACCGTGCGCAAGGTCGTCGTCATCCCGGGCAAGCTCGTGAGCGTGGTGGCCGGCTAGATCGCAGCCCCGCGCAAGGAGCGGGTCGGCGCGCGGTAAGGCCGGCGCGAGATGCTCTGAGCCGGGCACCCGCGACGCGGGCCGGCACCAAAGACACAAGGACGCCCCCTCGTCCGCATGAGCGATGAGGGGGCGTCTTTCTCGTGCTGCGGGAGTTGCGCGACTGGGTCGAGGAGTTGGCATGTCGGGCGGGGTTCGACGGATTGCCGTCGACCGGTAGGGCGGCAGCCTGGGTCGCGGGGGCGATCGCGATCTGTGTGACGGGTGCGCTGTGGTGGTCGGGCGCCGCGGGGGCGGGCACTCCGGCGGGGGCCGCGGGCGCGGCGCCCCGAGCCGGGACCGGAGGTTCCGCAGAGGCCTCCCGCGCGATGCCGGCGACCGCCGCGACGGTCACCGTCCATGTGGTGGGTGAGGTGCGGAGGCCCGGAGTCTACGAGCTGGCGGGGGGATCGCGGGTCGTGGCCGACGGCGAGCAGATCGCGATACCGCGACAAGGGGAGGGCGGTCCGGCCATCGCAGCCGCCCCGGGTGCCGCCTCGAAGCCCGGGAAGATCGACCTCAACACGGCGACCGAGGCGCAGCTCGACACGCTCCCGGGCGTCGGGCCCTCCACCGCAGGCAAGATCGTGTCGGACCGCACCGAGAACGGGCCCTTCCGGACCGTGGACGACCTGATGCGGGTCCCGGGGATCGGACCGGCCAAGCTCGACGCCCTCAAGGATCTCGTGACTGTAGGATGAGCGCAAGGTCGAGCGGGTGGGCCACGATCGCAGACCTTCGTGCGCGCTTCGGTCGGCGAGACGCCCGCCGGGGCAGCGCGCGGCCGTCCATCTCGCCGCTGCTGTGGGTCGCCGCGGCGGTCTGGGTCTCCTCGCGGGCGGGGACCGAGGCGGCCCTGCGATGCTGGATCGACGGGCGACCGGCTGTGACGGCGGCGGCATGGGTCGCGGCGGCCCTGCTCGGCGCGGTCGCGGTCTTCGCGCGTCCCCGCGCCCTGAGACCCGTCCTGCTGGTCTGCACCATCGCGTTCTCGGTGGCGCTCGGGCAAGGGCTGGTCGCGGGCACCTCGGCGGTGCAACTCGAGGCACTGGGTCCGCGGGAGTGGACCGGCACCGTCTGCGCCGACCCGCGGACCGGGCCCTTCGGGACGACCGTCGCGGTGCTCCTGGATTCGGCCCCCGTCGGGGTCACGACCACGGTCGCGTGGCCCGAGGGGACGGCTCCGCCCGACTACGGCGCCAGGGTGCATATCGACGCGCGTCTCAGGGCGCTGCCGCGGCAGGAGGCCTCGGCCGACGCGTTCCGCCGTGGAGAGACGCTACGCGCTTCGCCGTGGCGGGTCGCGGTCGAGGGCTAGGCGCCGGCGCCGTTGGGGGTCGTCGCCCGATGGCGGGCGCAGTGCCGGCGCGTCCTCGCGGGCACGGAGGGGGGCGGTCCCGCGCTGCTCGCGTCGATGCTGTTCGCGGCGCCCGTCACCGGCGCCGCCGCGGCCGCCCTCGAGGACGCGCGGACGGCAGGCGTCGCCTGGGCCGTCACCTCGTCGGGACTGCATCTCGCGGCGCTGATACTGGTGGCGGGCCGGGTCGCGGGGCTGCTCGGAACGGGGCGGCGCGGGCGGCTGGTGGTCACGGTCGTAGCGGTGACGGTGGTCGCGCTCGCTGCGGGTCTGCGGTTGTCGCTGGTGCGCGCCGCGCTGGCTGCCGCGGCGTCCGCGGCCGCGCGCCTCGTCGGCCGACGGCGCGATGCCACCGCGGCGCTCGGTGCGATCGTCATCGTCCTCGTGCTGCTGGATCCGGGGGCGGCGTTCGACATCGGTCTGCTGCTCGGCGCCCTCGCGCTGACGTCGCTCGCCCTCTACGGGGCGCTCGCGCAGGCGTGGCTGCGTCCGGTGACGGGCAGCGGCCTCTCGCGCGCCCTGAGTGCATCGCTGGCGGCGCAGTGCGGCGTGGCGCCGCTCTCCGCATCGCTGTTCGGCGGCGTGGCGCTGATGGGACCGCTGGTGCTGACCGCCACGGCCCCGCTCGCCGGCTCGGCGGTCTGCGCCGGCATGAGCGGCGCGCTCCTGGTCTCGGTGTGGCCAGCGGCGGGGAGGGCGTTGCTGGCGTGCGGGTCCGCGGTCGCCTCGGTTGCGGCGGCCCTGTGGGCCGCGGCGGCGCGCGCGCCCGGAGCGTTCATGCCCACAGCGGCAGTGCCGCTTTGGGCATGGGCGGCCTGGGGCGTGGGCGCGGGACTCCTGTGGCTCGCATGGCCGCTGCCTCGCCGGGTCGCGCGCGTCCGCATCGTCGTGGCGACGGCGGCACTCGTCGCGCTCGCAGCTTGCGCCCTTCCGATCTCCGGCGCCGCGCGCATCGAAGTCCTGGATGTGGGGCAGGGCGATGCGATCCTGGTACGGGACGGCGGCCATGCGCTGCTGGTGGACACCGGCCCCGACCCGCTGGCGCTGCGGCAGGCCCTCGCGCGTGCCGGGGTCCGCAGTCTGGACGGGCTGGTGCTGACGCACGCGCACGACGACCACATCGGGGGCCTGTCGGGACTCGCGGGGGTCGCCCGCCCGGCATGGATCGGAGTCCCCGACGTACAGGACGCAGCCGTCGACGCACTCGCGCGCAGTTGTGAGTCCAAGGCGGACGCGGTGGTCCGGCTGCGACGCGACATGGTCTGGACCGTCGGAGACGCCACCGTGCGCGTCCTGTGGCCGCAAGGGGGCGAGCGGCTGCTCGATGCGAACGATACCAGCGTCGTCCTGCTCGTGGAGATCGGAGGAGGGCGGGCCCTGTTGCTTGGAGACGCGGAAGAGCGCGCCCAGCGGGGCACTCTGGAGGCGTGGCCGACGCCGGTGGACATGCTGAAGGTCGCCCACCACGGCAGCATCAACGGTAACGTCCCCGAGGCGCTCGGCGTGTGGTCGCCGCGACTCGCCCTCATCAGCGTTGGCGCCGGCAACCGCTTCGGGCACCCTCACGCCGCCGCGTTGGAGTCGCTGGCGGAGATCGGCGCCCACGTCGAGAGGACGGACCTGCAGGGCGACCTGACCTGGATCGGCGCACCGGCGACGGCATCGGTGCCGTCGTTGGCCATGGGCTCGGCCCCGGTCCGCCTGTGCGACAATCCATCGAAGGGATGGCCGCCCGGTCGCGTCCCCCACGTACCCGAACGAACGGTCCCGCCATGGCTGCCGGTGATCTCACCGATCTCAAGCCCGTCTATCTCATCTACGGCCTGGAAGAGCTGCTGCTCGAGCGCGCCGTCAGGCGCCTGCGCGATCGCCTCGCCGCGGTCGCCGACCTCGACTTCAACCTGGAGACCTTCGACGGGAGCTCGACCACCGCCGACGAGGTGGTCAACGCGGCGAACACGATGCCGTTCATGAGCGACCGGCGGCTGGTGATCGTCCGTGGCGTCGACAAGCTCGACGCGGCTGCGATGGAGACTCTTGCGGCCTACGCGCGGGACCCGGCTCCCTACACCTGCGTCGTGCTGGTCGCCACGAAGATCGCGAAGAACTCGAAGCTCTACCGGGCCGTGGCGAAGACCGGTGTCACCTACGAGTACGTGGCCCCGAAGCGCTCCGAGTACGCAGGCGAGGTCGTCAGGATGCTGAGCGAGCGAGGGAAGCGGGCGTCGGGCGCCGTCGCGCAGGCGGTCGTCGACCTGGTCGGCCGCGACCTTCGCAGGCTCGACACCGAGACCGAGAAGCTCGCCGCGTACGTCGGCGACGCCGCGGTTGTGACCGCCGAGGACGTAGCGGAGGTCGTCGCCGCGGGCGGAGCGGCTTCCGTGTTCGAGCTGACCGACGCGGTCGGAGAGCGCGACACGCTGAAGGCGCTGCGCATCCTGCGCAGGCTCGTCCAAGCGGGGGAGAGCCCGTTGGGCATCCACGCCATGCTCGTGCGCCACGTCCGCGCGCTCGTGGGCGCGCGCGCCCTGGCCGCGCGTGGCATGAGCCCGGACGCGATGGCCCCCGAGATCGGCATGGCGCCGTGGCTCGCCCGCAATGCGACCCGGCAGGCGGCGCGCTACGAGCCGATGGAACTCGCCCGGGCGCTGACCGGGCTCGCGGACGCCGAGGAGCAAATGAAAACGAGCTCGGCGGATGCCGGGCTCGTTCTCGAACGCTGGATCATCGCGACCGCCGGAGCGGTCAGACCGTGACGCCTGGAGGCTTCTAGCCCTCCATCTTGGCGACGGCGCTTGCGAGACCGCTCTTGCGGTTCGCGGCCTGGTTCTTGTGGATGACGCCCTTGCTCGCAGCGCGGTCGAGCTCGCGGTTCGCGGCCTGCAGGTTCGCGAGAGCGACTGCCTTGTCACCGGTCACAACGGCCTCGTTGACCTTCTTGACCGCGGTCTTGACGCTCGAGCGTACGGACTTGTTCCTGTCCGCAGCCTTAGCGTTGGTCAGGATGCGCTTCTTCTGACTCTTGATATTCGCCAACTGGATCGGTCCTTCCAAAGAAATCGAATGGTGCCCGTCGCAGTGGGGCGCGGACGAACCCCGAAATGGTAGCACGGCATGAGAGCTCCCACAAGCGCGACCACGGCACCGGGCGTGGCCGCTCGCCGGGAAGCGTCAGCGGCGTGCTGAGCGGGTCTGGCGGCGGCGAGGTCTGGCTGCGCTACGACATCGTCCGCTGAAGGTCTCCCGCGCCGCTCTCGAGGGCTGGTATGATACGCAGCCATGACTGACCCCACACTCATCCGCAACTTCTCGATCATCGCGCACATCGACCATGGCAAGTCCACGCTCGCCGACCGCGTGCTGCAATTGACGCACACGATCGAGGACCGCGACATGGTCGAACAGGTGCTGGACTCGATGGACATCGAGCGGGAGCGCGGAATCACCATCAAGGCGCAGGCCGTCCGGGTTCTCTACACCGCGGACGACGGCGTGGAATACACGCTCAACCTGATCGACACGCCGGGTCACGTGGACTTCACTTACGAGGTCTCGCGGTCGCTGCAGGCGTGTGAGGGAGCGCTCCTCGTCGTCGACGCGACCCAGGGTGTCGAGGCGCAGACGGTCGCCAACGCCATCATGGCCATGAACGCGCATCTCGAGATCATCCCGCTCATCAACAAGATCGACCTGCCGTCGGCCGACGCCGAGCGCGTCCGGCACGAGATCGAGGAGGCGCTGGCTATCCCCGCCGACGAGGCGGTGCTCGCCTCCGGCAAGACGGGTGAGGGCGTGCGCGACGCGCTGGAGGCGGTCGTCCGCCTGGTCCCGCATCCGGTCGGGGACCCGCACGCACCGCTCAAGGCGCTCATCTTCGACTCGTTCTTCGACGCCTACCGGGGTGTAGTGGCTTTGATCCGCGTCGTTGACGGGCACATCAACGCGGGCATGAAGGTCTCTCTGATGGCCGCCGGCACCGTCATCGACGTGGAGGAGGTCGGGGTTCGCCGTCCGGCCCACGTGCCGGTCGACCGCCTCGGCGTCGGCGAGGTCGGCTACCTGGTGACGGGTCTGAAGGACACCTCGCTCGTCAAGGTCGGCGACACGGTGACCCTTGCGAAGCACGGCGCCGTCGAGCCGCTGCCCGGCTATCGCGAGGTCAAGCCGATGGTCTACACGGGCCTGTTCCCGATCGACGGCGACCAGTACCCCGAACTGCGTGACGCGCTCGACAAACTGCGGCTCAACGATCCGTCCGTGATCTACGAGCCCGAGAGCAGCCACGCGCTGGGCTTCGGCTTTCGCTGCGGGTTCCTCGGGCTGCTGCACATGGAGATCATCAAGGAGCGCCTCGAGCGTGAGTTCGACCTGGACCTGCTCGCGACCGCCCCTTCGGTCGAATACCACGTGTACACGACCAATGGCGAGATGATCTCGATCCACTCGCCTCAGGACATGCCGGACCCGGGCACCGTCGACCACATCGAGGAGCCCTACCTCAAGGTAACCATCCTCGTTCCGCCCGAGTTCGTCGGCGCCATCATGGAGCTCACGGAGCTGCACCGATCGACATTCGTGAACATGCAGTACCTGAGCGCCACCACCGTCGAGATGCACTACGAGATGCCGCTCTCCGAGCTGATCATGGACTTCTTCGACCAGCTCAAGAGTCGCACGCGCGGCTACGCCTCGCTCGACTACGAGGTGACCGGCTATCGCACGAGCAAGCTGGTCAAGCTCGACGTTCTTCTCGCGGGCAAGCCGGTCGACGCGCTGTCGTTCATCGTCCACAAGGACAAGGCGTTCGCCCGCGGGAAGATGCTGACCGAGAAGCTGCGCGGCATCATCCCGCGGCAGATGTTCGAGGTGCCGATCCAGGCCGCCATCGGCGGCAAGATCATCGCTCGCGAGACGGTGCGCGCCATGCGCAAGGACGTCATCGCCAAGTGCTACGGCGGAGACATCTCGCGCAAGCGCAAGCTGCTCGAGAAGCAGAAGAAGGGCAAGAAGCGCATGAAGCAGGTCGGCACCATCGAGGTCCCGCAGGAGGCCTTCATGGCCATCCTGAAGGTCGATGACTGATCCGGCCGACACCGCGTCCCTTCCGGGTCTCGCGCCCGAGCCTGTCTCGCTCTACGTCCATGTGCCCTTCTGCGTCTCCAAGTGCGCCTACTGCGACTTCTACTCGCGGGCAGGTGGCGAGGCGCTTCGCAAGCCCTTCGTCGACGCCGCGCTGTTCGAGGCCGGCCATTGGTCGCACTATGACCTGCTCGACGACGTGCCCAGCCTCTACATCGGCGGCGGCACTCCGACCCTGCTCGGGGAAGACCTGGTCCGCCTCGTTCGGGGACTGATCGAGACCGCGCGTCTGCGCCCCCACGCCGAGGTCACCGTCGAGACCAATCCCGAGACCACGGACGCGCCGCTGGTGGCCGCGCTCATCGAAGCGGGCGTGAACCGGTTCTCGTTGGGTGTCCAAAGCTTCAATGATGATGTGCTCCGCATCCTCGGGCGCTGCCACGACGCCGCGCGCGCACGAGAGGCCACCCGCATCCTCCGCGACTCGGGAGCCGGCTTCTCGATCGATCTCATCTGTGGCGTGCCGGGTCAGACGACCGCTTCCTGGGAAGCCACGCTCGAGGAAGCGGTGCGCTGCGGCGCGCGTCACCTGTCCGTCTACCCGCTGACCGTCGAGGACGGCACGCCGCTGGACGCGTCGGTCAGGGCGGGTGAGGTGCCGGCACCGGACCCCGACGATGCCGCCGACATGATGCTCGCCGCCGAGGTCGTCCTGACCGCCGCGGGGATGCCGCGCTACGAAGTCGCGAGCTACGCGCAGCCCGGACACGAGGCGCGGCACAACCTCGTCTACTGGACCGGCGGCCCATATCTGGGCGTGGGCCCGCATGCGGCCTCGATGCTCACGGCGGAGCAGTACCGCCGCGTCGCCGAGGCCGAGGGCTGGGCCCTGCCACCGGAGACCGATCCGCCCTGTGCCCGGGCGCGCTTCACGCGCGAGGCGACGCTCGAGGACTACATGCGCCGGCCGCTGGCCGATCCCGGACCGGTCGAGTTCCTCGACGCGGACGAGGCCGCGCGGGAGGACGCGATGCTCGGGCTGCGCACGACCGCGGGCATCACCGCGGCCCAGGCGGAGGCGGCGGGAGCCGTCGAAGCCCTCGTCGGGCTTGCCGGGCAGGGGCTCGTCCGGGTCATCGAGACCGCCGAAGGCGAGAGCCGCTGGAGCACCACCGAGCAAGGCTGGCTGCTCGGCAACCGCGTGTTCGAGGCCGTCTGGACTGCCGGGGACTCATCCCGGTCGTGAGGCGGGCGTGTCGCGCCCCGTGTTGGCACTCGCTATAATCGACTGCTAACGATGCAGGTCGCGCCCTTTGGCAGGGCGCTTGGAAGAACGGGTCACCACCATGCTCTCCGACCGCAGACGTACCGTGCTCGCAGCCCTGGTGCAGGAGTACGTCCGCAGCGCCCAGCCTGTGGCGTCGAAGCACCTCGTCGATCGCTACGACCTGCGCGTCAGTCCCGCGACCGTCCGCAACGAGCTCTCGGTGCTCGAGGAGAGCGGCTACGTCTACCAGCCGCACGTCTCCGCGGGCCGGGTGCCCACCGACTCCGGCTACCGGACGTTCGTCGACACCATGCTCGAGACGGACCGGACCGGCGGGCTCGGCCCACAAGAAGCAGAGGCCGTGCACGGCCAGTTCGTCGCTCTCGAGCACGAGCTGGCCGAGGCGATGAAAGAGACCTCCACGCTGCTGTCGCGTCTCACGAGCTACGTCGCGGTCGTGATCGCTCCGGCGCTGCGCCGCGCACGTATCCGGCGCATCAACCTCGTGTGGATCGCCGACGCCCGCGCGGTCGTTGTGGTCGTCACCGACTCCGGCCGGGTGGCCGACCGCAACGTCGAGCTCGTTGAGCCGGTGACCGCCGACCAGCTCGCAAGCGTCGAACGGCTGCTCAACGCCGTGCTCGAGGGCAAGGTCGGCGATGATGTCCGCAGCGCGCGCGCCGGCGTCGAGGCGGGATCCGACATCTCCGTCCGGGTCGCCGCGCAACTCATCGACGAGGTGCTCGACTGCCTGCTCGAGGCGGACGGCGACCTCGTGGTGACCGGCGGGATGCCGGCTCTGCTCGCGCAGCCGGAATTCGCCGACCCGCGCCTGGTGGGTCCGCTGCTGCAGTTGCTCGAAGACGGCCTGGCGACGTTGCAGATCCTGACACAGGTGATGGCGCCCGGCGACGTGGCAGTGCGCATCGGCGCTGAGAACCCCGCGGGGCTCGACCGGCTCTCGGTCGTGACCGCGCACTACGACGCCGGCGGGGCGGGCGGCCTTGTCGGCGTCATCGGTCCGACGCGCATGGACTACCCCCGCGCCGTCAGCGCCGTGCGCGCTGCGGCTGACGGACTGACCGAGGCGCTCGGCTAGCCCGCCGCCGAGCACGCGACCTGACGACACCCCCACGACCTTCCCGGGAGACAGATGCCCTCCACACGTGACTACTACGAAGTGCTCGGCGTCGAGCGCGCAGCAGGCGCCGACGAGATCAAGAAGGCGTACCGCAGCCGTGCACGCGACGTGCATCCGGACACCAGCGACCACGAGGACGCCGAGGAGCGCTTCAAGGAGCTCAATGAGGCCTACGAGGTACTGTCCGACGCCGACAAGCGCGCGAACTACGACCGCTTCGGGACCGCCGACCCGCAGTCCGGATTCCCCGGCGGCGGATACGGCTACGGCGACCCCTTCGGCGGCGGCATGGGTGATCTGTTCTCGGTCATCTTCGAAGGGATGGCCGGTGGCGGCGGGCGCCAGCAGGTGCGCGCCGAAGGACGAGACATGTCCGCGCAGGTCGTCGTCACGCTCGACGAGGCCTGCTCCGGAGTCTCCAAGCAGGTGACGTACAACCGCGTCGCCACATGCGCGACGTGCGAGGGGACGGGCGCGGCGGAGGGGGGCACCGTCACGACCTGCCCGGTGTGCCAAGGCAGCGGGCAGGTGGCGACCGCGCGTCGCACCTTCCTGGGGACGTTCCAGTCGGTCGCACCCTGCGACAACTGCGGCGCCTCGGGCACGGTCATCGATCCGCCGTGCCCCACGTGCGCCAGCCAGGGTCGCGTGCAGACGCGCGAGACGGTCGTCATCGATGTCCCGGCTGGTGTCTACGACGGCCAGACGATCACCATCCCGGGCAAGGGCGAGGCCGGTCTGCGGGGAGCCAACTCCGGCGATCTGATCGCCACGGTGCGGGTCCGCCAGCACGACTTCCTCCATCGCGAGGGCGACGACCTGCACGCGCAAGCCGGTGTGCCCATGACGATCGCGGCGCTCGGCGGCGAGATCGCTGTGCCGGTCTTCGGAGAGTCGGTCTCAGTCAAGGTCCCGGCGGCGACGCAGAACGGCGCCACGCTGACCGTGCGCGGAGCGGGCATGCCGCGCCAGCGCGGCGGGCAGGGCGACCTGGTCGTGCACGCGAACGTGACGGTGCCGCGCAAGCTCACGAAAGAACAGCGCGAGCTGCTCGAGCAGCTCGCCGGGACGATGGGTGACGTGACGAGCCACTCGAAGCTCGACCGCGTCCGCGACTGGCTCGGGCTCTAGGGGGCGCCGTGACGCTGCACCGCTTCTTCCTCGAGGGGCCGCTGCCGGAAGGCGGCGAGGGCGTCGAGCTCGCGATGAGCCGGACCGATCGGCATCACCTGGTGCACGTCCTGCGCCTCGTGGACGGTGACCGGATCGTCGTGGCGGGCCGGGATGGGCGCGAGGCTGAGGCGACGGTGCGCTCGGCGACCCTCGAGCGGGTGACGGCCGACGTCGGCCCGGCGATCGAACGGCCTCGCCGGCCGCGTGTGGTGCTCGCTGCGGGCGTCGCTCGCCGCGAGCGTATGGAGTTCACAATCCAGAAGTCGACGGAACTCGGCGTCGCCGAGATCTGGCCGCTGGCGAGCGCACGCTGCGTCGTGCGTCTGGACGAGGACCGCGCCGGGCGGCGCGGCGAGCGCTGGCGGCGCATCGCCGAGGAGGCCGCCAAGCAGTCCCAGCGGCCCGACGTGCCGCTCGTGCGTGACGCGATGTCCGTCAACGAGCTGCTGGCCGAGGCGGGGCGCTTCGATGTCGTGCTTGTCCCGTGGGAAGAGGCGGCCTCCACGGCCGTCGGCATAGGGAAGGCGCTCGACGCCCACAACGCGAGCGCTGATGCGGCGGTGCTGGTCGTGGTCGGTCCGGAGGGCGGCTTCGAGCCGGCCGAGGTGGCGGCCCTGCAGGATGCCGGCGCCAGCATCGTCTCGCTGGGCGACACGGTGCTGCGGACCGAGACCGCCGCGGTCGTCGCGGTCGCGCTCACGGCGTACGAACTCGGCGCTCTCGGTAGCCGTGGCCGCTGAGCCGCCTCGTATCGCGCTGCGCACGCTCGGGTGCAAGGTCAATCGCACCGAGAGCGAGGCGCTCGCTGAGGCACTCGCGGGCGTCTGCTCGGTCGTCATGGACTCCGATCAGTGTGCTGACGTCGTGGTCATCAACACCTGCACGGTCACCGGCGAGGCGGATGCGAAGGCGCGCAAGGCCGTCCGGCACGCCCTGAGCGGGGGAGCCGGCGCTGTCCTCGTGACCGGTTGCCTCGCGGCCATCGACCCTCGGGGACTGCAGGCGCTGGACCCACGGATCGTCGTGGAGACCAGTCGGGCGGCGCTGCCGCGGCGCGTGGCCGAGTTGGCAGGCGTGGATCTCGAGGCGCGCCCCCCCGCCGCCGTGGCGTCCGGGACTCTCGGCCGGACCCGGGTCATGGTCAAGGTCCAGGACGGCTGTTCGCAGCGCTGCTCCTACTGCATCGTGCCCGACGCGCGAGGTCTTCCGTGGAGCGTGCCTGCCGCCGACGTGCTCGCGCGGGTCGACGCACTTGCGCAGGCCGGCACCCCCGAGGTGGTCCTGACCGGCGTGAACATCGGCCGGTACGCCGACCGGGCCGACGCGCCCGACTTCGCGGCGCTGGTCGCTGCCGTCGCCGCCACGCCGATCGCGCGGGTGCATCTCTCCTCGATCGAGCCGCTCGATCTCGACGAGCGCCTGCTCGGGGTCCTCTCGGGCTCGCCGAAGATCGTGCCGCACCTGCACGTTCCGCTGCAGTCCGGGTGCGACCGCACGCTCGACGCCATGAGGCGCGGATATGACTCCGGGCGGTTTGCCGAGGCGCTGCGGGCGGCCCGGGAGGCGGTACCGGGGCTCTCCGTGACCACGGATCTGATCGCGGGCTTCCCGGGCGAGACCGAGACGGACTTCGCCGAATCGCTCGCGTTCGTCGAGCGCGGCGGTTTCACGCGCCTGCACGTCTTCCGCTATTCGCTGAGGGCCGGCACGCCTGCCGCGGCGCTGCCCGACCAGGTGGCGCCTGCGGTGAAGGCAGCACGCGCCCGAGCGCTGCGGGACGTGTCGCAACGGCTTCTGTTCGTGCACGCCCGTGCCCGCGTCGGGACCGAGGTCACGGCGTGCATCGAGCGCGTCTGCGGCGACAGCGCGCGCGGCACGGCCGACGACTCGTTGAGCGTCGAGGTGCCCGCCGCGGGGCTGGTCCGCGGGCAGGTCGTTGGCGTCCGGATCGACAGCGGCGACGAGCAGGGCTATCGGGGCACGGTGCTAAAATCCAGATGACCGTCAGACTCCGTTCGACCCGTCTTGGAGGAGCGCCTACACATGCAGGAAGCCGAGATCCGTCTCGTCGTGCCGCCCGGACGTGAGATGGTCGATCTGCTGGGACAGGGCGACCATCTCCTGAAGCTGATCGAGGACCAGTTCGAGGCCGAGATCAGGGTGCGGGGCAACGAGATCACCATCTCGGGCGAACCGCAGGAGGCGCAAGCCGTCTCGGCGCTGTTCACCGAGATGCTGCAACTGGTCGACGGCGGTTCCTCGCTCACACCCGAATCGCTCGATCGCGCGATCGACATGCTCAAGCGCGGCGACTTCAGCCCGGTCAAGGTGTTCTCCGACGTCATCCTGACCCACCGCGGCAAGACGATCCGGCCCAAGACCGCCGGCCAGAAGCGCTACGTCGACGCGATCCGCAAGAACACGATCACCTTCGGCATCGGGCCGGCCGGCACGGGCAAGACCTACCTCGCGATGGCCATGGCCGTGGACGCACTGAAGCGCAAGGAGGTCGGCCGGATCATTCTGACGCGCCCGGCCGTCGAGGCGGGAGAGAAGCTCGGATACCTCCCGGGCAACCTGTTCGAGAAGGTGGACCCATACCTGCGACCGCTGTACGACGCGCTCTTCGACATGATGGACATCGAGAAGTCGACCTCGCTGACCGAGCGCGGCGTAATCGAGGTGGCGCCGCTGGCGTTCATGCGCGGCAGGACGCTCAATGACTCGTTCATCGTCCTCGATGAAGCGCAGAACACCAGCGCCGAGCAGATGAAGATGTTCCTGACGCGTCTCGGCTTCGGGTCGAAGATCGTCATCACCGGCGACATCACCCAGATCGACCTGCCCACCGGTCAGTCGGGTCTGCGCCAGGTCCGCGACATCCTCGCGGGCGTGAACGATGTCTCGTTCATCGAACTGGAGAGCCGCGACGTGGTGCGGCACAAGCTGGTCCAGCACATCGTCACGGCCTACGCCCGCTACGACGAGGCGAAGATGGGTGCGAAGGCGGCCGCGGCGCAGTCGGATGCGGATGCCTGAGCCTCGTCAGCGGCGCGGTCTGCGATGGGCGCGTCGCGGGATCATGGCCAGCGATACCGGCAGGGTCCTGGTCTTCGGTTCCTTCACGCTCATCGCCACGTGCTTCCTCGTGGCGACAGCGCTCATGGCGGCCGTGGTCCTGACCGCGCTGCTGACCGGCTGGATCGGCGGCGATGCGGCGCGCACGCTGGCCTTCGGTGTCGGCGGGGCGCTGGCCACCGTAGGGATCGCCCTGCTGATGGTGCCGCTGATCGGCCGCTTCTCACATCTCGGCGACGAGGTGAGGATGCTCGAGCTGTGCGACCCGGGAGCGCCTCTGCTGCGAGAGCTGATGGAGCGCGCGGGCGGCACTTACAACCACTCGATCATGGCCGGGGCGTTGGCCGAGGCCGCAGCGCGCGCGATCGGCGCGAACGCACCGCTGGCGCGTGTCGGCGCCTACTACCACGACATCGGCAAGCTGGCGCGCCCGCAGTTCTTCGCAGAGAACCAGATGGGCCTGCGCAACCCCCACGACGGCGCTCCTCCCGCCCAGAGCGCCTTCATCATCACGGCGCACGTGCGCGAGGGCGTCGAGCTGGCGGAGCGTGAGGGCCTGCCCGGACCCATCGTCGATATCATCGCCCAACACCACGGCACCTCGCTGGTGACGTACTTCTATCGCAAGGCCACGGCCGGAGGCGCGCAGGTCGACGAGGCAGCGTTCCGCTACGAGGGCGTGCCGCCGCGGACCCGCGAGGCGGCGCTCGTCATGCTGGCGGACGCGGCGGAGGCGATCGCGCGAGGACTTGCCGACCCCGGCCCGGCGCAGATCGAGGCCGCCGTGCGCAAGGTCGTCGCCATGAAGGAGAACGATGGCCAGCTCTCCTCTTCGGGCATGAGCGAAGAGGACATCGAGGCGACGGTCGTGTCCTACGCTAAGATGCTGGCGGGGTTGCGGCACGCGCGTGTCGACTATCCGGACGACGCGGAAGGGGACCCCTATGCAGGTCACAGCGAGCTCGAACCGTGAGCCGGAGCCGCTCGCGCTCGACGCGTTCGAGAGGCTCGGAGCCTTCGTCCTGCGCATGGAGGACGCCCCCGACGCCGTGGAGCTGTCGGTCGCGCTCGTGGACGACGACGAGATCGCGCACCTCAACGAGCAGTACCGCGGCATCGCGGGCCCTACCGACGTGCTGTCGTTCGGTTGCGACGACCCCTGTCCGACCGCTTCGGACGAGCCCATCGCGATCGGTGACGTGATCATCGCTCCCGAGGTGGCGCGCCGCCAGGCGGCCGAACTTGGGACCACCGTTGAGGACGAACTGGACCTCCTGCTCGTGCACGGCATCCTGCACCTGCTCGGCTACGATCACGACACCGACGCCGACGCCGCCGTGATGCAGGCCCGCGAGCGTACGTTGCTCGCCGCCTGGTCCGACGCCGGCCGCTAGAGCGGCGGCGGCCGTGCGCAGCCGCTCGGTCCTGTACTCGTTCGACTACGCGATCCGTGGGATCGTGTATGCGTTGCGCACCGAGCGCAACATGCGTTGGCACTTCTTCGTGAGCGCCGTGGTCTTCATAGCGGCCCTCGCGCTCAGGATCAGCGGCCTGGAGCTGATCGCGCTGGTGTTCTCCGTCGGTTTCGTCCTCGTCGCCGAGTTGGTCAACACCGCGATCGAGACCACCGTCGACCTGGCGACGGAGGGATACGACCCGCTCGCCGCCGTGGCGAAGGACGTGGCCGCGGGGGCCGTCCTCGTCGCGGCGATCACCGCGGTCACCGTCGGCTACGTGGTCTTCTTCCCGCGACTGACGCCCGTCGCGCAGCAGACGATGCAACACGTTCGCGAGAGCGATGCGACGGTCGCGATCCTGGCCCTGGCACTGACGAGCGTGGTGGTGCTCGCCGTGAAGGCGATGAGCCTGGAGAAGGGCACCACCTTCCTGCGCGGCGGGTGGCCGAGTGGGCACACCGCGCTCGCGTTCGCGACGGCCTCGGCCATCGGCTACTCGACGAACTCGGCCAAGGCGATGGTGCTCGCGCTGTTCATCGCGTTCCTCGTCGCGCAGAGCCGGGTGGAGAGCGAGGCCCACACGATCCCGCAGACCGCGGCGGGCGCCGTGCTGGGCTTTCTGCTCGCGACGGCCGTGTATCAGATATTCTGGTCGTAGGCCGCCGCGTGGCCATCGCGTGTCGCGCGTCGGCACGACTTGAGCCACCGGGAGCAGCATGTCACCACTGACTGCGTCGATCGCACTGCTCGTCACCGTTGCAGCGCTGGCGGCGGCGTTCGTCACCAGCGCTGCCGAGGCGGCCGTCCGCTCGCTGTCTCCCGCGCGGATCCGCCGCCTGCGTGAGTCCTCCACCCGCGGCTCCGTCGGACTTGCCCGTCTGGCCGACAGGCCCAGCCACGTCGGCGCCACCCATGCGCTCGTCACCGGCGTCGCAGCCGTGTCCGTCACGCTCGCCGCAGGGGCGGTGCTGTCCGTCTTCCCCGCGGGCCTGCCTCTGTGGGCGATTACCGTGTCGGCTGCCGTGATCGGCGTGGTCCTGGTCTTCGGTGTCGGCGAGGCGCTGCCCCGGGCCATCGTGGCCGCGAACGCCGAGGACCTGGGATTGCTGGTCGCGCCGCTCGCCTCGAGCCTGACCTCGGTGCTCTACCCGGTCGCTCGACTGCTCTCGCTGCCTTCGACGGGGATGACCCGGCTGGTCACGGGAGAGCGGTCCCCGGACGTTCCCTGGGAGGACGCGGCCGAGGAGGCGCGCTCCTCCTCCGACGAGGAGTCACCCGAAGGCGGCGACGCCGACGGCATGTACGACGCGGTGTCGGGGCTCGAGAGCAAGGTGGTGCGAGAGGTGATGGTGCCGCGCACCGACATGGTCGCCATCGAGGACACCGCGACGATCGTCGAGGCCTTGGCGGCCGTCACGGCCGCGGGCGTCTCGCGTGTTCCGGTGTACCATGACACGCTCGACGACATACGGGGCATCCTCTACGCGAAGGACCTGCTCCCGCACCTGGCGAACAGTGCTGCCGAGACTCGACCGATCGACCTGGTCAGGCCTGCGCTCTTCGTTCCCGAGACCAAGCCGATCGAGGAGCTGCTGCGCGAGATGCGCCGCCGCACCCACATCGCGATCGTGGCCGACGAGTACGGCGGCACGGCCGGTCTCGTGACGATCGAGGACCTGCTCGAAGAGATCGTGGGCGAGATATTCGACGAGTACGACCCGCAGGTGCCGATGGTCACGGCCTTGCCGGACGGGCGGGTGCGCGTCGACGCGCGCCTGGCCGTGAGCGAGCTCGACGAGCGCTTCGGAACGGACCTGGAGGACGTTGAGGCCGACACGGCGGGCGGCTTGTTCACCGAGCTCGCCGGACGGATCCCGCAGGTGGGGGAGTCCGTCGAGGTCCAGGGCCTGCGCTTCACGGTCGAGGAGATGGAAGGCAATCGGGTCCGCCAACTGCTGGTCGAGCCCGTACCGAAGCATGACAACGAGGAGGAC
>Ga0209638_1001145_pt1 | contig 17048 bp, 28 predicted proteins | sample BarGraNGADG00211_FD_184490 | JGI IMG/M metagenome (GOLD analysis project Ga0209638, IMG submission 184490) | Arctic peat soil microbial communities from Barrow, Alaska - Barrow Graham LP Ref core NGADG0002-211 (SPAdes) (version 2) | ecosystem: Environmental > Terrestrial > Soil > Wetlands > Peat...
GGAAGCGCTGGTTCGAGCCACCCTCGTCAGCCGACGTCCTCCGGACTCAGCAAGCGCCGTTCGTGCGACACCATCGTGATCGTGACGTCGTCGGCGTCGCGACGGTAGATCAACCGGTACGGACTGATGATGCGTTCGCGGACGTCTTCCCGTGCCGACTCTGGCACGATCCTGCCGCGGTCAGGAAGTTCAGCGAGACTGGCACCGGCATCGAGGATGAGTTCGAGCCACGCGAGAGCGGCTTCCGGCCGGTCGTGGGCGATGAACGCCATCGCGTCATCGAGCTGTGAGTACGCATGCTCTGTCCAGACGACCTTCACAGCGAGTATCTCTCGCGCATCCGGCGCACGACTTCCTCATGCGGTATGACTTGGCCGGCGGCGATCTGCGCTTCAGAGATCGCCAGATCACGCAGCAACTCGACTTCGTCGATCAGCCCTTCGTAGACGCCAGGGTCGAGAAGCACGGCCGCGCTTCGCCCGTGCTGGGTGAGTATCACCGGGCGCCCGGTCGTGTGCATCTGTTCGATGACCGCTGAGGTGTTGGCGCGAAACTCAGTCACTGGGCGCACATCGGTCGTGGGGCGCAGCCGCGACATGTGGAACCTCCGATTTAGGACGCTAATAGGTACATAATAGCGTACCTCCGCAACCCACATCAACCAAGCATCGGGTTGGCTCGAACAACGCTTCTACGGTCTGGGTAACCCTCCCAGAACCCCCGCCTCACAATGCCGCTTTCCGTGTAAGAAGTCACGCTTCGACGGCCGCTCGCGCCTCTGCGCGCAGGGGAGCGACCGTGAATCCGAGTCCTAGAGCGTGCAACACCTTGAGCACCGTCGCGAACTCGGGATTGCCCTGTTCCGACAACCCCTTGTACAAGCTCTCCCTGCCCAGACCGGCGGCGCGTGCGACCTCGGTCATCCCTTTGGCCCTTGCGACGTCGCCGAGTGCGATATTGAAGAATGCGACATCGTCTTCTTCAAGCGCTACGGAGAGATAGAGGGCCATCTCCTGCTCGGTCTTCAGATAGTCGACGACATCCCACTTGCTCGTCTTGATCTTCGCCACGTCAGTCGTCCTCCAACCCGTCCCTCAATCTGATTGCTCGCTTGATGTCGCGCCACTGGTGCCGCTTGTCTCCGCCGGCAAGTAGGAGAACCACCCGCGCACCGAACCGCGCGAAGTAGATCCGGTAACCAGGGCCGTAGTGGATCCGCATCTCCTCCACACCTCCGCCCACCGACCGCGTGTCTCCGAACGACCCGACCTCAACGCGCCGGATGCGTTCCTTGATGCGGGCGGCAGCGCCCGGGTCGCGTAGTGCCAGAAGCCAGCGATCGAACGATGCGGTCTTCCGTACCTCGATCACGATTGTATCCCTCGGGATACACCGGCCGCAAGCGCGCTCATGGTCCCCACCCGCCTCACAGCCTGTCGAGCGTGCTCTTCACGCCGAGGCCGCCCTTGTTGAGCACGTGGGTGTAGACCATCGTGGTGGACAGGTCCTTGTGGCCCAGCAGCTCCTGGATAGTGCGGATGTCGTAGCCGGCCTCCAGCAGGTGAGTCGCGAACGAGTGCCGGAAGGTGTGGCAGCCGACGTGCTTGACGACGCCGGCGCGGTTCGCGGCCTCCCTCACGGCCCGCTGTAGGATCGTCTCGTGGACGTGGTGCCTACCCTGTTGGCCGCTCACCGCGTTGTGCCAGCGCTTCTGCTGCGGGAAGACGAACTGCCACCGCCGCTCCGCCGCGGCCGCCGGGTGCTTGCGGTCCAGCGCGTCGGGCAGTACGACGCGGCCCCAGCCGGCAGCCAGGTCCGCTCCATGCACGGCCTTGGTCCGCTTGAACTGCCGCTTCATCGCCGGCACAAGCGCTTCGGGCAGCATCGTCACCCGATCCTCCGCGCCCTTGCCGTCGCGCACGGTGATCTCGAGCGTGCCGAAGTCGATGTCGAGCACCCGCAGGCGCAGGCACTCCATCAGCCGCATCCCGGTGCCGTACATGAGCGACGCCATGAGGCGCGTGTCGCCGTCCATCTGCGCCAGCACCGCGCGCACCTCGTCGCACGTCATCACCACCGGCACCCCCTGCGGCTTGCGCGCGCGGATCACGCCACCTAGGTCGCCCACTTCACGCCCCAGCACGTTGCGGTATGGGAAGAGCACTCCCGCGAGCGCCTGGTTCTGGGTGGACGCGCTCACGCGCTTCTCCACCGCGAGGTCGGTCAGGAACGCGTTGATCTCGCGCTCGCCCATGTCGCGCGGATGCCGCATGTGGTGGAAACGGATGTACCTGCGCACCCACAGGCTGTACGCCTGCTCGGTGCGGCGGCTGTAGTGACGGGACCGCAGCGCGTCGCGCATCTGGTCCATGAGGCGGGGTTCCGGCATCGTCGGTCAAGCGTGCGCCGACGGCCTTTCCGGAGCCTTACCTGGAGTTGCCGGGTCCCCGATACCGCCGGTACCCGCGCGTGAAGGTCGCTCGTGAGAGCACGGCGCCCAGCCTCGGCACGAGCAGCCCGAACCACAGCAGCACGTAGGCGAGCCAGACCGCCGCCATGATCCAGACGTAGCTGAGGGCGAGCCCCGCGATGGACCCGGCGGGAGCCCACAGGCCCAGGGCGCTCAGCAGGGCGGTGGCCGCCAGCGTGCCCACCGGCAGCGACACGAGCCAAACGTAGAGGAGGAGCCACGCCTGCCCGCCCTGGATAGCGTCTGTCGGGCAGTTCGACATGCAGCGCATGCAGTTCTGGCATTGGTAGCTCCAGTACGGACGCCGGGCCTTCCCGCGCAGGTGCACCGCGTCCTGGGGACAGTCCTTCTCGCAGACGCCGCACGACGTGCAGCGCTCGTCCGCGAAGAACATCTTCGCCAGCAGCAGTCGCGCGATCAGCATGTAGCCGAGCGACAGCGGCAGGATCAGGATGCCGATCGCGAGCCGTGGCAGCCCCCTGAACGAGGTCCTGCCCTCGAGGACGCGATCCGCGAACCGGTCTGTCTGAACGTCGCCCGCCTTGACGATGGCCGCCACCGCATCGGGAGCGGCCGACGGGACGATGACCGTCCAGTTCAGGGGCATGTCGACCGCACCCACGCCGCGGATGCGGGCCCCTCGCAGGGCGAGGAACGCCGCAGGAAGGTACGCCGCGGTCCCCTCGAAACCCGCGAGACGTCTGCCCGCGACCCTCGTCCCGCCGCGGGTCACGAGGACGAATGCGTCCACCCCACGAACGTGCGGGATCGTCAGCGCCGCCTTGATGATCGGCCAGGGCGCAGTGAACCCGTGTGTCGGCGCGAGCAGGCCGAGCAGCCTTCGTGTGGCCGGCGGGGGCGCGTCGGCGCTCCCGGGCGCGGACACGCGGGCTTCCGCCCCGCGCGAACGTGCGGACTCAGCGAAACGCTCCGCGACGCGACGCGTGTTCCCGGTGCCGCTCCAGACGACCAGGTCGACACGGTCGTATGCGCGTGCTGCCGCGGTCACCGTCGCCGCCGCGCTCAGGCCGTGGCGCGCGCGAAGAACCGCCGGTGGTAGGTGAGGCTCGTCAGCAGCAGCGCGACGCCGATCGCCTCGTACACGACCGCGAGCTCCGGCTTGGGGATCGCCGAGCCGCGCAAGGTGATACCGAGCACGATCATGAACACGGTGACCAGGTAGCTCTTCCAACCCTGGAACGCCCACGCGCTCGCGCGCGCGGGCCCGCCCTCGATGCGCGCGACGTTCTTGCGCACGATGCCTGCGAACACGAAGCGGACGAAGATAGCGGCCACGGCCAGCCCCCCGGCCGCGAGCCCGAGTTCCACCGGCAGCGATTCCGGCGCGAGCCAAGTGGCGGCGTACACCAGCAACAGCACGCCCACGGCGGACCAGATGACACCAGCGATCGCGAACAGCCAGCGGCGGCCGACAGGTATCTGCGCCCACTGCGGGAGCGCCGACAGTATGGAGGTCTTCTTCTGTTCCTGCGTCACGGAGACAAGGGCCTTTCGGAAGCTGTCAGTCGCATAAGGATGCACCAAGAGAGCGCGATGTACACACGCATCAAGCAAGCCTCCTGCCGTTCCCGTCGCGGACGGGCGGCGACTCCGCATGCTAGGATTCGTGTCGCTCACCTTGCGCTCTTCCGTGCCGGCACCGGGGGCGCCTGACCCGAAAGCCGAGAACCCATGGCGCACGTACGCTCCCTATTCTTCAAAGGCCCGCTCGCCGACGTCGAGAACAAGGCGGTCACCGCCTACAAGCTCGGCCGTCCGAGCGACGTCATCTGGAACATCACGAACCGCTGCAACCTGCTGTGCGACCACTGCTACATGGCCGCGGACGCGCACATCCGTCCCAACGAACTGACCGACGAAGAGACGATCGCGCTCGTGGAGCAGATGGGCGAGCGCAAGCTGCCCGCGCTGTTCCTGTCCGGCGGCGAGCCGATGATGCGCAAGAACTTCTGGGAGATCCTCGAGACCGCCCGCGCGCACGGCATCCGCGTCACCGTCTCCACGAACTGCACGCTGATCGACCGCGAGGCCGCCAAGCGCATGAAGGCTGACGGCATCGACTGGATCGCCACCTCGCTGTACGGCCCGGCCGAGTTCCACGACGCGATGGTCGGCGTGCGCGGCACCCGCGACCGCGTTGTCGCCGCGATCAAGCTCCTGCGCGAAGAGGGCGTCCACGTCGCGATCAAGACCGCGATCAGCAAGGCCACCTGGCCGTACGTCTACGACCTCATCCAGGAAGCGCGCGATCTCGACGTGGGGCTGCTGTACTTCTGCGACCTGATCACCGCGGGCCGCAGCGAGGGCGAGGACGACGGTCGTATCACGGCCGAACAGTGGCGCGAGCTTGCCGACTACATCATCGACGACCTGCTCGCAGGCGAAGAGGCCGGCGTGAAGGGCATGGAGTGGGACATCGGCGCGATGCCGTCGTTCATCCCCTACGTGGCCGAGCGCCTCATCGAGCGCGGCGTCGACGTGAGCAACGGCCTCGAGCGCCTGAAGACGATCAGCGCCTGCCCGGTGGGCAAGGGGCACATGAACATCAACTCCGAGGGCGGCATCATGCCCTGCCAGTTCGCGCAGGACTGGACGATCGGCACGGTGCGCGACATGACGCTGCAGGAGGCTGTCGGCGAGCTGTACAAGCTCGACCAGCAGGAAGCCGAAGGCGTGTGCGCCCCCGAGGTGTGCGAGTACTCGCGCATCTGCCGCGGCTGCCGCGCGAAGGCGTGGCAGCGCACAGGCGACCCGATGGCCGAGGACGTGACCTGCCTGCTGCACGCGAGCGGCGATCGCACCGCGCTGGCCGCGCAGATCGCCGACGCGCCGGAGTTCCTGCGCTCCGCGCCGTGCTCGGTCCCGGGAAGCTGCTGATCGAGATGGCCGATGACCGCGCGAAGGTGGCCCAAGCGCAGCTCGACGACGGCGACCTGCCGTCCAAGCTCATCGAACGCTGCGCCCGCGGCGTGGGGATCCTGCGCGCCGCGATAGCCGGCATGACCCCCGATCAGCTCCACGCGCGCCCGATCCCCGGCAAGCTCTCCTCCCAGGAGGTCGTCTGCCACATCGTGGACTCCGACCAGTTCATGTGCGACCGGATGAAGCGCACGATCGCGACCGACCGGCCGCTGCTCATGGGCGTGGAGAGCATCGACTACCCGGGTCCGCTGCACTACGACGAGCGCGACATCGATCTGGACCTCCGGCTTCTCGAAGTGCAGCGCGAGCAGATGGCCGCCGACCTGCGCCGCCTCTCTCCTGAGGCGTGGGACCGCACCGCCGTGCACAGCGAGAACGGGTTCGTGACGCTGCGCGACCTCCTGGCGCACGCGGTCGACCATCTTGAGGGGCACGTCGCGGCCATCGAGGAGAAGCGCACTGCGCTGGGGCTGTAGCCGCTCGCTACCCCGTCGCGCCCAGAAGCCCCTGTAGGTAGCGCCTGTAGGCAGCGAACGCGGCGCTGCCTACAGGCGTGATCGAGGCCAGCGTGCGCGGAACCTTGCCCACGAACGACTTCACGATCGTGATGTAGCCGGCTTCCTCCAGCCGGGTGAGCTGCACCGACAGGTTCCCTCCGGTAAGGCCCGTCTCCCGTTGCAGGTAGACGAAGTCGGCGCTCTCCACCACCGCAAGCACGCTCATGACCTTGAGGCGCGCCGGCTCGTGGATGACGCGGTCGGGGTCGGAGTCGAAGGCGAAGCCGCTCACCTGCTCGCCGCTTCCGGCAGTCGGTTCGTCCGCAGATAATGCATCAGTGTGAGGGTCCCGCTCGCCATCAGCGTCGCCCCGTAGAAGCCGAGTGTCAGTCCGATGCCTTCTTGGATGCCAGTCCCGTTCGAGGCCAGGATGCCCGCCGCCACGAAGAGGGCTGCGGCCACCACGTAGAACCGCGGCGCGCCGGTGCGCCAGGCCCGCAGCGCCGTGGACGCTGCGATCGCGGCCCCGGTAACGAGCACTACCGCCGAGACCTCGCCGCCGCGCGCCGCGACCTGGATCGGCACCAGCAGACCGGCCACCACGAAGCCGATGGCGCCAGCCGCGAACATGCGCGCCCGCGACGGCGATGGGTACCCCACATATCCCGTGCGCGGGTAGGTGATCCGCCCTTTGACTGTGCGAACGATCCACGCGCTGACGGGGAACCCCGCGATGAGAACGGCGATCGCCGCCATCCCGAGCCATTCGGTCCCGGTGACCACCGCCGCCCAGAGCAGCGCGCCGCACAGCAGGATGGCCGTACCGCCGGCCATCTCGGCCACGCCGTCCACGAACCAGTACCCCTTCGCGCGGCGCTGCGCCGCTGTGATGTCGTTCATTCCGGACACTCCGTCCATGTCATCGCGTACCACGAACATTCGTCTCCGCCAGTTTACGCGGTCAACTACTTTGCGTCAACTGTTGCCGAATCGAACCCGGGCGCGGGGGTCCGCACGCCCATTGCGATGGTAGGCTGGAAGACACCTGCTCCACCCGCCCTTGACCTGGGACCCTGACTCTCCATGCCCGCGATCCTTGAAGCCTGGCGCGCCGGACTGCTCCGCCGCGACAACTGGATGCGCAACCTCGCCGCCGGACTGGTGGTCGGGGTGGTCGCGCTGCCGCTGGCGATGGCGTTCGCCGTGGCCTCGGGCGTCAAACCCGAGAACGGCCTGTACACCGCTCTCGTCGCGGGCCTCGCGGTCACGCTGTTCGGCGGCACCCGCGTCCAGATCGCCGGCCCCACCGGCGCCTTCGCGGTCATCCTTGCGGGCATCACCGCCCGCTACGGCTTCGTCGGGCTGCAACTCGTCACCCTCATGGCCGGAGCGATGCTGCTCGCGTTCGGTCTCGCCAAGATGGGCAACGTCATCCGCTTCATCCCCGAGTCGGTCATCCTCGGCTTCACCGCCGGTATCGCCGTGGTCATCTGGGTCGGCCAGTGGGAGAACTTCTTCGGGCTGCCCAAAGCAGCCGGCGAGCACTTCCACGAGAAGCTGGCGGCGCTGATCGGTTCCCTGCCGCAGCTGAGCGTCGCCACCACTGCGATCGGGGTCCTGTGCGTCGCGGTCCTGGTGCTGTGGCCGAGGATTCCGAAGGTGGGCAAGGTCCCCGCGCCCCTCGTGGTGCTCGTGGCCGCCACCCTCGCGCAGACGGTCCTGCGGCTCCCGGGCGTGGCGACGGTCGGCACCGCGTTCGGCGGCGTGCCGCTCGGGCTGCCGCCGCTCACCGTGCCCGCTTTCGACGTGAACATGATGATCGAGCTGCTGCAGCCGGCGTTCGCGGTCGCGATGCTCGGCGCCATCGAGTCGCTGCTGTCCGCGACGGTTGCGGACGGCATGGCCGACACCCGCCACGACTCGAACCAAGAGCTCGTGGGGCAGGGAATCGCGAACATGGCCTCGGCCATGTTCGGCGGCTTCGCGGCGACCGGCGCGATCGCACGCACCGCCACCAGCATCCGGCATGGGGGCAACAGCCCGCTGGCCGGTCTCGTGCACGCCGCGACGATGGCGCTCGTCCTCGTCGCGCTGGCCCCGCTGGCGTTCAACGTCCCGCTCGCGTCGCTCGCCGCGATACTGTTCGTGGTCGCGTTCAACATGAGCGAGATCGGGCACGTCATCCGGACTGCGCGCCGCGCGCCCCGCACCGACGTGGCGGTCATGTTCATAACGCTCGGCCTGACCGTCTTCACCGACCTGGTCCTCGCGGTCGAGGTCGGCATCATCCTCGCCACGCTCAACTTCCTGAGGCGCATGTCCTCCACGGTGGAGGTGCGGCCCCTCGACGAGCGCGAGCTCGCGTCCGAACTCCCCGGCCCCGAGGCCGCCGAAGTGCCTCCCGGAGTCCTCGTGTACACCGTCGACGGCCCGTTCTTCTTCGGAGCGGTCGACCAGTTCGAGCACGCGCTGCTGCACACGAACACCGCGCCGGGCGCCGTGGTCATCTCGCTCGCTCGCGTCCCCTTCATCGACCTGACCGGCCTGGCGAGCCTCGACGAGGTCGTCGGCCAGCTGCGCAAGCGCGGGATCGCCGTCGCCCTGTGCTGCGCGACCCCCGAGGTGGGGCGGCGCCTGGAGAAGGCGGCGATCGCCGAGACGCTTCCGGTCGAGCCGTCAGCCTGCTTGGCGAGGGCGATAGACAGCGTGCGCTGCCCGGCGTAGGGACGCACTTCCTGTGGGCGCGGTACCCTCGTCGCCAAGACCCGCAACGGGAGGCACCGCGATGCTGAGGATCGTCTTCGGAGCCTTCCTGTTCGTGCACGGCCTCGTCCACCTCGCATGGTTCGCGCCGGTCCCGCCCGACGACGCGTTCCCCTTCCGGTGGGACTCCCCGATCTTCCCGGACGCTGACCCCGCGACGATAAAGAAGATCGTCGTACCGATGATCGCCGTGCTCGTCATCGCGCTGACAGTCGCGGCTCTCGGTGTGTGGGGCGTTCCGGCGCTCACCGGCATCTGGCCCGTGGCCGCCATCCTCGGCGCCTGCCTCTCGTTCGTCGTCATGGCGCTGCTGTGGCACCCGTGGTTCGTCACCGGCCCGCTCGTGAACCTGCTCATCCTGCTGTTCGCCCTCATCCCGGGACTGGTGTTCTAGACCGTCCCGCCGTGCGCAGGTAGTCCTCGGCGTCGTAGACCGCGTCCTGCACGAGCGCCGGATCGGCGCCGGCCAGCGCCGCCCTCAGTTCTGCCAGGTATGCCTCGATGGTGTCAGGCACCGTTCCTCCCCTCCAATGTCACGTCGACGAAGTCGCGCGTTACCGACCATGCCGACTTCCAGTCCACGATCACGGCCCGTCCCCGGTCCGTGATCGTGTAGTACTTGCGCGGCGGTCCCGAGACGCTGGGCTCCACGCGGCTTGCGAGCAGCCCCGTCTCCTCCATCGACCTGAGCACCGGGTATAGCGTCCCTTGCTTGACCGGCCCGCCTTCCTGCCAGTTGCCCTCGATGCTCTTGGCGATCTGGTAGCCGTAGAGCGGCTCCGCGGAGCGGTCGAGGATGGCCAGCAGGACGAGCGAGACGATGCCCGAGTTCAACTCCTTCTGGAACTTGCGCAGCATGACCTCGTCTGCGACGTCCACGGCCCACCTCCTTGCCTGCCTCGCCGGGTCGCAGGCTCCGCTGGGGAGCCCCGCCCGGTCAGTGTTATCAACTTGCTTCTATTGTGAAGTTACTACTAGTTCGGGGTCATACTACTACGAACTTCATACTAGTCAACACTGTTTTCGTGAGAATCTCGGGAGGCGCCTGTTCGCCATTCCGCTCGGTCCGGGCGTGAGCGCGCGTCCGCGAGCGGGTAACCTAGGAAGTACACCGATGGCACCTACTCGAAGGGGGTCTACACCTTGACTATCAAGGGGACCAAGACCGAACAGAACCTGCTGAAGTCGTTCGCGGGCGAGAGCCAGGCCCGCAACCGCTACACGTTCTTCTCCAGCGTGGCGAAGAAGGAAGGCTACGAGCAGATCTCTGCGCTCTTCACCGAGACGGCGGACAACGAGAAGGAGCACGCGAAGATCTTCTTCTGTTACCTCGAGGGCGGCGACGCCGAGATCACCGCTTCGTACCCGGCGGGCCGGATCGGCACCACGAGCGAGAACCTGCTCGCGGCGGCCGAGGGCGAGAAAATGGAGTGGAGCGTGCTCTACCCGGACTTCGCGGACGTCGCCGATGCTGAGGGCTTCGCCGACATCGCGACGTCGTGGCGTGAGATCGCCGACGTCGAGACACACCACGAGGCCCGGTACCGCAAGCTGCTGGAGAACATCGAGGCGAACCGCGTCTTCACCAAGGACAAGCCCATCAAGTGGAAGTGCCGCAACTGCGGCTACGTCCATACCGGCACGTCAGCGCCGGATATCTGCCCGGCGTGCAAGCATCCGCAGTCCTACTACGAGGTCTTCACCGAGCCGTACTAGCGTTGCGCTCAGGAGTCGGACCGAAGGCCCCGGGAGATCCGGGGCCTTCGCGCGTCCAGTGTCGAGCGCGCAACAGACGCACGGCGGCGACATGACATTGCACGGCTGGCGGGCGACAGGAGCGGCTCGCAGGCGCATCATCGAATCGTCCACGGATGAGAGGACGGCACGACATGTCCCTGTTCACGCGCTCGTTCCCGAAGTGGCTGCCGATCGGCGTCGCCGTGACGCTCGTGATCGGCATCTCCTACGTCTTCGTCCAGCAGAGCTACCGCATGGGCGCGAACGACCCGCAGATCACGGTCGCGCGCGACACCGCCGCCGCCCTCGCGGCCGGCACCCCCGCGGACCAACTCGTCTCCAACGAGAAGGTCGACCCGTCGAACAGCCTCGCGCCGTTCGTGATCGTGCTCGACGCGAACGGCTCGGTGGTCGTCGCGTCGATGCAGGTCGGCGGCGCGGCGCCGCTGCCGCCGGCGGGCGTCCTCGACACGGCGAAGTCGACCGGGGAGAACCGCGTCACTTGGCAGCCGCGCGCCGACGCCCGCATCGCCGCGGTCGTCGTGCCGGTGAAGGGAGGCCCGGGCGGCTACGTCGTGGCGGGCCGAAGCTTGGCCGCGGTCGAGGAGCGCATCGACCAGCTCACGCAGATGGCCGGTCTCGGGTGGTTCGGGTCGCTGCTGCTGACGTTCGGCGCGGTGCTGCTCGCCGACTGGATGACGGAACGCGCGACGGCCTAGCGGCGCCCTGCGCGTCCGCTAATAGTGATGCCGCAGCTGGGCGATCAGAAGATCGTCGCCCGAGACCTTGTAGACGACCCTGTGCTCGTCACCGATCCGCCGCGACCAGTAGCCCGTCAGCGCATGGCGCAGGGCTTCCGGCTTTCCGATGCCCTCGAACGGCGAACGCTCGATGTCGCGGATGAGCGCGTTGATCCGCTGCACCACCGCGCGGTCGGCTTTCTGCCAGTAGAGGTAGTCCTCCCAAGCATGCTTCGAGAAGACGAGTCTCACTCCGCGAGAGTCCGCCCCACGCCGTTCCCACCTTCGAGCTCGGCGATCGACTCGAGCAGGCGGCGCGCGCTCCTCGGGCTGCGCAACAGATACGAGGTCTCCTCGAGCGCCTCGTAGTCCGACAGCGAGATCATCACAACCGACGACGAGGCTTTCCGGGTGACGATGAACGGCGCATGGTCCTCGCAGACACGATCCATCAGGTCCGCAAGATTCGCGCGCACGGTAGTGTAGGGAACGGCGTCCATGGTTCTGCTCCGATCGTATGCCCTGTACAGGTAATGGTACAGGTCGGATCGTAGGCTAGCAAGACGCAGCCGCCGCTCACCGGCCTACCCCCTGATACGACACGAGCGCTCCGTCGGGGAAGACGGGGCGCTCGCGCGTGTTCAAGATGGAGACCGGTCGCCGCGGCAGGGATTCCGCAACGACCGGTGGGATGAGGGCGGTTCCTAGAGGTGCGGGATGATCAGAGCGATGGCTGCGATGGTGGCGATGACGCCCGCGAAACGGCCCCAGTAGATGTGGCCCTCGGACAATGAATCCTGGAACATGACTGCCTCCTAGCGCGTACGGCTGTGATGTCTGCTACGAGTGCAATCTTGGGGCCGATGACCCGTCGAATCCATTGTCGCTTCCTTCCGTTTCTCGTAAGATTCGCTTAATGCTCAATGTGAACCGCATGAGGGTGCTCAGGGAGGTCGCCGCGCGCGGCTCGATCGCCGCTGCCGCGGAGGCCCTCTACCTCTCACCGTCCGCCGTCTCCCAGCAGATGTCGACGCTGGAACGGGAGGCCGGCGTCGAGCTGCTGGAGCGTGTGGGCCGCGGCGTGCGACTCACCCCCGCCGGCGAACGGCTGGTCGCGTACACGGAACGCGTCCTCGTGGTCCTGGAGGAGGCCCAGGCGGACGTCGACGCCGTAGCCCACGGGGTCGCCGGCCGCGTGCACACCTCGGCGTTCCCGACCGCCGCGCGAGCCCTGCTGGTCCCGGCGCTGGCGCGCATCAAGGCAGCCTATCCGCGGCTGCAGCTGAGAATGGTCGACCTCGAACCGGAGGACGGCATCCCGCTGCTGCGGATCGGAGAGCTCGACATCCTGCTCACTTACGAGTTCGAGATGCTGCCGTCCCGCGAGCAGCCTGGCCTCGAACGCGTGCCGCTCATGAGCGAGCCGATGGCGGTGGCTCTGCCGGTGTCGCATCCGTTGGCGGCGGGACCGGTCCGGGTGGCGGACCTCGCCGACGAGCAGTGGATCGTGGGACGTGACGGCTCGTCGTTCCTCGACGTGCAGGTCCGCGTGGCGAACGAGGCGGGCTACGAGCCCAAGGTCGACCTGCACAGCAACGACTACCAGGTCATCCTCGCCGCCGTGGAAGCGGGCCTCGGCGTGGCGCTCGTCCCCCCGATGGCGCGGTTCGCCGACTACCCGGGCGTAGCGTTCCGCCAGCCGGCCGACATGGAGATCCGCCGCCACATCGTCGCGCTGATACGGAAGGGTTCGCGCAAGAGCCCCGCGGTCGCCGCGGCCATGGACGCGATCCGGCAGGTCGCGCGCGAGCGCGCGGACGCGTCGGCGTACGCCGGCGTCACGGTGGAGTAGGCCGCGATCGGCCAGCCGGACTACCCCTCGCGCGGCGTGAGGCCTCCGGGCTGGGCGGTGCGCGGCACGAGCCCGCGGTCTAGCGAACCCCACAGGTACAGCGACGCTACGGAGCGGTAGGGCTTCCATCCTTCGCCCGCGGCTCCGAGCTCCTCGCGCGTGGAGGCCCGCCCCAGTTCCAGCGCCCAACCGCCGGCGCGCAACAGCCCGCCGTCGTCGAGCGCGAGCACGTCCGGGCGCGCGAGCGAGAACACGAGGAACATCTCGGCCGTCCAGCGCCCGATCCCCTTCACGCGGGTGACCTCGGCGATGACCGCGTCGTCCTCGAGCGAGTCGAGCGAGTCCAGGTCCAGGTCGCCGGACGCCACGCGCTGTGCGAGGTCGCGGACGTAGCGGGTCTTGGCGCCGGACAGTCCCACGGACCGCATGGTGGCCTCCTCCAGCCCGAGCACCGATGTCGGTTCCACCGGGCCGAGCGCGGCGAAGCGCTTCCAGATCGTGTTCGCGGCGGCGGTCGACAACTGCTGACCCGCGATCGCGCTCGCGAGCGCGACGAAGCGATCCGCCTCCACGCCGACGCTCACGTCCCCGACAGCCGCCGTGACGCGGGCCATCACCGGGTCGGCTGCGAGCGCCAGCACCTCGAGCGAGTCCGGACCGTACGTCAGACGGGTCACTCGACCCACACTGCCGCGTACCAGTCCTGCGGCTCGTCCTCGGACGCCAGCGTCTCGATGGGGAGTCCGAAGTGGTGTGCGGTGGCGAAGACGTCGATCCCGACCGAGTGGAACGCGGGGCGCGCCTTCTTCGGGTTCGCGCAGGGCTTGCCCGCAAGGCCCACACACTCCGGGCAGCACGCGCAGTCGCTCATCGAGAACGCCAGGTAATAGCCATCGTGGAACGCCTTCTCCTCGATCGCGAACGACGCGTCCTGGGCGATCTTCTTGTTCGGCGAGTGGACGATGAGGCCCCAGCTGTAGCGACGCAGGATCGGCTCGTACTCCCACGGCATCAGGGAACCGGCTCGCGACGGGCAGGTCGGACCCTTGCCCCAGTCGTCGCACCCGAACATGCACTTCAGGATCGTGCGCGGCTCGAAGACGATGTCATCGGGCGTGAACGGCACCACGTCGGCGGCTCCCAGCTCGAGGGCGAGCGCGCGGTAACGCTCCAGATCGCGTTCACGGTCCATGTTGGTCCGGCCTTCCGGTGTCGCGGGACGGCGTGCGAACGCGATGGTATCGCACCGCGCGGGATGGACGCGACGGTGCAATGGACGACGACGCAGCAGCGCTAGAACGCGCGGCGCGTCTCCACATTGCCGTCGGCGCGGCCCACGAGCAGCACGTCGGCGGCGCGGCGCGCGAAGATCCCGCAGCACACCACCCCGGGGATGTCCTCGAGCCGGCCTTCGAGATAGCCGGGCTCGGACGCGTCGAGCCCGTAGACGTCGAACAGCTCGTTGCCGTTGTCGGTGACGAAGCCGGGCCGGTGCGCGCAGCGGCCGCCGAGCTTCTCGATCTCGCGAGCCACGAAGGCGCGGGCCATCGGCAGGTACTCCACCGGGATCGTGTAACCGGTGAGCTCCTCCACCGGCTTGGTGTCGTCGACGATGCAGACGAACAGGTCCGCGGCGGACGCCAGCACCTTCTCGCGCGTGTGCGCGCCACCATGGCCCTTGAGCATCCGCAGCGCACCGTCGACCTCGTCAGCGCCGTCGACGTAGAGCGGCAGGCGGCCCGAAGGCGGAAGCGGGGACACCTCGATGTCGGCGGCGCGGAGCAGGTGGGCGGTCTCGAGCGAGCTGGCGACCGCGGCCATCGGGCGCGGCCCCGTGTGCGCCGCCAGAGCGTCTATGAAGGCGGACGCAGTCGTGCCGGTGCCGATCCCGATCACGGAGCCGGCCTCGACGAACTGCAGCGCGGCCTGCGCCGCCGCGCGCTTCGCGGCGTTGATGCCCGAGGTCTCGCCCGACAGGTTCTTCGCGCTCATGCCGATCGCCTTCCCGCAGTCGTCCCGGATGCTCGCTGCGTGCACGAGCCTATACCCGCAATGGCGATGGAAGCCAGCCCTCGACGCCCCCGGGCCGATGGAACGGACGCTAGAACCGTCCTGCCGGCGCGGCGGGCGGCGCCTGCTTGCGGGGCGCGTTCGGGATGTTCCGCGGCTCGTGGCGGGGCGCCTTCGCGCGCAGGGCGGCCTCGCGGGCGTCCGACTCCGCGCGATCGCGAGCGACCGCGCGCTCCCGAGCGTGCGGCGTCAGCAGCGGCAGCACCGCGACGATCAGGCCCAGCACCGCGAGCGCGATGGCGAACCACCGCACTCCCGACGCGAACGGCGCCGCCCAGTCCATGTGGCCGAGCTGGCCGAAGACCCACGCCCAGTCGTGACGCCCGTTCCCCAGAAGCCACAGCTCCTGGCTCGGCGCGTCCGCGACGTACACGCTGACGTTCGCTGCTGACGTCGCCGCCCAGGCGAGCATAAGCGCCGACGCGTACGACTCGCGCCGCGTGCCGAAGTACAGCGCCAGGCCGATGGGGACGAGCACCTGGAACACCGAGCCGGCGAGCGGCGCGACGAGTCCCGGCGCCCAGGCCAGCAGAAGGTGGCCGAGCTCATGGAACCCTAGGTCGACGTAGCTGATGAGGAACGCGCGCTCGCCGCCGAAATACACCCAGACACCCGCGCCGATGCACAGCAGCGCGACGCCCACGCTCGCGGCGTTGCGCCATTTCATGCGCGATCCCGCGGTGACTTTCACGCGCGCGGCTCGAAGGTCAGGGAAGCGGAGTTCATGCAGTAGCGCATGCGCGATGGCGCCGGACCGTCATCGAAGAGGTGCCCGAGGTGACCCCCGCACCGGGAGCACCGCACCTCGGTGCGGGTCATCCCGAACTGGCTGTCGGTATGCGTCTCGACCGCCCGTGGCTCGATCGACCGGGTGAACGACGGCCACCCGGTGCCGGAGTCGAACTTGTCGTCCGAGTCGAACAGCGGCTGCCCGCAACCGGCGCAGTGGTAGACGCCGGCGGCGTGGTTGTCCCAGAACTCGTTCGCGAAGGACGGCTCGGTGCCCTCGCGGCGCAGCACCCGGAACTGGTCGGGTGTCAGAAGCTCCCGCCACTCGGCGTCGGTGTGACTTACCTGGTACGCCATGTCGGCTCCTTTTGACTCAAGCACTGCAGCCGATGCGTGCCCGCCCTCCGGGCATCGCGGCGGCTCTGACGGTGTCCTGCGACTTCGAGCTGAGACCTGTCAGCGGCAGCTCCAGATCGAGTTGCTCCGCGGTCGCACAACCGCTCACCCATCCGTTCACCCGCGCGACCGCCGTCGAGTCGACGAAGTCCCGCTCGCACGGAAGCATGCGGCGGAACTCCCCCGTCACTTCCCGGTATCGGCGCAACGTGTGCTTCTGGTGATAGTCCTCCGCCGAATGGAAGGCATGGAACGGCTCAACGGCGACGTAGACGCGCCCGACGGTGGCTTCCGCGCCCGCTATCGCCTCTTCGGTCGCCAGCCGCTCCTCCTCGGTCCGGTAGAAGACCGCCGACCGGTACTGCGTGGAGAACGGCGGATGGGTGGGCGTGTGGCTCGCGAAGAAGACGGCGAGCAGGTTGCGGTAGTTGATCGCCAGCGGGTCGTAGTCGACCTCGACCGTCTCAGAGTGGTCGCCGAGCCGGCGGTAGGTAGGCGCGGGAGTCGTGCCCCCGCAGTAGCCGACTCCCGTGCGGGCGACGCCGTCCAGACACCCGAACCGGGCGTCGGGTCCCCAGAATCAACCGAGGGCGAAGGTAGCTGTGGCAACGTTGGTGGACTGGGCCAGGTCGAGCGGCGGGCGCGCCGGCGTCTCCGCCGGGGTGTGTGAGAACAGCGGCATGGCGTGCTCCTTCTCTTGCCGATGTCATACCCGGCTGGAGAGCAACGCACGCGCCAGACCCGCCGGGCGTTGTACACAGGCGGCGCCGAATGGTGCGGGGTTGCGCCGCGCGGCGATGGTGATCCGCGTAGCGAGGCCTGGTGAGCGCAGACCGAGACTATAGGCTCGG
>Ga0209638_1001146_pt1 | contig 17032 bp, 14 predicted proteins | sample BarGraNGADG00211_FD_184490 | JGI IMG/M metagenome (GOLD analysis project Ga0209638, IMG submission 184490) | Arctic peat soil microbial communities from Barrow, Alaska - Barrow Graham LP Ref core NGADG0002-211 (SPAdes) (version 2) | ecosystem: Environmental > Terrestrial > Soil > Wetlands > Peat...
CGATGAACGCCTCGCGAACCAGCTCCACGTCCCGAATCGTAATGTCACATTCGTTGAGCTGCCCATCGCCCAGGCGCTCCTGGATTATCTGGCTCACCATCGCCCTGATACTAGCCTCGTCGCGGCTCGAAAGGGAGCGGACGGACGCTTCCACGCCATCAGCCAGCATAAGCACGGCCGCCTCGCGCGTCTGGGGTTTGGGCCCCGCATGGCGGAACCGTCGCTGGTCGACGGCGTCCGCGGCCGCCACACCGGCCGCCGTGCCCAGCCCGCCCAACGGCTCCGCTGCCGCCTCGCGCGCCTTGGCGTAGAAGTAGCTCAGCATTGCGGTGCCGTGGTGCTGTGGAATGAAGGCGATCAGCGGTTTCGGCAGTCTGGCTCCGTAGGCGAGATCGATACCGGCCGCAACATGCTCCTTGAGAATGGCAGCCGAATCCTCGGGGCTCAGCTCGTCGTGGATATTCTCGCCGTTCGACTGGTTCTCGATGAAGACCAGCGGATTTGCCAGCTTGCCGACGTCGTGATAGTAGGCAGCGACTCGCGTGAGGAGCGGGTCGGCGCCGATCGCGGTCGCAGCCGGCTCGGCGAGGTTGCCGACCATCAGCGAGTGGTGGTAAGTGCCGGGCGTCTCGGTCAGGAGCCGGCGCAGAAGCGGCTGCGATGGGTTGGCCAGCTCCATCAGCTGCGACCCGGTGAGGATCCCAAACATGTTGCCGAGGATGGCGAAGCTGCCGATGGTTACGACGGTTGCGATGACGGCGGCGCCGATGGCGGCAGCCCAGAGCTGCAGCATGCCGGTCACGTCATGCTGGCCCAGCAGCGTATAGACGGCGATGACCACCAGGTCCGTGGCCGCGATGGCCACGCCGGCTTGGATGAAGAAGTGAAGGCGCTCGCCCTTGCGGATCGCCAGCAGCCCAGCGAAGCCGCCGAGGAAGACATACGTCGCAAGCTCCAGCGATGAGCCCGTGACCGTCCCAGCGACGACGGCGAGCAGGCCCATCATCACCATGCCGATCCCGGCATCGAGCAGGACCGTCAAGAGCATCCCGGCCGCCACGGTCGGTATGAGATACGGCAGGGTCGCGCGGCCGGCTGGCATCTTCATGGCGAGAACTGCAACCGCGAAGATCAGACCGATGAGGATGAGCGTCTGGCCTCGATTCCAGTAGCCGGGTCGGAATCGCCAGATCCAGCCGAGGAGCATCGCGCTGATGGCCGTTCCAAGAAGCATCCAAGCGGCCGGCCTGCTCCAATCCACCTGGGCGGAATTGAGCCCGAAGAACGTGATATCGACCATCGTCGCGGTGCTTATGACGTGGCCCTGGTCCACTATCACCTGGCCCGCCTGGACCGTGTCCTGCACCGGCTGCACCGCATCCGCGGCCTGCTTCCTGGCCTGGTCGGTGAGCGCCGCGCTGTAGGACGAGTTGGCCACGATGAGAGGCGATGCCAGAGCTGCAACAAGCCCTTGCTCCGCGATCGTAAGCGCGGCGCTCTTGTACTGGGCGATGAGCGCCACTCGCCGGCTGGCCAGCTGCGTGTCGATGATCTCCTGGCGTTCGGCGGCGGACAGCAGCGTCTGAGCGGCCTGCTTGATCGCGGGCCAGCGCGCCGGGTCGAGCGCCTCGAGAGTCGCACGGGCATCCGACGGCAGCGACGGCAGAGCCGTCCGCAACTCGATCTGGCGGGCCTCGGGCGCTTTCGAAGCGCCGAAAGCGTCGTCGATGGGTAGGAGATCCAGGCTCAACTCGGCGACCTGCAGATCGGCCATGGATGCCGCGCGATCCGCAGCGAAGTCGTAGCGAGCAGTGACGCCTGCGGCGGCCGCATCCTGGGCCAGCTTGGTTTCAACGGAATTTGGGATGACCGCAGCGCGGGGCGCCCTGATGGTGGTGGAGGCGATCGTGCCGGCGGCATAGCCCGGTCCGGAGGGTGACAGGTCGAAAGCGACTCCAGCCGCGAAGACGAGGACCAGGAAGAAGGCGGCGAGCAGTAGCCTCGCCGCGTCGCGCCGTCCGAACGGCTTGGGTCGCTCGTGAGGCTGCTTCACCACGGGAGCACCGTCACGAGCCGGCGGCGCGCGCCGCCAGCTCCGCCGACACGAGCGTGGCGACGACTTTGCCGTCGGCTCGGCCGCGGGTCTTGGGCCCAAGCCAGATCATCACCTTGCCCATGTCGCGGGGCGTAGCCGCGGCAGTCTCGGAAATAGCCTGCTCCACGAGCGCCGCGAGCTCGGCTTCGGCAAGGGGCTGGGGCATGAACTCAGAGATGACTTCGATGGCAGCTTCTTCCCTGACTGCGAGATCCTCGCGGCCGCCGCCACGGAACGCTTCCAGCGATTCGTTGCGGACCTTGAGCTCGCGGGTCAGTACGGCGAGCATTTCGTCGTCCGATAGCTCGTCGTGGCCTTCCTTTTCGACCCGTTGGACAGCCGCCAGCACCATCCGCAGCGCATCGAGGCGCGCGGCATCGCGTGACCGCATTGCGGCGGTCACTTCGGTCTGAAGGCGTTCACGGAGGGACACCGGTGTGGCACCTCGGGGCGGGAAAGCGCGAACAGCAGGTCGGGTCGGTCTGGATAGCCGACGGCGACTTGCGCCGTGACTAGGCCGGCTGCTGTCGGGCGACCTTCTTGCGCTTCGCTTCCTTGCGCTTGCGCTTCACGCTCGGCTTCTCGTAGTGCTCGCGGCGGCGGGCCTCGGCGAGAATTCCGCTCTGCTGGATCTTCTTATTGAAGCGGCGCAGGGCACTCTCGAAGCTTTCGTTCTCACCCACACGTACTTCTGCCAATCCGGGACTCACCTCCTCGGCTCTTGATTCGAGGCGCGGTTCCTGGAAGGCGCTCGACGAGCACGGTAGGACCGCCCCACGGATGGAGCCCGCGGAGTGTAGTCCGGTTGCCTCGCTCTTGTCCACAGGCGGCGCCGGGCCGCGCCGCGGGCCTAGAACGGCACCTGATGCCAGGTCCGGCCGCCGTCGTTGGTCATAAAGACGGTGTTCAGCCCGCTGCCCGTGCATGCTCAATACGATTGCGGGTGACGCGGGTTCGTTCATCCGATTTCGGCCGGGCGTGCGCCTATGATGTGGCGCCCATGAACAGCCTGCTCGACATCATCGACGAGGGCGAGAGCCGGTACGGCGATCGGTTCGCCTTCGGCATGCGCGCCGACGACGGCAAGACCGAGCAGTGGACGTACCGGGAGCTGAACCGGCGCAGCCTCATCGTGGCGTGGCGCCTGCGCGCGCTCGGCCTCCAATCCGGAGACCGGCTACTGGTGTGGACGCCGTCGAGCCCGGCGGTGCCGGCGCTCCTCTTCGGGGCAATGCGGGCCGGCCTGACGCTCGTACCGATGGACCTGCGCATGTCTCCCGGTGCGATCGAGCGGATCGCTGCCAGAGCCGACGCTAAGCACCTGGTCCTGGGGACGGGCCGCGACGCCCCCGATCCGGCCGACGCGTGTCTGGAGAGCTTCCCGGCGTCATTCGTCGAGGCCCTGGCCGCCGACCCGGACTCCTCGTTCCCGACCGATTGGGAGACTCAAGTAAGAGGCTGGCCCCGGCCAGCCCGCCAGGACATCGTGGAGATCGTCTTCACCTCGGGTACGACGGGCGAGCCGAAAGGCGTGATGGTCAGCCACGGCAACCTGATCGGCACTCTGGACGCGGCCCACAACGCGATCCCCGACCAGGCGCACCGCGTCGTCTCGATGCTGCCGCTGTCGCACCTGCTCGAGCAGGTCGTAACGGTCTACTACGCCATGAGCGTCGGCGCCCACGTCCTGTATATCCGAAGCCGTAACCCGCGCGTCATCTTCGGGGCCATCCGGGACCACCGGACCACGTCGCTCGTGCTCGTTCCGCAGATCATCGATCTCTTCTGGGCTGCCATCGAGCGGGAAGTCGCCGCCAGGGGCAAGCTCACCGCCTTCAATCGGCTCCGCCGCATCTCCCGTCGACTCCCCTACCCGGCCCGGCGCCGGTTGTTCGGCTCCGTCCACCGTCAGATGGGCGGGTCGCTCAACCTGATCGTCTCGGCGGCGGCGTTCCTCCCGCCCGCGCTGCAGCAGGCCTGGGAGGACATAGGGGTCGTGGTCATGCAGGGCTACGGAGCCACCGAATGCGGCGTCGCCTCGGCGACGAACCAGAGGGACCACGGCCTCGGAACGGTGGGTCGGACGATTCCCCCGGTGCAGGTGAAGCTCGCCGACGACGGCGAGATCCTGGTGGGCGGGCCCACGGTCTTCAGCGGCTACTGGCACGACCCGGCCGCCACGGCCGCCGCGTTCACGCCCGATGGCTGGTACGAGACCGGCGACATTGGCCGGCACGACGCCTCGGGGCACCTGATCCTGATGGGCCGGCGGAAGGACATAATCGTGCTGCCGAACGGCCTCAACGTGTACCCCGAGGACGTGGAGAACGCGCTGCGCACGGCCGGGGTGCGCGACGCCGTGGTCGTCGAGACGCGGCCCGGCAAGATCGAGGCGGTTGTGCTGGCGCCCGGCGAGGCCGCGTTGCTGCTATCCGGGGAGCAGGCGGGCGGCCCTCGCGTGCCGGAGATCCGCGACCTCATGAAGTTGCGCGACGAAATCGAGCCGGTGATTCGCGCCGCGAACGCGACGCTGGCGGTGCACCAGCGGGTCGTGGCGTGGCGACTGTGGCCGGATGCCGACTTCCCCCGAACCCACACGCTCAAGGTTCAGCGCGACCGTGTCCGGGCGTGGGTAGTCACCGACGAGCCGCTCCCGATCCGCGAGTCCGGGCCGGCGCGGCGCGGGAGGAAGCGGTAGCTGAGCGCCGGCCGACCTCTGATCGCCGCCCGACCGCGCAGCGCAAGGCGGAGCCGAGCACCGGAGCGAGCGTACCTGAAGGTGCGTGAGCGAGGCGCGCAGCAGCCAACGCCGGCATGCGCCGGCTGACGGCGATCAGCCGGGAGGCCAGGTCATGGGGCGGCCGCCCAGCATATGGACGTGCAGGTGGTCGACGGTCTGGCCGCCGTTTCGGCCGACGTTGACGACCAGACGGTAGCCGTCTTCGACGATCCCCTCATGCTTGGCGATCTCGGCGGCTGCCGAGACGATCTTGCCCATGATCGGACCGTCGGCCTCGGTCAGCTCGCGCACCGAGGCGATGTGCTTGCGCGAGAGCAGCAGAACGTGGGTGGGTGCCTGGGGCGCAATGTCCCGGATCGCCACGACCGAATCGTCGGAATAGACCTGAGAGGACTGCAGCTCGCCGGCGACTATGCGGCAGAACAGGCAATCGGACGGCATTGGTGCGCTCCCTGCTGCTTCCCAGGAGGACGTCGCTGGTGCGTGGGTGGATCTTGCTACGAGATCGGCAACTACGCCAGCCCCACAAGACTCAGAGAACGGCGATCGCCTCGAGAGCGACCCAATCGTCCTCGACCCAGCGGCGGCCGAGCGTCAGGCTGACGGCCTCGAACGCGGTTCGGACGTCACCCTCACGGTCCCGGAAGATGCCCGAAGCCAGGATCCGACCGCCGGGCACCAGCTCGCGCCGGAGCGGCTCGGCCAGCTGGACCAGGAGCGAGGCAATCAGGTTGGCGAGGACCAGATCGAACGGGGGCTCGTTCGTCGGCACGCTTCCTCGCCGTACCCTGACCCGGCGTGTCAGACCGTTGAGGCGGACATTGGCGGCCGTGGACTCCACGGCGATCGGATCCGTGTCCACGCCCAGCAGGTCCCCCGCCCCGAGCCTACCGGCGGCGATTGCCAGGATCCCCGACCCGCATCCGACATCGAGGACGCGGCTGCGCCCACCGCGGCCCGCGCCGCACGCGCCGCCCGCCAGCAGCCCTTCGTCGGCGAGCGTCTCCAGCGCGGCGAGGCACAGCCGCGTCGTTGGATGGAGGCCCGTCCCAAAGGCCATACCGGGATCCAACGACAGCACCACGTCGCCGGACCGCTTGCGGTGGCGCCGCCACGTCGGCCGGATCACCAGGCGCCGCCCGATCCGCAGCACCGGGAAGTGGCTCTTCCACGCTTCGGCCCAGTCCTCCTCGCACACGAGGCGAGTCCGAAGCTGCCCGATCGGTCGCAGCTCGAAGGCTTGCAGGTGGCCCAGGGCCACGGTGGCATCGGCGAGCGCCTCTCTGACGGCGGCCGGGTCGAGGCCCGGAAGGTAGGCGCGCACGATCGCCGGCCTGGCCGGGTCGATCACGGCACCCAACCCCTCGTCGGTCAGTCCGAAACCCGGCTCGACGCTCGTTCCGCCTGGGGCGAAGCGAGTCAGAATCTCGCTGACGGCTTCGACGGCCTCGATGTCGGCCTCGACGGAAAGCTCGACCCATACGCCGGGTTGTAGCGCATCGAAATCGAGGGTCGAGGCGGAATCGTCCTCAACCGAGGGCATCGCGCATCCGATCGATGATCCCGCCGGATCCGGGCACCACGGGCTCGCCCGATTCGACGGCCAGCTGTTCGAGCAGTTCGCGCTGCCGCTTGCTCAGTTTGGTCGGCACGGCCACGTGGACGACGACATGGAGGTCGCCGCGCGAACCCGGCCGGCGCAGATGCGGTACTCCCTTGCCGCGGAGTCGAATCTCGGTCCCGGGCTGAATGCCGGACCGCAGCTCGATCTCTTCCTCGCCCTCGACGGTCGGGATTCGGACGCGGGTCCCGAGGGCCGCCTGAGTGATCGAGACCTCCAGGTCGTGGAATAGTTCCGTCCCCTCGCGCCGCAGCGATACATGTGGCGTGACGTGGACGGCGACGTACAGATGGCCCGAAGGGCCGCCCCGCGGTCCCGCCTCGCCCTCGCTGGAGAGGCGAATCTGGTGGCCTTCGTCGATCCCGGCCGGAATGGTGACTCGCAGCTTCTTGCGCCGCTGGACCCGGCCCTCGCCCCGGCAGGCGGCGCACGGCGAGTCGACAACTCGGCCCTCGCCAGCGCAGCGCGTGCACGTGGTGACGTTCACCATCTGGCCGAGCATCGTCTGACGCACGGCCCTGACCTCGCCTCGACCTCCGCACGCGGAACACGTCGAGAGCACGCTGCCCGGGCTTGCGCCGGTTCCGCCACAGGTCGCACACCGATCGAGCAGATCGAACTCGATCTCCTTCTCGATCCCTCGGACGGCATCGGCGAAGCCGATTCGGAGGTCGTATCGGAGATCTGAGCCAGCGGGCCTGCGCCCCCGGCGCGCGCCCACGCCGGCGCCGCCCATGCCGGCGAAGAAGGCGTCGAAGAGATCGCCGAAACCCCCAAATCCCTCGCCGAACGGCGCACCCGCAGCGCCCATGTCCCCCAGCCCGGCTCGCCCGACCATGTCGTAGATCTGGCGCCGCTTTGGGTCCGAGAGAACCTGGTAGGCCTCGTTGATCTCCTTGAAGCGCTCCGCCGCCGCCGGTTCGATGCTGACGTCCGGGTGCCACTGCTGGGCAAGTTTGCGGAAGGCGCGCTTGATAACTGCGTCATCGGCGCCCTTGTCGACGCCGAGAATCTCGTAGTAGCTTCGCTCGCGTTCGGTGGTCATCTGGTCGAGAAGGATACGAGACGGGCGCCGTTACGACTTGAGCAGCCGCGAAAGCCGCCGCGATACGATCGCCAGCCCGATGAATCCAATGCCCAGCAGATAGGCGACGTCCACCAGGAGAGAGGCGTCTGGGGTGCCGGTCGTGAGGGCCCGGATCAGGTGGACGCCGCGATACAAGGGCGTGGCCTGGACGACGACCTGGATCGCCGGCGGGTAGGCCGAGATCGGATAGAAAGTCCCGGAGAACAGGAACATCGGCATGATCGCCATCTGCATGTAGTCGAAGTCCTGCCATTTGCGGACGAAGGTCGTGGCCGCCATGCCCATCGCGGCGAAGGTGAAGCCGATCAGGAGCGCCGCCGGGAAGGCGAGCAGTCCCAGGGGCGAAGTCACGAGCCCCACGCCTCCGAGTCCCATCACGCCGATCACCGCCAGGAACCCGACAACGTAGAGGCCGCCTCGCAGCAATGCCCAAGCGATCTCGCCCAGAGCTATGTCGAGCAAGGACATCGGCGTGGCTATCACCGCGTCGTAGACCTTGGCGTACTTGAGCTTGTAGAAGAAGTTGTTCGAGGTCTCGTAGATGGCCCCATTCATGGCCGAGGAGGCGAGCAGCGCCGGTGCTACGAACACGGCATAGGGCACGCTGCGGCCGTCGCCGAGGGGAACGTCGCCGATCAGGGCGCCCACCCCGAAACCCATCGAGAAGAGGTAGAAGAGCGGCTCGAAGAAGCCCGAGAAGATGACGAGGAACGACCGCCGGTAGACGAGCAGGTTGCGCTCGACCAGACGGATGGGGCGTGGCATTGCGATCGCCGAGCGGATGCGAAGCGCTATCACCTAGACCTCCAGGCGCCGGCGGAACGTGATCCGGCCGGCGTACAGCCCGGCAGCCAGGAAGGCCACGAGGACGGCGAGATGGACGGCCGTCCCGACTGGCTCGACCTGGCCGAGGGAGAGGCTCCGGGACAGGCTGACTCCGTGGTAGAGCGGCGTCACCCAGGCCAGCGGCTGCAGGAAGAGGGGCAGCTTCTCGATCGGGAAGAACGTTCCGCTGAACAGGAAGAGCGGCGTGATCCCGAAGCGGAACAGCGCATTGAAGCCGGCGTCTCCCTCCTGAGTCGCCGTGAAGGCCATGATGGGCGCGGCGAAGGCAAGCGCGGTCAGGACGGCGACGGGCACCGCAAGCACGACCAGAGGCGATGCGGCGGCACCGAGCAGAACGATGATGGCAAGGAAGAGGACGGACAGCAGAGTGGCCCGCAAGGCGATCCACATGAGGTCGCCGAAGAGCAAGTCGAGCGCTCCGATGGGTGTGTTCAGCGCCGCCTGATAGGTCTTGTCCCACATGATCTTGCTCATGATCGGCCAGGCGGCCTCGCCGGCAGCAGCGATCATCGCCTGGGTCACGAGCAGGGCAGGGGCGACGTAGTCGAGGTACGGGACCCCGCCCGGAAGGCTGCCGTTCCTATTGACGTAGACCCCGAGCCCGATCCCCATCGCCACGAGATACAGGAACGGCTGGGTCAGACCCGAAAGCAAGTAGCTGTGCCACGTCCGACGGAAGACGAGGAGGTCGTGCTCCAGCCAGCGAAGGGACTGGCGCGATACTGGCGCGAGAGCCGACATCATTCGACCAGGCTGCGGCCGGTGAGACGCAGGAAGACATCCTCGAGCGAACTGCGGCGGACGAGGACGCTGCTCGGGCGGAGGCCGCGCTCGTAGGCAGCGGCCGCGGCCGCTTCCCCATCGGCCGTGTATACGAGCAGGCGGTCGGGCAGTTGCTCGATTCTTTCGGCCAGGCCGTCGAGACGGCCGTCCAGATAGTCGCCCTCGCCGGGGTTGCCCTCGACTTCGCGGAAGCGCAACTCCAGCACCTCGCGGGTGACGTACCGCTCGATCAGGGATCGCGGCGATCCCTCGGCCACGATGTGGGCCTTGTCCATGACCACCAGCCGGTCGCATAGCTGTTCGGCCTCGTCCATGTAGTGGGTGGTCAGGACGAGAGTGACGCCGCGGGCCTTGAGCCGATACAGGCGATCCCATACCAGATGGCGGGCCTGCGGATCAAGGCCGGTTGTGGGCTCGTCCAGCAGAAGCAAAGATGGTTCGTTGATAAGGGCACGCGCGATCACGAGGCGTCGTTTCATGCCGCCCGAAAGAGGCTCGACCTTGTCGCCGGCCCGCTCGGACAGCTGGACGAAATCGAGCAGCTCGATGGCCCGACGCCGCGCCTCGGCCCAGGACAGATCGAAGTAGCGGCCGTAGACGAGCAGGTTCTCCAGAACGCTGAGCTCGCTGTCGAGCGTATCCGCCTGTGGGACGACCCCGATGCGAGCCCGTATGCGGGCGCCGTCATGAGCGGCGTCCAGGCCGAAGACCCGCAGCGTCCCGGCGGTCAGCGGCGACACGGTCCCGATCATCCGCATCGTCGAGGTCTTGCCGGCCCCGTTTGGCCCCAGGAACCCAAAGGCCTCGCCGGGGGCAACGTCGAAGTCGACGGCGTCAACCGCCGTGAACGCACCGAAGCGCTTCGTGAGGCCGGAGGCGTGGATGAGGGCGGTGGGAGTCGCGAGCGTGTCCGTCATGCCACGATGGTAGCGCCGGAGCCCGTAGCATTGACGGCGCGGCCCGAAGTCACACGCCCGGCGCCATCTGGAACCATCGTCACGCCGGCACCGGACGATAGAAGTGTGGCTCGCGCTTGTCTCTGCGCGCATATGATCACCTTGCACGGTGCTTGAAGAAAGGCGGGGCGTGAGCGAGTTCTGGGTTTGTCAGCACTGCCGGTCGCTTAATCGCGCCGGCACCGGTCGCTGCTACCACTGCCGGCAGAAGTTCGGGTCCATGCCCAAACCTGCCAAGGCGGTCGCCAAGAGCGCCGAGCAGGCCGCTGTCTACAGGTCGGCGCCGGTGGACAGTGGCCCCGAGCCGTCGTACCTCTCCCGGCCTGCTGCCTACGCACCGTCGTCATTCGGCGAGGGCACGATCGGCGGCGTCGACCGGACTGAGCGCAAACTCCGGCGGCCCCATCTCACGAACCCGATTCGCAAGCGAATCGCCTGGGCGCTGGTAACCCGCCCGTCGGTTTCGATCTCCTGGCTCGGCTACCTGACTGCGGCGATGCTCTCGCTCGTGCTTCTGGGCGGGCTGCTGATCGTCGCAAACGGCCTTCCGACGGCTCTGAAGGCTCTCCAGAGCGGGTCGCCGCAGACCGCCTGGCAGCAACTCGACGCCAGTCAGCAGGGATCGCTGCAGGCGCTGGCCGTGGTGCTCGCGGCTATAGGCGTGGTCGCGCTGTTCTGCTTCTCTCTCTTCGTCGGCCTGACGACCCACAACGCCACCGGCCTGGGCGCTGAGACACCCCTGCTGACCCCATACCGGGCCGGCATTTGCTGGCTCCAGGGACTGTGGGCTCAGGCGCGATTGGCTTTCGCGCTTGTCGTTCCGGCGATCCTGATCTGGCTCGGCTATCCGATCCCAGGGCTACTGCTGGGCATCGTCGCGCTGGAGATCGCACAAAGAAGGCTAGGCGATCCAGTTACATGGCTTACGCGCCCCACCGGGCACCTTCCGGACCTGTACCTGAAGCTCGGGATCGATGGCGCCACGAGGGCGCCGATCGTCACGATCTGGTCGATCTGCTTCCGGGTGACGCACGTCCTCGCGATAGCGGTTCTTGCCCTGCCGGCCCTGGGCCTCATGATCGTGACCGCTATGACACTGACCGACCGACCCGATATCTCAGGCTGGCAGGCTTCCGGATATGGGTCGGCGCAGATAGGCATCGCCGTGCTTGTCGGGGCAACGCTCGCCATCACCGCGGCAGGGATCGCGCTGCTCATACCGATCACCATCGAACTGGTGAAGAGGCAGGGCATTCGCCGAACCCTGGTCCGCGCCGGTCGTGCCCGACCGTGGGAGGCCCGCCCGCAGTCAGTGGCGCCGGTCCAGCCGGCGTCGACTCTCTACGACCCGTATGACAGGCCCGACGATCACGCCTCCTTGTACTCGCCTTCCACGACCTCTTCGCCGGTCTGGTCCGATGAGCCTTCCGGGGAGCCGCCTTCCTGAGCCTCGGTGTCCGGAGGAGGCGTGCCCGCAGCCTTGTAGGCCGCCGTGCTGACCTTCTGCAGTTGGTCCATGAGTGACTCGGCGGTAGACTTCACGGCCGCCAGGTCACTGCCCGCGAGCGCGGATCGGACGGCTTCGACGCGGCGCTCCGTCTCGGCTCGGTCTTCCGCCGAAACCTTGTCGCCTAGGTCGCGCATCGTCCGCTCGGCCTGGTAGGCCAGGGAATCAGCCTGATTGCGCGCCTCGATCTCTTCCTTGCGCTTGCGGTCCTCGTCGGCGTGGTCGGCTGCCTCGCGGACCATCCGGTCCACGTCATTCTTGGAGAGCATCGAGCTGGCGGTGATGCGCACCTGCTGCTCGCGGCTCGTGGCACGGTCCTTGGCCTTGACGTCGAGGATGCCGTTGGCGTCGATGTCGAAGGTGACCTCGATCTGAGGCACGCCGCGAGGCGCCGGCGGAATCCCGTCGAGGATGAATTTGCCGAGTGTCTTGTTGTCCGCGGCAAAGTCGCGCTCGCCCTGCAGGACGTGGACCTCCACCTGGGTCTGGTTGTCCGAGGCCGTGGAGAAGACCTGACTCTTGCTCGTCGGGATAGTCGTGTTGCGATCGATCAGGCGGGTCATGACGCCGCCCATGGTTTCGATGCCGAGGGACAGCGGCGTCACGTCGAGCAGCAGCACGTCCTTCACTTCCCCGGCGAGCACGCCCGCTTGGATCGCGGCACCGATGGCCACGACTTCGTCGGGGTTCACGCCGCGGTGCGGCTCCTTGCCGCCGAACATCTGCTTGACCGCCTCGATCACGGCCGGCATGCGGGTCTGCCCGCCGACGAGAACGATCTCGTCGATCTCGGAAGGCTTGAGTCCGGAGTCGCGGATCGCCTGGGAGACCGGGCCGCGCGTGCGGTCGATCAGGTCCGCGATCATGTCCTCGAGCTTGGCCCGCGAGAGCGTGACGACGAGGTGCTTGGGCCCCGTGGCATCAGCGGTGATGTAAGGCAGGTTGATCTCTGTCGTGGTCGTCGTCGAGAGCTCGATCTTGGCCTTCTCCGCGGCTTCCTTGAGCCGCTGGAGAGCCTGCGCGTCGGACCGCAGGTCGATGCCCTGGTCGCGCTTGAACTCGGCCAGCAGCCATTCGATGACGCGCTGGTCGAAGTCGTCGCCGCCAAGATGCGTGTCGCCGTTGGTGGCCTTGACCTCGAAGACGCCCTCACCGAGCTCGAGGATCGAGATGTCGAAGGTGCCGCCGCCCAGGTCGTAGACGGCGATCTTCTCGTCATGCTTCTTGTCGAGGCCATACGCCAGGGCCGAAGCGGTGGGCTCGTTGATGATCCGCTTGACGTCCAATCCGGCGATTCGGCCGGCGTCCTTGGTCGCCTGGCGCTGCGTATCGTCGAAATACGCCGGCACGGTGATGACCGCCTCAGTGACCTTCTCGCCCAGATACGCCTCGGCGTCGGTCTTGAGCTTCTGTAGGATCATGGCGCTGATCTCGGGCGGGGTGTAGGTCTTGCCGTCGGCAAGGACGACCTTGATGCCGTCGCTATGCGCGTCGCGCTCGACCTTGTACGGGACCAGGCCCAGGGAGTGCCCCACTTCCGAATCGTCGAAGCGTCGGCCCATGAAGCGTTTGATCGAGTAGACGGTATTGCCGGGGTTGGTGACGGCCTGGCGCTTGGCCAGCTGGCCAACGAGCCTGTCGCCGCTCTTGGTGAAGGCGACGACCGAAGGTACCGTCCGACCGCCCTCAGCGGACGGGATGACGGTCGGCTCCCCGCCTTCCATCACTGCCACGACGGAGTTCGTCGTGCCCAGGTCGATGCCGATGATCTTGCCCATTGCGGTGTTGCTCCTCGTGTCTCGCGTTTCGATCAGAAGTTGATGCGATCAGTGCTTACGATCAGTTCGTGCGGTTCATCGGGCCATCGCCCGGTGCGCTTGCTCCGCCGCCGGCTATCGCGACCATGGCCGGTCGCAGGACTCGGTCTCGGATCCGATAGCCGCGTTGGATCTCGGCCACCACTTCGCCGTCCGGTCTCCCGGGGGCGGGTACGCTGCCGATCGCCTCGTGCTCTCGCGGGTCGAACGGCCGGCCCAAAGCCTCGATCGGCGTAACGCCCTCGCTCTCGAGCAGCTGCCGCAGTTTGCGGTCGAGCAGGACGACCCCTTCGATCCAGCCGATGCCCTGGAGATCGGCCGGCATGGCCTCGAGGGCCCGATCGAAATCGTCGGCCACGGCAAGCAGCTTGCGTAGTAGCTGTTCGCTGGCAAGGCCCATCTCCCGGTCGCGGTCTTCGGCCGTCCGGCGGCGATAGTTGGCGAAGTCCGCCGCGGTCCGCTGCAGGCTGGCGAGATGCTCGGCGGCCTGAGCCTGGGCAGCGTCCATCTCGGCGCGGAGCGTCTCCATTTCGACGGCCGCGTCGGATGAGTAGCCGCCGAACGATGATGCGCCGGCGGCGCTGTCCGCCCATGCGGCGTCGTCCGGGGAGGCCTTGTGGCGACCGGATCGCGGGTTGGTTGGTCCGTCAGGCATACAGATGCTCCACAAGCTCGTTCATGAGTCCCGAGACAAACTCGACCGAGGCGATAGCCTGCGAGTAAGGCATTCGTGTCGGACCCAGCACCCCCACGACGCCAACGGCCCGTCCGACCTGCCCATACGGCGCAAGAACGAGCGAAACCTCTTGCATCTCCGGAGGACGATTCTCGTGGCCGATGAAGATCTGGATGCTGCCGGCTCGAGCCACGCTCTCGACGAGCGAGCCGAGGTATGCCCGGTTCTCCAGGGCCGCGAAGACGCGCCGGACCTTTTCGCTGCGGTCGAACTCCGGCGCCGCGATGACGTTCAGGAGACCGTCGCTGAAGAGATCGTCGATGAGAGACGCGTCGAACTCGAGCATCGTCCTGACCAGGCGTTCACCCGCCTGGACAAGTAGTTCCGTGTCGCCGGCGGCGTCTTCGCCGATCGGCAGGTCGAGCAGGGCCGCACCTATCTGATCGGCCGTGCGATCGACGGAGAGCACGTTGAGCAGGTTCGCGACTCGGTTCAGCTGGTCCTGATCGGCGGCGCCGGGGAGGCTGTGCAGGATCTGCCTCGTCGTTCCCTCTCGAAAGACGACCACGAGCAGGGCGAGGCGATCCTGGACGGAAACCAGATCGACTCGCCGGACCCGAACCGCCTTCGGCTTGGCCGTCGTAGCGAGGCCGGCAGTGCCGGTGTTCGTGGCCAGAGTGCTGGCCGCGAGACGGAACCACTGCTCGCTCGCGAATTCGACCTGGCCGAACTGGTGGCGGATCATGCGCTGCTCGACCGACGGCAACGACCACTCCTGCGCCAGCGCCTGGACGTAGTAGCGGTAGCCGGCATCGGTCGGCACCCGACCCGCGGACGTGTGCGGGTGAGTGAGCAACCCGAGCGACTCGAGGTCGGCCAGGATGCTCCGAACGGTGGCGCTGCTCACGCCGAGCGAGTACTCGGCGACCAGGGCACCGGAGCTGACCGGAGTCGCGGAGGTGACGTATCGATCGACGACGGCCCGCAGGATCGCGTCTGCGCGCGAGTCCAACGACCCGATGGTGCGGCGAGGACGTCGCGCCATGATTCGGCTCCATCCTTCGTCCGTCGGGCTCGGTCTCGACGTTGGGCGCTTGGGAGGTCATATTCGGTCCGAGGCGTTACCCGGAAGCCGCTGGCCCCCGCCGCTCCCCTTTTCGGCCGGGCTGGCGGTTGGTTAGCACTCTCACTATCCGAGTGCCAACTGGCTGATCGGATGGTAGCAGTCGGCCCCGGAGAGTGTCAACGGCGGCCGCCTCTCAGCCCGGGCTCGGCCCCGCACAAAAAGACAAGGCCGGGGGAAGGGCCCCGGCCTTGTCTCGAGCAACGGGCGAAAGAATCAGACGCGGACCAAACTCCCGGACCCCGCTCCCCTTCGGGAAAGCGAGTCGACCGTCACCGCGGCGAGGAGGACAAGGCCCGTGGCGATGTACTGCCACTCAATCTGCAATCCCAGCAGGTACAGACCGTTGTAGATGGCGCCGATTACCAGCCCGCCGAGGAGACCGTGGATCGCCCGGCCGCGACCGCCGAAGAGGCTGGTACCGCCGATGACCGCTGCGGCGACGGCGTAGAGCACGAGCTGGCCGCCGTTGATGTTCGTGGTAACGCCGCCGAGCTGCGACGCGTAGATGACGCCGGCCACTCCAGCCGTGAGCGAACAGAGGATGAAGGCCGCGATCCGAATTCCACTCACGCTTATGCCGGCCCGCCTTGCCGCTTCCGCATTGCCGCCGACCGCGTACATATGGCGTCCGAACTGGGTTCGCTCGAGCAGCATCGTCCAGACCGCCAGCAGTCCGAGGACCACAAGGAAGACCCACGGCACGCCTTCGACGGGCTTGTAGGGACCGCGGTTCACGTTGCAGATGGCCACGACGACGATCCCGGCCACGGCTATAACGGCAATCTTCATGGCGGTCAGGCCAACCGGCGGAGCCACCAGCCCGCTGCGACGCCGCCCGGCGTCACGCAGCCACATGGAAGTGCCGAGCAGTCCCACGATCACGGCCAGCCCGATCCAGCTGATCACCGGGTCGATGTTGTTGTTCACGATGCCGAAGAGAACCTGCTGGTCGTGCAGCACGATGCTGCCGATGCTTACGCCGCCGGCGGGGCCGAGGAGGATGATCATGACTCCGAACCAGAAGAGGTAGCCGGCCAGAGTGACGACGAATGAGGGGACCCCCAGGCGCGTGATGATGATCCCGTGGATGGCGCCTATTCCGGCGCATGCGAGCAGCGCCACCGCGACGGCTACCACCCACGCCCCGAAAAAGGCGGTTCCGAGCCCGGTTCCGACGAGCAACACGCCGACAGCCGCTAGCCAGGACCGCAAATACATACCCCGGTGCATGAGCAGGATGGCGACGATCCCGACGCAGGCGAGCCCGGCACCGATGACGGGCAACCACCACGGCAATAGCGAATGGGGTTGAACCAATTCTGCGGCGATGATCCCGCCGATCGCCGCGACGTAGCCGGCGGAGAGGTCGATCTCGCCCAGCAGCAGGACGAAGCCCTCGGCCATGGCAAGGACGATGAATACGGAGCTTTGGATGAAGAGGTAAACGAGGTTGCCCGGCGACAGGAACAGGTGGTCCGGGCTCACGATCCAGAAGGCGATCGTGACGACCATGAGGCCAATGGCGACCGGCAGAACTCCGGCGTCGCCGCTCCTGGCTCTGACCGACCAAGCCTTCAGATACTGGCTCAGCGACTGCGCGACGATCTCGGGCGGGATGACGTCGACAGCAGCAGCCGTGAGGTCGGGCGCAGCTTCAGCCTCGGCTGCGATCTCGGCGGAGGCGTCCTTGGCCCCTTCCTCGTCTTCGATCCGAGCCATCGTTCAGCCCTTCCTTTGGGTTGAGCCAGATTCGAGCACGTCGCGGCTCGACCCGCCGG
>Ga0209638_1001147_pt1 | contig 17025 bp, 14 predicted proteins | sample BarGraNGADG00211_FD_184490 | JGI IMG/M metagenome (GOLD analysis project Ga0209638, IMG submission 184490) | Arctic peat soil microbial communities from Barrow, Alaska - Barrow Graham LP Ref core NGADG0002-211 (SPAdes) (version 2) | ecosystem: Environmental > Terrestrial > Soil > Wetlands > Peat...
GTGCGCCCCGGACACGAGGACGAGTTTCCCGAAGAGCAGGAGGTCGAGCTGATCGCGGACGACTCCACGGTCGATCTCGAGCCTGCGATCCTCCAGTCGATCGTCGTGGAACTGCCGTTCGCGCCGGTGCACGACCCGGAGTGCAAAGGGATGTGCCCGGTGTGCGGCGCGGACCTGAACGTCACCGAGTGCGGTTGCGCCGCCGAGCCCGTGCCGTCCGCGTTCGACGCGCTCCTCGATCTCGACTTGGAAGAGGAAGACGGCGGCTCGTAGCGCACCCCGCGTGGCGTGTGCTAGAATCCGTCCCCGCGTCCCTGCTCGCGAACGACCGGACGCCGGATATGACAACGAACGCGCCCGCACGCGTGGGGCAGATCCCACTACACGACAAGAGAGTAAGGAACCACAATGCCTGTCCCGAAGAGAAAGACCGGCAAGGCGGTTCGCGACAGCCGCCGCGCTCACGACCACCTCGAGGCGCCGTCGCTGTCGCTGTGCCCGCAGTGCCATCAGCCGAAGCCGCCGCACCGCGTCTGCCCCTCGTGCGGCACCTACAAGGGCAAGGAGATCGTCGAGACCGACTAGGTCCGACGGCTCGGCCACGCGCTATCATTGACGGCACCCGTCGCACTCGCGACGGGTGCCGCTCTTCGCTTCGGGAGGGGACTCGGACGTGACCCTGGAGTTCCTGCTCGCGCCACGCGCCGTCGCTGTCATCGGTGCCGGCCGCAAGCCTGGCGGCATCGGCCGGACGGTGTTCGAGATGCTGCTGGCGGGCGGCTTCGCGGGCGATGTGTGGCCTGTGAACCGGGAGGCCGCGCAGATCGGCGGCCGCGAGGCGTTTGCCAGTGTGAGCTCACTCCCAGCGGTTCCCGACCTCGCTGTCATCGCCGTGCCGGCTGCGTCCGTCGCCGAGGCGGTTGAGTCCTGTGGTGTGGCCGGCGTCGCAGCAGTCGTCGTTCTGTCGGCGGGGTTCAAGGAGACCGGCGCCGAGGGCGGGGCCCTCGAGCGTCGCGTGGCACAGATCGCTCGAACGCATGGGATGCGCCTTCTTGGGCCCAATTGCCTGGGACTGATGGTCCCGGGATCGCGTCTCAACGCTTCCTTCGCCGGGCCGATGGTCCCGGAAGGTGGTATCGCCGTCATCACCCAATCGGGCGCGCTGGGGACGGCGATACTCGATTGGGCGCGCGGACGCGGCGGCCTGTCCGGGTTCGTCTCGCTCGGCAATCGTGCTGACATCTCCGAGTCGGACCTGCTCATGGCGTTCGCGGAACGGCCGGAGACGAAGGTGATCGCCGGGTACCTCGAATCGGTGGTGGACGGGCTGCGTTTCGTCGAGGCCGCTCACGCAGTCACGAGGAAGCTGCCGGTCGTGCTTCTCAAGGCCGGCGTCTCCGACGCGGGGGCCCGTGCCGTCTCATCGCACACGGGAAGCCTCGCCGGATCCAACGCGGCGTACGAAGCCGCTTTCGCCGCCGCGGGGATCGTGCGGGTGCCCGACGCCGAACGGCTCTTCGGCGTGTCGGAGGCGTTCGCCGATCAGCCGCTGCCTGGCGCACCGGGCGTCGTCATCGTCACGAACGCCGGGGGGCCCGCCGTGATGGCCACCGACGCGTGCGAGCGGACGGGTGTGACGCTGGCCTCCCTGCAGCCGGGGACGGTCGAAGCGCTGCGCGCGGTGCTTCCGGTCGCCTCTGCGCTGTACAACCCCGTGGACCTGCTCGGTGACGCCGGACCCGAACGATACGCGCAGGCGCTCGGCATCCTTGCGGAGGACCCGGGAGTCAACTCGTTCCTCGTGCTCCTGACCCCGCAGCAGACGACCAGGCCCGACGAGGCGGCTGCCGCGATCATCGAGGCGGCCCACGCGTCGGGACGCACCACGCTCGCAGTCCTGATGGGGGAGGACGCCGTGGAGCCCGCACGGCGTGCGCTTGCAGCCGCCAGCGTGCCCGCGTACCGGTATCCGGAGGTTGCCGTCGACGCCCTTGCGGCGATGGAACGCTACGTCGCGATGCGGTCGCTGGCGCTCGTCGTCGCCCCCGTGATCGATGCCGACAGGGAGGCGGTGGAGGCGGTCTTCCAACGCACCCGCGAGGCGTCCAGGCACTTCGTACTGGAGGATGACGCGGCGCTGGTGGCGAGCGCCTATGGGATCGCGCGCCCGGCCGGTTCGCTCGCCCGCGATCGTTCCGCGGCGGTTCGCATCGCCAATGAGGTCGGGTATCCAGTGGTTCTCAAGGTGGCGAGCCCGGACATCCTGCACAAATCGGACATCGGCGGTGTCGTCCTCGGAGTCGCCGACGACGCCGCCCTTTCCCGCGCGTGGGACGATGTGCTCGACCGAACGCATCATCGGATGCCCGACGCGGCGGTGTGGGGCGCGATGGTCCAGAAGATGGTCCCACCCGGGTTCGAGGTCATCGTGGGCATGGAGCGGGACCCCACGTTCGGACCGCTCCTGATGTTCGGCCTGGGCGGCATCTACGTGGAGGTGCTGCACGACGTCGCCTTCCGACTGGCTCCCCTCGATCGCGCCGAGGCGCGGCGCATGATCGACCAGACGCGCGGCGCGGCGCTCCTGAAGGGAGCCCGCGGAGCGGACGCCTCGGACATCGACGCCATCACGGACGTCCTCGTCCGTATCGCCGCCCTCGCGACCGACTTTCCCGAGATCGTCGAGCTCGACATCAATCCGCTCGTGGTGGGGCGCCGTGGCAGCGGCGCACTGGCCGCCGACATCCGCATAGGCATCGGAGGGTGAGACCTGTGAAGACGATCATCGTAGCCTCGACTCGACGCTACAGCGGCAAGACCGGTGTGTGCCTGGCGCTCATCGCGACTCTCGAGGAACGCGGGCTTTCCGTCGGCTACTTCAAGCCCTACGGAAGCATGCCGCGAGAGGTCGACGGCGTGACCACCGACCGGGACGCGCACTTCCTCAACTGCGGGCTGGCGACGCCCACGGCGACCGAGCTGTTGTGCCCCATCGTGCGGACGCGGTCGTTCGTGGAGGACCTTCTGGCCGGGCGCCCCGTACCGGGCCGCGCCGAGGTGGCCGCGGCGTTCGAGAGCGCGTCGTCGGGGCGTGATGTGATGGTCGTCGAAGCGCCATCCGACCTGGAGCAGGGCGCCGCGGCCGGCGTCTGCGCCGCCGATCAGTTCACGCTCCTTGGCGGGAGCATCCTGCTGGTGGAGACGAACGACGCCAACGACCCGCCCGACCGTGTCGTGCGCGCGGCGTCGACGTTCGCCGCCGGACTGGCCGGCGTGCTCTACAACCGCGTGTCCGACGCGGACCGCCTCGTCGTGACCGACCGCTACGTACCGTACCTTACCGCGCGCGGCATCCGCACGTTCGGGGTGCTGCAGCACGACCCGCTGCTCTCGTCGGTGACTGTGCGCGAGATCGTGGACGTGTTGGGCGGCCGCGTCATATGCGGCGGGAAGGGGCTGGACGCACCGGTCGAGTCGTTCATGGTCGGCGCCATGGGCCAAGAGAAAGCGCTGCGGTTCTTCCGGCGGAAGGCGCACAAGGCGGTGGTGACCGGCGGCGACCGCGCGGACGTGCAGATGGCCGCGCTCGAGACCTCGACCGCCGTGCTCCTGCTGACCGGGAACATGCTCCCGAGCCCGACGGTCGCTGCTCGCGCCGACGAGCTCGGCGTGTGCACGGTGACGGTGGACACCGACACGCTCACCGCGGTGGAGCAGCTCGACACGCTCTTCGGCCACGTTCGGCTTCACGGTCCCGACAAGGCTGATAGAATGCGCCGGATGTTCGCTGACAACGTCTCGGTCGACGATCTGCTCTCGGTCTGCGGGATCATCCCACCCTCGTCCGTTCACGAAGGAGACTGACGTGACCTCAGCCACGCTCGTCACGATCGCCGTCGATGCGATGGGCGGCGACCTGGCTCCCGCCGTGGTCCTGGAGGGTGTCGACGCGGCACTCGCCGCGGACCTGGCGCTGCGCGTCGTGCTCGTGGGTCCCGAGGACGTCGTCGCCGGCTTCGCCGAGACACGTGACCGTGTGGAGGCCGTCGTCGCGACCGAGGTCATCGGCATGGACGAGCACGCCGCTGCCGCGGTGCGCGGCAAGCAGGACTCCTCGATCGTGGTCGGCTGCCGCCTCGTGAAGGAGGGGAAGGCCGACGGCTTCTTCTCGCTGGGCAACTCCGGGGCGACGATGGCGGCCGCCACGCTCATGATGGGACGGATCCCCGGCGTCCTGCGCCCGGCGATCGCGACCGTGCTCCCGACCGCCGGAGCGCCCTGTGTGCTGCTCGACGTCGGGGCGAACGCCGACTGCAAGCCCGAGTACCTCGCGCAGTTCGGGATGATGGGCGCGGCCTATGCGCGCAGCACCCTCGGCGTGGCGGAGCCCAGCGTGGCGCTGCTCAACATCGGTGAGGAACCCGCGAAGGGCTCCCTGCTGGCGCAGGAGGCTTACGTGCTCCTGCAGTCCCGCGTACCCGGGTTCATCGGGAACGTCGAGGGGCGCGACATACCCGCCGGCGTTGCCGACGTCATCGTCACCGACGGCTTCACCGGCAACATCGCACTCAAGCTGATGGAAGGCATGAGCCACCACCTGCTGGGCGAGTTCAAGCGCGCACTGACCGCATCCGCTGTGAGCAAGGTCGCCGCGGCCGTGCTGAAGCCCTCTCTCGCGGGCCTGCGCGACAAGCTCGATCCCGACGTCCACGGAGCGGCGCCGCTTCTCGGCGTGCAGGGGCTCGCGCTCATCGGCCATGGGTCATCAGGCGCGCGAGCGGTCGCGTCGGCGCTGCGTGTGGGCGCGGTCGCCGTGCGGGGCGGTCTCGTGGAGCGGGTCGCGGCATCCCTCGTCGAACTGAGTGCGTGACCTGCGGGGTTCGTGTACTATTCCACGAACCGTAAACCGACCTCTCGCGAGAAGTGAACGAATGACCTACGCCGCAATCACATCGGTCGCCTCGTGGCTCCCGGAACGCCGTCTGACCAACGCCGATCTCGAGCGCATGGTGGACACGTCCGACGAGTGGATCCGCACGCGGACCGGCATCTCCGAGCGACGCGTCGCAGCGGATGACGACGCCACGTCCGACCTCGCCGCGCGCGCGGGCGCGATCGCGCTAGAGCGCGCGGGACTCGCTCCGTCGCAGGTCGACATGCTGATCGTCGCCACCTCGAGCCCGGACATGGCGTTCCCTTCCACCGCCTGTCTGGCTCAGGCGAAGATGGGGCTGACCTGTCCCGCCTTCGACATCAACGCAGCATGCACCGGGTTCATCTACGCCCTCGAGCTCGCCGCCGCCATGATCGAGGCAGGCCGGCTGAAGACGGTCCTCATCATCGGCGCCGAGGTGCTGACGCGCCTGATCGACTTCACGGACCGCGGCACGTGCATCCTGTTCGGCGACGGCGCCGGCGCTGTGGTCGTCCAGGCCTCGGAGGAACCGGGCATCCTGTCTGTGCATCTCGGGGCCGACGGCACGGGCGCGGGCCTGTTGACGGTCCCGGGCGGTGGCAGCGCTGCCCCACTCACCCCGGAGCTGCTCTCCGAGGGCGCGCAGTTCATCCACATGAGCGGCAACGACGTCTACAAGTTCGCGGTACGCACGATCCCCCGCGTGACCAAGCAGGCGCTGGCCGAGTCCGGGTTGACTCTGGCAGACCTCGATTGGCTGGTGCCGCATCAGGCCAACGAGCGGATCACCCTGACGGTGGGCGAGAGCCTCGGCATCCCGCACGAACACGTGGTCAACTCGATCGCCATGACCGGCAACACCTCCACCGCGTCGATCCCGCTGGCGCTCGACGGACTGTACCAGTCGGGCGATCTCAAGAGCGGTGACGTCCTCGCGTTGGTAGGTTTCGGATCCGGTCTGACGTACGGCGCCGCGATCGTCCGCTGGACCCTGTAAGGAGACTTGAGAGCATGGCGCTCACGACACGGCTCACACGACTGCTCGGCATCGAGTACCCGATCATCCAGGGCGGCATGGCTTGGACCGCGACGTGGGAGCTCGCCGCCGCGGTGAGCAACGCCGGCGGTCTCGGCATCATCGGCGCCGGCCACATGCCCACCGACCTGCTCCGCGATCAGATCCGCGGCGCGAAGGCGGCCACCGACAAGCCGTTCGGTGTGAACCTCATGCTGCTCACCCCGCACATCGATGAACTCGTGCAGATGGTGCTGGACGAGGGCGTCGCCGCCGTCACCACCGGCGCCGGGAACCCGGGCAAGTACATACCCGAGCTGCAGGCGAAGGGGATCAAGGTGCTGCCGATCGCGCCGTCCACGGCGCTCGCGCGCAGGCTCGAGCAAGGGGGCGCGGACGCGATCATCGGCGAAGGCATGGAGGCGGGCGGACACATCGGCGAGCTCACGACGATGGTGCTCGTGCCACAGCTGGTGGACGCGGTCTCGCTGCCGGTCGTCGCGGCCGGCGGCATCGCGGACGGGCGCGGGATCGCCGCCGCGTTCGCGCTCGGCGCCGAAGGCGTCCAGCTCGGGACCCGGTTCATGTGCGCTACCGAATGCACGATCCACCCGGACATCAAGGCCCGGCTGCTGAAGGCCAAGGACCGCGACACCGTCGTGACCGGGTATTCCACCGGCCATCCGGTCCGTGTGCTCAAGAACAAGCTCGCCCGGGAGCTCATCGAGCTCGACCGCGCGAACAAGTCCGAGGAGCTCGAGGCGCTCGGAGCTGGCAAGCTCGCGTTGGCGATGCGCCACGGAGATGTGGAGAACGGGTCTTTGATGGCCGGGCAGTGCGCGTCGATGATCGGCAGGATCCAGCCCGCAGCTGAGATAGTGTCGGAACTCGTCGCCGAAGCCGAGGCCGTGATGAGGTCGCTCACCTCGAGAGTGAGTGCGTGACCGTGACTGTGGCGCTCGTCTTTCCCGGGCAGGGCTCGCAGCGGCTGGGCATGCTGGACGCGGTGCCGCCGTCTGTCGGCCTCTCGCGCCTGTTGGACGCCGCCGAGGCGCTGTCCGACATCGGGCTGCGTGAGGTGGCCGCGTCGGGCACCCCGGAGCAGCTCGCGGACACGCGCGCCGCTCAGCCGCTGCTGTACCTGTGCGACTGGGCGTGGGGAAGCGTCGCGCTTTCTTCGGGCGTCACTGCGTCCGCGGTCGCGGGCCACAGCCTCGGAGAGCTGTCCGCGCTGGCTGTGGCCGGGGCGTATTCGGTCGAGGCCGGGCTGGAACTCGTCGTCGAGCGCTCGCGTCTCATGGCCGAGTGCGCCGCAGCCACGCCGGGCGGGATGTCGGCGGTGTTGGGCTTGGACGTTGCCGCCATCCGTGCTGCCATCGACGGCATCGACGGCGTCTGGATAGCCAACGACAACTCGCCGGGCCAGGTCGTCGTCTCCGGGACCTCGGAAGGCGTTGCAGCGGCCAGCGAGGCGCTCTCGGCCGCGGGCGCGCGACGCATTGTGCCCCTGGCGGTCGCCGGCCCCTTCCACACTCCGCTCATGCGCCCGGCCGCGGACGCCTTCGCGGACCTCCTCGAGCACACGCACTTCAGCGAGAGCGCCCTTCCGGTCTACTCCAACAGCGAGCCCACGGGTACACGGGACGCGTCGTCACTCAGGCGCCGGCTCGCCGCGCAGATCGTGGAGCCGGTGCGTTGGACGGAGACGATGATGGCGCTGCTGTCCGACGGCCACGTGACACTGCTCGAATGCGGTCCCGGCGCGGTGCTGACCGGGCTTGCGAAGCGGGTCGACGGGCTCACGGCGGTGGCGGTCGAGCAGGACGGGCTCACGCGACTCCTCCAGGCGGAAGGACGCGGCCGATGAAGCGGCTCGAAGGCAAGTGCGCGCTGGTCACAGGGGCGTCACGCGGGATCGGCGCGGCCATAGCGCTCCGGCTCGCCGCCGAGGGCGCGTCGGTGGCGGTCAACTACGCCGGGTCCCGGGACGCGGCGCTCCAGGTCGCGGCGGCGATCGAGGATGCCGGAGGGCGCGCCGTCACGTTGCAGGCCGACGTCTCCGACCCTGCGGCAGCCACCGCGCTCGTCGAGGCGGCGCTGTCCGAACTGGGCGCGCTCGACATCGTGGTCAACAACGCCGGCATCACTCGCGATGGGCTTCTCGTGCGCATGAGCGACGAAGACTGGGCCGCGGTGATCGCCACCAACCTGACCGGCGTCTTCTCGGTCACTCGAGCTGTCGGCAAGGTCATGATGAAGGCGCGCAGCGGGTCGATCATCAACATCTCCTCGGTCGTCGGCATCGCTGGCAACGCGGGACAGGCCAACTACTCCGCGGCGAAGGCGGGCGTCATCGGACTGACGAAGAGCGTCGCCCGCGAGCTGGCGCCCCGCGGCGTGCGGTGCAACGCGGTCGCGCCCGGCTTCATCGAGACCGACATGACCGCTGCGCTCACGGCGGCGCAGCGCGACGCCATTCTCGGGGAGATAGCCCTGGGAAGGCTCGGGAGTGTGGAAGACGTGGCCTCCGCGGTCGCGTTCCTTGCAAGCGACGATGCGTCCTACGTCACCGGTCAGGTCTTGGCCGTCGACGGAGGCATGACGTTCGCCTAGACTGGCGTGCAGCAGCCGGGCGCCAACGGGCCCGGCACGACTACGGAAGGACTACCAGCCACCATGGACCGTGACGAACTGTTCGAGAAGATCAAGGGTGTAATCGTCGAGCAGCTTGGCGTCGACGAGGACGATGTGGCAGAAGACGCCTCGTTCGTGGACGACCTGGGCGCCGACTCGCTGGACATCGTCGAGCTCGTGATGGCGCTCGAGGAGGAGTTCGGCGTGTCGATCCCCGACGAGCAGGCCGAGAAGATCAAGATCGTCGGCGACGCTGTCGACTTCATCGTGGAGAACGTGTAGCCGCGATGCGGCCGCGGCGCCAAGCGTCGCGAACGTCAGACTTCCAGACCGCCAATCGAAGGACGATACGCGTGGAGATGCCGTCCCTGACCATAGGCCGGATCACATCCCGGCTGCCCATGATCCAGGGTGGCATGGCGGTGCGCATCTCCATGGCGCCGCTCGCCGCCGCAGTGGCGCGTGAGGGCGGCATAGGCATCATCGCCGGCTCCGGGCTCACTCCTGAGGAGCTGCGGCACGAGATACGCACGGCTCGCGAATCCGCGGACGGCGGTGTGATCGGAGTCAACATCATGGTCGCGGTCCGCAACTTCGCGGAACTGGTCAAGGCCGCCATCGACGAGAAGATCGACCTGGTCATCTCCGGGGCGGGCTTCTCGCGCGATGTGTTCGACTGGACCCGTGAGGCCGGCGTGCCGATGGTCCCGATCGTCGGCTCGCCCCGGGTGGCGGTCCTCTCGGAGAGGTTTGGCGCCGCGGCGGTGGTCGTCGAAGGGCAGGACGCGGGCGGCCATCTCGGCGCGGTGTTGCCGGTCCGGGAGCTTCTGCCATCGATCCTCGAGGCGGTGTCGATCCCGGTCGTAGCGGCCGGGAACATCGTCACCGGCGCGGACATCCACGAACTCATGTCGGCCGGTGCGGCCGGCGTCCAGATGGGCACGCGCTTCGCGGCGACCGTCGAATCGTCCGCGTCGGACGCGTTCAAACGCATGTACGTCGACGCCGCTGAGGACGACATCGTGCTGGTGGACAGCCCCGTGGGGCTGCCGGGACGCGCTCTGCGCAATCCACTCACAGAGCGTCTCGCGGCGGGTGTGGAGCCGCGGATCGAACGGTGCATCGTGTGCCTCAAGAAGTGCGGCAAGCAGTTCTGCATCATGGACAAGCTGGTCAAGGCCCAGGGCGGCGATGTCGAGGACGGCCTCGTCTTCACCGGGGGCGGCGTAGCCCGCATCCACGACGTCCCCACCGTGAGAGAGCTGATGGACAGGCTCGTGGCGGAGTACGCGTTCGCCACCGAAGGAGGAGCCGCATGAGAAGGGTCGCGGTCACCGGCATCGGCGTGGTCAGCCCTGTCGGCATCGGTGTCGACGCACTCTGGAACTCGCTGACGTCGGGGGTCTCAGGAGTGCGGCCGATCACCTCCTTCGACGTGAGCGACTATCCCGTTCGTTTCGCTGCGACGATCGATGACTTCGACACCTCGGCTTCACTCGATACCAAGGAAGCGCGCCGCATGTCGCGCTTCCAGCAGTTCGCGGTCGTGGCGGCTGACGAGGCGATGGCCGATGCGGGCCTGGGCCGTATGGAAGGCGAAGAGTCGGAGCGCTGCGGCGTGATCGTCGGGTCGGGCATCGGCGGGTTGGGCCTCATGGAGGACCAGCACAGCGTCCTGCTCGAGCGCGGGCCGTCTCGGACGAGCCCGATGCTGGTCGCCGGGATGATCGTGGACCTCGCGGCGGGCCACATCTCGATCCGCTACAACCTGCGCGGCATCAACTACGCGGTCGTGTCCGCGTGCGCCACCGGTAACCATGCGATCGGCGAGGCGTTCGAGGTCATCCGCCGCGGGAGCGCGGACGTGGTCGTCGCCGGAGGCTTCGACGCCGGAGTCACCCCGCTCGGCCTCGCCGGCTTCTGCGCTGCCCGCGCGCTCTCGACCCGCAACGACGACCCCCAGCACGCGTCGCGCCCGTTCGATCTCGGCCGTGACGGCTTCGTGATCGGCGAGGGCGGGGGAGCGTTGGTCCTGGAGGACTGGGACCACGCGGTCGCCCGCGGTGCCCGCATGCGCGCCGAGGTCATCGGCTATGGGGCGACGGCGGACGCGTACCACATGACCGCTCCGGCGCCTGACGGCAACGGCGCGCGCCGCGCGATGGCGCTTGCGATCAAGCAGGCGGCGGTCGAGCCCCGCCAGGTCGGGTATCTCAACGCCCACGGCACGTCCACCGAGCTTGGGGACGCGGCCGAGAGCGGAGCGATCCGCGCGGTATTCGGCGACGACGCCCCGCCGGTCTCCTCGACCAAGTCGATGACCGGTCACCTGCTGGGCGGCGCGGCGGCCCTCGAAGCGATCGCGTGCATCCGCGCGCTCGAGACGGGCGTCCTTCCTCCGACGATCAACTACGAAGTGCCGGACCCGGCGTGCGACCTCGACTACGTCCCGAACGTCGCTCGGCGCACCGATCCGAAGGTCGCGATGAGCAACTCCTTCGGGTTCGGCGGCCACAACGCCACGATCGTGTTCGGCCGGGCCGACAGGTGAACGGCACTCTCGAGGAGCTCGAGAAGCGCCTCGGGGTCATCTTCACCGACCGCGAGCTGCTGCGGCGCGCTCTGACGCACCCGTCGTACTCGCTGGAGCAGGGTGGGGACGACTACGAGCGTCTCGAGTTCCTGGGAGACTCAGTGCTGGCGTGGATCGTGGCCATCGACCTCTTCGAGTCGTTCCCGGACCTGCCTGAGGGCGACCTGACGCGCATGAAGGTCGCGCTCACGTCCGGCAAGACGCTGGCGGGCATCGGACGGGAGCTGGGACTGGGTGCGTGCCTGCGCTTCGGCAAGGGTGCAGCGCGCGAATCCGACCGCGACTCAGTGCTCGAGAACGCCTACGAGGCCGTCGTGGGAGCGATCTACCTCGGGGCGGGGCCTGAAACCGCGCGGAGGTTCGTGCTGGCTTCCTTCGGACCCCGCATCGAACGCGCCACGATCCTCGCCACAGCGTCCGATCCCAAGTCCCGTCTGCAGGAGATCACACAGCGGGCGGGCTCGGGCCTCCCTTCGTATGAGATAGTGGACCGCGCGGGCCCGGCGCATGAGCCTCGCTTCACCGCGAGCGTGACCGTAGCGGGGTCGCTCGTGGGCACCGGCGAGGGCAGTTCGAAGCAGGACGCGCAGCAGGCCGCTGCGGCGGCTGCGCTGCTCGCCATGGACGCCGACTGACGCTTCCGCATCGCCGCGCGCGACCGCCCGCGTACGCAAGGGGCTGTGGTAGCATTCTCCGGTGCGCGACCGCCCTTCGCAGGCCGCCGCGCGATGCCGTTGAAGCCACCTCTCGCACCGGGGATCCGTGTACCTCAAGTCGCTCACCATCAAGGGGTTCAAGTCGTTCGCCGACCGGGTCCATCTGGCCCTGGAACCCGGCGTGACCTCGGTCGTCGGCCCGAACGGCTCGGGCAAGTCCAACATCTCGGACGCGATCCTGTGGGTCCTTGGCGAGCAGTCGGCCAAGACGCTTCGCGGCAACTCGATGGAGGATGTCATCTTCGCCGGGTCGTCGGCGCGTCAGGCGGTCGGCGTAGCCGAAGTGGACCTCGTGCTCGACAACAGCGACGGCACGCTTCCTCTGGAGTTCACCGAGGTCACCGTCACGCGCCGCATGTACCGCAGCGGCGAGAGCGAGTACCTGCTCAACAACTCCCCGTGTCGCCTCATGGACGTCCAGGACCTGCTGCACGACTCCGGCCTGGGCCGCGATACGCACTCGATCATCAGCCAGGGACGTTTGGACGAGATCCTGAACTCGCGCCCGGAGGACCGCCGCTCGCTGATCGAAGAGGCGGCCGGCGTGCTCAAGCACAAGAAGCGCAAGGAGCGCGCGCTTCGAAAGCTCACATCGATGGACTCGAACCTCGAGCGAGCTCGCGACGTGCTCGGCGAAGTGGAGCGGCAGCTGCGTCCTTTGCAGCGCCAGGCCGACAAGGCGCGCCAGTACGACTCCCTCACTTCCCAGCTCCGTGAGGTCGAGGTCGCCCTCGCGGTCGACGATCTTCGCGCTCAGCGCGAGCAGTGGGATGCGCTCGCCAAGGAAGAGCGGGAACACGACGCGGACATCGAGCTCGCGCGCTACCGCCTGGCCGAGAAGGAGAAGGCCCTCGGCACCTTCCAGTCCCTGCTCGAGGAGAAGGGGCTGTTCGTCGGCGACCTCTCCGAGCAGCGTCGCCGCCTCGAGAAGGTCCTGGAGCGGCTGAACTCGGGCCTGCTGCTGCTCGAGGAGAAGGGCAAGAACCTCATCGAGCGCTTGTCCGAGCTTCGCGCCAAGGTCCACGGCGCCGCCGGTCGCAGCGCCAAGCGCACGGAGGAGATCGCCCGCCTCACCGAGGAGCGCACCGCCTCGGACGGCCAGCTCAAGGCGGTGTACTCGCGGCTCGGAGAGATGCGCCGCGAGTCCGAGGCCGCACGCAAGGAGCGGCTGGCCGCGGAGGCCTCGCTCACCGAGACGAACACCGCGATCCGCCGCCTGCGCAAGGAAGCGGACGATGTCCGTGCGGAGCTGGCCACGCTCGACCAGTCCCTCTCCGCGTTCGCGCTGGAGCAGACACTGTTCTCCGAGCGGATCGTCGTGCTGGACTCCCAGCGTCAGTCGCTGCTGGCATCGCTTGCAGCGCGTCGCTCTCGCCTCGAAGACACCGAGAGAGAGCGCGCCCACATCGGCAAGCAGATCGCGCTGGCGGAGTCGGATGTCGACCGCCGCGTGCGCGTCGTCGAGACGCGCCGCAAGGAGACCGACGAGCTGCGCGACGCGCTGACCCGTGTCAGGTCCGAGGCCATCGGGCTTGAGGAGGTCGATCGCGCCTTCGCGACCGCCACACCGGCGCTCTCGTGGGTGCTCTCGTCGGAGCGGAAGGTCCCCGGACTCCTAGGCCCCGTCACCGACCTGATCACCGTCGAGCCGGGCCTCGAGCGCACCGTCGAGCTGGCGCTCGGATCGGACCTCTTCTGCGTGCTCGTCTCAGACTCGTCCGCGCGCCGCGACGTGCTGGCGCTCCTCGAGGAGCACAAGGCGGGCGACATCGCGGTGCTCGCTCTGGACTCCGCGCGCGCTGCGGGCGCTTCGTCCACCGCGGGCCGACGCCTCTCGGACGTCGTCACGTGCCCCAACGAGATCCGCCCCGCGATAGAGGCGGTCCTAGGCGACGTATACCTCGTCCCCTCGCTCGAAGAGGCGATCGACGGCGCGAGTAGGTTCCCCGGCGTACGCTTCGCGACGGCCGACGGGCACATGGTGTGGCCGTCCGGCAAGGTGACGCTGGGCCCGGGCTTGGACCAGACAACGTCCGTGTTGGAGCGCAAGCGGCGCATCAACGAGCTGCACGACAACGAACACGCAGCGACGAGCCGGGTGGGGGAGTCCGAGGCCGCTCTGGCTGAGGCTGAGGAGGCGCTGCGCGCCGCCCAGCAGGACGCGCTCGAACTCGGGCAGCAGCAGGCCACCCACGCCGGCGACTTCGGTTCGCAGCGCGAGGAGATCGGACGGCTCGAGGCTGCGCTCACCGACCTGGACAACGAAGCGCGCTCCCTGGCGGTCCGCGCCGCGGCGATACTCGACCGCAACACGAAGGACCAGCCAGCGCGCGTGAAGGCCGCGGCCCGGCTCGTCGAGGTCGAGGCGGAGCTCGAGCGGCTCGAGGAGGAAGCGGCGGTCCGGCGCGAGTTCCGTGACGACCGCTTCCGCGCTGAGACCGCCATATCCGACCGCCTCGGGACGTGCCAGGTCGACATCGCGACGGTCTCCGAGCGCGAGGTCCACCTCAAGCGTCAGATGTCCGCCGCGGTCGCCGAGCTCACCGAGATCGAGGAGACGCTGGCGTCCTCGGAGCGCACCGAGATCGCGCTCGAACTGCTGCGCGAGCGCATCCAGCCGCTGCACGACCTGTACTCGTCCCTGATCGAGCGCACCGAGGAGTGGGCGGTCAAGCTCCGCGACCGCGCGCGCTTCGAGCAGGCGGACTCGGAGTCTCTACGCGACACGATCCGCAACGGCCAGGACGCGGTCCGCGAGGCACAGGCCGCGGTGGACGAGCGTCTGGCTGCGCTCTCGGACCTGCGGGTGGCCAAGGGCCAGCTGCAGGTGCAGGTCGACACCGCCCTCCAGCGGATCGTCGAGGAGTATGGAGTACCGATCGAGCGCGCGCTGGAGGCCAACCCCGTGGACGACCGCGAGGCGACCGCGGAGCGCGCGCACAAGCTCCGCAAGCAGCTGGCGCAGATCGGGCCGGTCAACGAGCTCGCGGTGGAGGAACACGCGGCGCTGGAGAGCAGGCGGACCTACCTCTCGGCCCAGATCGACGACCTCGCTTCCAGCCGTGCGGCGCTCACGAAGGTGGTCCGCGCGATCGACCGCAAGATGAAGGACAGGTTCCTCGAGACGTTCGAGCAGGTCGACGCGCACTTCCGCAACGTGTTCCAGGTGCTCTTCCCAGGCGGCCACGCGGAACTCGCGATGACCGATCCGGACGATCCCGAGACGACCGGCATCGAGGTCGTGGCGCAGCCGGCGGGCAAGAAGCTCCAGAAGATGACGCTGATGTCGGGCGGGGAGAAGTCGCTGACGGCCATCGCGCTGCTGTTCGCGCTCTACCGCGCCCGTCCGTGCCCGTTCTACGTGCTGGACGAGGTCGAGGCTGCTCTCGACGACTCCAACCTACGCCGGTTCGTGGCGTTCTTGGACAGCATGCGGACCCACACCCAGTTCATCGTCGTGACGCACCAGCGCCGCACGATGGAGATGGCGGACGTGCTCTACGGGGTGAGCATGCAGTCCGACGGAGTGAGCAAGATCGTCAGCCAGCGCCTCGACAGGAGCACCGGCCGGGTCGTCGACGTCGAGGACGTCGCGTGAGCCCCACCTGGTTCGACCGCCTCAGCGGCGGCCTGGCCCGCACCCGCGACCAGATCGGCGATCGCCTGGCGGAGCTCGTCGGTCGCGGTCCTGACGTGGGCGAGGACTTCTGGGACGGCCTCGAGGAGACACTCATCGGCGCCGACATGGGCGCGCGCTCGGCCGCCGACATCGTCGCCGCGCTGCGCACCCGCTCCCGCCGCGAGGACCTTCCCGACGCCACGGCGGTCGAAGAGGCGCTCGTCGACCTGATCGCGGCGCAGGTGCCACCGTTCGCAGACCCGCTCGCAGAGTCACCGCTGACCGTCCTCTTCGTCGGTGTGAACGGTACGGGGAAGACCACGTCGGTCGGCAAGATCGCGGCGGAAGCTGCGGCCGAGGGACGTCGCGTCATCATCGGCTCGGCCGACACGTACCGCGCGGCGGCGATCGAACAGCTGCGCGTGTGGGCCGAGCGCGCGTCGGTCCCGATCATCGAGCGCGACCGGGGCTCGGACCCGGCGTCGGTCGTCTTCGACACCCTGGCGGCTGCGCGCACCCAGGGCAGCGACCTCGTCCTGGTGGACACGGCCGGCAGGCTGCACAACTCGGCCGACCTCATGCAGGAACTCGAGAAGGTCCAGCGGGTCGCTCGGGCGCAGAGCGTGTTCCCGGTCCGCTGCCTGTTGGTCATCGACGCCACCACGGGCCAGAACGGCCTGGCGCAGGCGCGCGCCTTCCACGAGGCGCTCGAGCTGGACGGTATCGTACTGACCAAGCTGGATGGCACGGCGCGCGGCGGCATCGCGGTAGCGATCGCCTCCGAGCTCGGGCTTCCGATCGTCCGCATCGGAGTGGGGGAGTCGCTCGAGGACCTTCGGCCCTTCGACGCCACCGAGTTCGCTCGCGCTATCGTCCTGGGACGCTAGATGGACGCCCCGGAGACCGACGAGCTCACGCCCGACACAGCGGTGTCCATCGACCACTCCGCGGCTCTGCTCGAGGCCCAGATCCGCGCCGCCAAGGCGCGCGAGAACCGACTGTCCAAGCGGCTGGCCATCTGGCTCGTAGGCCCGCTGGCCACGATCCTCATCGCGCTGGTGCTCGTGTTCTTCGTTTTCTTCGACTCGTCGACCGTCTCCGGGCCGTCGATGATGCCCGCGCTGCGCGACCATGACTACGTACTGCTCACCAAGGGACCCCCAGACCCGCAGCGGGGCGACATCGTCATCCTCAACGTGGTCAACAAGGGCGTGCCCGAGGAGTGGGTGAAGCGCATCGTCGCGCTTCCCGGTGACATCGTGGACGTGAACGGCGACATCATCCTGGTCAACGGCAAGGCAGAGCAGTTCCAACACGTCATCACCACCTCAGGCGCATCCACCCCGATCGAGCATCTGACTGTCGAGCCGGGACGCATCTTTGTCGCCGGCGACAACCGCGGCGTGTCCGAGGACAGCCGCTACGTCGGGACGTTCCCGCTCTCGGCCATCAAGGGCCGCGTGTTCTTCATCTACGCTCCCATCTCACGGATCGGGCCGGTGCCGTCCCCGGCCCACTGACCGCTGACCCAAG
>Ga0209638_1001148_pt1 | contig 17020 bp, 13 predicted proteins | sample BarGraNGADG00211_FD_184490 | JGI IMG/M metagenome (GOLD analysis project Ga0209638, IMG submission 184490) | Arctic peat soil microbial communities from Barrow, Alaska - Barrow Graham LP Ref core NGADG0002-211 (SPAdes) (version 2) | ecosystem: Environmental > Terrestrial > Soil > Wetlands > Peat...
GTAGGGGTCGACGATGACGCGCCACGGTCCGTTGAGGGTGACACCTTGGCGGGCGGAGGCATTTTGGATGAGTTCCAACTCGGCGCCAAGCGCGGGGAAGACGCCCAGGCAGAGGAGCGCGGAGAGGAGTCGCAAGTAGGACATATTCGGACTCCAGCATACCTGATTTCACTCCTGACCCCGGGATTCCGGGGAGGTTGAGGGATGCTTCTTGACGCGGAGGCGCGGAGACACGGAGGAAAACGCGGAGAACACAAAGTAAAAGGCAAGGAGAGTTCGGAGGAAGCGGAGAAAAGAGCGGGCGAGAAGTGGACAGCTATTCCACGGTGACGCTCTTGGCGAGATTGCGGGGCTGATCGACGTCGCAGCCGCGGCGCACGGCGATGTGATAGGCCAACAACTGCAAGGGCACGATGGCGAGAATCGGCGTCAGCAGTTCCGACGAGTTTGGGATTTCGATGACGTGGTCGGCCACCTTGTGGACCTTATCGTCGCCTTCGGTGACGATGGCCAGCACAATGCCGTCGCGAGCTTTCACTTCCTGGATGTTGGATAGCGTCTTGTCGTAGAGGAGACAGCTCTCCGCGCTGGTGGAATCGTGAGTGGCGAGCACGACCACCGGCAGATTCTCATCGATCAAGGCGTTGGGACCATGCTTCATCTCGCCGGCGGGATAGCCCTCGGCGTGGATGTAGGAAATCTCCTTCAGCTTGAGCGCGCCTTCGAGCGCGATGGGAAAATGCACCCCGCGGCCGAGGAAGAGAAAATCGGTGGAGCGGTGGAGTTCCTTGGCCAGGGTCTCGTACAGGTGGTCGTGAGAGAGCACGGTTTCGAGCTTTCCGGGCAGGTGCACGAGTTCCTGCACCAGAGCGCGCGACTCTTCCTCGCCCAGGCTTCCGTTGGCCTGGCCGAGGTACATGGCGAGGATGAAGAGTGCCGTCAACTGGCAGGTGAAGGCCTTGGTGGAGGCGACGCCGATTTCGGGACCGGCGTGGGTATAGATGGTGCCGGCAGCCTCGCGGGTGATCATGGAGCCGACCACGTTGCAGATGGCGAGCGTGCGCGATCCTTTGCTCTTGGCTTCGCGCTGGGCCGCCAGGGTGTCGGCAGTCTCGCCGGACTGCGAGATGACGATGGTCAGAGTATCGGGGATGACGATGGGGTCGCGGTAGCGGAACTCGCTGCCGTAATCGACTTCGCACGGGATACGCGCCAGCTTCTCTATCATGAACTTGCCGGAGAGGCCGGCGTGCCAACTGGTGCCGCAAGCGATGATCTTCACCTGCTTGAAGCCGGCGAACTCGGCGGGAGTGATCTCCATCTCGTCGAGGAAGATGCGGCCGGTCTCCTGGCCGACGCGGCCGAGGGTGGTATCGCGGACGGCGCGGGGCTGCTCAAAGATTTCCTTGAGCATGAAGTGCTGGTAGCCGCCCTTCTCGGCTTCGATGGGATTCCATAGGATATGGGAGACCTGGCGGTGCACGCCGCGGCCGTCGAAATCGCAGAGCGATACGCCATCGGGCGTGAGGATCGCCATATCGCCATCGGCCAGGAAGAACATGTCCTGGGTGTGGGAGAGGATGGCGGGCACGTCGCTGGCGACGAAGTACTCGTTGTCGCCGATGCCGATGACGACGGGGGGGCCGTTGCGCGCGGCGACGATCTTGTACGGATCGGAGCGCGCGATCGCGGCGAGGGCAAAGACGCCGGTGAGTTCCTTGACGGCGGCGCGCACGGCTTCTTCCAGGTTGCCTTCGAAATGCTTCTCCACGAGGTGGGCGATGACTTCGGTGTCGGTCTCGGTTTTGAAGGCGTGGCCTTCGTGCTGGAGCTGCTGCTTGAGGGCCAGGTAGTTTTCGACGATGCCATTGTGCACCACGACGATGTCGCCTTTGCAGTCGCGGTGCGGGTGGGCGTTTTCCTCGGTGGGGCGGCCGTGGGTGGCCCAGCGCGTGTGGCCGATGCCGAAGGCGCCATCGACGGGGTTGTTGCGGATAGCTTCTTCGAGGTTGCGCAGCTTGCCCTGGGCGCGGCGAATTTCGAGATGCCCGTCATCGCAGTAAACCGCGAGGCCCGCGGAATCATATCCCCGATATTCCAGGCGCTTCAGGCCTTCCAGAATAATCGGAACGGCGCGATGGGTACCAATGTAACCTACAATTCCACACATAATTTATACATTATAGGGGCTGCGACTGGGAGCCCGGGCGCCGGCGCGCGTCAGTCCACGATTTCGACGCGATACTCTTCGATCACCGGATTGGCCAGGACGTCGTGCGCGATGGTTTCGATGTCGGTTTGCGCCTGCTCGCGCGTGGTGCCGCTGGCGAGCGCAATTTCGAAGAACTTGCCCTGACGGACTTCGGCGATGGCGGCGAACCCGAGGCCGTGGAGCGCCGCGCGCACCGTCTGGCCCTGCGGGTCGAGAACGGTGGACTTCGGAGTTACGAATACGCGAGCTTTCATGGGGAACTCCGATTATCGCATGGCGGGCGGCGTGCAAGATCGGTGGGAGTGGCGCCACCGTTGACATTTACTTGTTTTACCAGCAAATCTTGAAGTATGAGATCCACTCCCGCCCATCGAGACGTCCCGCGCAAGATCATTCTCAAGGTGGCCGACGAAGTCTGGATCGCGGCCGCGCTGCTCCACCGCGAGCATGCGGATCGCCGGGATTTCACGGTGCGGGAGATTATCGCGCGTGCCAGGTCCGAGAACATCACGGGCACGCTGCGCCCCGGAGTCAGCGTGCATGCGCATCTGCACTGCGTCGCCAACCGGCCTCCCAACTCAGCGCAGTATCGGATGCTCCACGCCACGGGAGAAGGCGCACGGCGGCTTTTCCGGCAGAGCGATGACGCCGGCCCAAAGCGCAAAGGGAAGATCACTCCCGAGACAGCGGACCTTCCCCCGCAATACCGGCCCTTGCTCGACTGGTATCGAAACGAATACGCCGGCTCTGCAACCGACACATGGCTGAGCGGCGTTTTTGAAATGGCCGGGTCCGGCGAGGAGATCTTCTCCGGCATTGATCCCGATGCCTATGTGCGGCAACTCCGGGAGGCCTGGGATTGAGCCGCATATTTTGGGACACCAACATTTTCATCTACCTGATGGAGGGCTCCGGCGAGAACCACAACCTGGCGCGGAAGCTGCTCAACCGGATGTTCGTGCGCCGGGACGAACTGATCACTTCGGCCATGACCCTCGGGGAGTTGCTGGTCAAACCTCTTGAGGCGAACCGGCCGGACCTGGCGCAACGCTACGAGGCTCTTCTAGGCGCTCGGCCGTAGCGAATTCGGTTTCTCGCATGGCGGAAACTTCGAACTTCTGCGAGATGATGTCCTCGCAAAACTGGCGGAGAAAAACCCGGGCGTCGTCTCGATTGATGAACTCAGTGCGGACCTTGATCGCAAAGACCGAGGGCAGTTCGACGACGGTTCAGCGTGAAATCCGAATCTTGTTGTCGGCGGACTGTATAATCCGATCCACCGCCGGCGTTCCGACTGCCGGATGGTAGAACTTGGCGAGAGCGCTGGAGTCGAAGTAGTAGGCCGCCAAAATCAGCGATCCTCGCGCTCAGCGATGAAATCAGCCGTCAAAGTTCCGGATATCTTGGACAGCCGTCGTCGGACTTCGTCCAGACCTGGAGCGGGGCCGGCATCCTGGACTGTGGTCCTGAGACTCTCGGTGAACTCGACGTCCGGCTGGTAGGCGCCCGAGGAACGGGTGGTCGACAAGAGTGATCGTGCAGCACGATTACGCCCAACTTGACGGAACAGCGGCAGAGTCGATCACCTCCGTCAAAAGCTCAGTAATACATGCCAGATGTAAAGATACGCGAGGCCTTCGATATCATTCCACACCTGTACGTAGACAGAAGTCCATGATGTTTTGAATTCAGCAACTTGCGATCCCGCGCCGTCGGCCCGCCGGAGCCACGTTACGACGTGTTACAAAGTGAGTTCGTGCTCGAATCCATCCTCTCATTCATTGCTGCTGTCCGAGTCTTCTTTCGCAGTCGAAGCGAGACCGCCCTCGAAGTCCTGGCCCTCCGACAGCAGGTCGCCGTGCTCAAACGCAAACGACCGCGCCCAATATTGAACTCCTTGGACAGACTCTTCTGGACCACCCTCCGCCACTTTTGGTCCCGCTGGACCGACGTACTCGTCATCGTGAAGCCCGAGACCGTTATCGGCTGGCACCGGGCCGGTTTTCGTCTCTATTGGCGTTGGCGATCCCGGCCACGCGGCGGCCGACCGAAGATTACCGAGGAGATTCGTGTGCTGATCCGACGCCTGGCGGAAGAAAACTCGGACTGGGGAGCCCCCAAGATCCACGGAGAACTTCAGAAGCTCGGCTTCGTCGTCTCGGAGCGGAGCGTGGCGCGCTATCTGCGACGCATTCGGCGTCGCGGCGACCCTGCCAAGCGCTGGCTGGCGTTCTTACAGAATCATCGCGAAGTGATCGCCGCCTTCGACTTCTTCACCGCGCCGACAGTGACCTTCAAGCTGCTGTACTGCTTCTTCGTGATCGAGCATGGGCGGCGTAGGATCTTACACTTCAACGTGACCCGTCATCCGACTGCGGAGTGGGTGGTCCAACAACTGCGTGCGGCCTTCCCCGAGGCTGGTCCGTATCGGTACGTGATCTTCGATCATGATTCGACATTCAATGACGAGGTGGTCACCTTCCTGAAGTCCACGGGACTGAAGCCCAAACGGACAAGCGTCCAAACGCCTTGGCAGAATGGAATCGCGGAAAGATGGGTGGGTGGCTGCCGGCGCGAGTTGCTCGATCACGTGATCCCGCTGAACGAACAGCACTTGCGGCGCCTCGTGCGTGATTACGTTTCCTACTTTCACGAAGATCGGATTCACGACAGCCTCGGTAAGGACACACCGAATCGCCGGCCGGTTGAAAACCAGCCGTGTCCGGAGGCGGCGGTGATTTCGATCCCGCGCCTGGGCGGTCTCCATCATCGCTACTCCTGGCTCCGAGCGGCGTAGCCGTCATTTCGAGTTCACAACGGAGCCATCTGTTCGATGAGCGCTCGTAAAACCAGTGCGTCAGCCCAACGGCCTTCGCCCCGAAGAGCTCGTTCCTGATAACGTATCCGCGACTGGTTGCGCCGTCCCACCTCGGACGTTCGTTCGTGCGGCAAGCATGAAAAGATGATTGGTGAATTTTCCTCGTTAATTAACGCCCCTGGGTGTGCGGATCCGGAATTGGCTACGGACAGGCGGCCACCTCGCGGGACGACGTGAACATGAACTTGCGATAGTCGTTGTCCGGCGTTTCCGGGATGTCCTTGTTGTAGAGCTGCCGGTACTTCCGTTTGCAGGTATCGCAGTGGCAAAGCCCGACCTGCCGGCCGCTATAGTCGCGCGACTGATTGCCGAACATGTTGAAGAACAGGCCATCGACGGCGTACTTGTCGAGCGCTTCGGACAGGATCTTCATCGCCTGGTCGCGATAGTAGCCTCCGTTGATGCAGGTGGAGTAGAGGCCGTTATAGATCACCGGCTGTCCGCCGGATTGCCGGAAGAACCACTCCGGATGGGCGTCGAAGACCGCCCGCGGCGTTTTGCTGAAGTCGAATCTTCCGACCACGCGGATCTTGCGGGCGTGGGCTTCTCGCAAAACGTCGCCGAACATGTCCTTCCCCGCGGGCAGGTTGGGGCTTGGGTAGTGAAACTCAACCGCCGTCGGATAGTAGGCTGCGATGCCGCCCATCCCCATCAGCACCACGTTCGCGCGCATATCCGCGAGTTGGCCCGCCAGGCGCGCGGCATCCAGCCCCGCATCCGTCTGCCGCAGGTTGGTCTGGACCCAGCGGATGGGCTCCTTCATCCACCAACCCTCTTCCGCCGCCGCGCTGTTCACCATCAGCATCAGGACCGATAACGATTTCTTGGTCATGCCTGTCATCCTATGCGAAATCGAGAGCGAGCGATTCGTGAAGTTCGATAGATGGTACGTCGACGCTCACCAGTTCAGATGGTGCGCCCGCCGGGAGTTCACTTTTCGCGAACCAGTAGCCCGAAGCTTGCGGCGCCCGCCAGGCACGCGATACCCGCGGCCACGAAAGCAAACGCGAACTCCCCGGTCCGGCCGACAATCCAGCCCGTCAATATGGGGCTCACAATACCGGCCAGGTTGCCACAGGCATTCTGCAATCCGGTCCATCGCCCCGACGCTTCGGGTCCGGCCAGCGTCTGGGTCAGGGAGAACAGGTTGGAGGCATAGATACCGAAGGTCAGGCACGCCATACATAGGCCGGCGACGGCCCATTCAACCCGGGGCACCAGAACCAATGGCAGACACACCGCTGTCAGCAGGAGGCCCGTCACCAGGAAGCCGCGCCGCACCCGGACGGCGGAACCCCCACGCGAAATCAAGCGGTCGGCGAGTATGCCGCAGGTCAGCGAGGACACGGCCATGCAAAGGTAGGGCAGTGCGCCCCAGATCGCTACCGAGCTCAACGAAAAGTGGCGTTCGCGAACCAGGTAGGAAGGCAGCCAACTCAAAATAAAGTACCAAGCGTAGTTTGCCCCGCAGAGCCCCCCGCAGGTGCCCCAGACTGCGCGCCGCCGCAGGAGCTGACCCCAACCAGGCCCCACTTCCTGCTTTGCCACCACCGGAACCAGCACGCGCGGCGCCCAGATCAACCACGGCACGAGCCAGATCATCCCGGCGGTGCCGGTAATGAGGAAGAGTCCGCGCCAACCGAGCTTGACGATCAGCAGGGCGCCGCACATGGTGCCGAGCGCCGGGCCTATTCTGGCGCCCAAATCGACCAGCGAGTTTGCCAGACCCCGGCGGTTTTCGGGTATCACGGTAGCGAGGATGCGCGAACTGGCCGGGTACGTGACCGATTCCCCGACCCCCAGCAGGAGCCTCAGGCAGAGCAGACCGGCGAAGGAGGCGGCGAACGAAGTGGACAGCGTGGCCAACGACCAGAGCAGAAACCCGGCCGCATAGACCGTGCGCACCTCGAACCGGTCGGCGAGCCAACCGGCCAGAAGCTGGCACGCCGCGTAGGTCCAATAAAACGAGGAGAGAAGCAGGCCGAGCGACCATGGCGACAGGCCCAGATCCGGCGCCAACACCGGCGCCGACACGGCGAGATTGCCACGGTCGAAAAAGCTGATGGTCATGGCCGCCACCAGCAGAATCACGAGGCCCCACGGGTGGCGCACCCTGGTGCTTGCCTGCGGGGCTGTCATGAGTTCACTTCGACGACAGTTCGACGGCCGCCAAACGCTCCAACCCGGCGATTTTAGCGACCCTGTTGCGGAACTGTTCTTCGGTGCTGAACTCCGCCGAAAGGAAGGCGCGCAGGCAATCTTCGGCGACCTTGGCGCCGATCACCTGGGCGCCGATGCAGACCACGTTCACATCGTCGTGCTCCACACACTGGTGGGCCGAGTAAATGTCGTGGCAGACCGATGCGCGAATGCCGGGCACCTTATTGGCTGCGATGCAGGCGCCCACGCCGGTTCCGCAAACCAGAATGGCCCGCGCCGCCCGTCCGTCGCGAACCCGGTCGCAGACCGCCTTGGTGATGTCCGGAAAATCGACCGGAGCGGGATCGTAGGAACCGCAATCCTCCACCACGTGTCCCTGGCTGCGCAGGAACTCAATGAGCGGGCCCTTCAGCGGGAATCCCGCATGGTCGCCGCCGACTGCTAGGAATAATGATTTCACGATGCTCCTTTTAGTATTGGCGATCCGTGGCGCAGGCACTCTTGCCTGCCGGGTCGAGACTCATCTCGACCCTCCTTCATGCGCCGCCCGAGGCGCCGGCATGAGTGCCGGCGCGGCAGCCTGAGAGGCTGCGCCACGATGCTTGTAACACAGTAGTACTAGTTACCACCACTACGGGCTCCCTGCGGCGGCGCCGGGCCTGAATAAGTGAGGCGCAGGCCCCAGTCTATATCTCCTGGAAAATCGGGCAGCATAATAATTCCAATCACGCTGGAACGGAGCGTTCCGGCGGGGAGAGCGTCCTGCCAGGTGCCTTTTCGTGGATCGAACCACTCCGCCCGATACATGCTGTTCAGCTTGGCCCCACGGACCTGGCTGCGCGGACAGCCCTTCTCGAAATACGCCAGGAAAATGTTCTTGTCGGCGGTGCGCGCGCAGTACGCCCAGCCCTCGTAGGAGCGGACATCGTGGGTCTTGTTGGGCGAGATGAGGTCGGCCAGCGGAACCAATTCCTGGTACCGTTTGCCGATGGAGAAGGCAAACGTGCGCAGGTGCTGCATCTGCTTGCCGGAGCTCCATTGGAAAGCATCCCACATCTTGATGGGAGCTGTCGGTTCGATATCCGCGCCCCAAATACCCTCCGCTCCATAGACGTGCCCGCCGAGGCCGCCAGAGAGAAAATTCCCGTACATGGAGGAGCGCACGAACTGGTCGTCCTTATCGGTCCCGCCCGGCGCCCCAAACTGGTAGCCTCGTCCGCCGCCCTGGCTCCGTGCGTCCACGTAGCCGGAATAATACGGCTCGCCGTTCAAACCCGGCTGCGGATGCGCCTGGTTGAAGATCTCGGTCAAATACCAATAGTTGTTGTGCTCGCGCATGTTGCCGGTCTGTTGCAGCGTAACCCAGGAGCCCTCACCCCAATTTTCGAGTGTGGATGGGTTGGCATTGGACGAGAGCAGGTTGCCGAAAGGTGGCGGTCCGAACTTCTCCATGACCACTTTGATGGCGGCCAGGTAGTCGTCTGGCCCCACGGACTCGCTGATGATATCGAGGTGAATCGGGCTGAGCACCGTATTGTTCGCCTGATAGCGGGACCAGATGTATTGAATGAATCGCGCGTAGGAATCCGGCCATCCGTAGTACTTTTTCCACAGCAGACTGGCATCGCGGCGCGACACCTCGATGAGCGGGACGAATCCCTGGTCGTTCAGATAGTCGATCTTGCGGTCCACATAACGAAAGTAGTCCGGGTTGACACGGTCCACGTCGGGAAACATGTTTTCATAGCCCGGAATTTTGCCGGGGAAGACGAACGGACGGCCGCCCTCATTGTCCATGTTCTTGGCGCTGCCGGTGCGGACGGAATCGCCCGTGCCGAATTCCAGCCACGCCGAGCGGACCGTGGTCTTTTCCGCGTCGTCCATGACGACGTGCCAGCTTTTGCCGTCGGTCATCCAGTTGGGGAACGCCGCGATGATGTTGACCCAGTTGTAGCCTTGCGCCTTGCGGTAACGGACGTAGTCCTTGAAACCTGCCGTCGGTCCCATGGGGCGCTCCTGGTCGTCGTCGTACCACTTAAAACGATTGGCGCCGGTGGCGTACCAGGTATCGCCGATGACAAAGAAGGGCGTGCCATCCGCCAGTTCCAAGGCGTGATGGTTGGGCGTGGCCCGCAGGAACCCGCGTCGCAGGGGATTCTTCTGCTTCTCCGCCTCGGTCCAGTCGATGGCAACGAAAGACCCGGTTTTCCCCGCGAGACCCGTGTCCGGAGGATTCGAGCCGCTCCGCCAGGTCCAGGTTCCCGGCGCCGTGGCCAGAACCCGCACGCGGAAGGTCTGTCCTCCGTCCCAGAACCCATAAACGCGCTTCTTGAAGTTGGGACCCGTCAGATCCACCCAAACGGTGGCATCGGTGTACGCGTTCGCCCAGGAGCGGGCACTGGTCAAGGTCAGTTCCTGTTTTTCCCAAATATGCACGGCGGCAGTGGCTGGCATGATGGAGGCGGCTAGTGCCAAGGCAAACATGGCCCTCGCTGTGTGGCGCATCTTCTTCATTTAAATGTCTCCGCGGACCCAATGACGTGTCGGCCGCATTCCAAATATCCGGTATTGGGACTGACGTGTCAAGGCAGTTTTTCCAAAAAGTATTTTTGACACAATATTTTATATCAGATATCATGATCTCGAACAACCCGTGCCGGCCCGTGTGCCGGCACGCTCAATTGGAGGTCACTCGAATGAGCATCGTAGCTCCACGTTCCTCGTCCTTCCCCGGAAGATCGGCTTGGCTGCCGTTGATGGCCCTGGCGATTCTTCTCCCCTCGACCTCACCGGCCCAGGTGACTGGCAGCATCAGCGGTTATGTGAAAGACCCCAGCGGCGCGGTGGTTCCCAAAGCCACGGTCACAGCCTCTTTCGCCGAGCAGCAGATCGCCCGGTCCGTGAAGTCCGATGAAACCGGTTATTTTGATCTGCTGGCCCTGCCGCGCGGCGTTTACGTCGTCAAGGTGGAGGCGCCAGGCTTCGATACCCAAACCCAAAATGAGGTGGTCCTGACGGCTGGAGCCAACGTCCGGCTGGACTTCGCCCTTTCCATCGGAAAACTCGGCGAGCAGGTCACGGTGCAGAGCAGCGCGACGCTGGTCGAGACCAAGATCCCCACGCAATCGAGCCTGGTGGACGACCGCAGGGTGCAGGACCTGCCGCTCAACGGCCGCAACATCATTTCGCTAGCCAACATGATGGCCAGCGCCACCTCGGTGGGCGCTCCGCAGGACCTTGCCGATACCCGTTCCGGCCCCAGCATGAGCATCAACGGAAGTAACATCAACGCCGTGAATTACTCGTTCAATAATGCCTCGCTGACGAACTTCGATCAGACCACGGGGATGAACGCTCCCCCGCCCGACGCCATCCAGGAGATCCGCATCCAGACGCATAATTTTTCGGCGGAGTACGGGTTCACCAGCGGCGCCCAGGTGAGCATGGTGTCCAAATCCGGGAGTAACGAGATTCACGGCGCGGCATGGGAGTTCCTGCGCAATCGCCAGTTGAACGCGCGCAGTTTCTTCCAGCCATTCCGCCCGGGACAGAGCCAGAACCAGGTCGGCGCTGCGGGTGGCGGCCCCATCCGGAAGAACAAGATGTTCGCCTTTGGCACCTACCAGCGCCTGTGGAATCGCCAACAGGCCGGTTCCAGCCAGATCTTCGTGCCCACCGACGCCCAGCGTACCGGCGACTTCAGTGCGCTACCGACAGTGCTGAAGAACCCCACCGATCCGATCACCGGAAACCCGTACACCGATAGCACGGGAAGGCCCTGCGTGGCCGGCAACGTGATCGCGGCGGGCTGCATCAGTCCGGTGACGAAGAACCTGCTTTCGCAATTCGTGCCTTCCGCGCCGGGCGGAGTTTTGGTGACCATCGCGCCGGCTCCGCGCGATAACTACATCTGGATGGGGCGGTTCGACTATAACATCAGTTCCAACGACCAGTTGAACGTCAGTTACATCTACGATCACACCGGCTTCTCCAACTGGCCGGGGAACCTGAAGTATCTCCAGAATACGGTGTACACCAACACGGAGATGGTGGCGGTGAACGACACCCACAGCTTCAGCCCTACGCTCATCAATGAAGCTACGTTTTCGTTCATGTACGCCAAGAGCGAAGGCGGATCGGTCAAACAGTTGGCGCCCCGTTCGCTGGGAGTCAATATCGACGAGGGCACCGACAAGCGCGGCGCCACCTTCAATGTAACCGGCGGCCCGAGCCTCTCGTTTCCCCAAGTCACCTATAACCTGTACAAGCACTATCAGGCGCGTGACGTAGCCACCTGGATTCACGACCGGCACACGTTGCGATTCGGCGTCGAGATCTTCCAGGCAAAATTCGACTATCTGCTGTCGCTTGTCCGCGACTTCACCTTCTCCGGCAGCCGGACCGGCAACGCCACGGCGGACTTCATGTTAGGCGCTTTTGACCAGGCGCAGATCGAGTTCGGCACGGCCGATCATAATCCCGCGGGCTGGAAGCACGGGTTCTTCGCCGAAGACTCGTTCAAGATCAGTCCCCGGTTTACACTGACCTACGGAATTCGCTGGGAGCCGTTCTTCCCGTGGCACCAGTCCACCGGCCGCAATATGACCTTTGTTCCCGGTGTGCAATCCACTATCGGGCCGGACGCTCCCAAGGGAGTTCTGTTTCCGGGCGATCCGCAGGTTCCCCAAGCCTTGCTCTATAACGATCTGAATAACTTCGCGCCACGCCTGGGCATGGCTTGGGACGTGTTGGGTAATGGCCGCACGGTGGTCCGCGCCGGCTACGGCTTGTTCTATCAGGACCCCGGCGGAGACATCACCCATTCGGTGGAGTCGCCCTGGAGGGGGTCCAGCCTTCTACGCCAGGGCCGCGTGGAAGATCCTTTCGGATCGCTCGGATTGCCGCTGCCGCCCACCGGCGTACTGCCGGGCAACTTCGGATGCAAAACCATCGCCACTTTCCCGGGCCTCGGGTGCTCGTTCCCCACCCCGTTCCGCATCGTATATGACGAACTCGATCTGAAGACGCCCTATATCCAGCATGCCAACCTGTCCATCCAAAAGCAGATCGGCCAGGACTGGGTCGTCGAGGGAAGTTACGTCGGCCAGTTCAGCACCAAGTTGCTGGGGCATAACTACTACAATCCCGCGCGCTACATCAACTCGCCGGTAACCGGTCTCGCGCCCTCGCTACAGAACGTGGAAGAGCGAACCGCCATCCTTCCGGGCATTATCAGCGCGCAGTCGCGCGTGGCGGGGAACTACTATCGGGCCTGGTATAACGCCTTCCAGGGCCGGGTAGAGCGCCGCATGGCGCTCGGCTTGAGTGTGGTGGCCTCGTATAGCCTTTCGAAGAACATCACCAACCAGGGCGAGACCACGGTGGGGCTGATCAGCCAGGTTCCCAATCCGTTCAACCTGAACGCCGCACGCGGTCCGTCGCTGCTGGACCGCCGCCATGTAATTGCCATATCCTGGGTCTGGAGTCCCAAGTGGAAATTCGGCAATCCGGTAGCGAACGGAGTTTTGGGGGGTTGGACCATCACCGGCCTGCACCGCTACCAGACCGGCAGCCCCCTCAACTTCACCGCCGGGACGGACGTAGCGCTGGTGGGGACGCTGAATACCGGCGCCCAATACGCTCAACTCAACATGGGCGTCACCGCCCCGGACATGCAGGGCTCCTGGAGCAACCGCGGAGCTATGGTCTTGAAGTATTTCAACACCGGCTCGTTCATGCCGGTGAGCCAGGAACCGCGCGGTATCTTTGGCAACGCCAACCGCGGCTACGTATACGGCCCCGGCCTCTCCAACAGCGACTTCGCGGTGATGAAGCACTTCCCCATCGTGGGCGACAAGCTCAGACTGCAACTGCGCGGGGAACTCTTCAACGGCCTGAACCAGGTGAATTTCAACAATCCCGACACCAATGCGTCGTCCAGCACCTTCGGACGCATCACCGGCGCGGCGGCTGGCCGCGTGATCCAGGTGGCGACGAAGCTGGTCTGGTAATAAAGGATCCGTATCACGATGGAGTCCCTTCGGATGGCAACCAGACGTTCGAGGTTTCCGGTGGAGCAGAAGGGCTCGACGGATGTCACTCACGTGGAACGAAGACAGGCTTGCGGCCTGTCCATGGAAAGAAAGGATTGATGTAATGACGAAAATCACGAAGACCGCGTTGTTCTTGTTCGTGGGCGCTATGGCTTGGGGCCAGACCAACCAGGCGGCAGCACCTCCAGCGCCCTCCCGTCAATACTTGAAGGTCCAGCAGTACACGGCTGAGGAAGATGCCAAGATACTCAAGCTGTACGAAGGCTTGCGAGTCGCCGACGTCATTGACGGCCTGGACGCCGTTGGCCTGCAAGAAGTCACGATGATGGACAGGCATATCCGGCCGCTCTGGCGCGATGAGCAGAAGATCACCCACCGGATCCACGGAATTGCGCTGACGATCCGGTTGGTGCCCGCGCAGGCGACCTCGCCGAAGTTCGGCTCGCACGCCGAAGAGCGCAAGTGGGAAGCCGGAGGCTGGGCGCCGCCGGCGGAGATGCGTACCGAAGGCGGGCCGGGGCCCGGGTACATCGGGCTCGTCCGGCCGGGCACAATCCTGGTGGTGGACGGGCAGGCGCACGATAACGGATTCTGCGGCTCTAACAATGCCCTCACCATGTTTGGCCGGGGACTACGCGGTCTGGTGGGCAACGCCGTGTGCCGCGACACCGACGAGTTGATATTCACGAGGATTCCGGTCTACCAGGACCCCATGGAGGCGCCGCGCGGCATCAATCAGGGACGGATGTGGATGGAGTCATATAACCAGCCCATCGTAGTAGGAGGTGTGTTGGTGATGCCAGGGGACGTTGTCGTGGCCGACAGCGATGGCGTGGCCGTAGTGCCGCGGCGGATGGCCGAGCAGGTGGCGGAAATCTCGCGCTGGATCTTCGAAGACGACGAAGTGAAGCGCGGGAAAATATACGACTCGGTTGGAAAGCCGCGCGACTGGACGGTGCAGGGTCACAAAGATCCGCCACCGCCCAGCGATAAGCCTATCAAACAATAACGGCATCCGGGAGGATCGGTCAAGGCAGTGAAGCGGCCTCGGCTGGACTACTATGAAGTGCGACGGGATCTACGGAGGAAACTGGTGAAAGTCGGGTTTATCGGATTAGGGGCCATGGGTGCGCCTATGGCAACCAGGGTCGTGAAGGCAGGATTTCAGACTTTCACGACCTTTCATAAGCGCCGCGAAGCGGCGGATGCGCTGGCCTCGCTAGGGGCGTCGATTGTATCGACGCCGGCCGAGGTGGCGCGCGCGGCCGACGTCGTCATCACGATCTTGCCGGCGGATGCGGAGCTCAAGGACGTGGTTCTGGGCGCCAATGGTCTGCGCGAAGGCTTTTCCGCCGGCAAGACGCTCATCGACATGACGACCGCCACCGCGACGAGCCTGCAGGAAGTGGAGCGGACATTGGCTCCAGCGGGAGTGCGCGTGCTGGACGCGCCGGTCAGCGGCGGCACTACCGGGGCCTCCCAAGGTACGCTCACCATCATGGTGGGCGGCGACCCCGGCCTTCTCGAAGAATACCGCCCGCTGCTCGAAACCATGGGGAGCCGCATTATTCACGTCGGGCCGCTCGGCCAGGGAAAAGTAGTTAAGATGGTCAATCAGGCGATGGCCGCCGCGAATCTTCTGATCATGGGCGAGGCCTTTGCTTTGGGCGTCCGGTGTGGCGCGGACCCCGCCACGTTGTACAGTGTAATCAAAGAGTCCTCCGGGTACTCGAGGATGATGGACTCGCGGCTGCCCGGCTTCCTTCTGGCCGGCTCCTTCCAGCCGGGGTTCAAGTTGGACTTGATGAAGAAAGACGTAAATCTCGCCCTGGATTCCGCCCGCGCGCAAAACACTTCGCTGCTGCTGACTTCCACGGTTGCCCAGATCCTGACAGCGGCCAGCGCCGCCGGCAAGGGGGGCGCGGATTTTTCCGCTGCCGCGCAGTTCCTCGCCAGCCTGGCGGGAGTCGACTTGAGCCGGGCGGCGGGAGGCGGGGCAGCCGCCACAGTGAGCCAATCATGATGACTAATACCGAGAGTATTGTTGACCGCTTCCTCGGCTTCGATCCGGCCACGCTGTATGAGGCCGCCGGACACCGCGGCATGGTGGACCCGACCATCCGCCCAGCTTGGGCGGGTGCGCAAATCTGCGGCATCGCAGCCACCGTTGAGTGCCCCCCCGGAGACAACTTGATGCTGCACCACGCCGTGGCGGCAGCCAAGCCCGGAAGTGTGATCGTGGCCCGGCTGGGCGGCTACCTGTTGACTGGCGCATGGGGCGAGATTCTGACGGTGGCCGCACAGGCCAAAGGCGTGGCTGGTCTTGCCGTGGATGGCGCCGTGCGCGACATCGAGGCGATCGCCGGCCTCGCGTTTCCAGTCTTCAGCCGCGGCTTGGCGATTGGCGCCTGCACCAAGGAGCGGGTGGGTAAGATCGATGTTCCAATTCTGTTCGGAGGCGTCATGGTGCGTCCCGGCGACATCATATTCGGGAACGCCGACGGCATCGTCGTGCTCGAACAGGAGCGCGCCGATGCGATCTATGAAGCCGCCATGGCCCGCCGTCATCGCGAGGCGGAGATGATTGCGCAGTTGCGGCAGGGAAAGACGACCCTCGAGTTGCTCGGATTACCCGGCCTGCCAAAGCCGGCCGGATCCACCTGGAAGTGACGAGCCCTCCCGGTCAATCGGCCCCGGACCATGCGGCCGGCTTCCGGCGCTTCCGCTACGAAGATCTGCTGGCGTACGGTTCCGCGGTCTTGCAGCGAATGGGCGTGCCGGACGGCGATGCGCGGCAGGTGGTGGAGTGCCTGCTGGTGGCGGAGTTGCGCGGCGTCGATTCCCATGGCCTGATTCGGTTGCCGGTGTATGCCAGCAGGATTGAAGCCGGAGTGGTCAAAGCCAAGCCGAACATCACCGTGCGTTCGCGCTATGCGGCGGTGGCTTTGGTGGATGGAGATAATGGCCTGGGCCCGGTGGTGGGTTGCCGCGCCATGGATGAGGCGCTGGAGCGTGCCGGCGTTTGCGGCACGGGCTTCGTCGGCGCCTGCCGGAGCAACCACTTCGGTCCGGCCGCCTTTTATGTCGAACGCGCCATCCGGCGGGGATGTATTGGCTGCGCCATCTCCAATGCGCCGCCGAACATGGCCGCATTCGGCGGGCGCGAGCGGTTTTTGGGCACGAATCCGATGGCCGTGGGGATTCCGGCGGGCCAAGACCGGCCGCTGCTTTTCGATGCGTCGTCCAGTGTGGTGGCGCGCGGCAAGATTATCGTCGCCGCCCAGCGGGACCTGCCGATTCCCGAAGGCTGGGCTATCGATCCCGAGGGCCGGCCCACCACCAACGCCAGCAACGCGCTCGCCGGCGCGGTGCTGCCCTTTGGCGGTCCCAAGGGTTCGGCCATCTCGTTCATCATCGACATTCTGTCCGGCGTGATGACGGGCGCGGCGTTCGCCCTGCACCTGAATACTCTGGAGAATCTTCAGGCCGAACAGAATCTGGGCCACGTGTTTGTCGCCATCCGGACGGATCTGTTTCTGCCGGCGGAGGAGTTCGCGCGGCGGATGGACGAGATTCTGGGGATGCTCAAAGCGGCCGCTCCCGTGCCCGGACTGCCGCGCGTGCTCGCCCCTGGGGAATTGGAATTCGACGCGGAAGCACGGAACCGGCGGCTGGGCATCCCACTGCAAGAGGCGGTGGTGGGACAACTCGACGCTC
>Ga0209638_1001149_pt1 | contig 17012 bp, 15 predicted proteins | sample BarGraNGADG00211_FD_184490 | JGI IMG/M metagenome (GOLD analysis project Ga0209638, IMG submission 184490) | Arctic peat soil microbial communities from Barrow, Alaska - Barrow Graham LP Ref core NGADG0002-211 (SPAdes) (version 2) | ecosystem: Environmental > Terrestrial > Soil > Wetlands > Peat...
TCTCCGCAAGCCGCGTCAGCTTCCCCCGCAGCACCGTATGATAATCCGCTCCTCGGCCAACTCGCGCGATCAGCCCCCGCGGGCTCTCGTCCGGCAAGTCCTGTTCAGGGGGGAGATAGGATATCGCGACGCAGACAACCGACCGCGCCCAGTCGAACACCTGCCGCACCTCGTCGATAGCAGGCGCGACGCCGACAGCCGCAAGGCCGAGTTCGTGCGCTCTTTGTGTAAGCACGTCGATCATCGGATTACCTGGCACTATCGCTTCAGCTTCACCCAGATCGGGCTCGACCACGCGCGTGAGGGGTTACCGTGCTTGTCCTTGTCAGCCTGGGTGACCCGCACGTAGTAGTAGCTGCTCCCGCCGAACGAGTCATCGACGTAGTCAAATCGCGCGTTGCGGGTTCCCGGTTTGAACGAGCGGAGGGTAGAGCCGTCGCGGACGAGAAGCACTTCCTCGATCTTGTCCGTTCCCTTAACAACCACCAGGATGTGCGGCTTGCCCTCGATCTCGATCTCCTCACCCATAGGATGGCCGTTGACCTGGAAGTCCAAGACGATCCTCGCACTCGAGATGGCGTAGTTGCGCCGATGCCGCAGCGCCTCGAAGATGGCCGGGCGGGTCAGCTCCGTTGCCAGGACCGCCGTCCTCGCCCCGGGCTTTCCCTCGTGGTTATCCGTGCCCGAGACGAACCCGGTCTTGCCTCCCTTGTTGAGAAAATCGCGCAGTATCTTTTCCCCATTCAGGGCGTAGGTCTTGCCGTCATAATATGCCGTGTCCGGCAGCATCTCCGTGTTGACGATCACAGAGTAATACATGGGGTCGTAGTCGAACTGGTCCCGGCCCTCCACGTCCGCCGAGGGATGGTTGTTGTGGATGAGGCCACCTTGTCTCAGCACCGCGTGGGCCAGCCGGTTGGGGCTGTTGTAGGCGATGTCCTTAGCGCTGAAGAGGTAATCCACGGCGTTGGGGAAATAGACGTTCTTGTGGTTGTAGTGCATGGGTGGGCCGGTGTAGAGCGGTTCCTCGGGTGTCCAGTACTTGGTTTGCGAGGTCCATTCATAGCCGGCGATAGCAACGAACTTGTCGTTGACCGTGTGCTGGTCCGCCTTGCTCTGGGTCAGTGTCCATGCCTCCCTGGGCATCCGCCACGGAGCGCAGTTGCCGAAATCATGGTCGGTCACGATCACGAAATCGAGCCCGGCAGCGTCTCGGGCGTAGGCGAAGTAGTCATCAATACTGCCCTTGCCATCGGAGATACTGGTGTGGCCGTGCACGTCGCCCCAGTAGATGGCATATTGGGCGGGCACCGCCTCACATTTGGCCGCGAAACCCGCGAACATAAGCGCCGCGAGCAAGAACAGCCCTATTCGGTGTCGGTTCATCTCATACGCCTCCATACGCTCGTGCTCCCCTGAGGTGGATACTTCCCCGCCGCACGTGCGATGTCCTGATCATTCTACCAGATTCTCACTCCTCCGCGTTCCGCGCCAGCCATGCAACCGTTTACTTAGGCATGGCCTCGGTGCTATAATTGGTGGGTTTTGGGCAAAACAATCCTTAAAACAGAGGTGAAATATGTATATCGATGACATTCATGCCCGTGAGATTCTTGACTCCCGAGGCAACCCGACAGTCGAGGTAGAGGTCTATCTCGAGGACGGATCAATGGGCCGCGCGGCGGTTCCATCCGGCGCATCGACCGGTGCCCACGAGGCTGTCGAGCTGCGAGACGGCGACAAAGGCCGCTATCTCGGCAAAGGCACTCAGCAGGCCGTGCGCAACGTTTTGGAGATCATTTCTCCTGAGCTGATCAATCGGCCAATCACCGAGCAGGTCTGGATCGACCAGACTATGATCGAGCTTGACGGCACCCCCAACAAGGCCAAGCTCGGCGCAAATGCGATCCTAGGCGTCAGCCTCGCCTGCGCGAAGGCCGCTTCCGAGTCGCTGGGGCTTCCGCTGTATCGCTACATCGGTGGTACGAACGCGAAGCAGCTCCCTGTGCCGATGATGAACATCCTGAACGGCGGCAAGCACGCGGACAACACCGTAGACATCCAGGAGTTCATGGTCATGCCGGTTGGCGCATGCTGCTGGGCCGATGCCCTGCGAATGTGCGCCGAGGTCTACCATAACCTCGCCAAGGTGCTCAAGAGCAAGGGCCTCTCGACTGCTATCGGCGATGAGGGCGGGTTTGCTCCGAACCTCAAGACCTCTGAGGAGACCATTGAGGTCATCATCGAGGCCATCACCAACGCCGGCTACAGGGCTGGCGAGCAGTTCTTCATAGCCCTGGACCCCGCTTCGACCGAGATGTACGTGGACGGCAAGTATGTTTTCGAGGGCGAGGGCGTGTCTCGAACCAGCGCTCAGATGGTGGACTACTATGAGTCGCTGTGCAACAAATATCCGATCATCTCCATCGAGGACGGAATGGCCGAGGACGACTGGGACGGCTGGGTGGAGCTTACGAAGCGCATCGGCGACAGGGTTCAGATCGTCGGCGACGACCTCTACGTCACCAACACCGAGCGGCTCAAGAAGGGCATCGAGCTGAAGGCATCCAACTCGATCTTGATCAAGGTCAACCAGATCGGCTCCCTGACCGAAGCGATGGATGCAATCGAGATGGCGAAGCGCGCGGGCATGACCGCCGTCGTCAGCCACCGCTCGGGCGAGACCGAGGACAGCTTCATCGCCGATCTCGTCGTTGGCACAAACGCTGGCCAGATCAAGACCGGCGCTCCGGCCCGAAGCGAGAGAGTCGCGAAGTATAACCAGCTCCTGCGGATCGAAGAGGACCTCGATTCCGCCGCGCAGTATGCGGGCATGGATGCGTTCTACAATATCAAGAGATAGATGAGAGATTAGGGATTAGAGATGAGAGAAGGGCCGGAGCGTGGAGTTCCGGCCTTTTCTCTTGTATAATGAACCCGATGAGCAGGATAAGAACGAGACGACGCACAGACAAACATCAAGCCCCCAAGAGATCATCTGCCGCTTCGCGTGCCCGGCGGGCAGTTCGGAAGCGCGTCAAGGTATGGGGGATGTGGCGCAAGCGGCTGCTGATAGCGGCGATTGTGCTCCTCTGCGCGCCCGTTCTGGCGAGAGTATACATCCACTACTCCGTAAGCGACCGCGTCTACTCCGATATCAACAAAGTGCCGCACTGCCGGGTCGCGATGGTGCTGGGCGCGAAAGTGAGGCCGGATGGGTCGCTCTCCGTGTCGCTGGCGAGCCGGGTGAACAAGGCGATTGCGCTCTACAAGGCGGGCAAGTGCGAGAAGCTGCTGATGTCCGGTGACAATCGGTTCAAGAACTACAACGAGCCCGAGCGGATGCGCGATTACGCAGTCCAAAGGGGAGTGCCGACGGAGGACATAGCTCTGGACTATGCGGGAAGGCGCACTTACGACTCAGTCTACCGCGCCAGGCATATCTTCGGAATCAAGAAGATGATCGTCGTCACGCAGTCGTTTCATGTAGATCGCGCCATCTTCCTTTGCAAGCACCTGGGTGTTGATGGGTATGGCGTGAAAGCCAACGCGGTCGGTGACACAAGAGCGAGTATCCGCGAGTGTCCCGCTTGTCTGGGTGCCTTGGCGGATGTCTATCTGCGGCAGCCCCATCCCGTGATGGGAAAGAAAGAGACGATCTAAGGGCTGACGAACGCGCTGACATGGAGTAAAATGTACTCGAGGGAGTAACGGAACATGCGTGGAGTTGAGTATATCATCGACGAGAGTGGCAACAGGAGATCGGTCGTGATCGATCTCGCCGCTTGGGGAAGACTCTGGGAAGACTTCCAGGACGTCATTGTGGCGGAATCCCGTATGAACGAGCCGACTGTGCCTTGGGAAACCCTGAAGGCCGAGATGATCGCGGAGGAGAAGAAGACTGCCTGAGTATACTCTGGTCGTCGCTGAGCCGGCCTCGCGGGAAATACGGTCACTCCCTGCTGACGTCAAGGCGCGCGCTATGGGCGTCATAGATGGTCTGGCCACCAATCCTCGTCCGAGGGGGACAATCAAACTCAAGGGGCACGAGCGTCTATATAGGCATCGCATCGGCGTGTATCGGATGGTGTATGAAATCGATGATGCCTCGAAGAGGGTGCGCGTGCTGAGGGTCAGGCATCGCAGAGAGGTGTACGGCTGAAACTTACTGTTTAGCCTCCTTCACTCTTGGCTAATAACCCCCTGTGAAACTCGCAGAACGCCTGCTTCTATCGCTGTCCCACGAGCCGACCGAGGCTGCCCGCAGTGAAGGCAGCTTGGAGACTGCGCTCTCGCTGCTGAGTTCGGCATTCCCCGGCTTTGAGCGCGAGATCGTCGGCAAGGACATACTCGATTTCGGCTGCGGAGCGGGGTTGCAGTCGGCGGCGATGGCGCTTGGGGGGGCGAGATACGTGCTCGGATTGGACACCAATCTCCGCACACTCCAGCACGCCCGCGAGCTTGCCGACAAGCTGCACACTCAGAACCAGATTGAGCTGGCGGAGAGGCTGGAGGCTAGGCACAAGGGCGCTTTCGACATCGTGATCTCCCAGAACAGCATGGAGCATTTCCCCGACCCCGTCGCAGTACTCGAAGAGATGAAATCGGCGCTCACATCAGGGGGGAAGATTCTCATCACCTTCGGCCCACCGTGGTTTTCTCCCTACGGCAGCCACATGAGCTTCTTCACGCCAGTGCCGTGGGCCAATATCCTGTTCCCTGAGTCAGCCGTCATGAGCGTTCGGTCGTGTTACATCGGCGACGGGGCGATGCGCTACGAGGACGTGGAAGGCGGGCTGAACAGAATGACGCTGTCGAAGTTCGAACGACTGGTGGAGAAGTGCGGCCTGGATGCCGTCCATAGGCGGTATCAGTGCGTCAAGGGACTCGATTTCGTCTCCAAGTTGCCGATCGCTCGTGAGTTCTTCGTGAACCATGTGAGCTGCGTGCTCACCTCATCCAATAATCGATGATCCGCTCCGGCGGCAGTTCGTTCAGCTTCAGCGCCGAACTTGGCGCTCCAAGTTGCGATTGCCGGATTGCGCCGATAACCTCGGACTCCAGCACTTCGATGCCCATCGCGCGGGCCTCGGCTTCGATGAACGAGTAGACTTCATGCACCGAGACCTTGTCGGGCTGAGTGATGTTTGTCGAGACCTGCACGAGGTTGCGAGACTTAAGGAAGACACCTATCGCTTTGACTCCCGGCAGCGCTACGCCTGTGTCCCTCAGCTTGCGCATTTTGGAGGCTATGGCGAGAGCAACTGCTATATCGTTAATTGCCAAGTTCACATTGAACGCGACCAGTGGTCCGCGAGCGCCAACAACGACCGCGCCCGCCGTGGGGTGCAGCTCTGATGGACCCAGGTCGGGCTCTCTGTCTCCCTTGAGGCCGGACTGCTTAAGCGCCTCGAAGCCGCCCCTGCGTATCTCAGCCAGATTCGCGCGGTTCTCGGATCGGGCGGACTGCTCGTAGAAGTAGACCGGGACGTGAAGCTCATCAGCGATGTCTCCGCCGATCTCGTATGACAACGCGACAGCCTCGGCCATCGTGGTGTCTCGAATAGGTACGACCGGGATTACGTCAACAGCCCCGATGCGAGGGTGCTCGCCCGTGTGCGCGTTTAGGTCGATCAACTCGACTGCCGCTCTCGCGCCGGCGACTGCCGAACGCCGCACGTCCTCTGGAGCGCCGAGGAACGTGACAACGGACCGATTGTGGTCGGCATCCATCGAGTGGTCGATCACGCGGACATCAGAAGAGCCTGCTATCGCGTTCACGATAGCCTGCACCACGTCGGCCCTTCGGCCCTCGCTGAAATTGGGGACGCACTGGATGAGCTTTGACAAGGACTACTCCATCACTAGGTCAAGAACTGGTAAATCGGCACGTTGAATATCCATCCAAATAGGGCCCATGCCGCCTGTATTACGACATCCCCGAGGATGATTCCAACGAACAAAGGTACGCTGGTGCGGTAGGATTTGTGCCCGCCGAATCTCAGCACCACCGTCTTCACCAGCCAGGCGATGAAGAACGGCAGGATGAATGCGTTCATAATGAGCGTGTTGCTGAGGACGTATCCGATCGGGTGTAGGCCAAAGCCGGCTCTGCGAGCCCACGTGAGGCAGATCGTCAGCCCGACTCCGAACAAAGCCGCGGCGACCCCTTGAGGATCCCATCCCCTGGCCTGCGTCGCCACGCGATGGACCTCATTAAAGCTGGTCTGCACCTTTCCCAACGGGTACGAGTTTGCCTTTGCGGTCGCGGCGCCAACTGCGTATATCTTCGACAGAGTAGTCCACCAGCCAATCGCAAGAGCCGTCACCGTGCAGACAGCCACCAGTTTCAACACCGTCTGCCATCTGATCCCCGACTTTTCCGCGATGTCCAAGCCCTCCATCAGGTACGGCAGCGACTGAGCCCGTATGTCCCAGTGGATCAGGTTGAAATGCCCGCCCGCAATCAAAGCCTGGTCGTTCAGGCCGTTTCCCCCGATGATCGATGTCATCGTCCGGTGGGGCGTCCAGCCCAGCGGGGCGAATGTCCACATTGCGCCCGCCTCTGCCCTCACGCGAGCCCCGCTCAGGACGTAAGCCAGATATACCGCGAAGACAATAGTCGCCGCAAGCACGGGAATGCCCACCAGAGTCATCATGCCGATGCACAGTAGCGACAATCCGCCCGCGAGCATCGCCAGGCGCCGCACGGTTTCCTGTTCTTTGTCCGAGACCGAGGCGATCACCGTTCGCCAATGATGACGCGCGCCCCATATCACGATCCCCGCCAGGGCCAGCCAGGCCCCTGCTGCTTGCTCTTCTCTGAATGGGAATCTCGAGGCGGCGCCGGCTCCGCTGTCATTGGCTTCCACGCCGAACACCGCCGCCACGACATAGATCAGTCGCATTGCGACCGCCCAAGCCCAACAGCTCAGACTTATGTCACCCGGCACGAAATACGCCAAGCCGACCGCCATCGGATAGAACCCTATCCCGATACTGGGCATTGCGTTCCAGGGCGGTGCAGTGAACATCTGGAGATAATAGGCCTTTAGCTGGACGGCTGGCACTGCCGGATACCAATCGTGTAGAACCAGCAGGCTTTGCAGAATCACGGGTACCGCGAAACCTATCCAGAAAAGCGGCTTGCGGAATATGTCCTCTTTCGGGTTCATCACCTGCAGCGGCATCATTGCGATGGGGAATGTCAGCCGCTCTTGGTCGATCCATATCCGCCGCAATACTCCTGCAAGACAGATCCAGATCCCACTTATGAGCAGCAAGTAGGTGCTCCAGAAGCCTATCGGCCCTATCCAAGCGTGCCAGGGAACATGTGCGCCGCCGTGGTAGAGTGCCCTTATCGCCTCAGTGTCTTGAAGCACATGCAGCTTGCCGAGCACGGGAATGTATCTGAGCCATTGAGTGTTGGTTTCGGAGAAGAAGCGCAGGTAACCCATCCCGGTTACCAGGAAGCGGAGTCCGCCGAAGCCGACGATGGGTATCGTCGCCGTCAGGACCACATAGGTCATAATAAGCTCGTGGTCTTCGAACAGACGCAATCCGCGGAAGAGGCGGGCGAAGAGCAGGTATAGAGTGGTCGGCATCATGATCGAGTAGCAGATCAGGTAGATGCCGATGCGTATCTCGCTGTCGGCCACCCACCAGAGCATGAGCGCCTGCATAACCAGAATCAGCGCCAGCACCCGGAATCGCAGCCCCGGCCGCTTAGTAGTCTGCTCTTGATCCTCAGCCATGAATCCCCCTCGATGTCGGCTTGTCCTCGAATCGCCAAGCAATTCTACCACCTCAGCAGTGATGGCTACAACAATCGAGCGGCTGTTCATGGTGACAATGCGGAGTGTCGCGTGGCCGCACCCAAGACAATGCGGCCAGCTCGGTGCAAGTGGCTCATCGCGTGATTTGGTTAGCCCGTCGGCCTGTCCGACAGCAGGCCGTTGCTCATCACTCGCAGTCGGCGTCCGCGCCAGGTAACGTCCTTGCCGGCGTAGCCGACCAGCCACACTCCAAACGAGAGCAGATCACGTATCGGCAGCAGCCAGAGCCGCCGGGGAAATTCCTTGTCACCCAGGCACGAAAATGCACCAATAGACGCAGTCGCAAACCGCACGGCCAGCACCGAGCCAAGACACATCCATCCTGTCGGAGAGAACCCGGTCGCTGCCAGATAGAGCAGCGCATACGCCACGCCGAACGTGAGCGCCACGCCAAGGTGCCCGGCTGGCCGGCTTGCTCGGGTGGTGCGGGACCATCGTAGATCCCTCGCCAGCACTTCCATCAGCCCCTGACCGGAAAGCACATCCTCCATGACGTACTTCGACAGCTCCACTTTGTAGCCCAGCCTCGCTGGCAGGTGGCCAAGCTGATAATCATCCGCCAGGTAGTCCACAATGCGTTCAAAGCCACCTATGCGGGGCAGCACAGCGGCCCTGATCGCGATGGCGGCCCCCAGGCCGAAATCCAACCCGCGAAGCCATCGCGCGCACGCGACCCCGGGCGCGAACGTGCAGGTCATGTGCAGTCCCTCAAGCGTGTCACCCAACGTAGTCGCTTGAGTGCCTTTGTAGAGGCAGGTTACCACTCCGACATTCTCGTCCTCAAACGGCGCAACCATGGCATTGAGGAAATCCGTCCTTGCCCTGGTATCGGCGTCTGTCACCACGATGATCTCCCCGCCTGCGTGTTTCGCCAGCTGATGCAGTACGCGGACCTTGTTGTTGACGCCTCTGATGGTGGTGCCAATGTGTAGCGAAGCCTGTTTGTTCCCCTGGATGCAGTCCAGGATGACGCCGATTGCCGGGTCGGAGGCCTCCAGCACGCCGAACAGGACCTCGTAGTTGGGATAGTCTTGCGCAAGATAGGAAGCGAAGTTGGCCTCCGCGTCTTTGTCGATTCCACAGACCGGCTTGAGTACGCTGACCGTCGGGGCGATGTCCGCGCTAGGCGTTGCCGGCTTTCCTCTGAAGCATGCGACAAGCGCAACGGTCGATAGCACGTAATAAACCGCTCCGATGGCAGCCAGTGCAAGAAACACTGCGCTAACTAAGGCCACGAGCGCCCACCTTCTCTCTCAGCCCGGCATAGCTCGTCAGTTCGCAGCCGGACTCCTCAACAAACCGCCTCAGCCTCGGGTCGAGCAAGGCATTGAGGTCGCCCCGGTTCGGCCCACAGGCATCCCCGCTGTCAGTCATCGACGGATGGAAGAAGATCTCGACCGATCGGCATCGCAGTCTGCTTAGCATGGCAATCGCGTAACCGGCGCTCATTCTGCCACTCATCAAGCTGCCGATCGCTCTCTCGCAGCTTGCCAGCCCGGTAAGGGCAAGCTGCCGGCGGCATCGAGCCCGCAAGTAAGCGTGACCGGACGCGATAATGGCTTTCCTTGAAAGGCCCGAGGGATCGATGCGCGCGCTCGCCCACAACGGCTCACTCGGCACGCGCAGTCCGCAGGCTTCATAGCGAGCGGCGAGCTCAAGCACGATTGGCAGCACCGCCGGGTGCAAGTGTAGGTGCTGATGCCCATCCACATGGCTCAGTCGTAACCCGGTCTGGGCAAATGCCCGGAACTGCGCTTCGATCTCTCGCCTGAGCTGGGTCTTGGCCCTTCCGTTGAAGTAGTAGCGCAGCCCAGCGCGAGCAGGGCTATCAGGGAAATGCCCATCGGAGTCAACAAGCAGGGGTATCTGCGCGGCCGGCAGCAGGCTGGACCCATTGCTGAGCGTCAAGTGCAGCCCGACCGCGAGCACGGGGTCCTGCCAGGCGATATCCACCGCCTCGGCCACATTTCTGCCTGTCACCATCAGGCTTGCGCTCGTGAGGACGCCACGTCGCCTGGCCTCTGCCACCGCCGCGTTTACCTCCGCCGACGACCCAAAATCGTCAGCATTTACTATGAGTTGAACAGCCATGTCGCTCTTGATCTTACCCCGGCAAAGCCGAACCGACTCCAGAAAAGCGGCTCAAGCGTCGCGAATGGGTAGCGTATAATCGTCCGGATGTGCTATAATGCCACGAGGCTTATCAGCCTCGATTTTATCGTACCTGCTCAATGGCGAGCCGTCACGATTAGGAGGGACACTATGTCTGAAGTCAAAATACCGTTTTACGGCCACGTCAGGCAGTATCACAATCTGAAGGCGGACATCGATAAGGCTATTGTTGGTGTACTCGAAAGCGGCAAGTACACAATGGGCCCCGCGATGACGAAGTTCGAAGGCGAACTCGCTCAGTATATGGGGATGAAGCACGCTATTGGCCTCAACTCCGGAACTGATGCGTTGTGGCTGGCATTCCTGGCGATGGGACTCGGCAAGGGCGACGAGATCATCACGACCTCGAATACGTTCTTTGCCACCGCCGAAGCCATCTGGCTGGTCGGCGCTACCCCGGTCTTCGTTGATTGCGAAGCCGACACCCGCAACATTGATGTCACCAAGATCGAAGAGAAGATCACCCCCAAGACCAAGGGCATCGTGCCGGTGCACCTCTATGGGCAGCCGGCGAACATGCCCGCGATCGCCGCAATCGCCAAGAAGCACAACCTGATCGTTGTTGAGGACTGTGCCCAGGCATTCGGCGCTGCTGGTGACGGCTGGAAGATCGGCCAGTATTCGGATGCTGTTGCTACGAGCTTCATCACCGCGAAGAACCTCGGCTGCTTCGGCGACGGCGGTGCGGTGTTCACGAATCGTGATGACATCGTCGAGCCGATTATCAAGATGCGCAACCATGGCTCCAACAAGCGCTCCCATCACAGCGTGGGTTGGAACAGCCGCTTGGATGACATCCAGGCAGCCGTCCTGAGCGTCAAGCTCAAGCACATCGATGAGTTCAATGATGCTCGCATCAAGTGGGCCAAGCTCTACGATCAACTGCTTGCCGGCTCCAAGCTCAAGCTGCCGAAGGGCAAGGCTGGTTACAGACACGTTTACCACCTCTACGTGATAGAGAACGCGGGCCGGGATGACCTCCAGGCGTTCTTGCTGGAGAAGGGCATTGTCGCGCTGACCAACTATCCGATTGCGATCCACGAGCAGGAAGGCTTCCCGTTCGGCGCCGAGCAGGGCTGGCCGTGGGCCGGTGGCGATCCGAAGCCGGTGCTGCCGGAATGCGAGAAGAACTCGGCTCAGTGCCTGAGTCTGCCCATGTATCCCGAGCTCACGGAGGACGAAGTCAGGCTCGTGGCCGCCTCAGTGCTCGAGTGGGAAAAAGGCCCGGGCGCGAAGTACTTCGCGTAAGAGAGTATACAGTTCACAGTATACAGTTGACAGCAAACCGTCGAGGTGGTGGCATCATGCTGCCACCTCGTATCACTGTGATCTGTTTACTGTACACTGTCGACTGTTAACTGGAGGTATCCAATGTCGCAAATCTACACAGTAGCAATCGCCGGGCTGGGCAAGCGCGGCAAAGTTCACGCTGATGTTTTCCACAAGAACCCCCGCTTCAAGGTTGTGGGGATCGCCGATGTTGACGAGGGTCGCATCGCCGATGCTGCCGCGCTGTGCGGGAATCCTGCAACATTCAACGATGCGGCCCCCATGCTCGCCGCGACCAAGCCGGACATCTTCTGCTTCTGCACTCCGCCCACGGTCAGGCTGCCGCTCGTGAAGCTCGGCGTCGAAAACGGCGTCAAGCTGATCGCCTATGAAAAGCCGATGGCGACCAACATGACCGAGGCACTGGAGATTCACAAGCTGCTGACCAAGTCAGGCGTTAAGTCCGTGCAGAGCCACCAGCGCAAATACAATATCCAGTTCAAGCAGTGCAAGGAAGTCGTCGATAGCGGTGCTCTCGGGAAGATTCACACGATCTACGGCACGGGCACCGGCTGGATGATGCACCTGGCGACCCACATTGCCGACTACGTCCGCTGGTTCAATGGCGATGCCGAGGCCGAGTGGGCGATCGCTCAGTCCAGAGGAAAAGAAAAGCTCACCGACAATCATCCGTCCCCTGACTACATCGGCGGGTTCGTGCAGTTTGCAAATGGAGTGCGCGGGATCATCGAGGTCGGCGATCTCGCCCCGGACGTGCCCGAGGTCGAGTATTGGTGGCGCAAGGTCCGGTTCATCATTCAGGGCACCGAGGGCTTCGCTGAGGTCCATGTCGGCGGCGGTTGGCGCGCTGTGACCAAGAGCCGCGGCGCCGAGGGCTCCGACGAGGGCACCTGGGACACCGACTCCGAGCAGATTCCTTACATCGAGGACATCGCCCTCTGGCTGGACGGAACCAAGGTCCATCCGTGCAACGGCGAAGGCGCATTCAAGGATCAGGAAATCATGTGCGCGATGATGCGGTCCGCCGCGCAGCGAACCAAGATCGACTTCCCGCTCGGCCCCGGCGAGCCGGAACTCGAAGCGCTGGCGAAAGTGCTGCAAGACTAACCGTACATCTCCCTCTCCTCTTAGGAGAGGGCTGGGGTGAGGTCCTTCCCTTCTCCCTCCCCAAGGTGGGGAGGGCCGGGGTGGGGTCCAAGGGCCGTGACGAGGTATCTGGAGGGCAACGTGGTTAATTATCTGATATTGGCAGTTGTCGCGCTCGCAGGAATTGCTTCCGTCGCGAGTGCCGGCGTGAGCCCCGGACGAATAGGCGCGTACGTCCGGCTTTCCGAGGCAGTCAAGTCGCCCGCTAAGCTCCGAGAGGAGATGAAGCGGATAAAGGCGACAGGGATAGACTTCATCATACCCGACGCGAAGGGCACTTCAGGCAAGCTCAACTGGGACAGCAGCGTCGCCCCCAAGGATATGATTGCCAACCCCGATTTCATGGCAATGGTCGTGAAGTATGCTCACTCCGTGGGGCTGAAGGTCTACCCCTGCTTCTGCGTGTGCCCCGAGGGCGGCGACGGCAGGTTGGATCCGATGCTGGAGCGCAATCCGTCCTGGGCTTGGTTCTACAACGGCGCGAGGCGCGGCTACATAGACCCTGGCAACGCGGACGCTCGGCATTATGAGACCTCGCTAATCGCTGAGTTAGTCAGCAAATATGATGTGGACGGCCTCAGCCTCGACTATCTCCGCTGTCCGGGCCGTGTCGGCTACACCGACTCCGGCAGGGATTTCATACTCAAGAAGCACAACGTCGATCTCGCGAACGTAGTAGGCACTGCCCCGATTGCACTCGACACCGAAGGCGGCAAGAAGGCTGCAGCGGCGGTGAACGCGGCAGCGCTGAAGAACCCGATCTGGCCCGAATGGAAGAAGTGGCGGACCGAACAGGTGAATACCCTCATGCGCGAGATCAGAGCCGCAGTGAACAAAGCGAAGCCGGGGCTGCCGATATCGAGCTATGTGTGGGGCTACAACACCTACTCCGGCAATTACGAGACCAATCAGGACTGGATGACGTGGATCAGCAAAGGCTGGCTCGACTGGATCAACCCTTCGGGCTATCGCTATACCGACGACGCCTTCATCAAAGCCGTGACCGATAACCGCGCCCACATCCCCAAGAACTTCCCGTTCTACGTCACAATCGGCGTCCTAACAAGCCACGGCAAGTTGAACAATGCTGCTGAGGTCAGGAAGCAGATGGCGATATCGCGGGAGCATGGCGCGGACGGGCTAGTGTTCTTCACGTGGGAATCGCTGAAGCCGTTTGCCGATGAACTTGCCCCGAACATCAAGTCGTTTGGGCAGTGAGGTGAACCCGTGGGAAGATGCGGGGCGTTTGTGGTGTCAGTGTTAGCGATAGGCTTGCTCGCTGGGCAGTCACTTGCCGATGTCACGTCTGCCATCTACACCACGTTCACCCCCAAAGAAGACGCGACTGCCCTGCTCCACAACCCTGACATGGGCTGGGTGCTCTACGAGAACTACCCTCTCGACCAGCGACCAGGCGGCTCGTCGACTCTAGTGAACCTTCCCGCGGAGACGTTCCCCGAAGTCGATGAGGTCGCGCTGATGTTCTCCTGGCAGGACATAGAGAAGAGCAAGGACAACTACGACTTCTCCAATGTGGATTTCGCCTACGACTACTGGAAGTCCAGGGGCAAGAGAATCCAACTCAGGATGAGCACTGAATCTTTGCTGTGGTGGTCCAATCTCACCCCGGCAAGTGGCAAAGGCATCCCTGACTACGTTCTCGATGCTGTCCCGGCGACCCAAAAGCAGACCCGCACGTGCGAGGGGCTGTCGTATGTCGTGGTAGACGCAAGGGACCCCTACTACCAAGATCGCCTCGGCAGGTTCCTGCAGGCGGTCGGGAAGCATTTTCGGACTCGACCGGTAACGCTGATCGATTTGCGCGGGTTCGGTCTCTGGGGCGAATGGCATTCGGGTTACCGCTATAATACGGTCGATGATAGAGTCGAGGCTCTGAGGAAGATCATCGACTGCTGGTCCGCCAATCTTCGCGGCTACACGCTGGCAATCAGTTACTCCTACGATCCGGACGGCCCGCCAGAGTATTACTCCGGGTCCACGCAAGCCTACTCAGAGAAAGACACCGCACACTACGCCGATTTCCTGCGCTATTCTGCCTTCGACTATGCGCTCACGAAGCCCAACATCGTGCTCCGTCGCGACGGAGTAGGCGGAGCAGTTCATTCCAACGAGCGCCGCCTTATTCGCGATTCATTCGAGACGCTTCCAAAAGGCACGATGGTATGTGAGTTCTGCGGAGGCTATTCCGCCGCGAAGAAGGGCGGAGACAAGTGGGTTCAATTCATGATGGACGATGCGTTGAGCCTGCATCCGAACTACATCAACCTGCTCGGCTGGCAATCCGAAGACGCGCTGAGCTTCTGCCGAGAGCGACCGGACTTGATCAAGCTCGGGCTCCTGAACATGGGGTATCGGCTCGTGCCGGTAGAGATCAGCGTCCCGACGAGAATACAGGCTGGTTCTCCGTTCGAGTTCAGAAGCCTGTGGGCCAACCGTGCCGCGGGATGCGCCACGGCCGATTTCACGATGAAGCTCCTCCTGACGCCCCTCAATTCTCGCAAGACCACGCTTGAAGTCGAACTGGGTCCGCTGGGCACGAGCAAGTGGACCAAGGGCAGATACTACGCCGTCAACAAGCAACTGGCGCTGGGCGAGGTCCCTCCGGGGGCCTATGATCTGAGTATTGAGCTGACCGATCCTCGAACCGGCAAGCCAATCGAGCTTCCTCTGGTAGACGTTTCTCAACCGGGGCACTACCGCATCGGCAGAGTCGAGATCATCGGTAGGCCGTAGACAAGTGGAGACTCAATCCCGCCTACGCCGGGCGCCTAATCGGTTCCTGTCTTGGGAGCCCGCGCGAGCGCCCTCTCAGGAGACTACTGCTTCTTTCGTTTCGCAGGGGGCGATGCAGACTTGGGCTCCGGCACTGGCGGCTGCAGGACGAAATCGACGGTCTTACCTGGGCAGGGCAAGATCACCCTTCTATTCCAGACACAGATCCTGTTCCACGAAATGTCGAACCAAAGCACGCCGGCATCCAGAGGGTAGAGCGTGAACTCCCCGTTCTTGCCGGTCTTGACCCGGTGCACTATCGGCTCCCATATATACCAGTGCTCCACCCAGCTATCGTCTATCGGCGGGCCGCTCGACTGAATGTTGATGCTGACAGACGCATTGGAGATCGGCTTGCTGCTCCTACCATCTATCAAACGTCCCCTGAGCTCGCAGTTCACCTCGCCAACTGGCACCGTCGTTTTCATCGGCCCGGCCGGTTCACCTTCGGTCACTTGGAGGGGCTGTTCGAGCTTGAAACGGAATGATTCCTCCTGCGCTCTCGGGAAGGCAAAACAGAAGCTGTAGTCACCAGGAGGCAGGGGGCCGACTGTGAAAGAACCGTCGCCATCGCGCGTAGTCGTTGCAGCCTCGGCATTTGACCACAGCATACTGCACGGTTCGGTTGTAAACAGCCCGTTCCAGCCTTTGAACTCGTCACTTACCCCCTTCTTTTCCACCCTCAGAGGGAAGATCACGACGCCGCCCAGCGGTCTGCCATGTTCGGAGACTGCGGCACCGCTGACATACGTGCCCTTCTTGAACTGGACAGGAAGCGAGTCAGTCCTAAGCAGATCTTCCTCATGGACCGTGACCGCGGCGTAGCCTACGCCTTTGATCCAGAAGAAGAGCTGCGCCGGCAGGCTCCAGTCGGAGTTCTCAAAGCGGCGAGTATGTATTCCATCTGCGTTCGTGTGGAGGCCTCCGCTGGTGGATATATTGCGCAGGGGCAAGCCGTCGGGCGACAGGAACCGCATGGGAGCGACTACGTTTTCGGCCCGACCGATCACCGTCACCGCAGCTTCGCGAGCACCCTTTCGCACTGTAAGCTTCGTCGCTTTGTGCTTTGCTCCGTGAGCCCACAGCATATATCCGCCGGGAGCAAGCGAGAGCTCAAACGTGCCGTCCCTCCCGGAGCACCACTCGCTGCCGAAGTATTTCATTGTGCCGTCCGGCTTCGGCGACTTGGGTCCGAAATAGGCCTCGTACTTCTCAAGTGTCACGCATCGCCCCTTGACGTTGCGCTGCGGAGTCCCGTCGGTGAATACAACGGATCCGTGAACCGGCACTGCGCCCCTAACAGGCTCCAGTTCCCGAGGAGCAGCCGGTCTTGCATCGACTGACGGCAGGAGAAGAGCCGCGAAAACTATTGTGAGAAGAATCAGACGCATGCTATCCCTCTTGCTCGTTATGCACCGTTCTCTCCAGACGGTGCCGAGCCGCCAGGATTGCGGCTCTATTCCCCGGCAGCGCACCCATCCATCCGGCTTACAGCTTTCGCGCAAGCTCAGCGACCAGCGGTTTTGCTCTCCGGGAGGTTGGCGGCGTTGGTGTTCTCCTTGCAGTGCCGACATCTCAATCTCACTTACGCCGAAGGACAAACCGTTTCCTGCGTTGGACGAGCCGACCTCACCTGCTATAATGGCTTTGAGGTAAACCCATGCCCGAAGTCATCCATGTAGTAATGGTCCGAGACAATCTGGAGGGCATCCCGCAGTACGAGCTGCCCGAGGGCTACTCGATCAGGACGTTCAAGGCAGGCGAGGGACCGGTCTG
>Ga0209638_1001150_pt1 | contig 17006 bp, 19 predicted proteins | sample BarGraNGADG00211_FD_184490 | JGI IMG/M metagenome (GOLD analysis project Ga0209638, IMG submission 184490) | Arctic peat soil microbial communities from Barrow, Alaska - Barrow Graham LP Ref core NGADG0002-211 (SPAdes) (version 2) | ecosystem: Environmental > Terrestrial > Soil > Wetlands > Peat...
TTTGATACCAGGGAACAGCTTGCGGTCCTTCAGCAGCTGGAGACCCTCCTTGCTCGTCGTGCCAATGTGCTCCAGCCCTCCATGGCCCTCCTGGAGAAGGTCCGGGTTGGGAAGCGCCCCTTGCATGGTAAAAAGATACTCGGGGGCCTTGGACTGAAATGCTTGGGGGGAGCAAGATCCAGAAGAGAGAGCATGCTCCTGTGACTCCTTTGACCGACTCCTGCAGGCACGGCTCCTCGGCACACCAACCAAGATCCCTCCCCTGGAGCCGTGACACGTAAGAGTATTTCACTACGATTCTTAAAGATTCCTACATGCTGGTAGGCAGGGTGGGCAAGGCAACACCCCGGCATCTTATCAGCATGAGGGTGGAGCGCCAAGATCTATGATAGGAGAGGCAGTTTGCATATGCGACGTCGGCCTAGGATGGTACTGCCAAGCAGATAGAACGGCTGTCACCATGTGCAGCAATAAGCCTGATCGGTCGCGTCCGTGGAACCGCCTCTGCTGGGACCAACTGGAGAAGATCACCAATATAATACACCCTGTGGTCATCGCACACATAGAAATTGCGCCCCCTTTTCTGGTGAGGGGGCGCAACAGAGCAGGACGCTATTGAGAGCCTAATCCTTTAGTATGGTTGTTCCACTCTGCCCCCTCAAGGCTTCGAACGCCTTATCCAAAGAGGCAATGATAGCTTTCTCCCCACCATTCTCCAGGAACCTTAAGCAAGCTTCTACCTTTGGCCCCATGCTTCCTGCAAGAAACTGCCCTTCGTCGAAATATCGTTTGGCTTCTTCATAGGTCATGGCGTTTACGCCTTTTTCCGTAGCCTTACCATAGTTGAGTTTGACTTCTTCTACGTCCGTAAGAATCAGGAAAATATCGGCACTCACTATCTGTGCCAATTTGGCCCCGGCAAGGTCCTTGTCAATTACCGCCTCAATGCCTTGGTAGTTCCCCTCCTCGTCTTCTAGTACTGGGATTCCTCCACCCCCAGAAGCAATAACAATTATCCCTGCTCCAACCATCTTCTTAATGACCGCAGCCTCTATGTTAGCTATTGGGTCTGGTGAGGGCACGGTTCTTCTCCAGCATCGCTCCCCGTTTGGCTTGACCTGCTTAATAATGTATTGGGGATTATTCTTCTTCATCTCCGTAGCTTCTTCCGCGGTTAGGTAATTACCCACCGGTTTGGAGGCATTTTGATCAGAAAACTCTGGGTCATCCTTGTTTACCAAGACCTGATTGACTATTGCACAAACGGGGATGTCAAGATGAATGTTCCTAAGATGATTCCTTAATGTCTGCTGCAACATGTAGCCAATTTGCCCTTGAGTCATGGCCCCCACCACATCCATGGGTTGAGCTGGGACAACATCTTCAGCCGACTTCTGTTGTACCATTAGGTTGCCAACTTGCGGACCATTTCCATGGGTTATGATAAGCCGGTCGTCTCTGTCAAGGCCTCGTACGATTTCCGAGATATGTTTCGTGGTCTTCCAGCAATTCCTGAATTGTTCTTCAGAAGACCCGCTTTCATCTGACCGCTTTATGGCATTGCCACCTAGGGCTACCAGGATCGTTCTTCCCATCTCCTACCTCCCAAAATCGCTTGACGTATTTGCTTGAATCCTACTAATTTTCGGTCTGAGTTTAGGACGCCCAGCACTATGGCATCTTTCGCCCGAATGACCTAAGTCCTCTCTACTTTTATTACCTGTCCATAGCCTCTAGAGACAGTTATTTCTCCGTTATCGAAGACCGTCTTCCCTCTGACGATAGTCTTTTCGGGTTTTCCATAGACTTCCCATCCGTCATACACTAGCGCACTATCTCTGCACTTGGTGAACATCTCTTCTTTACGGATAGTGCCTTTCTTGTCGGGATCAAATATCACAAAATCAGCGTCAGAACCCACGGCAATCGTTCCCTTCTTGGGATAAAGACCGAACAGTCTCGCCGGATTCTCACAGATGAGTTCTATCATTCTCTTTAGTCCAATCTTCTCTTCCTTCACTGCCGTGAAGAGCAACGGCAATCGAGTTGATAGCCCTGGGAATCCTGCAGGAGACGCGAATATGTCCTCACCCCCCCGCTCCTTTTCTTCTTTAGTATAAGGCGCGTGGTCACTGCCTATAATATCTATACTCCCGTTTCTTACAAAGTTCCACATTTTCAGCCTTTCTTCTTCGGTCCTAAGGGGAGGATTGCACTTCGCAAACGCCCCAAGTGTTTCCATAATGTTCTCGTTAAGCAATAAATAGTGCGGACAGGTTTCCGCTACGACAGATACACCCTTGGATCTTGCCCTATTGACCAATTCTACAACCTCTGGAGTACTAATATGTACTATCTCCACCTTTGTGCCGAGTTTCTCGGCAAAGAGCAGGATCTTCGCTACTCCCTCGATCTCCACTATTGGCGGTCGAGATCTGCCGTGATACATCGGAGAAGTCTTGCCCTCAATCTTCAGCATCGCGATATTCTTGGTGATCATATCGTTATTCTCTGCATGGAAAGCGACCATTACTCCGGTCTGAGCCACCTGTTTCATGAGTTCATACAGATCTCCTGTGTTTGGCGCAGTAAGTCCGATGAACTCCTCTTTTCTGCCCGCAGGGGCCTCATGCAGAAAGGTCTTGAAAGCGACTATTCCAGCTTTCGCACAGGGGATAATGTCCTCCATGCAATCAGTTCCAGCCGCGCCAAAGAAAGCAATATCGACCACCGCATCTCGGCTTGCAATATCCATTCTTCTCTGTACCAATTCTGGTGAGTGCGGCGGAGGGGTAGAAATGGGCATTTCAATAACAGTAGTGACTCCGCCAGAAGCAGCATCTTTGGTGCCACTCTCAAAAGTCTCCCTCTCATCATGCCCAGGTGCCCGAATATGGACATGTGGGTCAACAGTCCCAGGCAAGACGAGCTTTCCCTCTGCATTAATGACTTCTTCGGCATCCAGTTCATCTTTACTAATTGCGGCAATAATCCCGTCTTTCACTCCTATATAGCAGTCTACAAGTCTTCCGTCCGTAAACACCTTATCTGACTTGATTGCGAGATCGAATCTTCTCATAGCTATTCTCCTGGTTTTGTTTCACTGATGCTCTCGATTGACCAACATATTCCTGATTATTCCTTGCACTCTTGCAACAAAACGAACGAGATATAACTCAAATAGCTGCAGTCGCCATCGTGCCGTCTGTGCTGAAGTGCATTGGTCTATAGATACTTCCCCACTTTGCTTGTTGATGCTCCATATCTAACCAATGATTCCACAATTAGCAATGCGCTGGCTACTCCGTCGATAACCGGAACCCCGACTGCCTTCTCAATTTCCTTGTCTAGCCCAGCCATTCCTGCACACCCCAGAATAAGTACCTCCGCTCCATCTTCTTTAATCGCCCTCTTACCCGCCTCAATGAGCTTGTCTTTCTCCTCCTCATAGCTTGTGGCAACGACTCCTAGCCCAGTAATACGGACAGAGGAACACCGGGTTTCAAGGCCATATTTGCGTATCAAGTCCTCCTTCTGAGGAATCTTTTTCCTTCCCAGGGAGAGAACGCTGAACTTGTGCCCTAAAGGAAGAGCAACAAGCATAGACGCCTCCCCGATTCCTATCACCGGCTTGTCAGTCAATTCTCTAAGCAAATCCACGCCGACATCACTATGGCAGGCAACAATGAACCCGTCGTAAGACCCTTTCCATTCTTCGAATCTTTCCAAGAGGTACTTCTCGGAAATGGCGGCGTCACGATAACTCACTATGCCCAGGGGAGCCTCTTCGATTGATCTGACTTCCACTTCTGTTTCTGGTGAAGCATATTTTCTGCAGACTTCCTCAATACCCGCTGTTACGTCATGAGAACTATTGGGATTTATGCATAGTATTCTCACAAAGAGACCTCCCGAGAATCATACGCTATTGGCTACCTGTCAATCAACTTGCCCTGTTTTGCAATCTCTTGAGCAATATCCTTCAGGCCAAGACTCTCCAAACCCGTCTTGGTCTGCATTCCAGTTTCTCTATCCCATCCCCAGAGTTCATAGAACTCGTCCAACATCTCCATATAGCTCTCTTCATCGATTTTAGAACCTTTGTGCGGTCCAGATTTCACTTCCTCCTCTCGATACCTCTTCGGAGGAAGATCGTCTTTGCGAGACATATCTGTATGAAGTGTATTGAACGCCTTTTCGAGATTTCTGCCTGTGACTGCATATTGGTTCATCAGTTCCTCTTCAGTCAGGTCAAGGCCCATTCCAGCATTCACAAGTTCGGCAAAATCCCCCACGGCAAAACAATTGGCTCCAGACCAGGTTCCTAAATAACTACAGATACCCAAGTTGTCTTCCAGCTCCTTAGTCTTCCCTTGCCAGACTACACCCTTAGCCTGATTCTGATAATCAGTAACGTTGAAATCGCCTAGTCTTGGCTTGGGACCATATTTATTGCTCCCCATGGTTGATCCTCTTAAGTGCCTCCCCGCCACGGGTGAAGTAGCCACGGCTAGTGCCCAGCCTTTGGGAATACGAAAAGGTTCGATGGAAGGCTGTCCTTTTACTTGGATAAGATAGTATTCTGAATCATGACCGATCATCTTTGCTGCTTCCAGCATGCCGTCAGCTAACAGATCTCCAATCCCCTTTCGATAAGCAAGCATTTCAATTAGCTTATGCAATGCATCTGCATTTCCCCAGGTCAACTCCAGGTTATCGGTATCTTTCTTGGTGATAATTCCTTTCTCGTATAGTTCGAACACCCAGGACAATCCGCCAGCTACATAGTCCCCATCTAGCCCCAATTCATTAGTCAGTAACCACGACTCCACAACGGACTCGGGGTCTGAAATATCAAACCGACAAGCATGTCCCATGATCGTGTTAATCCAGAAACCTTCCCCTGTCCTTCCTTCGTACTTACCCTCACGTATTTCCATATATGGCATGCATCCAGCGGGACAGGAGAAACAGGCCCGTACCCCCCTTACCATGCTTGGAACACCTGTCGTAGGGCCCATCAACCTTACCCTCTTCTCCCTCTCCCATTGATCATCTTGGCCATTTCTTACCACTATATTTGTATCCCATCCCTGCCATTCAGGATCAGAATACAGATTCAATGGCGCTCTTCGCATCATTTCCGTGGCAGGCTCGCAACTGCTCTGTTGGTACAATTTCGCAATTTCCCTCATGAACCTTTCGGGTTCAGCAACCTGAATCTTCCCATGTCCTCGAACTACGATAGCCTTTAGCCTCTTGTCTCCCATTACACAACCTACTCCTGAACCAGCAGCAGCTTTCGAACTATCTATCATTATCGCAGAACCTCTAACGCGATTCTCTCCAGCTGGTCCAACGCATGCAATTCTTATGCTGTCATCATGAAGTTCTTGTCGTAGTATTCTTTCCGTTTCGAACACCGTCTGGCCCCATATGAAACTAGCATCTCTAATCTCGACATCGCTGTCATTTATATACAAATAGACGGGTTGTTCTGACTTGCCGACAATAATTATGTTGTCATATCCAGCGTACTTTAGTTCTGCCCCCCAGAAACCTCCTACGTTAGCTGAACCCTTCCCCCCGTCAAATACATTAATGCTGGAGACGTCTACCCTATTGGCTCCAGGAACCATCGTCCCTACTAGTGACCCGACCCCAAAACAGAGGAGGTTCTCTGGATCAGACCATTTTACGTGAGAGGGGATCTCTCTAATCATGATCAGAGAATTGATGCCCCTTCCACCCAGCGTCATCATTGCATACTTGTCCGTTTCCTCAGTCCATATCCGACTATTGGACAAATCTACATGTAGAATCTTGCCCGCAAAACAGCCTCTAATGGTCGCTGCGGTATTCATAGGTTTGATTCTCCCATTTCTTTGAGCAGGCTGGTAACGTGTACCTTGAGTGCCCCATAGACACAGTATTGTACACATAGCGGTTCACCTTCGCTTGGGCACTCGTCACACGATGGGGCAATGTGCCATTTGATGGCCCCCGTCTGAGGGTTGCGAGATACCTCTATACTACTTTGGTCAGGCCAGAAGGTGCCAGTGTGATGAAAAGAACAGGCCAACTGACAGATACCACACGCATAACATAGTTTAATATCGTAAGCAATCCCCATGATCTTCTCCATTGCGAACTCTTAGGCAAGGCCCTCTTGTCACCCACAAATCGACACGTACAGGCGAAAATGTCACGATCGCGCCCATAGAATCTATGACAAACCCTCTCAACATAGTATACCTCATGAGTAGCTACGCCTCTAAATCTTATTGAACAACAAAGTGGGCTACAACACCTGTTGTAGCCCACTCCACAAAACGCCTTCTCTTAGCCTATCTCTTTCCCCACTCTGGTGCTGGATAAATTGGAGGCTTTTCCTGAGAATCCTGAGGATAGACGAGTACAAATTTACCATTTTGTACCTGGATTACGGGATGAATTGTCATGATATCCTGCCCCTTCTCATTGAAAGCAATCTCAGGCCAAGTGGCAAGCTTCACATCGAGGCCGGCTAGAGCATCTCTCACCTTATCGGTGTCAATCGAATCAGCCTTCTTAATGGCCAATTGAAGCAACTCACCTGCGGCAGTGCCACTGGACGTCTGATAGGGCGGCACAAAATCAGCTCCATATTTGTCGGTGCACGCCTTCACATAATCTGCGGTGGTGCCGAATATGTCATCAGTAAGCTTCATCTGCGGCAGCCACCACTCGCCCTCAAGAGCATATTCACCAGTGGCACCCAATGCCTGAACAAAACCCGGAATCATCACTCCCACAGCAAATATGTACATCTTGGGATTGACATTCAGTTCTTTACATTGTTTCATGACCATCAGGCTATCTGCCGTATAGCCAGAGTCGACTAAGATATCGGGATTCAAGGCCTTGACCTTGCTTAGCAAGGTCGATATATCAGTGGCTCCCGCAGCATACTTCTCGTCCAGCACTATTTGAAACCCCAATTTTGCAGCCTCGGGCCTGAATCCATCAGAAACACTTATTGGGAACAGGTCATTTGCCGTTATGATTGCCACAGTTTTGGGCTTTGGGTTTAGCGTTGCTGCCATGTCCGCCACAGGCACCAGTAGCGCAGGTGCTGGTGGAAGAACAGAAAAAATGTACTTGTAGCCTCGTTCATAGATGTTAGTGGCATTTGCCTCGGGGGCTATCGTAAGCTTCTTGTACTTCTCCCCGATGGCCGACGTAGCAAAAGTAATGGCACTGGAGTATGGACCAAATAGAAAATCTACCTTGTCCTGAGTTATCAGCTTCTCGGTAAGCTGTGCACCCGTTGTCGCGTTACTTTGGTCGTCGTAATATATCATCTTTGCTTTGTAAGTTTTCCCTCCAGCAGTGATACCCCCATGGCTATTGACCCAGTCTGCCCAGACCTCATACCCTTGTTGGACTGATTTTCCCTCGTAGGCTGTTTTGCCAGTCAAAGAGACTGCTGCTCCGATTGTTATCGTGTTCTCTTGCTGAGCGGTGGGTGCGCACCCGATTATTCCAATCAACCCAACCAACAAGACACAGATTACCACTACATTGAATGCTCTCTTCACAATATTCTCCTCTCCTTTTGGCAAGTGGCTCAGGCTGCGAACCAAGTATCTATCTAATCTTCAAGCCTTGGAACTTCCCCATCCTTTTCAACCACAACCCTTCTTACTTCTCTTCCTACCAATGAGATTCTCGAGTACCATGGTGCCGACTCTAGATCTCTGGCAGATCAAAACCCCTCTCACCCCCTTCTTGAACATATTTCGTCCTTACGCTAGCACTTTGGCAACTAATGTCAAGCCCACGGAGAACATGTCTCGATCGGTGTTCCGAGCCAATTCACCAGAGGGAGTCTCCGCTTAGCACGGAACCAGATCTCCACGAAACGTGGCCAACCCCACAGCCAGACATGCTTGCATGCTCCGAGAGGTCCACCAAGTTCTCCGGGGTTGTAGAGACGATTGCCTGCGTCTTGCCAACACGGATCGTGTCAATATGAAGTATATGTATCACCGGTTTTCGGACAGGATTCGACTGCTAGTGTTCCTGATTGGCAGCGTACATGTCAGACACTACGGAAGTCCCGTCGTCGATCCACTGCAGTTCGCGGCAAGAGAGCTCAGCAGACTACTTCTGTCATATCCCCGTGTTGATCTTGATTCCTCTTCCATCGCCATGGTCTGCTGTGGCAGACATTTCATCCATCATGCGTGTTGTATCTTCCGTAGGTCGTGGAACAGTGGAACAAGAGGGGCCTGTGACACTGGCGGCGTGCTTCTGTAGGCATGGGGTACAGAAGGGGTGTCATGGGGAAACAGTGGACGAGAAAAGGGACGTCCGGACAGCAGTTGCCCTGCAATGCCCCCGCTTTCCAGAAGGATGGGATATGAACCCTGCTGCAAGATTCGAGCCAACACGGGAGGACAGCTGTCTGTACTCTATGTATCCCCTGCGTACGCGAGCAGAGAAGGTGATGCTACAAGATACGAACTTGATCCCAAGGAGATTCTCTCGAAGCCAAAGGCAGCTTCTTTCATGAACACGGTGACAGCCATGGGATCAGGTTTCCACGAAGCATAAGGGTCGACTCGACCTGGTTCCAAGGACAAGAATTTGGGGGAGGCGGCGGGCACCCTCATGGAGCAGTGCCGCAACACAGTTTTCGGAAGAACTTGACAGAGATGTCAAAGATGCTATAAAAACGACATCAAGCTAGGAGTCAGAAAGGGAGAGTGGTGAGATATGCTGAAAGGGAAAGACATCTTGAATACGGCGCAGTTCTCGATGGAAGAACTGGATCTTATTATGAACACCGCTGCAGATCTTGAGAGGCAAGTCAAAGATGGAAAGGTTCTTAGAAACATGGAAGGGAAGATAGTGGCGACTCTCTTTTTTGAGCCAAGCACCAGGACACGTCTTTCCTTTGAAACTGCAGCCAACAGACTGGGAGCTCGAGTTATCTCTGTAGCGAATGCAGCCAGCAGTTCTACGGCCAAGGGAGAGTCTTTGGCTGATACCATCAGAACTGTCGATGGTTACGCAGATGTTATTGTCATGCGCAATCCCATGAACGGGTCTGCCCAGATTGCGGCAGATAATGCAGAGCATCCATTCATCAATGCTGGTGACGGAAGTGGACAGCATCCGACGCAGGCTCTTCTGGACATATATACCATTCGTAAGGAGAAAGGGACTCTTGGGGGGCAGACAATTACCTTCGTGGGAGACCTGAAATACGGGCGCACCGTGCATTCGCTAGGTTACTTTATGTCTCTCTACGGCAACAAGATGATCTTCGTGTCTCCCGAATCGCTGCGAATGCCACCACAAATAACTGCCGATCTTAGAGATCGAAAGGCAGACATCGAAGAGACAGAGGACTTGGCAAAGGCACTTTCGGTCAGTGATATTGTCTACATGACGAGAATACAGCGAGAACGATTTGAGAGCCTGGAGGAGTATGAAAAAGTAAAGGGCTGCTATATCCTGGATCGGGCTGGCGTTGATAGGGCTAAGAAGGGTATCACGATTCTTCATCCGCTTCCCAGACTAGAAGAGATCTCCACTGATGTCGATGACTATGAAGGAGCGGCTTACTTCAGGCAGGCCCATAACGGAGTTTATATCAGAATGGCTCTTCTGGCTCTAGTGAGTGGGAGTATCTAGATTGTTTTTCCTGCTTGGAGACCCCAAGTCTAGAAAAGAAACGGAGAGTCCTTTATGAACATGCAGATGTTGGTCAATGGAGTACTCCTCGGGGGATTGTATGCCTTAATGGGGTTGGGTTTTTCGCTGCAATGGGGCATCAGTGGAATCGTCAATCTGTCGTACGGAGCAATGGTTATTCTAGGTTGCTATATATCACTGGAATGCTACAGCCTGCTTCACCTGAGCCCCTTTATCAGCATAATCATATCTGGCGCCATTCTCTATGCACTGGGAGCTCTGATATATCGTACCGTTCTCCAACGCATAGTCCGGGGGGGAATTGTATTCACCCTTATTTTGACTTATGCGGTACGACTGATCATAGAGAATGGCCTCTTGAGAGTGTGGTCTGCTGACTATCGTACCATATCTCTCAGTTACGCTGGCGACAACTTCCAGTTTGCTGGCACTGTCGTTCCCCTTGTAAAGAGCCTGGTTTTTGTGGTAGTCACTTTGTTAGTATATGTCACTTATTGTTTTATGCTGAAAACGAAGACGGGCAAAGGAATTCAGGCAGTGGCCCTGGATAGAGAGGGTGCAGAGGCGGTAGGGATTAGTGTAGAGAAGATGTATCTAATCAATTTCGCCCTGGGAACGGCGCTGGCCGGAATCGCGGGTTCACTCTGGGCGAGTGTCTACGCCTTCTCTCCTGACTCTATGAATATGATAGCAGGGAAAGTCTTCGTCATTGCGATAATTGGTGGCTTGGGAAACATCTGGGGTGCAGCTGCTGGAGGGTTGCTCTTGGGGCTAGCAGAGACAGTAGGAGCAACGCTGATTGGTTCACAGTGGCAGGAAGTCATTGGTATGGCAATCATGGTGATTGTGTTGGTGTGGAGACCTTACGGACTTATGGGCAAGAAGTTCTTTGGTTGAAGTATGGCGGAATCGAAAGAGGGGGTCTGGAGCAACATGGTAAGGAGCAAGAAACTGACGGGAGTGTTGCTACTTACGGCACTGGCGTTCCTGGTGTTGCTGCCGCGCTTTGTATCAGGGTATGAAGTCAGAGTGATCACCAATATCTTCATGTATGCAGTAATAGCCCAGGGGATCAACCTCATGTCTGGCTACATGGGGTATCTTCCTTTTGGCAATGCGATGTTCTTTGGAACAGGAGCATATATCACTGCCATAGGCATGAACAAAGGGCTGTCTTTCTTTCTCGCTGCACCCCTGGCGGCTCTTGTTGCAATTTTGTTTAGTGTAGTGTTTGGGTTCGTACTGTTGAGGCTGCGTGGTCACTACTTCTCCATCGCCACTATCGGCTTAAGCGCGGCCCTCTTGGGAGTAGTGCAAAACTCTACGATAACTGGAGGGGCGATGGGGACTACTTTGCCGCTTCTTACCTTATCGCCCTCAGCGACAAATGCTTTCTTTTATTTCGGTATGCTGGCACTAATGGTGTTCAGTTCCCTTGTTCTGTACCTGGTGGTTAAGTCTAGGTTTGGCTTTGGAATTCGAAGTATAAAGGCCAATGAAGAAGCCGCAGTGTCCATGGGTATCAACACTACATATCACAAAGTAGTAACCTGGGCGATTAGTGCCCTGTTTACTAGCTTAGCGGGTGCTCTATATGCTTATTGGATGTCCTTTATTGCCCCTGCTGAGGTTTTTGATATCATGATTGGAGTGGACTGTATTGTTATTATGCTCCTCGGAGGAACGGGCACTATTTTGGGTCCCATTGCCGGAGCGTTTGTGTATGAATTCGTTGCGCAGTCAGTTTGGAGTGCCCTTCCTAATTATCATCTCGGTGTATTGGGAATACTTATCATTGTGATACTACTCTTTGTTCCCAAGGGAATCTTCAGTGGTATCGGTGATTTTGCCAGACGCAGGCAAATGAAGTTACTAAGAAAGGCAGGAACATAGGGTGGAATCTAATAATGTAGTCCTAGAGATAAAATCATTGTGCAAGTCTTTTGGAGCTCTGAAAGCAGTAGATAATGTAAGCTTTGATGTGAAGAAGGGTGAAATACTGGGGCTGATTGGACCCAATGGGTCTGGAAAGACAACTATTACCAATGTTGTTACAGGGTCTCTCCGAAAGACCTCGGGCACTGTCATCTTTGAGGGTACTGACACTGATACTATGAAGCCGTATCAGATAGCTCAGAAAGGATTGACTCGTACCTTCCAGGTGGTGAAACCTCTTGTGGGAATGACCGTGGAGGAAAACGTGTTGGTCGGTTCCCTTTTTGGAAGAGACAACAGAGAGATCGACATGGCAAGCGCAACCAAGAGAGCCAGAGAAATCATGGACCTGGTTGGTCTATATGGGAAGAAGGACTCTTTGGTAAGCGACGTAACATTGCCTGATCTGAAGAAGACGGAACTTGCGCGAGCCTTGGCGATGGAGCCGAAGGTGCTGTTTCTTGATGAAGTAATGGGGGGTTTGAACCTCGTAGAGGTCGAAGAGACCAGTGTTCTGGTAAAGAAACTGAGTAGAGAAAGAGGATTAACCATAGTGTTCATTGAACATATTATGAAGGTGGTAATGTCAATCACAGACAGAATCATAGTCCTGCATCACGGCAGAAAGATATCAGAAGGCACTCCTCAAGAGATATTCAATGATCCTATGGTCATTGAAGCCTATTTGGGCAAACGGTATGCTAAGGAAGTGAACAATGGACGATAGCCTATTGTTGGAGGTTTCACATCTTGATGCGGGTTATGGAGGAATTCAAGTTCTGTGGGGCATTGATCTGGAAATAAAACAAAAAGAAGTGGTGTGTGTCATTGGGGCAAATGGAGCGGGGAAGAGCACCCTGTTGAAGAGTATTGTGGGAATGGTCCCCATTCGCAGAGGTGAGATATTCTACGCGGGCAACAATATTACCAAAACGACTGGTCCCGAAAGGATCAAGATGGGTCTTGGTTTTGCTCCTGAAGGCAGACATCTGTTCTTTGGGTTGACCGTAGAGGATAACTTGTTGATGGGCGCTTTTCAACGGAAGGTTGATCATACATTAGCAGAGGACTTGGATTTCGTTTACAGCCTGTTCAAGGTGCTCAAGGGATATAGAAAGAAACTTGCCGGGGATTTGTCTGGTGGTGAACAGCAGATGTGCGCGATAGGACGTGCCATGATGGCTCACCCCAAGTTACTCGTCATCGATGAGCTTTCTCTAGGATTGGCTCCAGTGGTGATAGACGATCTAATCGATATACTCGGACAACTGAGGCACGAGAGAGGAATCAGTATATTGTTGGTTGAACAGGATGTCAAAGTTGCCTTGGATATGGCAGATAGAGGATACGTGCTAGAGGCAGGAAGGGTATCTATTCATGACAGCGCTGCTGAGCTGGCAAGGAATGACCATGTTAAAGATGCCTACTTGGGAGTGGTTTGAAAGTCAACTACGCACATGTCGGACAGCTTTGCGCGACATTTAGGGTTCCGGGTTTTTTTGGATCGAGGGAAGGGCTGGCAATGCTGCTTAGACTAGGGAGGAATCATGGGAACTAATGGTGACATGACATTCATTCAGGAAGAGAACTACGTTTCCGTCGCTGGTATCTGGTGCGGAACCGAGATACACAAGGTGAGGGCTGAGAGCCGACTCACTAGTGAACGCGAGGGGCTGGCATGACAGACGCCGCCGTTCGGAAGATACTCTTTTCGGAAGACCACTCACTGTGCCTGCTAACGGTGGACTGGCATGTGAAGTCGCGCCCGGGACAGTTTGTGATGCTCAAAGTGGGCGAGTGGCCCGTCGTTCCGCGTCCAATCTCGATCTGCTCTCAGGACCCTGAGGCCGGCACGACGACGTTCCTCATTCGGCGGAAGGGACTGTTATGGGACCAGCTCGTGCGGCTTCAGCCAAACGCAACGGTTCAAATCAAGGGGCCGCTGGGTAATGGATTCCCTGAGGCGGTGTCGCCGGTCCTCGTTGGCGGAGGCTGTGGTGTGGCCCCACTGCTGTTTGTGGCGGCAACACGCCCGGTGAGTGGATTCTACGTTGGAGTTGCGAGTGTGGCAGAACAGGACTTTCTGGCACCACTCCTCCCACCACGTACGGTGGTTACCATCAACCCACAGTTCGTGACTGATGCATTTCTCGCCGGCCACAGAACAGGACCGGTTTTCACTTGCGGTCCATCGCCCATGATGCGCGTGCTCGTAGACCACTACCAGAGCGGTTCTGTCTGGGTCTCACTGGAGGAACGCATGGCATGTGGAGAAGGGATATGCGAGGGTTGTCCGGTTCGCAGGAAGGACGGCAGCGTGGCGTTGGTCTGCTCTGACGGCCCGGTATTCCCCGCAGAGGAGGTCTCATGGACATGGGAGGTCTGACGGTATCTGTTGCCGGGCTCGAGTTTACGAGTCCGGTCATCATCCCCGCAGGTCCCGGGGGGTTCGGCACCGAGCTGCGCCAGCGCTACGACCTTTCGGCCTTGGGCGCGTTCACGGCCAAAACGATCACGCCGCATGCTCGCATTGGTAATCCACCGCCACGTTTGGTGGATACCGGAAGCGGTCTCATCAACTCCGTCGGGTTGCAGAACCCAGGCATCGTAACGTTCCTAGACACCGTGTACCCCAGGCTGATGCCGTTCCCGACGCATCTGTTTCTCTCGATCGCGGGTGAGAGTGTGAATGAGTTTGAGAGCATGGCTCGGACCCTCGCTAGTATTGAGGGGTTTGACCTTCTGGAGCTCAATCTTTCCTGTCCTAACGTGGAAGCGTCGGTCGGCGCCATCGGCGCCAATTTGGGGGCCGTCCGTGATGTGGTGACGGCGGTGCGCCGTGCTTTCCCCGACAGACCAATAGCCGCCAAGTTGCTCTTCGAGATGTCCGACATGCCGGCGGTCGTTCGCGCATGCGAGCAGGCCGGCGTCGATGCGCTTACACTATTCAATTGTCCCCATGGCGCACGTTTCGACGTGAAGACTGGAAAACCGTTCCTCACTCGGGTTACGGGGGGGTTCTCGGGTCCTGCGCTCAAGCCCCTGACCCTTGCCAAACTCATGGATGTTCGTTCGCTGACAAACCTCCCCATCATCGGGATGGGTGGAGCATGGACTGCCGATGATGTGTTGGAGTTCCGGTACGCCGGTGCCGACTTGGTAGGCATGGGGCTGCATACCCTGCAGGACCCGGCGGAGGTCTGCGCCATTGCGAGGAGCCTGAGTCTGCAGTCGCCGTAGCATTCCCATCCTAACCTCGCAAAGGAGAGTAGTTTTCTATGAGGGCTGCAGCTGATTCAGCTGCAGCCCTTGTATGTGGCTTTTTGCGGTTCGTTCCTACTACAGCGCTCGCACGATTCGGGCCAGCTCACGGACGCCCTCGTCGATCTCCTCAGTGGTCAGTGCACAGAAGGGCAGACGCACAAACGCGTCACCTCGCCCGTCCGCGAAGAAGTCGCGCCCGTTCGTGAGCTGGAGTCCCTCCTCCAGACCTCTGGCGATCAGAGATTCAGCCTTGACACCTTTGTTGAGTGTGACGCCCACGAAGAAACCACCCTCGGGTCTGGCCCACGTTCCAAGCTCTGCCATTTCGGCATGGAGCGCAGCAAGCAATTCGGACAGGCGGGGACGGTAGAGGTTGCGCAGCTTCTCGATCTGAGCGGGCAGCAGCCCTCTGTCGATGAACTCGAAGACGGCAGCCTGCGGGAGAAGTGCGGGGGTGATATAGGTGTCCTGTGCCGTCTTGCCGATGCGGTCCATGGTCTGCTGGGGACCCAGAGCCACCCCGACCCTCAGGCCCGGAGAGAGCAGCTTGCTGTAGCTGCTCAGCTCAATTGTCCTGTCGGGAATCATCGACTGGATTGTCGGAACGTCTCTGCCTTCGTATCGCAGACGACGATAGGGGATATCCTCCAGCACAAGCAGGTCGTGCTGCTCTGCGAGTGCTGCAAAACCCCGGCGCTTCGTCTCGGACATCGTTGTGCCGGAGGGGTTCTGAAAATCGCTGATAATGTATGCCATCAGTGGATGATGCTCACGGATGATCTCCTCGCATGCGGCCAGGTCCATGCCGTCCTCCTGCAGTGGAACGCCGACGACAGTGGCGCCTGCGCGGCGCAGGACCTTGATGACACGGTCATATGACGGCAGCTCGACCAGGACGGTCGTGCCCGGCGTGATGAGCGTATGGGCTATGAAATCCACGATCTGCAGAGCTCCCTGGCTCAAGAGGACCTGATCGGATTGCAGTCCGTATTCTGCAGCGATGTACTCGCGCAAGGGGCCAAACCCCCGGAAGGAGCCGTACTGGAGAATCTGTGAACTGTACTTGGTGAGAGCTGACGCTGAGCACTCCACCAGGGCTTGGACTGGAAACGCTTCGGTTGCCGGGATACCCCTTGTGAATGAAATCATGCCATGTACCTCCTGGGTGTATGTAGTATGTTTATTGTATCGTCTTCAGCTACAGGACCATGAAAACCGCAGAGATGAGCATTACTGCATAGATGAGCTGCGTGAAGTGTTCACCACTGATGCGGTGATGCGCAAGATTTCCCAGCAGGGCGCCGAGCGCAAGGAACGGCAGAGACGTCAGAACAAGCTTCCCTGGTACACCAGACAGCTTGTGGCGCAGGACGATGTCGGCGATGATAAACAGGTTGAGCGTCGTCCAGATCGCCACAAGGGTGGCTCGGAATGAGGCCTTGTCCTTCAATTTCTGAGTCGCGTAGACGATGACTGGTGGACCTCCCGAGGTGAATGCTCCCTGCATGATACCGCCAAGGAACAGCAGACTGCCCAACAGCCAGGCGGGCCACGGTCGGCGAACGCTTCTGGTGCTCCGAAACTGTGAGGCCAGGCCCTGGATGCCCACAATCACCATGAAACCTGCAAGGAGGTGCGTCAGCATCGTGGCCGGAAGGACATTGTATGCAATCATGCCAATCGGAAGCCCGGGCAGGATCCATGCAAGGATGCGCAGGTACTGTCGCCAGTCGATGTCCTTCCAGGAGATAATCAGCAGATAGACGTCAAGGACAAGGGCCAGCACGGTCACGACGGGCCGGGCTGTGTCGATGCCGGTCAGCATGATGCAGAAGGGCATGGCCAGCACGGCAGCGCCGAAGCCGGTGGTCCCCTGGATAAAGTGCGTCACCAGGACAATGAGGCCAAGTACTACAGCAGTCAAGACAAAGGGCATACATTCCTCCACACGTCCACCAAGGGCGCACCCAAACAGTATACACAGAATACAGTGAGCCTTGGTTCGCCGCGTTGCATCATCTTGATTCATCGCGAACTCCCTTTGCCCCCTCGAAGAAATCATCGTGAAACGAGAGGAGGTGGCCATGATACTGACATCCTTG
>Ga0209638_1001151_pt1 | contig 17005 bp, 16 predicted proteins | sample BarGraNGADG00211_FD_184490 | JGI IMG/M metagenome (GOLD analysis project Ga0209638, IMG submission 184490) | Arctic peat soil microbial communities from Barrow, Alaska - Barrow Graham LP Ref core NGADG0002-211 (SPAdes) (version 2) | ecosystem: Environmental > Terrestrial > Soil > Wetlands > Peat...
CGCATCTCAGGACGACCGTGGCGCAAGCGTGCGGCAAGCTCGAAGCCGCTCATCTCGGGCATCACAATGTCGCTGAGTAGGAGATCGACGCGTTGCTCGTCCGCGAGTAGCACTTCGGCCTCACTCGGGCGCGACGCAGGCAGTACGCGGTAGCCCGCGCGCTCGAGCACACTGCGCACGAGGTCCCGAACCGCCTGGTCGTCCTCGACGAGCAGGATGGTCTCCGTCCCGTGGGCAAGATCTCCGACGCTCGGCGTCGTCTCCGGTGCCGGTGGATGTCCGAGCTCGAGCAGCCGACGCGTCAACGTCGCCGCGTGGTCGGCAGCTTTCGCGATCTCGTCGACGTCCGAGAGCTGCTCGGGCGCGGAGAGCGACGTGCGAAGGACGCTGCTGTACCCCTTGACAACGAGCAGGGCATTGTTGAGGTCGTGCGCCACCTCATCGACAAGCCGGATCGCGGCCTCGAGGCGCGCCGCGTCATCGGCAGGCGGTGGCGTATGGGGCCGACGCGGTATCACGACAACCGCACAGTACTTGGCAAACGCGCACTATCGTCAACAATATGCCCCCTGCGGAGCTGGAGGTCCTGATCGTCGACGACGACGAAATCGTCTGCGCGTGGCTGCGCAGGTCGCTCGCGGGCACGGAGTTCCGCGTCGCGGGTGAGGCGCCGAGCCATGCGGCCGCGTTGAAACTGCTCAAACGGCGCCACATCGACCTGCTGCTCGTGGACTTCAGGCTGAAGGATACGAACGGCCTCGAGTTCGTCCGTAGGCTTCGAGCTGATGAGCGAATGACGCCGGCCGTGATCATGACGGCGTCCGGCGAGCGGGGCCTGAGCGAAGCAGCGCGCGAGGCGGGCGCCCAGGGCACGCTCGTGAAGAGCTCGAATCCCGACTCGCTCCTCGCCGCGCTGCGCGCGGTCGCGGCGGGAGAGACGTGGTTCGATCCCGGCCATCCGAGCCGCGCGACCGATGCGTCGCCGCTCACGCGTCGCGAGCGAGAGGTGCTGACGCTCGTGGCCCGCGGTCTCACGAACAGGGAGACTGCCGAGCAACTCGAGCTTGGCGAGGAGAGCGTGAAGACGTATCTCGAGCGTGCTTACGCCAAGCTCGGCGTCTCGCGCCGAGCGGAGGCAGTGGCTGAAGCGCACAGGCTCGGCCTCCTAGGTGGTTAGTCGATCAACTTCGCGCGCAGGGCCGTCGCAACGGCCTCGGTACGGGTCGCGGCGCCGAGTCGCTTCCGCGCTTTCGCTGTATGCACGCGAACGGTGTCGGGGGTGACCCCGAGGCGCGTCGCGATCTCGCGGTAGCCGAGGCCGTCGGCGAGCAGGCGCAGTGTCAAGCTTTCACTCGCCGTGAGTCTCCAGTCGGTGCGGCTCGCGCGGGGCGCTCGGAACGCACGACCGACGTGGTGCTCCCCCGCGACGGCATCCCACGCCACGCGCACGAGCTCGCCCAGCGGCGACTGCTTGGCGACGATGGCGTCGACGCCGGCCAGCATCGCCGTCTCGGCCGGACCGAGCTCGGCGGCGTCCGCGAACGCGATGATCCGCATCGTGAGATCCGTCGCGTGCAAGGCGCCGAGGACCGGGCGTCCGTCGGACGCCGAGAGGTCAGGATCTCCGACCACCACCTCGGGGTGGAATCGTGCGGCCGCTTCGAGGGCGTCCTCGGCGGTCGTGACGCGGGCGACGACGTCGAAGCCCGCTTCCTCGAGTCCGGCGGCCACGAGATCGACGAGCGCAGGGTGAGGATCGACGACGAGGCAGGTCGGCCGCGCCGAGCTCAGCGATCTGGGGCTCTCAGCCGACACCACATGCAAAGCCTCGCGTCGCGCGGAGGCCTCGTTGTCCCCCGTTCAGGTCGTGGAGCTCAGACCAGGGCCGGCAGGAAGATGCGGAACGTCGCCCCCGAGCCGAAGCGGCTCTCCGCGACGATCGTGCCACCGCTCTGCTTGACGATGCCGTAGGCGGTCGACAAGCCGAGGCCGTCACCAAGCCCGACCTCCTTCGTCGTGAAGAAGGGCTCGAAGACGTGCTCGAGCGTCTCTGTCTCCATTCCCTGCCCCGAGTCGCTGATCGCGAGCTCGACGTACGGACCTCCGGCGAGCTCGCGGGCGGTGGCCCCGTCTGAAGCCTCTACGTCATGCTCGATATCGACGTTGCGCGTCCCGATCGCGATGCGGCCCCCGATCAGCATTGCCTCCGAAGCGTTGGCGACGATGTTCAAGATCACCTGCTCCATCTGCGAGGGGTCGGCGCGTACCTCGCGGAGGTCACCTGCGGAATCGACCTCGAGCACCACCTCCGGGCCGAGGATTCGCAAGAGCATCGGCGACAGATCGGTTACAAGCGTGTTCAGGTCGAGCGGGCGCGGCTGCAGCACCTGTCTGCGCCCGAACGCCAACAGCTGGGATGTGAGCTTCGCCGCGCGGTCGGCCGCGCGCTCGATCTCCTCGGCGTGACCACGTTCGACCGTGCCGGGTGACAGTCGCGCGAGCAAGAGTTGTGAGTAGCCGCGGATCGCCGTCAGCATGTTGTTGAAGTCGTGCGCGATGCCGCCGGCAAGCGCCCCCACGCTCTCGAGCTTCTGCGCCTGCCACAGGGCGGTCTCGAGCTGCCGGCGCACGGTGACGTCGCGGAGGATCGAGAGATGGCGCCCCGGCAGCACGTTGGCCGTCGCCGTGAACTCCACCTCGCGATGCATGCCGTCGCGACGCACGACCGTGGTTGCGCCCGCGGCCGTGCCGTGCTCGAGAAACTCCTGCCAGACGGCAAGCTCGCTGCCGAGGACGGACGAAAGCTCCTCGGGAGACAGCGACAGAAGCTCGTCGCGGGTCCGTCCGAAGAGCTCGCACGCTGCCGGATTGACGTCGACGTAGCGCCCCTCGTCGGCGACGATGACCATCGCGTCCAGCGCGCTGTCGAAGATCGCGCGAAACTGCTCCTCACTCTCGCGGAGCGCATCGATCGCCTCGCGCTTCGCTTGTTCGGCACGCTTGCGATCGGTGACGTCGATCACGATCCCGCCGAAGCGCTTCACCCCGGCGGCGTCAACCGGGAAGTAGGACACGAGCGAGCTGACCGATTCACCGTGACCGTCCTCGACGGTCAGCTCTCGCAGCAGGACCGGTTCGCCGGTGCGCCAGACCTCCTCGAGCAGCGGCTCGACCCCGACGGCGGCCGCGGGAGCGAGATCGCGCAGGTGGCGGCCGACATGCTCCTCGGCCGACACGCCGTTCATGCGCGCGAGCGCCTCGTTCACGCGCACGAACCTGCCGTCGGCATCCGTGATCGCCATGCCCACCGACGAGTCGCGGAAGAACGCATCCGTCTGCGCCCGCTCCCGGGCGAGCGCAAGCTCGAGCTCCTTTTCGCGCGTGATGTCCGCGAGGAAGCCCTGCACGGTGACGCTCCCGTCTTCGGCTGTGGCGCGCGTGGCGACGTCTCGCACCCAGACCTCGCGCCCGTCGTGGGCGATGAGGCGGTACTCGACGGTGACCGGCTCGCCGGCGCTGCGCACCGCAGCGCACGTGGCGAGGAAGAGCTCCCGGTCGTCCGCTGCGACCCGGCCGAGCCAGAAGTCGGGCTCCGAGACCCAGTCCTCTGCAGCAAAGCCGAGCAGCGGCTCGATCTGAGGGCTCACGTAGTCGAACGACCAGGGGGCCTCGAACGGCGCGACGTAGGTCACGAGGGGAAGCTGCTCCAGCAGCACGCCGCTGCGTCCGATCCTCATCTCGGCGGTCACCGCAAGATCGAGAGAGCCGTACCGCATGGATACCCGCGAGGGGCCCGGATCAGGCCGATGTGCATGACATTCATTCTCGCTGGAAACGGTCGCTCGGGCCATACGACGAATCGAGGATTTCCCGTCACCCAAATCGGTGATTTGACGGCGTGCGCCTGGCTCTCGCGGTACGACGGGCTACGCGGCGCAGGCCGAGGCGAGCGCGGCCTCGATGGCAGTGTCGAGCTCCGCGGACGTGAACGGCTTCGTGAGGTACGCGAGCGGCCCGAGCGCGAGGAAGCGCGCCTCGACCGGAAGAACGCTCACACACACGACCGGCAGCGACGGCCGCCGCGCCCGGATCCGTCGTGCCTGCTCGAGTCGTAGGGCGGACGCCGGCTCGAGCAGCATGAGATCGGCCGGGGGCGGCGTCTCCACGCCGCCCTCCAGCACGATCACGTCATGTCCGAGCCGTTCGAGGAGGGCAACAAGAAGTCGCCTCACGTCCGGATCCGTTTCACTCAGGAGGATGCTCGCCATTTGCCTGCTCCCGTAGCGTGCGCGGCGCAGGCAAGAAGGCGGCGGGTGCTGCGGTATGAGGACGGTATGACCGGCCGAAAACCGGCTTACGCCGACGGTACACTTGCCCGCGGGTCGGGCTCCGCACAGTGGGAGCGTGTGAACCGCGTCAGATCCGGAAGGAAGCAGCGCTAAGCATTCCCTTCCAGGTGTGCGGGTCGCCCGGCCCTTTGTCTCTTCCGCGACGCTCCTCCCCGTGGCGGAGCATTCCTGCTTGAATCGAACCGTGGCTGCGCTCTACCGGAAATACCGCCCCCAGACCTTCGATGACGTCGTCGGCCAGGAGGCGGTCGTCCGAACGCTGCGAAACGCAATCACCGCCGGATCGGTGCGCCAGGCCTATCTGTTCGCAGGCCCGCGAGGCACCGGCAAGACGTCGATGGCGCGGATCCTCGCGAAGAGCCTGAACTGCACGCACGGGCCGACGGCCACGCCGGACGGCACGTGCCACGCCTGCGTGGCGATCGCCGCCGGCACGTCCCTCGACGTGATCGAGATGGACGCTGCCTCGCAGCGCGGCATCGACGACATCCGCGAGATCCGCGACCGCGTCGTGCTGCAGCCCGTGGAGGGGAAGCACAAGGTGTACATCCTCGACGAGGCGCACCAGCTGACGGATGCGGCGTGGAACGCGCTCCTCAAGCTGATCGAGGAGCCGCCGCCGCATCTCGTCTTCATCTTCTGCACCACCGACCTCTCGAAGGTGCTGCCCACCGTCCGGTCGCGCTGCCAGACATTCGTCTTCCAGCGTCCTCGCCTGCAGGACATCCTCACGGTGCTGACGCGCGTGGCCGAGGGCGAGAAGATCGACGCGCAGCAGCAGGCGCTGTCGCTCGTTGCACGTTCCTCGCGCGGATCGTTCCGCGACGCGACCTCGACGCTCGACCAGCTCGCCGCCGCGACCGAGGGAACGATCACGGTGCAGTCGGTGCTCCAGCTGCTCGGCACGGTCGAGGAGGAAGCGCTGTTCAGGCTCTGCGACCTGATCGTCGACCGCGACACCGCCGGTGCGCTGACTTTCGTGGAGGAGCTGTCCGAGCAGGGTCACGATCTCGGCCGGCTCGTGACCGAGCTGATCGAGCACCTGCGCCACCTGATGCTCGTCCAGCACATGGGCGAAGTGCCCGAGTCGCTGCCCGTGACGGCGGAGACGCGCGAACGGCTGCGCGCGCAGGCGAATCAAGTCGGCGAGCCGACGGTCGTGCGCCTGCTCGATCTCCTGGCCGTCGCCGTCGACGACATGCGCCAGGGCGGCGATCCGCGACTGCCGCTCGAGCTTGCGCTCGTGAAGGTGACGCGCCCCGCCTCGGATCTCGCACGCGAATCCGTGAACTACCGGCTCGAGCAGCTCGAGCAGCTCGAGCAGCGTGGCCCGACCGCCGCGCAGGCAGCGGTACAGCCCGCGCCGGCTTCGCGCAGGCCGGCCGCCGCGCCCCCAACCCCTGGCCCAGCAGCGGTCGCCGAGACAATGGTCGCGGAGCCGAGCAGCGGCGCGGTCGCAACTGCAGCGCCGCCGACGGTCGAGCTCGAGCAGCTCCAGGAGGCATGGCAGCGCACCATCGTGCCGGCGGTCGCGGAAAAGTCGATCCCGATCTCCACCGTGCTCGGCGAGGCACGGCCGACCGAGCTCGCGGGAGACACGCTCACCATCGAGTTTCCCGCGCAGGCGGGCTTCCACCGCCAGCTCGCCGAGGAGCCGAAGAACGCGACGATGCTCGCCGAGGTGCTGTACGAGGTGACGGGCCGGCGGCTCGGGCTCGCGTTCGCCGTCAGCGACGCAGAAGCCGAGAGCGCGCACGAGCTCGAAGGCCCGGCGGGCGAGGACCGGATCCTCGAATTGCTCAAGAGCGATCTGGGTGCGGTCGAACGAGAGGAGAAGCAGTGAGCTTCGACATGAACAAGCTGATGCAGCAGGCCGCGCAGATGCAGGAGCAGATGCAGAAGATGCAGCAGGAAGCGGCGAACGAGGTTGCCGAGGCGTCGGTCGGCGGTGGGATGGTCAAGGTCACCGCCAACGGCGCCGGAGAGGTGCTCTCGATCGCGATCTCTCCCGACGCGATCGACCCTGAGGATCCCGAGGGTCTCGCGGATCTCGTGCTCGCCGGCGTGAACGAAGCGCTCCGCTCCGCCTCTGCCGCCGTTGAGGCAAAGGCCCAAGCCTTGATGGGTCAGATGGGCCTCGGCGACCTGGGCATTCCAGGACTCGGCACCTAACCGACCCGCTCGAGTCGAGGGATCCTCGCCGGCCATGTCGGGTGCCTGGGCACCAGACGTGGCTCAAGGCCGCTGCGCCGTCAGGACAGGGATCGCCGCAATCGCACAGACGGCGCGACCTCCGACGGCCGGGCAGTGTCTCGAACAGCCACGGCCCGCGACTGTCACCAGACGTGGCTGCCAGGGACGATGCCCCGTCAGGACGGGAACGCCGCGATCGCACAGACGGTGCGGCCTCCGACGGCAGGGCAGTGTCTCGAACGGCCACGGCTCGTGCCTGGCACCGGACGGGTCCCTGCCGGCCATTGCGAGGTGTCTCGCGCCAGACGAGGCTCCGTTGGACATGTCGCAGACTGGACACGGCTCCGACGGCCACGTCCCACACCTGGTACAGGACGCGGCTCCGACGGCCACGTCCCACACCTGGTACAGGACGCGGCTCCGGCGGGCATGTCCGACCCCGTACTGGGCGGCCTAGCCGTCCGGATCGGACGGCTACGCTCCGAACGTGCTGAGCCCTGCAGTGGACAATCTCGTGGCGCAGTTGACGCGGCTGCCGGGGATCGGCAGCCGCACGGCGCAGCGGCTCGCGTTCCACATCCTCCAGGTGTCGAAGGAGGAGGCGCAGGCGCTTGCCGAAGCGATCCAGGACGTCAAGGAGCGCGTGCGCTTTTGCCGCGAATGCGGCAACCTCACCGAGGAGGAGGTCTGCTCGATCTGCCTCGACACGCGGCGCGACCACGCGATCATCTGCGTCGTCGAGCAGCCGGTCGACCTGATCTCCGTCGAGCGCACCGCCGAGTATCGCGGCCTCTACCACGTGCTCGGCGGCTCGCTCTCGCCGCTCGACGGCATCGAGCCGGAGCACCTGCGCATCGACGAGTTGCTGCGGCGCGTCGACCGGAACGGCGTCAGCGAGGTCGTGCTCGCGACCAACCCGAACATGACCGGCGAAGCGACCGCCGCCTACCTCGCCGACCGGCTGCGCGGGCGCGTGCGCGTGACCCGGCTCGCGAGTGGGCTGCCCGTCGGCGGCGACCTCGAGTACGCCGACGAGGTGACGCTTGGACGCGCCCTGTCCGGACGCCGCGACATGCCCTAAGCCGGACAGCTTTTCCGTCGCGGAGCCGAACTTGTTCGGCGAGAGCAGTGACACGCCCGGCCGCGAGCACACATGACCTAGAAGGGGGCCCACGAGGGAAACTGGTTTCCCCCGTGAAGCGAGCGAAGCGATGCGGTTGCCTACACTGAGGCCTATGGCAACCGCCCATTACGAGGCACTCCCGGAGGTCGCATCCGACGCGGTGACGCGCGGCCGCGATCTCGTCGTGATGAAATTCGGCGGCACCTCCGTCGGCGACACGCAAAAGATCAAGGACGTCGCGCGCCGTTTGGCAGCCGCGCACGAGGCCGGTCATCGCGTCGTCGGCGTGCTCTCCGCGATGGGGCACACGACGGATGAGCTGATCCGGCTCGCGCACGAGATCTCACCTCAACCGAGCCCGCGCGAGTACGACATGCTCGTCTCGACCGGAGAGCGGATCTCGAACGCACTGTGCGCGATGGCGATCCAGGACCTCGGGCACGACTCGGTCTCGCTCACCGGCTCGCAGGCGGGGATCGTCACCGACACCGTGCACGGAAAGGCGAAGATCGCGGAGGTGCGCGGGAAGCGCATCAACGATGCGCTCGACGACGACAAGATCGTGCTCGTCGCCGGCTTCCAAGGGGTGTCGTCGGCACACGAAGTGACGACGCTCGGCCGCGGCGGCTCCGACATCACGGCGGCGGCCCTCGCGGCTGCGCTCGGCGCGACGGTCTGCGAGATCTACACCGACGTCGAGGGCGTGTTCACGGCCGACCCCCGCATCGTCCCGAACGCCCGAAAGCTGCAGGCGGTGACCTACGAGGAGATGCTCGAGCTTGCGGCGAGCGGCGCGAAGGTGCTGCAGCTACGCTCGGTCGAGTTCGCGCGCAACCACGACGTGCGGCTGCACGTTCGCTCCACCTTCTCGCACGCGGAGGGAACGTGGATCGTCGACGAGGAGGATCCGGTGCTCGAGAAGGCAATCATCTCCGGAGTGGCGCACACCGACTGCGAGCCGCTGTTCCGTGTGCGGGACATCGACGCCGCGAAGCTGTTCGCGCGGCTCGCGGAGGCGAGCGTCAACGTCGACACCATCCTGCAGGTCGCATCCGACGAGATCGTCTTCAGCGCGCCCCTCGAGGATCGTGAAACGTGTGAGCAGCTGCTCGGCTCGCTCGGTATCGAGTGGTCGATGCGCGACGACCTCGGCAAGGTGAGCCTCGTCGGCGCGGGCATGAAGAGCCACCCCGGCATCGCTGCGAAGACATTTGCGACGCTCGAGGGCATCGGCGTCGAACCGAAGATGATCTCGACCTCGCCGATCAAGATCGCGTGCCATGTTGCGACGGCGGACGTGCGGCGAGCGGTGGCGGCGCTTCACGACGCATTCGAGTTGGAGACCGCGTGAGCGGTGAGCCCCGCATCGGCATCGTCGGCGCAACCGGCGCCGTCGGCACGGTCACCCTGGGCTTGCTCTCGCAGCGCGGCTATACGAACGTGCGCGCGTTCGCGTCGTCCCGCTCAGCCGGCGGGTCGGTCGCGTTCGGCGACCGCGAGCTCCACGTCGAGGAGGCGACGCCCGACGCACTCGCCGCCGGCGAGCTCGACATCGTCCTCTTCTCCGTCGGCACGGCGGCCTCCCGCGAGCTCGTCCCCCACGCGGTGCGGGGCGGCGCAATTGCGGTCGACAAGTCGTCGGCGTACAGGCTCGAGCCGGGAATCCCGCTCGTCGTTCCCGAGGTGAACGGAGCACGCGCGCTCGCGAATGACGGCATCGTTGCGAATCCGAATTGCTGCACGATTCCGCTCACGTGCGTGCTGAAGCCGCTGCACGACGCCGCCGGCCTCACACGCGTACGCGTCTCCACCTACCAGTCCGTCTCCGGCGCGGGCGCACGCCGCATGGATGCGCTGCGCGCCGAAGATCCGGCGGAGCACAACCTCGCGATGGACTGGACGTGGGACGGCGACGAGACCGACGAGGAGTCGAAGCTTCGCGCTGAGACGCGGAAGATCATGGAGCTGCCCGAGCTGCCGCTGAGCGCGACGACCGTCCGCGTGCCGGTGCTCGTCGGTCACGCGGAAGCCGTGTGGATCGAGCTCGAACAGCCGCTCAGCGCCGACGAAGCAACGGCGATCCTGCGCGACGCTCCCTCGGTCAGCGTGGTGGAGGTGCCGACACCGAAGGACGCGGCGCAGACGGATCAGGTGCTCGTCGGCCGCATCCGCCCCGATCGCGCGTCGGAGCACGGGCTCGTACTCTTCCTCGCCTGCGACAACCTGAACAAGGGCGCCGCGCTGAACGCGATCCAGATCGCCGAGCTGATCCTCGAGCGCCAGCGCGTCCCCGCGTAGGGCCCGTTCGGACCACCTGGCGCCTCCTCTGGCAGAGCGCACCCGTTGCTGATACGTTGACAAACGTTGTCGCAGCGCTCAGGGTCGCTGTCTCCCAGTCGGCTCCGGAAGCTCGCCAAGCACGCCGCGACAGTTACGAGGCGTCCCGCTCTCCCAGGCGGGGCGCCTTCTTTTTTTTCCTCAGGGCTGCTGAGGCGCCGGTGCCGGCACGAAGGCCTCGCGCACGACGCGTAGCACCTTCTCGCGCGCGCCTTCCAGCACCGGCTGCAGGCCCCCCAACTCGAGCCGAACGAGCTCCACCCGGCCCTGCATGCGCATCGTCTGGAATCCGAAGTCCGAGAGGAAGTCGCGCGGAAAGATCGTCTTGTGCACGTGAAACCGGTCGAACGCCGTCTCGCCCTCGGCATAGCGATATGCGAACGCCTCGAGCGCACGCGCTCCGCGGTCGCGTGCCTCGCCGATCGCCGTGAGGAAGAGCGACTGCATCACCCACGGCTTCGTCGGATCCGTGAGGTACGCGCAGGTGACGAGCACCGCGTCGTCGCTCGGCGGCCCGGCGGGAAGCTCCGCTGCGCGCGGGAACAAGTCGGACGGGCCGTATTGCATCGAGCCGAGGACACGCTTGTCGTCGTCGTAGTACACCGTGCCCCAGGCGCCCCACTCTTCTTCGGTGCCCTGAACCCACTTCCGCTTGTCGATGCGCCGGCCGATGCGTGACTGCCACCAGATGCACTCGTGACAGACCGTGGGCACTGTCGGCAGCGTCGCGCCGGTGAGCCCCACGATCCGCGTCATGATCGCGGTGCGATCTCGTCGACCGTGACGTCGACGGACGCAGGATCGACGTCGGCCATGCGCAGGAGGTACTCGCCGACGCGCGCCTGTACAGCGCGCCCGAGCTCCGGGATCGACGCGCCCCAGTCGACCGCGAGATGGAGCTCCACTCGCACCGAGCCGTCGTCGGTCGTGACACGCACACCGCGCCTGCCCGGGACGGAGCTCTCCGACACGGCCCGTACGCCGGCGATCTCGAGGGCCGCGTCGGCGGCATACCGCGCGAGGATGTCCGGCGAGATCGAGGCCTGGCCTTCCATTAGATGTCAGGCGAACGTAGCACCAGTTCCGTTGCCTCGGGCCTCGCCGCAAAGCGGAACGGAACGAAGGTCGTGCCGAGCCCAGGCGAGACGTGCATCACGCCGGCCGAGCTGCGATAGATACCGCGTTGGTAGCGCGCGTGAGGGTGCGCGAGCCGCAGCTTCCCGCCCGGGTACGGCACCGTGATCTGGCCGTCGTGCATGTGGCCCGCGAGCACGAGATCGAAGCTGCCCGGCTCGAGGCGGTCGAACACGCGCGGGAAGTGACAGAGCAGGATGCGGAGGTCGGCCTCCCGCGAGAGCGAGTTGGGGTCGACCTTGGCGAGACGACGCACGACAAAGCGCGGGTGCACACCGCCGACCAACACGGTCCGGCCCCGCAGCTCGAGCAGGACGGCTTCGTCGTTCAGCAGGACGACAGGCGCGAGGTCACGGAGGTTGGATGCACGCGCCTGCGGATCGCGCGAGACCGCCATGTCGTGGTTGCCGAGCACCGCAAACGCCGGGAGAGGCAGGCGCTCCAATAGCTCGCGCAGGCGCCGCTCGCCGCGCGGGTGCGTCAGCAGGTCGCCCGTGATCGCGACGAGATCCGGCTTCCGCTCGGCCGCCCAGTCGACGGCGCGCTCCACGGCATACGTACCGCGCGACGGGACGCCGAGGTGGAAGTCCGAGAGATGGGCGATGCGCAGCCCGTCGAGCTCCGGAGGAAGGCCCGGCAGCTGCAGCTCGAGCTCGCGCAGCCGCACCCAGCCGGCCTCGAACCAGCCCCAACCGAGACCGGCAGCCGCGACGGAGCCGAGAACAGATCCGGCGCGGCGCCTGAAGGCGGCCGCGCCGGAGTCCACCCCACCAGTCATGAGATGCCGCAACGGCGGCAAACCTGCGCGCCGCTCAGACTTCGAGCTTCTGGAGCGCGGGACGGGGATCGACGATGTGACGCTTGAACTTCAGCTCCGAGTCCTCGAGCCCGGCGGCGACGCCGACGAGCTGCGAGAGATGGAGGATCGGCATGCCGAACTTCCGGCCCGTCGAGGCCTCGAGCTTCTGCTGCCACGCGTCGAGGGAGAGATGGCACAGCGGGCACGGCGTCACCATCACGTCGGCGCCCGCCTCCATCGCCTGTTCGACCGGCTGGATCAGCTCTCCCAGCGCCGTCTCCTCGCGCGCCTGGATGATCGGGAACCCGCAGCACTTGATCTTCGCCGGGTAGTCGATCGCCTCGCCGCCGCATGCCTCGATGATGCGCTCGAGCGACCACGGGCGATCGGGATCCTCGAACCCCATGATCTTCGACGGCCGCAGGATCTGGCAGCCGTAGAACGGTGCAACCTTGAGGCCCTTGAGGCCTTTGTGCGCCGCGACCTTCAGCTTCTCGTACCCCTCGCCCTCGGCGATCTCCCAGAGCAGATGCCGCACCTCGACCTCACCGCTGTACGGCGGTACGCCGACCGACTCGAGGTTCTTGTTGATGCGCGCGCGCAGCTTGTCGTCGCCCTTCAGCATGAAGTTCGCCTGACGGAGGTTGAGCGTGCAGACGTTGCACACCGTCAGCAGCGTGTCGCACTCGGCCGCCTCGGCGTACGCGAGAATGCGCGCATTCAGGTGGAGGTAGTAGTCGGGCTCCGCCTCGTGGATGTCGCCGGCGCCGCAGCACGTCACCGACTCGAGCTCCACGAGCTCGAGCCCGACGCGGGGCGCGAGTGCCTGCGTCGACGTGTCCAGCTCCTTCGCCGACAGCGAGGCGAGACAGCCCTTGTAGTACGCGACCCGCTTCATGTCGCCTCCTCTTCCACGTCGGGGAGATACGGCCGCGGGAACGAGCCGGGCCCGTACGGATCGCGGCCTTCGTCGAACGCGTGCACGAGCCGCCCCAGCGCATGCTCGCCCTGCACGTGACCGAGTGCGCCTGGGCGGTCCTGCTCACGGACGAGCTTGTGCAGCTGCCGTGCCTCGTCGACGTCCTTCGCCACATGCGGCGGGAAACTGACGCCCGCCTTGTTGTGCGACATCATGCTCATCGCGAACTTCGTCTGCTTGAGCGTCGCGACGATGCCCTGCGTGCGCGGGACGAGCTCGGTCTCGCGCAGCCAGCCGGTCGTCTCACTCGAGCGCAGGAACCACTTCGCGTGCTTCGCGCCCATGTCGCGGTCGATCCCGTTGTGGATCGCCTCCGCGCCGAGCTTCGCGATCGCGTCGCGCGGGTCGACCCCCTTGGGGCAGCGCTCGTTGCAGAAGTAGCACCGCGTGCACTCCCAGATCCCGTGCTCGCCGCTGTACTGCTCGAGTCGCTCGACGGTCGCGCCGTCGCGCGGATCGCCGACCCAGCGCATGCCCTTTGCGAGCGCCTGCGGGCCGAGGAACTCGGGATCCGACTCCATCGCATTGCACTCGGAGACGCAGCAACCGCAGTTGATGCAGAGCTCTTCCTTGTGGATCACGTTCATGCGCTCCTGCGGGATCCGGTACTCCCGCCCGTCCTCCGGGCGGTCGTAGCCCGGTTGGAGGTACGGCTTCATCGACTCGAGCTTCTGCCAGAACGGAGTCATGTCGACGACGAGATCTCGTACGATCGGCAGGTTTCCCATCGCCGAGATCACCGGTACGTGACCCGCCTCCGCGATCTCGCGCATCTGCGTCTTGCATGCGAGCACTGCGGCGCCGTCCATGCGCATCCCGCAGGAGCCGCAGATCATCATCCGGCAGCTCTTGCGGTATGCGAGCGAGCCGTCGTGCTTGTCCTTGACGATGTCGAGGCAGTCGAGGAGCGTCGCTTCCTCGGGTGCGTCGAACTCGTATTCCTTGAGCGCGCGCTCGCCGCTCGCCGAGTCGTAGCGCCAGACTTTCAGTGCGACCTTCATCAGCCCCCCAACCCCGGTAGGGATCCGCTCGAGGCAACAGTCTGCCCCGCCGGCGGGACGGTGACCTTCACCGTCTTGCCGAAGTCGGACAGATCGACCGTCAGCGTGACGATCGACTTCGCGTCGCCAGAGCCCGTTGCCAGGTGGGTGCGCACGCGGTACACATACCCGTCGCGGCCGATCCACGCGTCGTATGTGCCCGGCGAGGCCGGGTTCCCGGCTGCGGCGGCCGGCAGCTTCGACGGGTCGATGCGCGCCCGGTAGCGGGTGGTCGAGACGCCGCCGACCTCCTCGGCACCAACCTTCGCCGCGGCTTTCAGGCTCTGGAGCGCGGCGAGCGACTGCGTCGGATCCTGCGGCAGCAAGGAACTCAGGTTCAATCCCTGCGCCGCCCCGGCCTTCTTCAGGTCGAGCTTCAGCCAGGACTTGCCGGCCGGCAGGAGGGCAGTGAAGAGCGGTGAGCGCAGGTACATGTCGGTGTCGCTGAGCACCGCGTCGATCGAGGTGGAGATCCCGGCGGAGAGGTCGACGTGAAGCGAGCCGACGTGCTTCTTGTTGTCGAAGTCTCCGGCGCCGGTGACGGTGAGCTGCTGGCCCGACGTCGTGCCGCCTACGTCGACTGTCACATGCTCGCTTCCGGCAAGCGTCGTCTTCTTCGCGGCGCTCTTGACGACGTCGATCGCGGCCGCACCGCTGCTTGCGCTCGACGCCTTCGGCTTCGAGGACCCGCCGCACGCGACCGCGGCAAGCGGCAGCGAGACGAGGAAGAGCACGGTCGCCGAGCGGCGCATCAGTACGTCCTCTCCTGGGGCTCCCACTTGGTGAACCGCACCGGCTTCGTCGACAGCACGGGGCCGCCGTCGTGCCAGTGCACGATCGTGTGGTGGAGGAAGTTCTCGTCGTCGCGGTCCGGAAAGTCGTACGGCCGGGCGTGCGCGCCTCGGCTCTCCTTGCGCGCGAGCCCCGACACGACCATGCACTCCGCGAGCTCGAGCAGAAAGCCCAGCTCGAGAGCCTGCGTCAGGTCGTTGTTGAACACGTTGCCCTTGTCCTCGAGGATGACGTGCGCGTAGCGCTCTCGCAGCGAGCGCACGATCTCGCCCTGCTCCGTCATCTGCTCCTCGCGGCGGAATACCCCGAAGTTCTCGTGCATCGTCTCCGCCAGCTCGTCGCGAATACGCCACGGCCGCTCGCCGTCACTTCTGTCGAGCAGCGCCTGAAGTTCGCTCTCGGCGTCGCGCACCACCGACTCCGGCAGTGCCGCGTCGTCCGCCTCGAGTGCCGTCTCTGCAGCGTGACGCCCGGCGCGCCTGCCGTAGGTGATCGTCTCCATCAGGGCGTTGCCTCCCAGCCGGTTGGCGCCGTGCACTGAGACACACGCGACCTCGCCGGCCGCATACAGGCGGTCGAGCGTCGTGCGGGCCCAGACGTCTGTCTCGACGCCGCCCATGTGGTAGTGCGCCCCGGGGCGGACCGGGATCGGCTCGAAGATCGGGTCGACGTGCGCGAAGGTCAGGGCAAGCTCGCGCGTTCCGTGGAGGCGCTCGACGATCCTCTCCGCGCCCAGATGACGCAGGTCGAGGAACACGTTGCCGTCGAGGCCGCGGCCGTCGTCGATCTCGACCTGCTCGGCGCGCGAGATCACGTCGCGCGACGCGAGCTCGAGGGCGTTCGGCGCATACCGCTTCATGAAGCGCTCGCCGTCCTTGTTCAGCAGGTACGCGCCCTCGCCGCGGCAGCCCTCGGTGATCAGGATCCCGGATGGAGAGAGCGTCGTCGGGTGGAACTGCATCATCTCCATGTCCTTGAGCGCCGCACCTGCGCGCAGCGCCATTCCCATCCCGTCTCCGGTGCAGGCGTACGCGTTCGTCGTGCCGACGTAGAGGCGACCGGGGCCGCCGGTCGCCAGGATCACCGTCTTGGCAGGGAACGCCTTGACGCCGCCGTGCAACAGATCCCAGCAGATCACGCCGACGCAGCGGCCGTCCTCCTCGACGAGCTTCCACGCGAAGAACTCCTCGTACACCTTGATCCCGCGCTTGACGAGCTGCTCGTACAGCACCTGGATCAGTACGTGGCCGGTGATGTCCGCCGCGTACGCCGTGCGCGGCGCGCCCGCGGCGCCGAACGGGCGCTGGGCGATCCGCCCGTCCGCGGTGCGCGAGAAGCCTGCGCCCCAGCGCTCGAGCTGGAAGACGTCGCCGGGCCCCTCCTCGCAGAGGATCTCGATCGCGTCCTGGTCGCCGAGGTAGTCGGAGCCCTTGACGGTGTCGTACCCGTGGAGCTCCGGGCTGTCCTCGGAGGCGTTGCCGAGCGCCGCGTTGATCCCGCCTTCCGCCGCGCCGGAGTGGCTGCGGGTGGGGTGCAGCTTCGAGACCACGGCGACATCGGCGCCCAAGTCGTAAGCCTCGATCGCCGCCCGCATGCCGGCGAGACCGGCCCCGACGACGAGGACATCGTGCGTGTCCTCCATCCGGCTCATGACCCTATCGAAAACGTGCGCCGCGCTGGGTCAGCCCGGGCCGCCCTTGCGCCGCCGTCCGCCGAGCCTCCGCCCGAGCATCGGGAGCGGATCGTAGTAGCGATCGACGACGCGCTCCTTGAGCGGGATGATCGCGTTGTCGGTGATGTGGATCCCCTCCGGGCACACCTCGGTGCAGCACTTGGTGATGTTGCACAGACCGATGCCCGCCTGTTCCGCGAGCAGCTCCACGCGGTCCGCACGGTCGAGTGGGTGCATCTCCAGCGACGCGATTCTGACCATGAAGCGCGGCCCGAAGTAGTTGCTCTTCATGTCGTGGTCGCGCAGGACGTGGCAGACGTCCTGACAGAGGAAGCACTCGATGCACTTGCGGAACTCGGACATCCGGTCGACGTCCTCCTGCGCGATCAGCCACTCCGTGTCCGGCGCCGGCGTGAACGGCGGGATGCGCTTGTTCACCTCGTAGTTCCACGAGACGTCCGTCACGAGATCGCGGATGACCGGGAAGGCCCGCATCGGCTCGACCCTGATCACTTCGCCCTCCGGAAGCTCGTCGAGGCGCGTCTTGCACATCAGGCACGGCTTCCCGTTCACCTCGGCGCTGCACG
>Ga0209638_1001152_pt1 | contig 17002 bp, 10 predicted proteins | sample BarGraNGADG00211_FD_184490 | JGI IMG/M metagenome (GOLD analysis project Ga0209638, IMG submission 184490) | Arctic peat soil microbial communities from Barrow, Alaska - Barrow Graham LP Ref core NGADG0002-211 (SPAdes) (version 2) | ecosystem: Environmental > Terrestrial > Soil > Wetlands > Peat...
CACAAAGGAGCGCGAGCACTGCCACTCGCTTCCATAGCCGCGTCCGCTTCTCGGTAGCCTCCTCAACCTCAACTGTCTTGTGCTGTACGTTCACCATCCACCTAACCTTTCAGGGTCAGCAACCGTTCCTGAATCACTCGTAGCAGGAAACCTCGCTCACAGCGCCCGCCGATGCTTCGGCGAGCGCAACAATCTCGGAAAGAAACGCCGCTGGGCCATCCCTGAGCACCTCGACCTTGAGCGAGTAATGTATCCACTGACCTTCTTTGCGCGCATTGAGCAATCCCGCCTGTTTCAGCTTCGCCATATGATGCGATATGACAGGCTGATGCATTTCGAGCTCATCTACGATCTTGCAGACGCACGTCTCGCCGTTGCGCGCAAGCATCTGCACAATCCTGAGCCTGGTCGGATCGCCGAGTGCTTTGAATACTTCGTCCATGTGCCACCAATCTGTATATGTATATATACTGATATACTATCACTGGCAATCAACCGTGTCAACCCCGGATATGCCGTAGCACAATCTCTACCTCAGATACTGACACTGATCGGGGTCAACGGACATCGAGTCTCTATCTCCTTCGGGCCGTCCGAAGACTTCTATTGCCGCTGACGCAAGAGCGTCTTCCAGCATTGCTTCGCTGGCAAGTACACCAAGATCATCGAGTGTGACAACAAAGTCACTGTGAGCGCGGCCGCACCGGTAATCCGGCTCTTTGTGCGGGTGCCTGAGGTGGACAATACGTCTGCCCGTCCGCCCGGCGCACTGCGCAAGTTGCGCGTCAACCGCCAGGTTCATTTCGACGGTCGGCTCGGACCAACTGATTATCTCAGGATTGTCCGACGAGCGAAGCGACCTCGCCCGAGGAGAGTACGTCGGATCAGCTTGCCACATAGATCAAGTAGACTCCACCCAACACCACCAGCACACCGCAAACCCGCTTCAGGATGCTCGCGCCCTTTGACTTCTCGTTCCAGTTGAGATAGTTCTGAACTGCTTCCGTTGAGGTGCCGGCCGCGACGATCACCGAGCAGTGCCCTATTCCATAAGCGGCAAGCAGCAGCGCTGCATATACGGCGTTGGTGGATGCAACCTTGAACGAAAGTGTGAGCACTGGAGCCATGAATGCGAACGTGCACGGTCCAAGCGCAATCCCAAACACGAGCCCCAGTATAAACGATGCAAGGAGTCCCTTGCGCTTCAGCCCAACGTTGCTGGGGCCCGAGAAGGGCATTGGAATAACACCAATCAGATGAAGCCCCACAATAAAGAAAATGGCGGCCACGGCGTAGTTGCCGTATCCGCCTACATCTCCCCACATTCGACCCATAGCTGCCGTGATCACACCGATCAGCGCAATAGTGACAAGTATGCCAAGGCCGAATAGGAATGACAGCCCGAACGCTTTGCGCGTCGTCAGCTTGCCCTGCTCGCTGATGAAGCCGATGATCAAGGGTATGCTCGACAGGTGGCAAGGGCTCAGGATCACGCTGAGTATGCCCCATGCGAGAGATGCGCCAAGTGCAATAGGCGCGGAGCCTTCGATTGCCTTCGTCAGCGTTATGAATAGCTGCTCCAAATAAGATAACTCCTACAATCCAGGTCGGCGAGAACGGGGACAGTCCCTATTTTCGCGGTTTTGCCGGCGCTTTGAGCTTGATCCCGTGGCTCTTGAATGCCTTCAAGATGTCTTCCTTGGGGAAATAGCCGATATGGCGAAACACTTCCTTGCCCTTGGCGTCGAAGATGATCTGGGTGGGGATGGTTTGCACCTTGTGCTTGCTGCCAGCGGATGGATTCTTCGTGATGTCGATGAATTGAACGTCGAGTTGGCCCTTGTAGTCCTTGGCAAGTCCGTCGAGGATCGGAACCATCATCTTGCACGGTATGCACATAGTCGCGCCGAGATCGAGAAGCTTGGGAAGCTGCTTGGCGGCGGGCTTCGCCGGTTTCTTCGCGTTGTTGTTGGCGGCATAGCCGGCGACCATTCCGAATGCCATGACCAACGCTACGATTGCCACGGACACTCTCAGCCAATTGCTCTTCATAGTATTAACGCCTCCTTGTTTTTCCTGCAATCCAGTCTCAATTGTAGGAGGCGTCTCCAGACGCCGATGCTGGAGCATGAGCCCGTGCATTCGGGTTCTGGAGAACCCTCCTACAACATCTTGTCCTTGGCCTGCTAGCTCACCAGGAGCTTCCTGATGTCCTCGGGGGAGAGGACTTTCCCGGTGGCTTTGACCTCACCGTCGATTACCAGGCCGGGAGTCATCAGCACATTGAACTTCATGATCTCTCTGATGTCCTCGATCTTCTCAATCTCGGCTTCGACTCCGGCCTCTTCGACCGCTTTCCTGGCGTTCTCAGCAAGAGTTTTGCACTTCGCACAGCCAGTGCCAAGAATCTGAATCTTTTTCATGGAAACCCTCCACTATAGAGTGACGCTTGTTGGCAGGTTGGCGCAATAGCCAATCAATCGGCAAAAAACAAAAGCTCTATCGAGCTCATCTACCGTTCATACGAGCGGCCTATCCGACTAGTTCCATCTTCTCTTTGGCGTTGGACTGCATTACCGTCTCGATGCAGCCGAAGAAGCTGATTATGCACGGGCAACGCAGGCTGTAGAACACCTGCAGCCCGACCTTGCGGTCGACCACGATCCCAGCCTCTTTCATGAGCGCCAGGTGCTTCGAGACAGTGGACATATCCGACCCTACCAACTCCCGCAACTCGCAAACGCACTTCTCGCCGTCTACCAGAGCATCCACCATCATCAGCCGGCTGGGATGCGCCATCGCCTTTATGATCTTTGCTCTCTCTTCGTATACTCGCCTGTTCATGGCTATCCCCTCTTACTTGGCATTATAACCAAATACTGCGAATTGGTCAAACGGTCGCATTGCTGTACTATTGGCCCGGTAGCTTGTCACGGCTGGCTTTCTACGGGCGTGGTTGGCCGCTGTTCGACGATCAGCTTAGGCTTAGCTTCCGCGACTGTGACTTTTGTTCCCCCGCCCTTGACAAAAGGGTTGACAAACAGGAAAAAGCAGGCTAACATTCAGCCAGAGCCACGACCACCTCCAACTGTGGATGTGATAGGCTCCTAGCCCGCATTATTTGTGACAAGATTTAGATACCACAGGCCCCGCATTAGCCAGGGGATTGGGTGGCCAATGCGGAGGTAGTGCGTGCGTATCTGACTGTGGTAAGTGAAGCGGGCGAGAAGGGTAGTCCAGTTTCCCAACCCAGGCCGGAAATAACACCAACGCAGGAAAGGAGATGATCATCAGCACAATGCGTTCCCGATAGTAGGTCGGAGACGACCAGTCTGGGAGAGCGGACACCCGATAACATTCTGAAGGGAGATAGGGAAGAATATGGCTAGACCAAGAATGCTGATTCCGCTACTGGTGGGGTTTGTTCTGATGGTAGCGGCCTGTTCTGTGTGTGCTCAGCAAGGAGCACCTGTTGACTATCCGGATGTGCTGTCGGCAAGTGGCAACATAGAGCCATGGACCCAGCCTCTGATGCCCGCGTTTGAGAAAGCGGCCGCAAAGCACGACGTTCCACTGCCGCTGCTCCTCGCTCTAGGCTACTTCGGTAGCCACTTCGAGAACCGTGGGGATGCTCCCACCATCGAAGGCGGCTATGGCGTCATGGCGCTTCGCAGCAAAAACGCCTGGAAGTCCGACTCGCTAGGCGAAGCCGCGGGACTGGTCAAAGGCAACGCCGAGCGGATCAAGACCGACCCCAGCGCCAATATCAATGCGGCCGCGGCTGTGCTATCGGACTACGCCGACAAACTGAAGATCGACCGGAGCAAAGGCCTTCAGGCGTGGCTCGATCCTGTGATCAAGTATGCCGGTTTGGATGCTGAGTACAGCCGGATGTTCGCGATGGAGATCTTCGAGAAGCTGGCCACGGGTCTCGATTACGTGAACTCAGACGGCGAACGCTTCCAGTTCGACCCCCAGAGCATAGGCGAGGTCAACCTGGCAAAGCTCGAGCCGACATCGGCTCGTCGCGTGCAGAACTTCTCGCCACTGCTGGCTCGTCCGTGGGAAAAGAAGGCGGAGGGTGGTAGATCCTTTATGACTGCCCAGTACCCGCCCGCGACATGGTATGGGGCGGCGAGCTGCAACTACACTGCTACATCCTCCTCTAAGAACACTGTAGTCATCCACACAATCGAGGGCAGCGCGGCAGGCGCGCTCTCCTGGTTTAACAACTGCACCGCTCAGGTTTCCGCCCACTATGTGACCTCGGAAGCCGGCGGAGTATGGCAGGCCGTGGATGAGTGGTACAAGGCGTGGCACGTTGGCTGCGCTAATAGCTACTGCATCGGTATCGAAAACGAGGGCTACGCCGGTTCGGCAAGCCACCCGACGAGCCTCTACAATGCAGTGGGCTTGCTGGTCAGAGACATCTGCGACAGTTGGGGCATCCCCAAGTCGCATAACGCGTGTCCCCCCGGAGTCCTGGGACATGTCGATATCAACAACTGCGTCTGCGGCGGAACTCACTGGGATCCGGGTGGCGGCTGGGACTGGGGCTACATGATGTCGGTCGTTAATGGCGTTACATGGGCCAACCCGCCCTACCTGTTCGGCAGCAGCTCCGAAGGCTGGACCAACGGGAACAGCGCTTCGGGGATCGCGTATACCGGGCCCGACAGTTGGAACGGATCTATCTATTTCGACCAGACGGGCAATGACTGCTTCATCTACAGCCCGGCCCAGAATTTCACTGGCGTCTGGGGGCCTCAGTGCGTCAATGTAGACCTCTACCCGCAGAGCGGCACTACCGCCGCGCACGACATGCAGCTCTTCTGGAAGACAAACGCGGAGAACGCCTTCGCCGCTGATAAGTCTACTCCAGTCGTCAACTACAACGCGCAGAATAGCTGGACCACTGTCAACCTCTACATCAACAACTCGAAGTATTGGGGACAGACAGTCAACCAGATGCGGTTGGACTTCGACAACACCAACCACAGCACCCGCTTCATTGTCAACCATGTCGTCCTGCAGAATTCGCCCTGGTGGCACTTCGACAATGCCGGAGACGTGATGGGCTGGTATGCAGGGAACGCGATGACCGCCCCATGGCAGACAGCCGGCGGCTGGCCGGGCTGCCTGGTCAGCGATCAGACCGGCAACGACGGCTATCTGCTCTCTCCGCCGCTCGGTGGAAGCGGCTATCCGTACAACTATCTCGGCGGCGTAAACGACTGGATCCACGTCCGAGTCTTCCCGCAGAACGGCAGCACGACCGCTCACGACTTGGGCCTCTACTGGGTCCACCAAGGCGATGGCGCGTATACGGAGGCGAAGTCGACGCACGTGACGTTCAATGCCAAGGACGGATGGGCCGACGTCTACTTCCCGGTTGGACAGAACGCCAACTGGCCTGCCTCGCACATAACTCAACTGCGGCTAGACTTCGACCAGACGAACCACGGCAACCGGTGGATCGTGGACTACATCACTACCGAGCACTTCGGCGCCGACACCTCGCTGCCGACAGTGCCCACGGGCCTCACGGCCACGGCGGCTTCCCAGACCGTGGTGAACCTGGCCTGGACCGCTTCCACCGACAACACGGGAGTGAACGGGTATAAGATCTTCCGCAATGGCACGCAGATCGCCACGAGCATTGCCCCGTCCTACTCGGACACCACGTGCTCGGCGGGGACTGCCTACTCCTACACGGTGAGCGCTTACGATGCGGTGGGTAACAACTCCGCGCAGAGCACGGCCGCCAACGCAACCACCCCCGGTGGAGATGCCCAGGCGCCAACCGTACCGACCAATCTCGCGGCGACCGCGGTCTCCGGCACTCGGATCAACCTGACCTGGACTGCGTCAACAGACAACGTGGGCGTGACCGGATACAAGATCTATCGCGGCGGAGCCCAGATCGGGACCAGCGCGACAGCGTCTTACTCCGATACGACATGCGCGTCGTACACTGCCTACACCTACACTGTGTCGGCTTATGATGCGGCAAGCAACAACTCGGCTCAGAGCACATCTGCCGGCGCAACTACTTGGGATGCGACCGCTCCGAGTGTGCCGACGAACCTGTCTGCGACTGCCATCTCATCCACTCGGATCGACCTGGCTTGGACCGCGTCAACGGACAACGTGGGCGTGACGGGATACAAGATCTACCGCAATGGTGCCCAGATCGGCACCAGCGCCACGACAGCGTATTCCGATACGACATGCTCATCTGGTCAGACCTACAGCTATCAGGTAAGCGCGTATGACGCGCGAAGCAATGAGTCCGCAAAGTGCACGGCAGTCATTGTGACGACTGCGGACACAGTTGCGCCTTCGACTCCTGCTAACCTGGCAGCGACGGCCATATCACAGACCCAGATCAACCTGACCTGGACCGCGTCCACGGACAACGTGGGCGTGACCGGCTACAAGGTCTTCCGCGGCGGTGTCCAGATCGGGACCAGTGCGACGGCCAGTTACTCGGATACGACCGGTGCGTCTTACACCACCTACACCTACACGGTGTCGGCGTACGATGGGGCAGGCAACAACTCAGGACTGAGTAACTCCTCTCAGGCGACTACCACGCCGTATACGGACATAGTCGTCGATAACCCGGCTGCGACGTACGTCGGAAGCTGGTTCGTCGGAACCGCGTCAGCCGACAAGTACGGCGCTGACTACGCTTACTGCACGACCGCTGCCACCGAGACCAAGACGGCAACGTTCACGCCGAAGATCGACATCGCGGGATACTACACAGTCTACGTTTGGTATCCGCAGGGAGCGAATCGATCCACCATAGCGCCGTACACCGTCGTCTACAACGGCGGCCAGCAGACGGTCAACGTCAACCAGACCACCGGCGGCGGCCAGTGGATTACCCTGGTCACGAACCAGAAGTTCGCGGCAGGAACTGCCGGGTACATCATAGTCGGCAACGGCACCAATGAGGCGTCGCTGAGCGTAATGGCTGACGCGGTAAGATTCCTGCTCGTATCGAGTGACCTGACCGCGCCGAGCGTGCCGACCAACCTTGCGGCAGCCGGCGCATCCGCGACGAGCGTTAACCTGACCTGGACAGCTTCCACGGACAACGTGGCAGTCACCGGATACAGGATCTTCCGCAACGGCGTGGCTGTCGGTACAAGTGCGACGGCGTCCTACACGGACACCGGCCTTACCCAACTGACTACCTACACCTACACGGTGTCGGCATACGATGCGATGGTCAACGAGTCGGCGCAGAGTGCTTCCGCCAATGGAACCACATGGGATGGAACAGCGCCGAGCATACCGGCAGGGCTCACTGCTACTGCAGCGACGCCTACAAGGGTCAACCTGGCATGGTCGGCCTCGACGGATAACATCGGCGTGACCGGCTACAAAGTCTACCGCGGTGGAGCCTATGTCACGACCGTGACTACTCTTACCTACGTGGATACCGGCAGATCGCCGAGTACCGCCTACTCCTACACGGTGTCGGCAATCGACGCACGGAGCAACGAGTCGGCCCAGAGCACTGCGGCCAACGCGACCACTCCCGCGTTCTCGGACATCGTCATGGACAACCCAGCGGCAGCGCTCGTCGGCGCGTGGTCAACGGCCACTTCCGCTCCCGACAAGTACGGCGCTGACTATCTATTCGCTAGCACTGCTGTCACTGGGACAAAGACGGCAACCTGGACACCGACTATCGCTTACCCAGGCAACTACAACGTGTATGTCTGGTACTCGGTCGGCACCAACCGTGCGACCAACTCCCCGTACACAACCGTATGGGACGGCGGGAGCGCGATGGTTTCCGTGAACCAGACTGTCACGGGAGGACAGTGGGTGCTCATCCAGAGCAGCAAGCACTTCCTTGCGGGCACTGGAGGAAACGTCAGTCTGGGTAACGGCACGGGCGCGACCGGCAAGATCGTCCTTGCCGACGCAGTGAGGTTCCTGCAGGTTAGCGGAGACTAACCTGCTGATCAGACACTAATAAGGAGCCCACTGTCAATAGTGACAGTGGGCTCCTCTTTTTCGCATTGCAGAAGCGCCTACAGGCGGTCAACGGTCTACAGGGGGGCCGGCAGGATCAGGTCGCAATCCTGGTATGCCCTGATCCAGTATGCCCTCCAAGGCTTTATACTGTTCTCAACAGCGGTCGGCAGAGATGTGTCGCCGACGAGATAGTATGCGCCGGTTCTTGGGTCGTTGGGATTCTGTCTCCATCCCCAAGCGTAGCCCGGCGTGAGATCGGGAGCGTCGCGCATGGGAATGGCCGTTCCATTGGGCGCTCTGACCATCAGATTGTCGATGTCCCAGACGACGTCTGATATGAACGGTGTACCCAGGAGATTCCATCCGCTCTTGAGGTGGATTGTGGCCGGCTGATCCTGCGCAGGGATCGTGCCGTAAGGCACCACTGCCTGAGTGCCGAAGCTCGCCCAGAAACCTCGCCCCGGCGTCTGGTCGGCTGGATTGAGCCACACAAGCTCATCAGGATAGACCGCGTAGGAGTATTCATCAGTAAGGAATGTGCACCACATATTGTCACGGAACCCGGTTTCCACCTTGGGATCGACCTCGTCGGGAACAATCGGCAGCGAGACCATTGCCAGGCCTGTCCATGCGGTCCCCGGCGTGGTATCAACATAGTTCACAGTCACTACGGCTGATGCAGTGTTGCCGGCGCCGTCTGTCGCTGTCACTGTGATCTCATTGTCACCCGCGGTCAAGATGATCCCGCCGGCGGACCAGTTCGCGCCGCTGAGAGCGCACGTGCCGGTCTCGCCGGTAGCGGCGTTAACGTAGGTAACACTCGCGACCGCTATGTTATCCGATGCGACTCCACCAATCGTTACGACCGGGCAGTTTCTGGAGCACCGGGCCTGATTCGTGGGAGTGTTAATCTCTATGGCAGGCAGCGTGGTGTCATGGGTGCGCGTAACGGTCAACGTGGAGGAACTCGTAACTCCATCAGTGTCCGAAGCAGTGACCGTGATCACGTTCTGACCTGTCACGAGTGGGACTCCGCCGGCAGTCCACGAATCCGTCCCCGAGCAGATACCGGAAGCGCCGCCGTCGCTCGACCAAGCCACGCTCGCAACGGCAATATCGTCAGTCGCTGTTCCACCAAGGTTCAAGGAAGCTTGTTGAGTCGAGTATGCCGCCGACGAGGTTGGCCCAGTGATCTTCACCGTCGGCGCCCTGCAGGCCACTGTGAGTGTGTCCGTGCCGGTGACGCCGAGCGTAGAGGTGGCGGTGACGGTAATGACGTTCGAGCCCGTCTTCAGCGCTATCCCCGATGCGGTCCACGTAGTTGTTCCCGTACAGGATCCTGACCCTCCTCGGGAATTCGACCACGCTACGCCCGCTATTCCCACATCGTGAGCGGCGGTTCCTGCTATGTTGAGCGACTTGCTGCTGGCTGAGTAGGTTGAGTTGGCGGTAGGGCCGGTGATGCTGACCGTGGGCGCGTGGAGACCTGTGTAGACAACCATTATTACATCAGTGGCGGTCTTCTCGGACGTGTTCGTTGCCGTGACTGTGATCACGTTATGACCCAGCAACAGCGTGATACCGGACGCGGACCAGGATGTCGTGCCCGAACAGGCGCCAGAGCCGCCTCTGTCGCTAGACCACGAGAGCGTTTGAACTCCGACGCTGTCGGAAGCGGTGCCGGAGAGGCCAAATGCCGGGGTGTTGGTTGTGTAGGTCGCGGCGCTGGTCGGGCTGGTGATGCTGATAGTGGGCGCGAGCGGATCGGGGCTATAGGTTACAGTGAGAGTGCTCGTGCCGACATTACCGGCTGCGTCCGAGGCGCTGATCGTTATCACGTTCTCCCCGGATGCGAGGGGAATCGAGTCGACACCCCACGCCGTAGTACCTGTGCCGGTGCCCGACCCGCCTCGGTTGCTAGACCAAGAGACAGCGGTCACTCCAATGCTGTCGGAAGCGGTGCCGGCCATTTTGAGCTGCGGGCTATTGGTCGCGTAGGTCGCGGAACTCACGGGGGCCGTGATCGCTACACTCGGCGGAGTTGTGTCATTGTATGTAACAGTGAGGATGTCCATGCCCACATTACCGGCCGCGTCCGAAGCGCTGACCGTTATCACGTTTTCCCCCAACGCCAGAGAGATCGAGTCGATACTCCACGCGGCCGTACCCGTGCAGCTACCCGATCCGCCGCGGTTGTTGGACCAAGAGACCGTTTGAACTCCGTCGTTGTCGGAAGCTGTGCCGGCCATCCCGAGCTGTTGGTTATTGGTCGTGTAGGTCGCGGAACTCACGGGAGTTGTGATAGCGACACTCGGCGGAGTCGCGTCATTGTATACAACAGTGAGCGTGGCGGTTCCAGTGCGTGACGCTGAATCGGTGGCGGTGACTGTGATGACGTTCGAGCCAGGCGCGAGGCGGATGTTGCTCGCGGTCCACTCAGAAGTTCCGACGCACGTGCCGCTTGTGCCGTGGTCGGTCGCCCACTCAACCTTTGTGACCGAGAGTTCGCCCGAAGCCGTGCCGCCCAAGTCGATTGATGGGTTGGCTGCGTTATATGTAAGACCGTCGGTGGGTGTGGTTATTGTCACGCTTGGAGGCGTTATCACATCCACGCTGATCTGTGCTTGATCGCTGCTTTGGGCGGCATAATCGGATACCGCCCTGAATGTTACTGTGTCATTCGATGTTGCGTTCTCGGGTACGGTTACTCTGGCGAAGCACGGACTATACCCATCGGCTACCATAGGACCCGCTGTGGTGATCACCCACTGTTCGTCGTCTTGGTGCACGCCGTCCGCGTTGTCATCGTAGACAATCTCGACGTTCCAGCCATTGGCGGAGGACACCGAGAGGGTGAATGTGTCCGACGCGTTTCCCGTGTTGGTGATACTAATGGGAGTGTATACATCCTGTCCCGGAGCGGCTTCGCCAGGCTGGCCTGTTTGTTCGACACTCACACCCGCGACCTGCATTACTGCCAGCGTTACCGAGGCAGGCTCGGCGTTGACCAGCTGATCCTGCGTATCCACGAAGCTTGCGTTCGCCACAAGACTGATCTGTGTTCCGGCGGGTAGGCCAACTGACGCAGCCGGCGCCGTGGGCGCCAACAGTAGCAAGCAAAGCAGCAAGAGAGAATGGATACGCACAGGCTATTACCAAGTCCATTAGAGCTGATTGGAACCGGGTGACTGGATGCCACCATTGCATTTGTTCCATTGCAGTTCTTCCACCTGACCTGGTACTAATGCTGGATTTGCCCAGTAGAGATTGGCCGCGAAACGCGAAACTGGTAAAGAGCACAGGATGAGAGGTACGGAAGTTGCAGCTTCGTTGAGAGGCAGCAATCTAGCGGATACTTGTGGAGTGGGAGAAGAATATGATCAAGAAGTCGGTAACCATCCTCATTATCATCTTGGCCTGGGCATCTGTCGGGACCGGCGCTCTGGCCTATGACTTCTGGGGCATAAGCGTAGGCACCGGCGCATACGGCGGATCGAGCCAGCTTACATTCAGTGGCGTATCTCAGTCCGGCGCGCAATATGTTGTCGGCGGCTATAAGTATACTTGCGTGGATGGCACGTGGCTTGGTCCATTCCCCGCAGCGTCTCCGGGCGAGGGGTACCTAGCGAGCCGCAAATCGGATGCTCAGGGACTCTTCTTCAGAGCCGACGCTGACGCGGCCAGGTTCGTCGTCATAACCGGCTCGGCTCAATATGGTCAGCCTGCGCCCGAGGTCGGTACCGGGACTCGTCTCTTCGGCCCCGGAGATCTGAAGATCGATGTTGGCGCTAACACTTATGGCGTCGGTCTCCGGCAGGGTGGCCTGCTTTGGGCCGTAGATCCATCAACCACCAATCCCGAGTACAAGATATGGCACAACGGCCAGACTGACAGCATACACGCTCGTGATGCTGGAACGCTAGGCAGTGTTGAACTTAACCCGCAGTGGGACCGAGTTGGCCACAGCACTCTGCCCTCCAATTCCGATATGGCTTCGGCATTCTACGTGAGCGGCAGCGGAACCTTGGCCGGATCGGCGACGGTAAGCTTTGAGAATACGGGGCTGTCTCTGTCCGGCGCAAAGGTCTTTGCCTACACGATAGCTGTACCTTGGAGTGTGCTTGGGATCGGCCCTGGAGACTCTACAATGCGCGCCTCGTGGCGTCCGGACTGCGGCAACGATATACTCAGCGGCAACTTCTCGATGAACGTTCCGACGAATACCTCTGCCGTGCCGGAACCCTCCGCCTTTGCGGGAATATTGAGTGGCATCGTCGGGCTGGTCGGCGTCTGCCGAAAGAAGATCTGACTCGGAATACACTGTGTTCACGATCACCCAAACAAACAGAAGAGGCCGCTGGGAAACTCCCGGCGGCCTCTTCCTATTATACAGTCAGATTGTGTGCTCTTACTTGGACGCTCTCTTCTTCAGCGCATAGCCCAGAGGGCCAAGCAGTCCCAGCGAGCCCAGCATAACTGCCGACGCCTCGGGAACGTCCCCGCCGCTCGTGTGTTCATCGACCGTGCCCGGCTTGTCCCACCAAGTGTTGCCGTTCCCTCTTCCACCTGGCGTAGTGCCGGTGAAGTGGGTGTAAAGCGGCCCGTTCTGGTACTCGTTAATCGGACGCAGGTGAGTCTGGAAACTGAACTCCGCGGGCGGCATGATCAACAGCTCATCGAACCCGAGTTTGAACCCTGCTAGTTTCCCGCCGGGGGCGATCCACGGCGGCGCTGTATAAGCAGGACCGTTAACATCATCCTTGTAGAATATCCTATCGTTATTCCAGCCCTGACCAGTCCATTGCCAGTCAGCAGCAGCTCTCTGACCAACAGGATCTAGCTGAAGGTTTGTTCCATAGATATTGAAGTCAGAGATCAGAGCGTCCCAGCCAACGTCAATGGCTCCTGGGAGTTCATTCGAACTGGTGAAGTTGTAAACCGTAAACTCATACCAGAACAGATTGACCCCAAGATCCATCGTCTTTGCTGTTGGTATAGACACACTCACGCCGGTCAAACCCTCTGTCACTGGTGCCGCCCAAACGCTTGCGCTAAGTGAGATTGTGACAAGCACTAAAATGGCAATTGCTGTATATGTCTTCATCTCGTTCCCACATTCCCGTGTGCGCCCTGATGACAACACCTAGTATCTCGCGCACGACCAAACATACTAATCTTACTACAGCTTACCCCGAGATTACTGATGGGTCAAGCCTTTTTGACAGTCCGGCACAAAAACTGGTAATTATAGCAGGATGGTTTCTCAGGAATTGAGGAAGACCAATGGGGCTCATTGATCTCGCGGGATTGGCGTTGCGCAAACGCAGGCAGTGAGCAATCAACAGAGAAGCCAGCCCCAGCTTCTGGTTCAACTCCCGGTATGCACGCGCCCCAGGGCAGGTAGCGGACTAGCGCCTGCTATACCTCCTGTATTCGACGCATCCAGTGCAGAGCCAAGCAAGCGCTGGTAGAATTACCAGTTTTGCGGTTGATGTGGCAAGCAGACCTTGACTTCGGTCTGTAGCTGTGTTTATAATTCATATGTGTCTGATTGCCTGCTACGATGAAGGGTAGGCTTCGTTTGTTTCTCATGGATGGGCTAGTCGGCGCAGTTGACAGAATTGCAGCGCTTAAGCTGGCAGGCCTTGACCCGCTTCCGAACGGCCAAGCTTGTGGTACCACAGCGTAGGTATCCCGTCGAATGCGCTAAATCAGAGGGGAAGATTTGCGAGCCATCCAAGCTATTCTTTTGATAGCAATCGTCCTGCTATTGGCGAGTGTGACAGTGGTGTGGGCAGACGACGGTTCTGTTCATGCTGTCCCGGAAGCTTCGGCTGCCGTTCTGGCGCCGCTGGGCATTGGCGCGATCATCGCGTTTGAGCGCAGAAGACGCAGGCTGGCCCAACTTCGCCAAGGCGTCGGCGCCGCATACCACATTATCAAGAGATCGCTGGATATTCTCCTGTCCGCGAGTCTACTCCTTGTCTCAGCCCCGGTCTTCGCGCTGCTGGCGCTGTTGGTCCGCTTGAGCGGCCCAGGCCCGGTATTGTTCAGTCGCAGGGTGTTGGGCAAGGACGGCAAGAGCTTCGGAATGCTGAAGTTCCGATCTATGGTCGTGGGCGCGGAGGAGATACTCGATCAGGATGAAGACCTCAAGCGCGCCTACTACGTCAACTGCAAGCTTCAATCCGATCCGCGCGTAACAAAGATCGGCAAGATGCTTCGCAAGACCAGCCTGGACGAACTGCCTCAGTTGATCAACGTGTTCCTGGGCGACATGACATTCGTCGGGCCGAGGCCGATTCACGCCGATGAGGTGGAGATCTATGGCCCGAGCATCGAGCGGTTCAAGACCGTGACGCCAGGCGTGACTGGCTTGTGGCAGACGCGAGGCCGCAGCAATACTTCATACGAAGACAGGGTCCGCATGGACATGCTCTACATCGAGCAGAGGAGTGTGCTCCTGGACCTTTGGATAATCGCATACACAATCCCCGCGGTGTTACTCAAGCGGGGAGCGTGCTGATCGAGGCTTACTGCCGACGGGTAAGGCGTGAGGCGGTGTGAAGAACAACAATAGCTACCAGGACTACCTGGTGTACGCGCCCGCTCCTTCGGAGAACAAGCCCCCGGTTCCGGAGATCCCGGCAGTTGCCCTTGGTCCTCTTGGACTCATGGTGTTGGGGCTGCTAAAGCGAAGGTTCGTAAAGTAGTTCGTATCGAGAGACTGCTGTCTCGCTGTTTTGGTGCCGTGCGCTTGTCTGAGCGTGCGGCACTCTTGGTTTTGCCCTTGCTCCTGATCCCCACCAGACTTCGGCTATTGGAACTCATCCTTTCGTCATCTCCGTATTGATTTGAGTGCTGCCTCGCTATCGGCGACAGAAATAACACCTCATTCGGCACAGCTTTCTATCAGGATCAGCCATATAGGTCGTGGTATAATGCATGAGGTATTCGGAAGGGAGCTGAGCTCGACTAGGGCGGTATATTATGAGTTTCTGGCATATAGTCAGAGTAGTCAAAGTGAGAAAATGGATGATTGCGGGCATAGTGGCGGTTACGCTGCTGGTGGTTGCTATTGCCGCGCCCAAGCCCAAAATGGTCTACGAGGCGACTGCGCTCATCACGCCGACCGCGCAGGTGATGCAAGGCGGCGTGTCCACAACAGCCAACAAAGATGCCTCATCCAGCGCAGCGCCGGATCGGAGCGTCATCCTCAGCAATCTGATCATTCTGGCTCAGCAGCCTGACGTATATGATGACGCACGCTCGTTCCTTGAGAAACCCGGCAAGGATCAAAAGAAGGAAATGGCCGAATTGCTTGCGCGGAACCCTGACGACCCCGACCTGCCCACGTGCACCAATAGGGATGGCACCCCCGTGAGGCTGGAGACGGAGCCAGGGCGCCCGCTCACGCCGCAAGACTGGTCCGATGTGCTGGAAGTCGCCCCCGTGCGCAACGAAAGTGTAGGGGAGAAGGGCACGACTACCGACATTATCCGTGTGACGATCAAGATGCTGAACGGAGACGTCGCGCCCTGCCTGGCCAACGCGGTCGCGTTCGCATTTGCCCAGAGCTATCAGCGCAAGAGCCGCAGCGAGACTGACAAGTATAAGAAGTTCCTTGAGGGTAGCAAGCTGGACGCAAAGGTTAAGTTGGACGATCTGCGTGCCCGGATTGCGGAGTACAAGAGGTTGCACAAAGTAGTGGCGGTGGACGCGGAGACATCCAGCGCGATCGGCTCCATAGCCAGCCTGGAGTCGGCCAAGAGCACTGCGGATTCGGCGGCGAGAGAGGCCGCCGCGGCGCTGAGGGACGTGGATGCGCAGTTGGCTGCGCAGCCGCTGGTAACCAACCAGACGCTGCCGGCGGGCATGAATCCCGAGGTCAAGAAACTGCAGGAGGAGCTTGCGCAAGCCGAGGCAGATCTTCGGCTGCTTGCCCAGCGCTACAAGCCCGCACACGAGAATTATCGGGCGGCTGAGGCGCGAATTGCGGCGCTCAAGGATAGGATAGCGAAGGCCGGCGCCACTTATTCGCTGCCGGTCATCAACGAGATTCACCAGGAGTTGGCCAAACGGCGGTCGGAGGCCCTGTTCCAGTCTGCTACGGCAAGGGCAAGGAGCGCATCGCTGGCCGCGAGTATCGCGCAGGCGCAGGCAAAGATCAGTAACCTTACACAAGCCGAGCCGGAGCTCGCTGCAATGATGACCGAGTACGCCCAGGCCGAGAGCAGCTATAAGACGCTTTCGGAGAAATACGACCAGGCGGGCGTGGCGGAGAACGAGTTCAGCAAGAATGGATCGCTGGTGCCTGGTTGGTCGCGCTATGCCACGGGGCCAATTCAGCAGGGACCCTCGCGCAAGGCGCTGCTCATATATGGACTGGTGCTGTCGCTAGTATTGGGGATCGTGACGGCGATCTGGCTGGACTCGATCGACAGCCGCGTGCGCAACGCGGCGGATGTCGAGAATATGCTCGAACTGCCGGTGATCGGGTTGACGCCGCAGTTGGAGGGGCGCGAGGGGAGTCTGCCGAGGCTGACGCATCTTTATCCGCTGTCGGCAATGGCTGAGTCGTATAGGATATTGCGGACGAACATCCTGTTCGCGCTGCGGGACAACCCATTCAAGACGCTGATGGTCGCGACGGGCAGGCCTGGACAGGGAGCGACCACGACGATATGCAACCTGGCGATCGCCCTTGCGCAGATTGGAAAGCGTGTGATCCTGATCGATGCGGATATGCGGCGGCCGAGCTTGCACAAGTTCTTTGATGTGCCCAATGATGCCGGCCTGAGCACGCTGCTGCAGGGGCAGGGCTCGTTGACGGATGCGTTCCAGAAGACGGGGATCGAGAACTTGATCGTGCTGCCGGCCGGTCCGCAGCCGCTGAACCCGTCGGAGCTGCTTGGTTCGGAGCGCATGCACGAGCTGGTCGGGAAGCTGGAGGAGCACTGCGATCTTGTGCTCTTCGATTCGCCGAGCACGGTGGTCTTCAGTG
>Ga0209638_1001153_pt1 | contig 16988 bp, 24 predicted proteins | sample BarGraNGADG00211_FD_184490 | JGI IMG/M metagenome (GOLD analysis project Ga0209638, IMG submission 184490) | Arctic peat soil microbial communities from Barrow, Alaska - Barrow Graham LP Ref core NGADG0002-211 (SPAdes) (version 2) | ecosystem: Environmental > Terrestrial > Soil > Wetlands > Peat...
CCCACGAGCCCCTCAGATGGGCCTTGCTGACACCTCCGCGGCACGGCCGGGTAACGGGTACAGATCAGCGACCCACCCCGCAGATCCACAACCCCTGCCCCACAACGAGAGCGCCGCCCACAAGCCGTCTCAGCACCCACATTCATGCCGGAAGACCCAAAGAATGGCCCTCCGGGGCATTGTGCAATCGTCGCGATGTTGGTGTGCTGGCTGTCTGGACATTCCCCCAGCCGCCCGGCCGATCCGGACGGAGCGAATCGAGGTCGCGATGATGGCAGCAGCAGATTCCGAGGTCTCACCAGACGACGCTTTGGGCGCCCCCGTCATCGAGGTGAGTCGGGTTGTGCCCCATCCCATAGACAAGGTCTGGCAGGTTCTGACCACGCCTGCCGGAGCCGAAGCCCTCCTCGGCAGCGGTGCTCACCTCGGCACCAAAGGCGAACCGTGGCACAGCGCAGACGGCAGCCACGGAGTGGTGCGCAGCTACCACCCGATGCAGCAGGTCCGCCTCTCATGGCACGCCGACGAGGATGCCCCCACGACCACGGTTGACCTGCAGCTCACCTCAGAGGGCGAGGGCACACGCCTCGACCTGCGACACGAGCACGTGCCGGACGCTGAGCTCAGCCGGACGTTGCAAGCGCGCTGGGAGGACGCCCTCGTCCACATCGGCGGGGCCACCACCTGAGCCCTGACCTTCCCAAGGCTGGTCACGTGAGCGAGCACAGACCGCAGACCAGATGGGCACAGCTGACCGGCGGGAGCAGCGGATCCGACTATGCCGCCCGGTTCGAGGCGCTGGCTGCCAGCGGTCAGGACCTGTTCGGTGAGGCGGGGTTCTGCGCTGCTTTGGTGCCAACGCCCGCCCGCGTGCTGGATGCCGGATGCGGCACGGGCCGGGTGGCCGTCCGCTTGCAGGAGCTCGGTTACGAATGCGTGGGTGTGGATGCTGACGAGTCCATGCTCGCCGTGGCAGCTGCGGCAGGGAAGTCCAGCTCCCGTCCGGAGTGGATTCTGGCCGACCTGTCGACCCTTGATCTGGACCAGCACGGCATACCGGGCGAGTTTGACGTCTGCGTCACCGCGGGCAACGTCATCCCGCTTCTGGCCGCGGACACCCTGGAACGAACGGTGGGGGCGTTGTCGGCAACGTTGAGCCCCGGCGGGTTGCTCGTCAGCGGATTCGGACTGGACCCCGCTCACCTGCCCGACCGCTGCCCCATCACATCACTTGACGAATACGACAGTGCCTGCACGATGGCCGGACTGGCGCTGCTGGGGAGGCATGGAACCTGGGAAGGCGGGGCGTTCTCCGAAGACGGCGGCTATGCCGTGAGCGTGCACCGCCGGGCCCGGAGCTAGGTCGAGCGAGCTCGGGACCGAGAGCCGGAGGCCCAGGGCCGCAGACTGGCCAGGTACTCAGTCCTCGAGCCCCTTGTCCTCCCAAGCCTTGTCCTCCGCGTCCCAGCGCTCGGTTTTCTCCCGTGCGTGGGATAGCGCCTGCTCCGCATCCCCGTACGTGTCGAACGGCCCCATGAGCCGGTCCTGCGGGCTCTTGTTGGCGTCGTCCTCGACCTGTCCGGTGTTCACGTTGAACCAGAAAGCCATGGCAAACCTCCGTGTCAGTCAACTGTGTTGCCTTGCCTAGACTCCACCGTATGCCGATCACCTACGCCAGCGTCGCGCCAGGCACTATCAGCGGACGTCGCGCCGTACCCACCTCCATCTCTCGCCCGGAGTATGTCGATCGGCCGGCTCCCGCCAAGTTCACCGGTCCCGAGGTCAAGGACGCGGAGACCATCGAGAGGATGCGCATCGCCGGACGCATCGCGGCACAGGCGATGGCGGCCGCCGCCTCGGCGATCGCGCCCGGTGTCACGACCGATGAGCTCGACCGGATCGGTCACGAGTACATGCTCGACCACAGCTGCTATCCCTCGACGTTGGGCTATCGCCAGTTCCCGAAGTCACTGTGCACCAGCGTCAACGAGATCATCTGTCACGGCATCCCCGACGATCGCCCCCTCGAGGACGGCGACATCGTCAACATCGACATCACGGTCTTCATCGGCGGCGTCCACGGAGACACGAATGCCACCTACCTCTGTGGTGAGGTCGACGAGGAGTCACGGCTGCTCGTCGAGCGCACCCATGAGGCCATGATGCGAGGTATCGGGGCTGCCGTGCCGGGCCGAGCGATCAACGTCATCGGCCGGGTGATCCAGAGCTATGCCAAGCGTTTTGGCTACGGGGTCGTTCGTGACTTCACCGGCCATGGCATCGGTACGGCGTTCCACTCCGGACTCGTGATTCCGCACTACGACGCGGCTCCGCAGTACAACACCATCATCGAGCCCGGCATGACGTTCACCATCGAGCCGATGCTCAACCTGGGCACCGTCGAGTGGGACATGTGGGATGACAACTGGACCGTCGTCACCAGGGATCGCAGACGCTCTGCACAGTTCGAGCACACCATCCTGATCACGGACACGGGCGCCGAGATCCTCACCTTGCCCTGATCGCGCAGCTCGTCGATCTCGCTGCCACCCGGAAGGCATCTCATGTCCACCACGCATCATCCGCTCGGCATCGACATCGGAGGTAGCGGCATCAAGGGCGCCCCGGTGGATCTGGCCACGGGCCGGTTCACCAAGGATCGGCTGCGCGTCGACACCCCCAAGATCTCTTCACCAGCCGTCGTCGCCGGCATCGTCACCCAGATCGCACAGCACTTCACGGACGACATCGGCGACTCCCCCATCGGCGTGACCTTGCCCAGCGTGGTGACCCAGGGGGTGGTACGAACCGCGGCCAACATCGACCCGGCGTGGATCGGCACCGACGCACAAGAGCTCTTGAGCGAGAGCCTCGGTCGCCCGGTCACCGTGGTCAACGACGCCGATGCCGCTGGAGTCGGCGAGCTCCACTTCGGGGCGGCGCGCAATGCCCGCGGACTGGTTCTCATGACGACTCTTGGCACAGGGATCGGGTCCGCGCTGCTCTACGACGGCGTGCTCATCCCCAACTCCGAGCTGGGGCACCTCGAGATCGACGGCCACGATGCTGAAGACCGGGCGGCCTCGAGCGTCAAGGACGAGAAGGCCCTTTCCTGGCAGGAGTGGGCCGATCGCCTTCAGCGGTACTACTCCCATGTCGAGGATCTGCTCTGGCCCGACCTCATCGTCGTAGGCGGCGGAGTGTCGAAGAAGGCCGACAAGTTCTTGCCACTCCTACATCTGCGGGCACCCATCGTCGCCGCGCAGCTGGCGAACTCGGCAGGCATCATCGGTGCGGCCTGGCTGGCCGCAAACGGCTGAGGCCCCACTGCTGACGAGCCCGCCGCCGCAGTGGGTCTCAGCTAACGAATCCGGGCCAGGTCCGCGAGCAGCTCGGGTGCACGGCGTTCGTAGATCCTGGCTCCCCACCGCGTCCCGAGCGCCAGCGCGCCAGATCCGAGAATCACGGCCAGCCCGAGGCTGAGCCAGCCCATCCAGACATGCCCGAGAAGGGCCCCCATCGCGAACGCGAGCAGGGGCAGGTTCAGGACGAAGACCGCTGTGCCTGCCACCGCCTGCACGACAATGGTGAGGGCAGAGGAACCCGGCGGAGCGCCGAAGGGGTTCTCACCCGGGCCTGGCACCGGATAGGGCTTGAGCACGCTCATGACGCTGGCCACTCCGAAGCCGGTGAACAGGAATCCGAGCGCGAGCCCGAGCATCGCGGGCCACAGGCTCCAACGACCGGTCAGGGCGCACGCGAGGGCGGCGTAGAGGGGCAGGAGAACCGCACCCGCCATCGCGGTTGGCGCCAACCGTCCGAGGCGATCTGCTCGGCCCGACACCCCGGTGGCGACGTGCCCCCAGAACGCCGTCCCGTCATACGCGATGTCGTTGTGCGTGCTCCAACCAAGGAGGAACCCGGCAGCCGGGGCCATCGCCAGCGACCACGCGCTGCTTCCCCCGGTGAGCGGCGAGACCAGCAGACCCAGCGGCAGCAGGAGCATCAGCACGCCCGAGCTCAGGTAGCGCGGATCCTGCCGCCACGACGTTATCGAGCGAGCGGCCACGGCTCCGGTCGGCGTAGCCGGAAGCCGGCCGAACCATCCCAGCCCTGCATCGCTGGTGCTGGCCGCGCGGCCGCCGGACGTGGCCCGGGGGTTCTCCAGCGCGCCTCGGAGGAAGAAGTCCCAAACCACCAGTGCGACCAGGAGGAAGGCCAGGGCCAGGGCGAGACGCAACAGACCGGTCCCGATCGCGCCGTCGACGATGTCGGCCGGGGCGGACCAGGCCAGACCCAGGGGCGTCCATCCGAGTACGTCCGCCACGTGAGCCAAGAGCCTCGGAGCGGAAAGGCGCTTGATGATCGATGAGCTCGCGACCGCGACCCCAAGGGCGATCACGAGCAACAGCAACGACACCACTTCCTTGCCCCTACGGCTGCGGGACATCGCCGAGAAGGCGGTCGAGGTCACCCGGCTCAGTGAGACGCAGGTGAGAACACCGACGACCGCCGCCAGCGGTGCCACGAGCACAGCCAGAGAGGAACGCGACCACGTGATCACGGTCGCGAGCGCCAGGATCGTCGTCACCGCGGCAGGCACACTGACCAGAGACGACAACAACAGTCCGACGACAAGCCGACGCCGAGGGATCGCGAAGGTCGCGAACCGGGCGGGGTCGAGGGTCTCGTCGATGCCGTAGGCGATAACCGGCAAGAGCGCCCACCCCAAGGTCACGGCGCTGCCTCCCACCGTGATGGTGATTCTGGCGACATCGCTGGGCGAGGAGAACCTCAGGGCAATGAGGCCGGCCAGCCCCTGGGCGAGGACCACCAGTCCGTACAGCGCCGAGAGGATCAGACCCACCAGCTGTGGTGTGCTGCGGCGGAGTCCGTTACGGAGGAGCTGCCACTTCAGTCTGACGATGTTCGCAACCACGCCAGACCCTCCCCGACATAGGTCTGTCCGCCGACCAGCTGTACGAAGCGTTCCTCCAGCGTCATGCCCGAGCGGACCTCGTCGAGCGTGCCGACCGCACGGATCTGGCCGGCTGCCACGATGGCGACCCGATCGCACAACCGCTGGACCAGGTCCATGACGTGGCTCGACAGGATCACCGTGCCGCCGGAGGCTGCGTAACCCTCAAGGATCTCGCGGATGGTCGAGGCCGAGATCGGGTCGACCGCTTCGAACGGCTCGTCGAGCACGAGGAGTCTGGGCGCATGGATCAGGGCGCACGCGAGCGAGATCTTCTTCGTCATACCTGCCGAGTAGTCAACAACCAAAGTGCCTCCGGCGTCGGCGAGGCCCAGGGCACCGAGCAGCTCATGAGCTCGGTCGGTGACCACGGCTCGATCCATACCGCGAAGCAGACCTGAGTAGCAGATCAGCTGTAGCCCGGTCAGGCGGTCGAAGAGCCGGAGCCCGTCGGGCAGGACGCCAACCAGCCGTTTCGCATGGACCGGGTCCGACCAGACATCGTGTCCGAGAACGTGAGCAGTGCCGGTATCCGGCCGCAGGAGGCCGGTCGACATGGACAAGGTGGTGGTCTTCCCAGCGCCGTTGGGGCCAACGAGCCCGAAGAACGACCCGCGCGGGACATCGAGATCGAGTCGGTCGACCGCGAGCGTGGATCCGTAGGCCTTGGACAGACCGCGCAGGCTCAGCGCCGCGGTAACTCCCCGATGTGACATGCCGTGACGGTAACAAGCCCAGCCACCCCGCGTCTGCCGGTCAGCACGCGCCGGGTCAGTTGACGTCGACGGGGACGCCGTCCGAGAGGTCGCGAACCTCCATGTCGTCAGGTCCGAAGCTCTGCACCTGGGACAGGTAGAGACGGCGGCCGATGGCGCTGAGCAGCGCATCATGGATCGGGATGCTGACCCGCGGTGCGATCCGCCTGACAAAGGCCACGGTGTCGCGGCTGGCCGTCCATGGCGCGTTCAGTGGCAGGGCGAGGATGTCGATGTGCCCGGGCTCGGCGTCATAGGCGTCTCCGGGGTGGAACAGGCTCGGCTCCCCCTCCGAACGCAGCACCACACCGAGGTTGCCGATCCGGGGCAACGCCTCGTTGATCAGCGCGTGCTTCTCCCCCACCGCCGTGACCTGCACCAGCCCGAAGGTCAGTGTCTCCCCCGAAACCGTGTACTCGGAGGCGATTCCCGCATCCTCCATGACAGCGGCCGCCTGCGGCTCGGCATACAAGCGGGCCTGCGGGTTGTTCTCCAGGACTGTTGGAAGTCTTTGCAGGTCAACGTGATCCGCGTGCTGATGGGTCACCACGATCAGGTCGACCCCTGTCAGGTCCGCGATTCCGGGCGAATACGCGCCAGGGTCGATGAGGATGCGTTGTCCGCCCGTTTCGACGAGAAGGCAGGCATGGCCCAGATGAGCAACTCGCATGGACGTCAGGCTACGAGCGTTCGCGCCGCCGCTGTCTGAGCAGCTTGGCGACGAAGGGGGGAGCGACACAGGACAGGACGAGGAAGTACGCCGACAGGGCCAGCTGTCCGTAGGCGAGACTCACGACGCAGAGGGCTGAGAAAATCAGCCAGGCGATCATTCCGGTCTTCATCTCAGGCTCCATCCTGGTGACTCCTATCACACTCATCGTAGCAAGGCTAGAGCCGAACGGACAGATGTCCCTCAGCCGTTCGGCGTAGGGCCCAGCGCGGGGAGAATCCCGCCGGTTCCACCGGATAGTCCATTCGAGCTAGTTCTCCCGGATTTGGCAGACTCGGCATCGCGACGACCTCTAGCGTTTGAACGCTGCTGGTTCTGATGACAGGAGGCTCACATGGGTGAACAAGCGCCTGGGTGGTATTACTGCGGCCACGGGCAGTTGCGGTTCATGGATGCGGACGGTTGGACGGACCAGTACAAGTCGGCTGACAGCAACCGAGCCAACGCCCTGTTGGCCGCCCCAGCGGCCACGACTGCTGACCCTCGACAGCACGTCCCCGCATCGAGGTCGCGTGGCCGAACAGGCGTCAGGCTGCTGGTCGCTGTAGGTCTGATCGGTGTTGTCGGAACCGGTGCGGCGTTCGCCTCCGCGGCCATGAAACCAGCCGAACCGCAGTTGCCCTATTCTGCGTCCCCCTTCATCGACGAGGCTGGGTTTGCGCTCGGCGGACCCCCCGCACCGACGATCCCGGCGAAGAAGGACAACCCGAGCCCATCGGAATGCGTGAAGCTCCGGAGTCAGCTGCATGCCTGGTCCAACTACCAGAACGCATATCGCCCTGGTGACTCCACGGATCGCCTTCCGCCCAAGAGCGATGTCCGCTACCTCGCCACGGAGTGTGGGCTCAAGTACTGAGCCCTTCGTCATCCTTTTCACCGTGCCGGCGGTGCAGATGAACCCGCCAAGGTCGTGCGCTTTATGACACATAACTTCGGCCTAGTCCCTTCGGCCATCGTTGCCTGAAGACCGGCCACACTTCCTGTTCTGGCCAGACTGCCAGGCACAGCAGCGTCTACGTTTTGACCTCAGCAGAGTCTCGATCACGGGAGGTCACATGGGCGCAGACCGGTCGCGGTGGTACCACATCCGTAAGGGGAGAATGCGACGCAAGGGGGCTGAAGGCTCGACCCGCCAGGACCAGCCGTTGGACAACACCCGAGCCCTGAGCACAGCGGGCATCGACCTGTCGCGGGATCCGGAATACAGCGGCGCGATCGTAGCGCGATCCCAGATTGTGGTCTCCGGCTCGACGGCAACCCTGTCCGGCACCATGACGAATGAGACCGACTGCCACGTCCACTTCAGCGGCATGCCCCCGTATGCCATGCCGTTCGACACGGATGGCAGCGAACCAACCCTGATGGGCGACTTCAGCTCCCCACCGCGGGACCAACCATCGTCCGGCGACTGGGTCATGCACCCGGGCGCGAGCGTCCCGTACCGCAGCCTGCCGATCGCCTTGGAGACCAACGACCCTCGATGGGACGGGACACATTGGTGCACGTCCTCGCAGTCCACGACGCTGGACATCGTGACGTTCGGACACGAACGGGAGCTCCCCACCATCCAGCTTTTTCACCGTGCGGACCCTGTCGTCGATAGCTCGGCGGTCCCGCTCCCGACCCCTGGTTCCAGTCGATCTCAGGAACCATCTGGAACAGAGTGACCGCGTCATGGCTGCCATCGGAAACCGAGTTGAGCGCCTCAAGCTGCCGAGCAGCAAGACGTCTGTCCGAGTAGTCCGTTCGGTCAGTCTTGTCGAGTTCACCAGACACGGCGCTCCGGTGGTCACTACGTTTCTGGAGTTGACGCCGGGCTGAGGGAGGTGCACATGGCAGGGGGCAAACCTGGCTGGTACTACGTCGGCAACGGGCAGCTGCGGCACATGGATGGCGACGGCTGGACGGAAGAGTACAAGCCGGCCGATCGTGCCGGTGCCGCGAAGTCGGATGCTGAACCAGATCCTGCATCATGCGAAGTACTCGAGTTCGTTACGGAAGAACCCACCAGAAGAAGCCGGCGCGGTACACCGTCACTCGCCACCCGCGTCGTCGCAGCGGTCCTTCAGCTGATCGCGGGTCTCATCCATCTGATGGTCGCCATCTGGCGATTGGTCGTCGCGCTGTCGCGTCTGATCGTGGCGAGGTGCCGAGGGACATCCGTGGGAACGTCGAACGAGTCCGCCGTAAGAGATCAGCTGTCACTGGCCTGCCATTTCGCGACGCCACCAACTGACCAGGAGGAAACGGCGGTTTGCCAGAAATGCGGGACGAGTGTCGGCGTCGTCGTGCGACTTTGTGCGGTCTGCGTACTCCCCTAAAGCAACCCATAAAGGGATGAGTCGGTCGGTACGCCGGGTTTTATTACGGGGCTTCCCTGACCTGCACTGATACGGCCCATTGTGGCTCTGACCTGCACTTATACCGGTGACAGTACGTGACAGTCGGTGAGCGTTTGTGAACGTCTTGCGGACTTTCTGCGGACTAACGACCAATCGAGAGGAGCCTCATCCGACCATCACACCATCGCGTCACACCCTTGCGGATGTCCGAGCAAGGGGCTAGACAAGCAAGACGGCCCCGGCCGGAGTACAAAGCTCCGACCGAGACCTAGACCGCATCACCAACGAAACTGGAGACACGATCATGAGCACAACCATGTCAGACAGCACCACCACTGAGGGTCCTCGGTCCTTGGTCGTGAGAACCGATCTCGACATCCGTGGCCGTAACACCGACGTCCTCGACAAGCTCACCCCTGCCGAGTTCTGGCACGAGTACGACCGGCTCGCTTACCTCGATGACGGGCGTTACCACCTGTCCGGCATCAAGGAGTGTGCCGGCATCGGATCGCGTGACACGCACGTCGACCTCGAGCAGCTCAAGGCACTGCACGCAGCCACGGGACGCATCATCGACGGTCTCGACCACCCGGCAAGCCACGGGCCGACCATGGGCATCTTTGTTGGCTTCGGCAAGCGCAGCGTTGCCGATCTCGCCGCTGATGCGGGTGTTGACGCTGACGCTCTACAGCGCCATCTCGATGGCGAAGGGCCGATGAGCCATATCGCCTACATCCGTGTCGTCCAGGCGGGCGTCAAGGCGGCGAAGGCATGAGCGAGCCAATCGACATGGACGACCTGAAAGCCGAACTCCTCGGCGGATGGGAGTTTCTGGACGACCGCCACAAGCTGCTGCTCGTCGCTGCCGCGCATCGACTGGCCGCACAGCAGAAGGCAGCGCCGGCCAACGACTGACCAGCACGCATAGAAGCGCTCCGCCTATCTCCTGGGCGGGGCGCTTCTGTCTGACGAGGGTAGTCCGACGCTCGGTGCAATCTTCGGGACCTCCGTGATATCACGGAGGTCCCCCATATGGGGGATGTCCTTGCTCGGGGGAACCATGCTGATATCAGCATGGTCACAACGGTGATACCACCGTTGTGACATGGGGTGATATCACCCCATGTCCCGCCTGGGTGCAATCTTCGGGACCTTAGTCCCTAGCGGTGCCCGCGGCGCTGCTGTGTGATGCAAGCGACGTGCCCCCGTTCGCCTTGGCATCCCCCGAGAAGAGGCTTGAGCGGGGACGCGCCTCCACACGACACAGCAACGCCCGCCTCGATCAGTGAGGCGGGCGCTGTCGTCTGTCGAGCCGTGCGGTGCGATAATTAGTGCAGCGCGCCCCCTGCTCGCCTCGATGTCCCCCACCTGGGCTTGAGCGGGGACGCGCCTCGTGCAGGCTGGTCAGTGAAGGGTGCTAACACGATGGCCGGCCCCGGGTCGGCCGTGCCCAGCCAGTCCGGGGCCTGAACCGATTGGCCGAGCGGGTCGGGCCCGTCGAATCGATCTAGGACCATGTTGGGCGACGATCGGCGCGAAGGGCTCCACCCTTTGACGTAAGTCCGGGCGCCTCAATATGACGCAGCAGCGCCCCGCCTCGATGGATGAGGCAGACACATAGCAACGCCCCCAGCTCGCGGCCAGGGGCGTTGCATTCGTGCGGGCGCAGGGCGGGTCACTGGGAAGCTGAAAGACTCCCCTCTCCGGCCTTGGCTCCCCGCGGCCGCTGAAACTGACGACCGCGGGGTGACCTGAACGCCAGGTCGAGGGTTACAACTTCAGCACGCGCCCAGCGTTGTTGTCCAGCATGTCGGCCCCGTAGCGCCTGTAGGCGAACACCTCTTTCGAGGCGATGGACCGGCCATTAGTCCCGACCATGTTCCCGACGGACAATGTCGTTCCAATTCTGTCCGCGATCAGATAGCGGGACCAATCGACGAGCGCCAGGATGCAGGAGCTGGCAGTGATGGCGCTGGGCATCGAGGTCGCCTCCAAAAACGGGAACCCGAGCAGCGACGCCGGCGAGCCATCCCGCAGATCGGACCAAAATGCATTCGGCCCCACTGTGCTAATGCCTACCTGCTGAATAACAGAAGCGATTGCAATGTTCGCGACCCAGCAGTCTGGCCGCCATTGCGGAACCTTGTCGGCAACGCATCCCTGACCGCGAATAGATCCTTGACACTCGCTGTGGTGAACACGGACGCCGTCGTCGGCGACACCCGAGAGCCCGTGGTCGCGCTGATCCGGGTCAGCGCACCATACGGTGCACCTGAGCCGGAACCCGTGACGAACACGCTGTTCTCTTGATTTTCGAATCCGTCGGCCAGGAGCGTCCCGAGCTGTTGGGCAATGTCAGTGTCGCCCCAAAGCTCGAACGACGCAGTAACCGACTGATCGCTGAAATACACAGGAATGTCTGCCGCAGTGATTGCGGGACTGGCATCGGCAGCTTCCGCGCCCTCCACTTTCCATTCAGCGCTAGTGCCAGGGCTGACCGCTGCTCGATATTGGTTCGTGAGCGTGGTTCTGACTTTGGCGTATTGCCGAATGCTGCTCGTACTGCCGGCGTTTGTGAGCACGACGCTGGGGTCCAAAGTCAGCGGCATCAATGCGCCACCGACGCCGGCGCCGGTGCCCATGGCAGTACGGAACATTTCGACATCGCGCCAGGCTGCACTTTCCTCGGCCGTGAGTCGCATTGCAGCCGAGACGGGATCGATTAGCCAGGACTCAAAAGCGCTCCTGTATGCGGGGTTGGCCAAAGCCAACAATGCTTTCGCTTCGCCGGCAGTCCGGTCAGCCCGGACCATCGTGTCGAGCCTCTCGCGGGTAGTCGGCTCGAGACCGTCCATGGTCTCGCAGGCGATCAGCGCCCGAGACCGCAACCCATCGTCGCTATCCAAAGCGCCGATACTGCCACGGTACTCGAGCCCGTCCCATGCGCGCACCGCACTGTGACTCGACTCGCCGGCGCGGGGGCCCTGAGACCATCCGGCCTCGACGTTGCGCGGATCCATCGCCGCGGCGCGGATCGCCTCGATCTTGTCGCCGCGCTCGGACAACGCGTCGAACTCCAGGGCGGCCTTGTCAATGCCACGCACCAGACGGTTACTGCGCTCCAGAATGCCCGGCTCCCACTTGCTCTCATCGTCGCCGTGGGAACTCAGAAGGGCAGTCAACTCGGCCTGCAACCGATCCATCTTGGACCGTGCCAGCTCAAGGGGTTTGTTGCTCATGATGCCGTCCTCCTAGGACGTCGGGCGCGACAGTGCGCGCCAAGAATGGTGGGGGTGTTCGACGGCCTTCGCGGGAGGCCTCAGCGGCCCGCTTCCGAATGCTCTTCGACTAGGCCAGGCGATCCGGGAGGCCACCAAGGCGGCCCGAACCGCGAAGCAGGAGAGCGCTTCGACGTCACTCACAGTATAGCCCGTCAGGACCGTCAGAGGGCGGTGTCGCCACGCCGTCGTTGAGATACGCCCACGTTGTCAATCCAACCGCCACACCGCCGTAGACGAGCTCCACCCACTCGGGGTACTGCTCAGAGGGAAAGATCCGCATGCCCGGTTCGACCTGGGCGAGCAGTTCGCACTCGGCACGCCTCTCGGGTGTTAGTGACGCCAGTGCGCGCTCAGCGAAGTCCCGAACACGGGCATCGAACTCTTGGCCATCAGTCATGGTCTGTCTCCTTCAGGGTTGGGTGAATAGGGGGGCGGGGTCGGTCCGAGGATCTGGGGGCAAGCAACACCCCGGGGTGATTTCAGAAAAAACTCCGGCGGTCAGAGGGGGGGACTTGCTCGCGAGGGTCAACACGGCTCCCCCTGCGGCATCTCCCGCCCGAGCCGGCGCAGCTCCTTCACCCGGCGGTCATACTTCGGCTGGATCAAGGTGCGGAGGAACTCCAGCCAGCCCAGACCCCAGACCAGAGCATCGTCATCGTCGATCTCCTGGAAGATGACGACCACGCCCTTGAGACACGTCGACTCATCCCAATCAGGGTTGTCAGAGTGCTCACGCGACAGACCGGAGCGGATCAGCTTCGCGGCGTAGGTCGCAACAGGGGTCCCAGCACGCCCTGCGGCGTCGTGGAGCGTCTGCGCGGTGGGTTGGTCCAACCGGATCGAGATGGGTGTGCCTGCCATGGTGGTGCCTTCCTGTGAGCTGTGGTGACTACGTGGAAAAAAGTGGAGGGAGAAATGGGCGGAAGCGGGGTGATTTGGGTGCCTATGGTTAGGCTTGCCTTAGGCCGCCCCCATCTGTTTGCGTCTCTTGTTGACCCGTTGTGCCTGTCGTCGTCGCGCCTTGGCCTTGTGCCGAGGCCAGTCGGGTGTGGCGTTGCGTGTCACTTGGCACCATGCCTGACTGTCGTGACCGCGCCGCACTCATCGCATCGTGTGATCGTGACGCTGTGCCCTCGTGTGGTCGTGGTGCCAGGGCGCGAGCAGGTTGGTGCGTGACGCATGTCGTCAGTCATGTCGTTCTCCTTGTCCACCAGTCGAAGGCGTCGTCCGCATAGGCGATCTGGGCGATTGGGCGCGCGTCGGTGATCGCAATCAGTGCCGCGTCGGGATCCATGCCGGTGGCCAGCAGGATCGCGAGTGCCATGCTCGGGCCCCTGTTGATGCCCATGTGGCAGTGCGCGAGGACCATCGCGTCAGGGTCTTTCAGTGCCTCCAACGCGAAGTCGACTCCTGTGTCGAACCATTCGTCGGGCATGGTTCGGCCGTCATCGTCCTGCCCGTTGAGGCAGTAGTCGATACGTGACGCGCGGTCGCGTGCGTAGGCCTGATCGGGTACACCTTCAGGTCGACAGTCGATGACGTGTGAGATGCCTGCCCATTCGAGCTGGAGCAGCCATGCCATGGGCGAGGTGTGGCCTCGGCTGCCACCTGTCCAGATCCGCTCGGTGATCTGGGTGATGTTGGGTTTGCTGTCCTGTGCGTCGATGATGTCGCGCAGATCAGGCCATGCACCCTTGAGTCCGGGGTGTAGATCGAGCGCGTCGACATCTTCGAGCGGTACCCAGCGAAGCTCTTGTGACTCCCAATTGGCGGCTAGCTCGAGCGTGCCGGTCGGGTTGGCGATGCAGGTTTCATACGTCCAGCCGCAGTCGCACGGGTCGGTGTAGACGGCGATGATGTCGACGTCGGCGGGGTCGATGCCGGTCTCTTCGGCGGCTTCGCGTAGTGCGCCATCCTCGGGTGACTCGTCGTCGCCTAGTGCGCCTCCGGGGATCGACCACGTGCCGCCCTCGTGGATGCCCTCAGGGCGCAGCTGGAGCAGGACGTTGCCCTTGTCGACCAGGAGTAGCCCAGCGGCGCCGTGCTCGCCCCAGTGGGTACACGCGGGCGGCTCGATGATGACCTCGATGCCGTAGTGCTCGGCCAGGGCGCCGGCGTGGCCGGCGTGGGTGTAGTCGAGATGCAGCGGGCCAGTGATGGCGGCGTGTTCGGCGCGCAGGGTGTGCCGCCAGTCGTCGTCCGGCGCGAAGGGTGCGACGTGGCCCCAGACGTCGACCTCGGCATAGGCGACCATCGGGCCGACCCGGTGCGCATGCGTCGTGGCTAACGCTCGCAGGACGGTGAGCGATCGCACTACTCGCAGGCCACACTGGCAGTCGACCAAAGGGTGATGCCCATCGTGGGCTTTGGCGCAGCCGTAGGTGCTGTTGACGTTGCGGCCGGGCTGCCATGTGAGGCCGGCGCCTTCGAGGTCATGTGCGGCGCCGACCACAGAGGTGATGAATGGGGACACGAGCCGCGGGCCGTCGTCGGTGTCGGCTACGGCCCACATCCTCCATCCGGTCAACGCTCGGTCAGCTCGGACGCGGCGGGATCCGGTTGCGGTCCACGCCGGCCAGGGTTTCGCGCCTTCGGCTAGTGGGTTGGCCCCGATCCGGTCGTCCTGGAAGTCGTGATAGACGGCCAGGGCGTCGGGGTCGCCTTGGGCGATGCGTCCTGGCAGGTTGAACATGTCGCCGAAGCGGAAGGCGCCGGCGCTCACTCCTGGGCCTCCCGTCGGGCTCGTGCGGCTGCGAGTACGGCTCTGAGTTGGGCGCAGCGGGCGAGGATCTCGGCGTCGGTGCGTGGGATGGTGTCCACCGGGTCGACGTCTTCGATCCGATCGCCGGTCGCGCTGTAGTGATAGCTGGGCGCGTTCATGCGGGCATCGCAAACGTGTCTTCGGTGCACTTGACGCACTGCCCTGCCGACTTGCCGTTTATGACGCCGTGTGGACATCGGCGGCGGTCTGCTTCTGCGGTCTTCATCTGCTTGGCCCAGGTGCCGCCGTGGGCTTCGGTGAGTAGGTCCGTGAGGCTGCCGTTCTTGGCACAGTGCGCGATGAACGCCAGCGGCTTCTTGGCGCTGTTGTCTTTGAGCATTTGATCGACGGAGGTCAATCTCTCGTCATCGTCTTGCAGGCCTAGAGCGTTGGCGACTGCGCGCTGTTCGGACGAGAGAGAGGGAGTATTTAAGGGTGAGGGAAAGGGAGGGTGTCCGTTGGTTGCGGTTTGGGCGGAGGTTGTGCAGCGGTTAACGGTGTCCGTTGGTTGCGGTTTGGGCGGAGGTTGTGCAGCGGTTAAGGCTTGGTCAACGGTGTCCGTTAGCGGAGGTTGGAACCGATAGCGGGATGCTGCGCGACCCTTGGAGTCATTGGCCTTGACGAGCAGCGCCGGCCGCATCGACGTCGGCTCGATCAACCTGCCAAGGATTCTCTGAACGGATCGCCGGTTCATCCCCGTCCAGGCGGCGAGGTTGTCAGCGCCAGGAGCGGACTCGTTGCGGAAGGCGTCACAAGCCAGGGTCAACAACACGAAGCGCTCACCGTCAGTCGTCCAGTCAGACGGCAGAGCTGCGACCCAACTAACCCACTCCCGGGATCCGTCGACGATGAGCGGAGAGGGTTCCCAAGACATCAGACGGCGCTGGCCTTTGCCTTCGCCTGGGCGATGAACGCCTCGACGTCTGCGAGCTCGTAGAGGACCCGTCGACCGAGCTTGAACGAAGTCGGACCCTTGCCGACGTGACGCCAGTACCGGACAGTCTCGACCGGTGCACGAAGTAGCTCTGCAACTTCCGCGGTGGTCATGTAGTTCGACATCTCTGCTCCTCAGGCAAGGGGTAGGTGTTGAAACTTGCCGTCCCCTAAAGGGTCGCGCAGAATCAACGGTGGTATGTATTGAAACTTGCCGTCATCTGTGGTTCACTTGCCGTATGCAGATCACTTACGGGCATGGCGGATGGGTTCGGGTCGATGCACCGGACATGCCGGGACCTGTGTACCTGCGTTATCGCGGCGACTCAGGTCGGCCAGTGCTGACCGAGTTCTACCTCGATGGGCGCGGCCGCGAGATTCCTTCCGGTCTGTTTCGGACGCTGGACCTCGCGGGCGTGACTGCCTTGGGGATGCGTGGCGAAGGTGCATGGCTTGAGAGCAGTCCTCAGCTGGCAGGTCCAGACCTGTCGCGTCTGGCCAGTTCCTTCGGCACTAGTTGGGGCACGGGCACATTCGCCGGGAGGCACTGCGAAGAGTGCAACGCACCCTTGCTTCGGGGGAAGGCATTACCGAACGGCACCGAGCAAGCACTGACGGATTGGGTTGCCCTGAGCTGGTACTCACAATTCGAGAAGTCGTCCATACCGCAACCTGAGCGCGAGCGTGAACCGGAGATCGGCGAGGAAGTGAGCGCACCGACACCCGTAGAGGCGCCTAACGGGCTGACGGATGACTTTCTGCAGAGCGTTGCCGACAACTACGCCTGGGCGGTCAGCATCCGGCAGCGGCCCGCGCCGATGATCGCGGCGCAGACGGGCTACTCGGTTCGCACGGTTCACGCATGGATCAGGAAGGCCCGGGCGCGCGGGATCCTCGCACCGACATCGAGAGGCAAGGTGGGTTGACATGGCAAGTATCAAGAAGCGCGAGGACGGCCAGTGGCGGGCACGCTACCGGGACGCCGCGGGCAAGGAACATGCTCATCACTTCGATCGCAGGGTCGACGCTCAGCGATGGATTGACGAGACGACCGCCAGCGTCGTTACGGGCCAGTACGTCGACCCGAAGGCCGGTCGGGTCACGGTGCGCGAGTATGCCGAACAGTGGCGGGCCTCTCAGGTTCACCGTGAGGGCACCGTCGTCCAGGTCGAGGGCATCCTTCGCCGGCACGTCTACCCGGTGCTCGG
>Ga0209638_1001155_pt1 | contig 16983 bp, 18 predicted proteins | sample BarGraNGADG00211_FD_184490 | JGI IMG/M metagenome (GOLD analysis project Ga0209638, IMG submission 184490) | Arctic peat soil microbial communities from Barrow, Alaska - Barrow Graham LP Ref core NGADG0002-211 (SPAdes) (version 2) | ecosystem: Environmental > Terrestrial > Soil > Wetlands > Peat...
GGCCCTCTGCGTGACCAGATTCGCCGCTGCGTAGAAGCATGTCGTGACCGGAAGCGCACCCGCGTCATAGATTTCGAGCAGTAGCGCCCTCACCAACGCGTCCGGCCAGACTTACTCCTACCCCTTCGCGTATTGCACCGCCGTTTTGGGACCATCGATGCCCCGGATGCCCGCTACACGGGACCGGCCAAGCCGGATGCGATCTTGGATTCTATCCTAAATGTCTTGCCCAACCTGCCACTGGAAACCGCCGAGAGGGAAACCTCCTGGCGTTGCCTCTCGGTTCGGTTCGATCTCCGCTACGCCAGCGGGAACTTGATCTTGCTCAACACGGCCGGGTTCACTATGGATCCAGGGTGCTTGCCCTGTAGCACCGCGGCCACCGCCTCGGCGGTCATTCGGTGCAGGTCCTGGCTGGCAGCCTTGGAGTAGAAGGCGGCGTGCGGGGTGATAATTACGTTGGGCAGGGTGAGCATCGGATCACCCGCCGTGGGCGGTTCCTGCTCCAACACGTCCAGCCCGGCCCCAGCAATCCGACCCTCGACAAGCGCGTTGTACAGCGCCTTCTGATCGATCAGGCCACCCCTGGCAGTGTTCACCACGTAGGCCGTAGGCCTCATCAGCTTCAGCCGCTCCGCGTTGAGAGTGTGGCGGGTGGCTTCGCTGAGCGGCATGTGCATGGTGAGGAAATCGGCGCTCCTCAACACCTCTTCCATCTCCGCTTTCCGCCCGCCGAAGCTGCTGATGGCTTCGGCATCCAGGTAGGGGTCGTAAACCAGCACCTCTAACTCGAAGCCGAGGACGCGCTTCACCACGGCCCGACCTATCCTTCCCGAGCCGATCATCCCGAGGGTCTGGCCCTCGATGCGCCGGTTGGTCTTACCGCCGGAGTAGACGTCCCAGACACCTCGATGCACTTCGGCATCCAGCGGGAAGATGGACCGAGCCAGCGCCAGTATCAGAGAGACGGTGTGATCCGCGACCTCGGGCACGCAGTAATCGGGTACATTGCACACGATGATCCCCGCATCAGTCGCGGCGGCCACGTCTATGCAATCGTATCCCACGCCATACCGAGCCATGACCCGGCACTTCTCCATGCCGGCAATCACCCTTCGAGTGATAATCGCCCTCTCCACAAGAAGACCATCGGCGTGGCGGGTGATCTCCAGCAGCCCTTCCTCGTCCCGGCACTCCCGGATCTCCAGATCGCAACCTGCGTCCTCCAGCACCCGCTGCTCGATGACGGCATCGGCAACGGGGAAAACGTGATCCGTCAGCACAATTCGATAGCTCATCCTACCTCCTATGGGAGCATGGTCCCCATGACTGATCGGGCGGTTCGCGCCATCGCGAGGCCACCGTCCTACCGATTGACGCACCTTCTACTCCACCCCACAGCCTACCGCTTCTTCAGCTCGGTAGCCAGACCCCGGAATGCCTTGAAGATGATGCCCGTATCCACGGAGAAAGGGATAAACTGGACACCCGCCTCCATCCAGGAGTGAGCCCGCTGTAGATCGTTGCTGAATACCCCAACGGGCTTGCCACACTCCCGGGCCATCGCCACCATCTCCCGAATCTTCTCGATCACCTTTGGGTGGTCGGGCTGGCCGGGCACCCCCAGAGAGTGAGAAAGGTCGACGGGCCCCACGAAAAAGCCGTCCACGTTCTCCAGTCGGGCCATCTCCTCGAATGCCGCAGCCCCACCGACGCCCTCCACACCGAGGATCAACATGGTGTCCTCGTTGGCCCGGCCGTAGTAGTCGGGGCCGCCGTGGGCGGTGAAAGCCGTCGCGCGGGTGAAGGGGTTCGCCCCCCTGTGCCCTTTGGGAGCGTACTTAGCGGCATCGGCGGCCCGTCGTGCTGCCTCAAGGGAGTCGATCTGGGGAACCAGAACCGCCTCGGCTCCCACGTCCAAGGCCTTGTTAATCAGGTAGTCCTCATTGGTTGGTACTCGCACCACCGTGTGTAGTCCACTGGCCCGGCAGGCTCGAGCGAGGTCACCTATTGTCTCGTTGCCAAAAGGGCCGTGCTCGCAATCCAGGAGAACGAAGTCCCAGCCGGAGTGGCCAATCAACTCCACCAGATCTGGGCTGTTCAGTATGACGAAGAGGCCCACCAGCGTCTCCCCGGCGGCCAATCTCTGCTTGAAAGTAGCCATCTGGCACTCCTCATCCCGCGATAGTCCGTGTGGGTGCACGGTCGCGCACCCCTCGTGTCGGCCATCTAAGCTGGCAGCTTCCCCATTCGCTTGGCCAACTCTACCGCCACGTCCACGATCATGTCCTCCTGGCCACCCACGATCTTCAGCCTGCCCAGCTCCATCAGGATGTCCCTGACATCCACGCCGAACCGCTCCGACGCCCGGAACGCGTGCAGGAGGAAGCTTGAGTACACGCCCGCATACCCAAGGCTCAAAGCCGCGCGATCGATGAGCGGGGGGCGACGCAACAGCGGCCTCGCGACGTCCTCGGCTGCGTCCATCGCCTTGTACATATCCACCCCTGTCTGGTATCCTAACTTCTTAAGCACCGCCACCAGCACTTCCAGCTGGCAATTGCCGGCACCAGCGCCGAAGCCACACAGGCAGGCATCCACCACCGCGGCCCCCTCCTCTATCGCCACCAGAGTGTTGGACACCGCCACGCCAAGGTTGTTGTGGGCGTGGAATCCGACGTCGCACTTAAGCGCCGACCGCAGGGCCCCAACCCTGGCCCTCACCCCTTCGGGGAGGAGCGCTCCGGCCGAATCGGTGATGTACACCACCTCAGCACCGTAGGACTCCATCAGCTTCGCCTGCTTCACCAGCCCTTCCGGCTCCAGCATGTGGGCCATCATCAGAAAGCCGACCGTCTGCATTCCCAGCTGCCTGGCCAGCCCGATATGCTGCTCCGACACGTCCGCCTCGGTGCAGTGGGTCGCTACCCTCACCACCTGGGCGTTGTGCTCCCTGGCCATCTTCAGATCTTCCTGGGTCCCGATGCCGGGGATCAGCAGCACCGCCAGCTTTGACCGGTGCAGTACCCCGGACACTGCTGTCAGGTACTCCTCGTCACTGGCCGCGGGGAAACCGTAGTTGTATGAAGCGCCCGCCAATCCGTCCCCGTGGCAAGCCTCGACGTTGTCGACCCCGGCAGCCTCCAGGGCGGCGGCCACCCGCATCATCTCGTCGGGAGTGAACTGGTGAGAGACGGAGTGCATTCCGTCCCGCAGCGTCATATCGGTGATGGCTACGTACTTGTTAGCCACGGCTGCCGTTCTCCTTTCCTGCCAGGTAGCCCGCGAACTCTTCCGCCACCTTCGTGGCCGCACTGGTCATGATGTCCAGGTTGCCCGCGTACTTGGGCAGGTAGTCTCCCGCGCCCTCCACCTCCACCATAGCGGTCAACTTGTTGCCATCAAATAGAGGGCCAACTTTGAGTCGATAGCCGGGCACGTACTCCTTGATCCTTCGGACCATCGCCTCCACTGAGGCGGTGATCTCCTCCACCTTCGCCTCCGCAACCCGCATATATATGGTGTTGCGCATCATGATGGGAGGATCCGCCGGATTGAGGATGATGATGGCCTTGCCCTTCTTCGCCCCGCCAACCTTTACCAGCCCCTGAGCCGTAGTTGTGGTGAACTCGTCGATGTTCTGCCGCGTGCCCGGCCCGGCGCTCATGGAGGCGATAGTAGCGACGATTTCAGCGTACTCAACCGCCGTGACGGCGGAGACGGCAGCCACCAGGGGAATGGTGGCCTGTCCGCCGCAGGTGACCATGTTGACGTTGCGCAGGTCGAAGTAGTCCGGCAGATTGACGACCGGGACCACGTAGGGTCCGACGGCGGCCGGGGTAAGATCGACCAACACGTGATCGGTAGCCTCGAACATCTTGGCATGCTTGAAGTGCGCACGGGCGCTGGTGGCATCCAGGATGATTCGGCCGAGCTCGGGATGTTTGAGAATAAATTCGGCCCCTTCGGAGGAGGTTACGTGCCCGAGTCCGGCCGCCCTGGCCAGCCCCTCGGAGGCAGGATCAATCCCGACCAGGGCACCTACCTCCAGCACATCGCTCCGCACCACCTTGTACATGAGGTCGGTGCCGATGTTTCCCGATCCCAGGATGACTACTTTGGTTTTCGCCACTTCCACACCTCCAAATGATGCCCTCGATTCAGGCCATAGTCTGCAGCTTGACTCGGTATGGGGACCTGTTCGGGCGACATTCTAGCACGCGTCCCTGGGCATTGACATGCCCATGGAGACGCGTCGGACCATATCTCACGACCGGCCTCTCACGGCCCACCAGCGCCGCCATTATGACCAGCACCACTACCGCCACGCAAACCGCCGCCTGCTCGCGCGCATGAGCCCGGACTCTCCATCTGAACGGGCGCTGAGACCCCCGCTGTCTACCTTGATATCAACTCCATTGTGGATTACACTCCACCGGCCGTTAGCGCTCTCCCTGGCGTCTTCTCTCCATTCCCTCTGCCAGTTGCCGACTGCGCCCGAGAGTGTGCTCAACTACCAACGGAGGATAGATCGTGTACCGGCCGAAAGATGTCGCGGAGAAGCTGAGAATCGCTCCTTCCACTCTCCGCATCTGGAGTCAACACTTCGCCAATCAACTCAGCAACGCGGCGAGAAAAGCGCCATCTGATGGGGCCGGCCCGGCAGCTCAACGCCGCTATACCGATGCCGACATTCGCACCCTCTCGCAGGCAAAGGCGATGCTAACTCAGGGACTGACCTACGACGAGGTCAAGCGGCAGATGCGCGACGATATAGAGCAGCAGGCCACCTCGACTCCAGCAGTGGCAAATCAGGCCGCCCCACCCCCGGCTGTCTTATCGGAGGAGGCACAATCCTCCCTGATCGCGATGAAGGAGGCCCTGAGCGCCAAGGACAAGACCGTCGGTGCGCTGAAGGAATCGCTGGCCTTCATGGATGCCTACCTGCAGGCGATACGGGAGGAGAGAGAGGAGGCCAGACAGAGGACCCACCAGTTGGAGAAGGAGATGGACAAGCTCCGCGCTCAGAACCACGATCTGACGGAGAAGCTGTCCAAGCGCTGGTGGAAAATCCTACTGGGACTGCCGTGAGCAACCGCCCTCAGCAGGGAAGGTGGTTGGCTGCCCTGAGGTAGTCCTGCTCGTTCCCCTCGATCATCAGCTTGTGGACCACTACCGCCTCTCGCTCCGGTATCGGCTGTGTCGAGTACACGCACAGCCGGGCGACACAGTGGTCGCCCTCCAGGATCGTGACCGTTCCAGGGCCAGACGGTATCCTGTAGATTCTGTGCGGATAGCCTGGACTGGGAACGTCCAGATAGCCCTCTCGCTTGATCCCGTCGTACTCTTCGTCGGTCGTCACCTCTCGCACCAGAAGTTCCGCCCGCTCCTCTGCCTCGCGCCACGACTTGCTCATCCATGGCATGCTGCTGTAGGCGAGGATGACCACCAGCATGATTCCAGGCAGCAGCAGCAGAAAAAGACCCACGCCGTCCATCAGTGTCGGCATCGTTCGTCCTCTCCATCACGCCGCGCGACATTGCCGGCAGCAATTTCAATCTTCTCTGATCCTCTCTACAAGCCCATACGCTACAAACCACTACAGGCGGATGCAAATCCCATGCCCTTCTGGGCTAACTCCGTGCCTCATCCTCACCATCCACAGGGATCATGGCTGTGCAGCCATGCAGCCGGCCGTAGCGCGTCACGCTATGGTAGAATAGTGGTAGCTGGCCGAAGCTCAGGAGGAACAGCTGTGGAAGTTGCAGGAGTGCCCAGCCGGGCCGAAGGCGACACCTCTCACCTCAGAGATGGGGTGGCAAGAGATCTAGTAAAACACGCTTACTTGGTGGGGGACTTCCTGTTGAGTTCCGGCAGTCGCAGCAAGTACTACTTCGACAAGTACCTGTTCGAGACTAAGCCCCACATCTTGAGACCGCTCGGCAAACTACTTGCGGCCGAGATCCCCGACTATGTCGACCGAATCGCCGGCCCTGAACTGGGCGCGGTAGCACTGGCCACCGCCGCATCGCTGGAGACGGGGATCCCTTTCGTCATCGTGAAGAAGGCTTCCAAGGACTACGCGACCCAGAAGCTGATAGAGGGCGAGATCCACCCTGGGGAAAGGGTCGTCGTCTTGGAAGACGTGATGACCACCGGCACGCAGGCGATCGTCTCTGCCGAGAAGCTGCGCTCCATGGGCATGGAGGTCCTCTTCATCCTCGGTATCGTGGACCGGGAGGAAGGGGCGAGAGCCAACGTCGAGGCCGCGGGATTTGAGTTCAGATCGCTCTTCACCAGGGGCGAGCTCGAGAGCTATCTTCAGAAAGAGTAGGCCTTCCCATCTTGCTACCCGAACCCTTCGGCAGCTGGTTCCACACGCTTTTCACCCTTTTGCGCGAGAACGACGGGAAAGCTCTTTTCCTCCTGCTCCTGATTGAGGAGGCGGGGGTTCCGCTTCCGGCTCCCGGCGATATGGTGATCATGCTGGCAGGCTATCGCGCGTCAGAAGGACAAATGGACCTTCTGGAAGCGGTGCTGGCTGTGATGTTCGCCGTCCAGTTGGGCTCCACCATTCTTTACCTGCTCTCTCGCCGCCTCGGCCATTTGATCCTGGTCAAGTTCGGGCGGTTCATTCATTTGGACCAGGCGAAGCTCGACAAGGTGGAGCGATGGATCCAGGAGCGGGGGGCAATCATGGTGCTCGTAGGAAGGCTGACGCCGGGCCTTCGCACCCCCACATCCATCATGTCAGGGATCTTCGAGATCCCCTTCCACCAGTTTCTCTTCTTCACCACTGTGGCGGCCGTGGTCTGGGGCGCCGTCTGGCTCTCCCTCGGCTATTTCTTCGGCAGAAGCCTTCTACCGCTCACCAGTCCCCTCCACAACCCGGAGTTGTATCTGGGAATAGGGGCGGCTGTGCTGCTGATCTGGGCCGCGATCTACCGCAGGCGTCGACAGCAGAAGCGCGAGGCCAAGACTCAGCTGTTGTCCAGAGCGGTTCCGGTTCCTGGCCAGGACAACCAGGCTTAACGGCTCTCTGTCCTCAAAAGGCCCTCCCGCACTGTTACAGCGACGGGCGGCTATCGTTGTGTCCACCACGTTGCGGCGGAGCCGGCCAGGTAGGCCATCGCTACAAACTTGACTATCTTCCCTGCCAGACACACCAACCAGAAGCGGCGGACCGAGTAGGAGAGGGACCCCGCGAGGACGCCCGTGGCGTCGAAGAAGGGATTGGGGATGATGGCCAGCACAAGTATAGCCCACATGCCATACTTGGAGAACAGCTGGCTGGCCCTATCCCAGTGTTTGCTCTCCTTAAGATCCAGCAGCGTGCCCCCACTTGCCCCCAGAAGGTAGCCGGAGAGTTCACCCGTGGCCGCCCCCAGTCCGGCCGAGATACCGACCAGAAGAGGGTTCCACACCGTGCCCGCGGCTAGGACGGCGGCAAAGCCGGGGGCAGGTAGGAAGATCGTGCTGCACGTGAGGAACATCACGATGGCTACACCGGGATAGCCGAAGGCGGCGAGAGAGGCAGGGTCCGGTCTACACGCCACGAGGACCGCAAGGCCAGCTATCAGGAGCAGAAGCCCCACGGCAGCCGCGCCCTTGCGGGCATTGTTCATGAGCCTGGCTCGATCGCCTGAGAGCATGGATCCTCCCGGGGGGAATCATCCCTTCATGAGGAGGCTCGAGTGGAGGAAAAGCTCGAATGCTTCAGCTTCTGGGTCAAAAGCCATCGGAAAGCGAAACGACGTCGTTGTTCTGTCGGGCTCTCTACAATCTGGGCGTGTGTGCCGCGGACTGGGAGATCTGGTACGGGACGCGGCCCCTGGCCATTCATGGCGCCCAAAGACGTCCCGCACCAATCCAACACCCTGCGCATCCAAGCGCGAACCATTAGGCGTGCAGGCTATCTGGGCGTGTGTTCCGCGCACCTGTCTGCGATCTGCCGCAGGAATGGTGTCCCCATCGCCAGACTGGTAATAGAGTAGCTACCCTTATAGTCCGCACCACGGGTGGGGCGGTCGAACTTCCCGAGTCCACATCTATTCTTTCCGCTACCGTTTAGGGACTCGAGGCGCTCGCAGGTAATGCACTTGACAGCGGGCATACCGACATCTCCTTATGAGGTTGCTGGTGTCTGACTTGACCCAAGCGGTTTGATACGAACCAGTACTCTACAGCGCGAAGAGGACTACGTCAACTTTGATGAGAGGCCGCTGCGCAGTGGCACATGTAGCGCGACCCATGCGCCCGGACGCACGCGTGCATCGCTGAGGCTATTCGAGGATCTCGTATTCCCCCTCGATCACAGGGCCGGGCGGCCGCTGTGATGGCCCCTTTGGAGGCTTCCCGGCCATTCGATCCAGATGCTCCCGCACCAGCGCACGGGGGCTTAGCCACACGAATAGCCCCGCGGCAAGCAGCAGCACGGTGAGACCGTCCAGCACACCCACCACCGGAATGAACAGCAGTCTCAGGTTGATCGGGGAGATCAGATACAGAAGCGCGGCTACAACGATCATCTTTACCCGAAGCGGAACCCTCCCATCCCGCATTAGCAGCCACACCAACGGGCCAAGTCTCCAGAACCTGAGCGCCAGTACCAATCGTCCCAGCATCGTGGAGAGCCAGCCTCCTTCAACGTTGCGCACGCCGATACACAATCCCCCAGCGTCGCATGCGCAAGTATAGCCCTCGCCGCCATTAGCAGGACAGCCGCTTGCCGAACGGCCACTCGCACTACCGCTGCACAGAGTTGCCGATAATCGCAGAGCACGCAGAGAATCACATTTGGAGACTCTGCGCCCTCTGCGCTCTCTGCGGTGATCATTGCCCTGGTGCCCAGAAAGTGCTGCTGCAGTATTAGCGAGCTGCTATCGCAAATGCCGCGAAAGGGAAGTAGGAGTGGCTCCACGAGTCTAACAGGGTCTCGGCGCTCATCATCCGAGCGTAGCCCGGACCATCGGCATCCACGCCGTCGTTGTAGATGAATTCATCCCCGCGCACCCCGGTAAGGACCACGTAGTGATCCTCCCAGTAATCTGATTCCGACCGTCCCGGCATCAGTCGAAATTTGAGTTGCGGAATCACTGGGTGCCCCTGGGCTAGCTGCTGACGGAGGTCCTCCAGGGTCCACCGTCTGAAATCCTTTCCAGCGTACAGCCCCTCCGCCCTCAGTCCGAAGGTGGGGAGCAAGCCCGCCAGGTACTCGATAGCAAACCCACCCTCTGGGTCGGACGTACCCTGAAGGCTATCCGCCATCGCCCGCAGCTCATCCGTGGGAAGGTAAGTCTGATAGTACTCCAGCACCATGGCCAAGCTGTCGGGGCCACAGTCGGCTCCACCGGAGGGGCTGCCATCCAGTTGAGTCCTGAACGGGACCTTCAGCCAACGCCCTTCGCCCGCGAGTAGCGCGTCCACGTCGGACCGGCCCAGAATCCGCGGCCCGTTTCCGTTGGCCGCCAGCAGTGGCCCCGCGGGAGCCAGGTTGTCGGACACCACCCAACCCTCCGCGGGCTCCCTCGAAAAGCCATCGCCCAGGCTGTAGGCGCGCACTTCCGTTCCACGCTCTTCCAGCACCTCCAGGACGGAACGACCCGGCAGCCAAGAGGTAACCGGGGAGTCCGGCTCCGGGCGAGATCTGAGCCCGGTTCCGTGCAGGGTGAATACCCAGCGCGGCGCTGGCGACGGCAACACGTCGACGGGATCCACCCAGCCCGTGGCTGTGCGGGGCGGGTGTCCATCTCCCCCAAACTGGACCATTAGGCGACCCGTTTCCCCGCCGATCACCTTCAGGTAGGAGCCCTCGGGAATGGGATCCAGAACAGTCGACGGGAGCCCAGACAACGGCTGGATTGTGGTAGTCCGACGAGCCTGGACCCAATCGGGGACGACCTGAGCAGACTGAGGCACTTGGAGTGGCATCAATGGCCTCAGCTGGGCGGGACCCACCAGCGCATCGGGCGGGACCACGATCTGAGCCGGCAGAGCGGTCACATCGACCGTTGGCTGCTCCTCAGTGTGAGGAGGCCCGGGGGCGGGCCTGTGGGGCAGTGACCTCTCAGCCCACACGGCCAGCAATAGAATAATGCAGGCAAGGACTATGAGAAATCGCGAGAGCTGGCGCTGCTGCTTTCTTCGCATAGGTCAATTATCCATGGCCGCAGCCTGATGTCAAACGAGCGGCAAGTATTGATTAGAAAAGGAAAAGATGCGAAACTTCACATCTCAGGCAATCTGCGCTCCTTCGCGCCATCGCCCAAGGGTATCGGTGGCGCGGCGTCGGGGCATTGGGCCCCTGTGAGGTGCCCGCCCGTGGGCCCCTCACAGGTCGATTTCGAGCACCTTGGAGGTTTAGTGGCGGCATGTCTTCATTACGTAAAGCCAGTCTACCAGCAGCCATCTTCCCCATCGCTGGATTGCTCCTGTCCATCCCTGTCTTCGCGTTGGCGCTCTATTACAGCGCCCTCCCGGCGTCAGCCTTCGAGCCGTCGTGGGTACAGAACTTTCGGCAGACGCAGCTGTGGTCGGGCCTCGATCAGAAGGCGGTGTCATTCGGCACAGTCCCGCAATGGAGCTATTTTCAGGTGATTTCGCCCCAGGGTGGGCCCAGGCTCGAAGTGCTCAACCCGGTCACAAATGGATACGCTTACGTGGATGCCACCGCCGTTGGCCCCAGCTCGGCCCCGCCTCCGGCAGTACCCGCAGCCGCATCGCCTCCGGCAGTACCCGCAGCCGCATCGCCTCCGGCAGTCGCCCCCCTTCGCAGCCTCCCCAAACTGCCTGAGGGATACGTTCCGGACTGGGTCTCCAACTTCGTCGAGACTGATCTCTGGCCTAGCCCCGACAACGATGCCGTTAGCCTGGGCAAGCTGCCCCAGTTCCGAAAATTGCTGGTGGTGGAGCCTCAGAATGGCGCTAGATTGAAAGTGTGGAACCCGGAACGCGATGACTTCGCCTTTGTATATGCGGCGGCCGTGGGGCCGTCCGGTCCTTCGGTCTGGACCGAGGCTCGTCCGCCCGAGGTTGTCCGGCAGGTCGGGCTGCCGGGACGCTCGGTGGGAAACAAGAGCTACCTGCGCAACTTGCCGGCCTATGCCGATGAGACCGAGATCCGTCGCCTACCCAACAACAGTACCATCAGCGTGTTGGAGGTCGTGACATCCTCAATCGACGGCAACGAGTGGTACAGGTTGGAGGGCAACCAGTATATTCGCCCTGAAGAGGCCCGGATTCCTACCACTGTGGCGAGCCCCCGCCAGGGCCGGTGGATCGACGCGGACCTGAACGAGCCGGCCATGCTGACCGCGTACGAGGGAAACAGAGTCGTCTACTCGGCCATGGCCATCAAGGGCGTCGCCGCCACCCCGACACTGCGAGGCACATTCCAGATCCTGTATCGGGTGGAGAGGGAAACGATGGATAGCGCGACCATCGGGATCCCCAGGGACGGCCCCGGTGGCTATCTGCTGAAAGACGTGCTGTACACCCAGTACTTCACCAACGACGGCGCCTCACTCCACTACAACTACTGGCTGGGCACCTTTGGCTACGCCGGAAGCCACGGCTGCCTGGGATTGAACCTGGACGACGCCAGGTGGTTCTGGGACTGGGCATTGGTGGGCACCGCGGTGGTGGTCAGGTGATCCCGCGGCAATAGCGGCAACTGACGGAGGCCGGGGGCCGACTCAAGGCCGGACACGCGCAACCCCAGCAGGCGCAAAGGCCTCGCCTCGGGCGCCCACCAGCGGCGCATAAGCGCCGCTGCGGCCTCCGAAATCACGCTGCGGTCCTCCGTCGCCACTCCGAGAGTGAGCGACCGGGTCGTGGTGCGGAAATCGCCGAAGCGCAGCTTGACCGTAACGGTGTGAGCTACCAGCCCTTGCTCACAAAGCCGGGCCGCACACTGGGACGCCTGGGTCAACAGGAGTTGCCAGAGCACCCGGCGGTCGGCCTCATCTCGCTGGAAGGTCGCCTCTTCTGAGATGGACTTCAACTCCCGATCGGTCTCCACAGGGCTGTCGTCCATCCCCATGGCCCTTTCCACGAGCGGCCGCACCTGGCGTGCCCCGACCATCGAGGCCAGGGCCATCGGGTCGGCCGCGGCCAGGTCGCCGGCCGTGTGGATGCCTCCGGACTCCAATCTCCGAGCTGTCTTCGGCCCGACACCCCATAGCCGGCCCACCGGCATCGGCGCCAGAAATGCCGCCTCCCCTCCCAGAGGCACCACCACGAAGCCATCCGGCTTGCCGAAATCGGTGGCGATCTTCGCCGCCAGCTTGTTGGCAGCCAGCCCCACCGAGGCGACCAGTCCGATCTCCGTACGGATGCGCTCTTTGATCTCCATCGAGACACCCTTCGGATCAGGGGAAAGCGAAAGATCCACGAACGCCTCATCTATCGAGACCTGCTGGACTACCTCCGTATAACGTGCCACCAGCTCGAACACCCTACGCGAGTACTCCCCGTAGATGGAGTGACGCACCGGGAGGAAAACCCCTTGAGGGCAGCGATCGTGGGCCTCTCGGATGGGCATGGCGCTGTGTACCCCAAAGGCCCTCGCCTCGTAGCTACAGGTGGACACCACTCCCCTGGTGCCGCGACTTGCCCCAACGATCACCGGCTTGCCGGCAAGGGATGGATCCAGCAGCGCTTCCACTGCCGCGAACATCGCATCCAGATCTATGTGCAGGATCCACCGGTCCGCCAAGTCGGTACCCCCTCTCAGACGCCTTCCTCTTCGTCGTGTCCCTGGCCGCATCGAATCCTAACACCGCAACGCGCCGCAGTCACCATTGGCCGGCATCATCTAACACATCCCGGCCCGAGGGATGCAAAATTATGCGAGGTAGGAGATAATGCGCTCCACGTCGAGGAGTAGAGCATGCGGGAACCGGACGACCTGGGGTCGGGGCCGTCCCGCCAGGAGCATGGCCTTGGCCACTCCTGGACGGATCGCCTCTCATCCCCTTTTCAGAACCACTACAGGAACAGACTACTGGTCGCGGCACTGGCCCTGGGCACCATCGCGGTGGCGCTGATGACCGGGGGGCAATCCGTCCCTGTCGAACAGCAGCAGCTATTGTCTCTATCGACCGGCTTGGTCGCCACGAGCCCCGCGGCGAGAACCGCGGCAGGGCCAGCGGCTAAGTCGTTGCCGCCAACGCCCATTCCCACTCCGTCTACCATCCGCGCTCTTGCCGCGCCAACCATACAGCCGGCCGGCAAGAGCGAGAAACCGCCGACCAGGAAGCCCGACACGCCCGATCCAGACCCTACCACTAACCATGTTGTGGTCGTGGATGGGGACTCTGGGGAGATCCTCTTCCAACGTAACGCCTTCGAGCCGATAGCCCCGGCCAGCCTCACCAAGATCATGACGGCGATCCTGGGCATCGAGCACGGCAATCTGTCTGAATTCGTCAAGATCGACGTGGATGCCCGCGATTTCTCCGACAGCACCGTTATGGGGCTGGAGCCCTGGCTCAACGTGACCCTGGAGGACCTGCTGTACGGACTGATGCTGCCCTCCGGCAACGATGCGGCAGTGGCTATTGGGCGCTACGTGGCAGGCAACGACGACACCTTCGTCTGGCTGATGAACGTGAAGGCAAAGGAGTTGGGGCTGCGGGCCACTCACTTCGCCAACCCCCACGGACTGGACAATCCAGACCACTACTCCTGCCCCGCCGACATGGTTACCATAGCGCGCTACGGGATGCAGTACCCTGAGTTCCGGAAGCTGGCAGCCGCGAAAGCCTACGACATACGTGAGAGCAACATCTCATATACCCTACAGAACCTGAACCCCGTGCTGTGGTCCTACCCAGGCGCCGATGGCGTGAAGATAGGCTACACCGACAACTCCGGCAGATCGATGGTGGCAACAGCCGTTGAGAACGGTCACAGGGTGTACGTGGCGTACATGAGAAGCGATTCCGGCCTCGTGCCGGAGACCACACAACTGCTGAACTGGGCCTTCGCGTCCTTCGACTGGGGCCAGTCTACCGCACCAGCCGGGAACCCATAAGCGCTTCCTCGCTCCTCTCCGCTATCAGATTTAACGCAAAATTAACAGCTTCCTGATGGCGCCTCGGCACTATTGGGCCAAAAAGTAGTAGAATGGGTGCCATCTTCGCGGACCTTATGGATGCCACATTTAGCTCAACGTGAGTCCAAAAATGGCCAACCACGCCTCAATACACAGGGGTGCCAACTTGTTGAAGAGTCCACAACGACTGCCGCTTGGCGAAGTCCAGAGTCCCCGGGTGATTCACCAGCCGATCGACATTTCCGTGGTCGTCACCGTCTTCAACGAAGACGAGACGCTGGAAGCGGTGTACGACGAGATCGTGGCTGCCCTGGATGGACGGCGCTGGGAGATGATCATCGTCGACGACGGCAGCACCGACGGCTCCTATGAGGTTGCGGCACGCCTCCACCAGTCTGACAACAGGGTCTCTGTGGTTCACCTTCGTCGGAATTTCGGCAAGACCGCTGCCCTCTCCGCCGGGTTCGCCGTTGCCAGGGGTGCGACCATCGTCACCATGGACGCCGACCTCCAGGATGACCCGACTGAGATCCCCGCCCTGATCGGGGCGCTCGATTCCGGATACGATATGGTCACCGGATGGCGCCGGCACAGGGAGGACTCGGCCTCCAAGCGTTTCTCTTCCGCCGTTTTCAACGGGGTGGTCTCCTCCCTCACGGGTGTCCACCTCCACGACATGAACTGCGGCCTCAAGGCCTGCCGTGCTGCCGTGGCGCGCGATCTGAAGCTGTATGGCGAGTTTCACCGCTACCTCCCTGTCCTGGCCGCCCAGAAGGGATACCGGGTAGGTGAGGTCGAGGTGAACCACAGGCCTCGGCTCCACGGCCACTCGAAGTACGGATGGGAGCGGGCTCTCGCCGCCCTGCTGGATATCCAGACCGTTCTCTTCCTCACTCGGTATCTGGGCCAGCCCCTCAGGCTGTTCGGGACCCTGGGAATGCTCATGCTGCTGCTGGGTGTCCTCGCCGGAGCCTACCTCAGCCTTTTGCACTTCCAGGGCTACGCCATCGGGCAGCGCCCGCTGTTGATTCTCTCCCTCATGCTCGTTGTGTCAGGCGTGCAATTGGTCTCTACCGGCTTGATCGGAGAGATGCTGCGCAACGTTAGCTTCGATCGCGGCGACGAATCCGCCGTGGCCACTCTCCTCCAGCACGAGGCGCCCGAGGGGGAGTAATCCCGGCAAGCGTGTAGCGCAGTCGGCCCCCGCTCCACACCCCGACCGGGCTGAGTTTCAGAAAGCCGCCGATGCTGGCATAGCCCAGGACGGACAACGGCTCAACTGGGAGATTAGCGCGGGGCATTGATCCACGGAGGGCCGGGCCGGGCGGGTTGAGGCAACCCGCCCTACTTTGCCTGCGCGTGGTACTCCCGGGCCGCGTCCACCACCGCCCGCAGATTGCGGTTGGGGGTGATGAGCGGAACGGCGCACTCCGGCGCCACGACGTTCACTCCCGCCTCCAGCGCGTAGAACACCTCGCGCCGCACGTCCTCCGGCGTTCCGTTCAGGAGCGTCTGCGGATTGTTCACATTCCCCACCAGCGACATCCGGCCCCCCACAATCTCCACGGCACGCCTGGCATCCACCTTGGAGTCAAAGTGGAAGCAATCGAATCCCGCCTGCACTATGTACTCCAGCCGATCGGTCGTGTCGCCACATATGTGAAGGATCACGGGGCAGCCGAGCTCGTGGATCAACTCCCGGTGCACCGGCATCAGGAAGTCGCGGTAGCAGGACGGGGATACCAAATCCCCCGTTGCGTGGTCGGCGAGGCAGATGGCGTCGGCTCCGGCCTCGATCTGCGCACGACCGAAGGCGATGGTCACGTCCTTTAGACGATCGAGGAAGGCTCGAACTTTGTCTGGGTCCAGGATCGTCTCCAGCAGGAACTGCTGCACCCCGTGGGTGTGATAGGCCAGGGTCCACGGCCCCATCACCTTGCCGATGATCGCAACCCGACCCGCGTACCGGTGGCGCAGCAGGCTGATGGCATCCAGCACCGTCCGCATGGGGCGAAGCTCCAGCAGGTCGGAGGGCACCACCAGTTGGCTGGGATCGGCGAAGGGGTGATCCCGCTCCACCGGCAGCATCTCCGGGGTCCCCCAGTCCACCTCGCACCCGAGGGCAGCCGCCTCCTGCTCGACACTGAAGTACGGCATCACAGTGTCGTAGCCAAGGATCTCGTGCCCTCCGGCGGCGAGCCTGGCCATCGCCTCCGCGTCCAGATGGGCATCGGGAAAGAAAGCCTCCGTCTGCCGCTGTAGCTCCACCGTGGCGATGGATGTCGGGTTTCCCACCGGTGGTCGGTCCACTCGCCCACCCAGGATGCCCGCCAGAAAACGCCTCTTGGGGCTCATCCTCTCTTCGCCGTTGCTGACTCCGTCCATGTTAGAAACGCCCCCCCTCTGCCATCGTCGCGTATGCCCTGCCCGCCTCGTCCGCCACGTACGGTATGGTGAATGGACCCTGCGGCAGCACCGCGACAGTCGCCGTCGGGCCATACCTGCCAACAAGATCCCTCACCGTCGCCGCGATGTCATCGATCGGCTGAAGGTGTGCGCTCCGCACCTCATCGTCCGGAATAGTGGAATGGAGGTACACATCGGCCTTGAGCAGGAACATCGCGTGCAGCTGGATAGCCCACTGGTCGAAGACGTGGAAACCCGGCTGCCGAATCATCTCCAGCAGCTCGGTAGGGGTCGATCTCATCTTGAGCATGTCGCGGTAGTTGCCGTGGTTCGGAATACCGTCGCGACACTCCGCCGCGGCTACCACGGCGCCACCCCTCTTCAGTATCATCGTCGCCGCGGAGATGCCCTTGATGGTCTGGTAGAGGTTCTGGTCCAGCGGGTAGCCGCTGTTGGTCGTCACCACTATGTCGAAAGGCTCAGGCGTCGGCCTCATCGCCGTCTTCCTCGCAAACTCGATC